>JGI12210J13797_10477829_pt1 | contig 26025 bp, 24 predicted proteins | sample ElkSlonscriptome_3_FD_13797 | JGI IMG/M metagenome (IMG submission 13797) | reverse complement strand
TGGTCGGGACCGAGAGCAGCAGGCCCACCAGAAGAGCCAGGCACGCAAGACCTTGTCGGCGCCAATAGCGCCATTCCCGCTTGCTCGAGTAAGAATCGATCAAGTGCAGGCGATGCAGATGCTTTGGCCGGGCAAAGGGGCGTTCCTGGGAGTTGGCCGGGAATTTCATGCGTAAATGTTTCGAATTGCTTGGTAGCCAGGCGTGGCATGAGACTTATCCTCACTGTTTCATAAAACCAGTCGTGCTTGCTTGATCTTTTTGCGCAGAGCTGTGTCGTTCAGGCGGTTACGTATCTCAACGGATACGCCCCCGCCTGAACTCCTTGTTCTGCACAAGAATCTGCGGCGCAATCACTTCCCGGTTTTATAAAACAGTGGGGTTCTCATTGAACCACGGATCAACGGGATGCGGAGGTTCTGGTGGAGATTCGTTTGGTTTGAAGCTTGGGATGTTTGAAATAGAGGAGGAAAGCAGTTTCCAGGCCGGTCATGTTGCTGGGATCGACGCACGAATGGGCTGAGCGAACCCCGCCAGATTCACGCGGGCGTTTGAGACGATGTCGGCGTGTTCCCGGCAAATTGCAGATGGTATAACGCCTGATAATCGGAGGAATGCTGCAGCAACTCGTGATGCGGCCCGTGCGCGGCCAGTCTGCCGTGTTTGAAAACAAAGAGGGTGTCGGCGTGTAGGACGGTGGAAAGTCGATGCGCGATCACGAGAACGGTTCGGCCTTTGCTCAGCTTCTCGATGGCTTGTTGGATCTGGCGTTCCGATTGGGAATCGAGGGCGGAAGTCGCTTCGTCCAGCAGCAAAATCGGGGCATCCTTGAGAAAGGCCCGGGCAATTGCGATCCGTTGCTGTTGCCCGCCGGAGAGCATGGCGCCTTTATCGCCGATGACGGTCTCGTATCCGTGCGGCGTGCCCATGATGAACTCGTGAGCGAAAGCGAGTCGCGCCGCTTCTTCGACCTCGGCATCCGAGGCTTCCAGCCGGCCATACCGAATATTCTCCCGAATCGACGAGTGAAACAGAAAGGTTTCCTGCGTGACATAAGCGATGTGCTGACGCAATTCACGCAGGCGCAGATCGGTTAATGGGACGTCATCGATGGTGATCGCTCCCGCTTGCGGGTCATAAAAACGCAGGAGCAGGCTGAAGAGCGTCGATTTTCCGGCCCCGCTCTCTCCCACCAACGCGACGGTCGAGCCGGCGGCGACTTCGAGCGAGAGATCATGCACGGCTTTGGTCCCGTCGGGATAATGGAAACCGACCTGACGAAATCCGACGGCGCCTGCGGGATGGGGCAGCGTTTTGGGTTCAGCCGGATCTTCGACGTCTGGCTTCAAATCGAGCAGATCAAGAATGTTCACCGTGGCGGACAGACACTTTTGCAGGGTCAAATGCAGCCGGCTAATGTGTTTGATTGGTTCGTAGAGCAGGAAAATACCGGATAACAGGGCCAGGAAGGTCGCCGCTGGCAAGCCGCGCCAGGCGACATAAAGGAGCGCGACCGCGACACCGACCGCCGCGACCACTTCGACCAACGGACTCACGATGTCGGTGGCTCTTCGGACCCGCATGCTATTGCCGAACTGGGCGCGATTCGCTTCATTGAATCGTTCGAGTTCACGATCTTCACGAGCGAACGATTTGATGACGCGGATCCCGGAAAAACTCTCCTGAAGCACGACCATCATGTTGCTCATGTCGTGTTCTTCCTCCCGCCCGCTTTTTCGGATGCGTTTTCCATAGATCAGCATCGGGGCGAGACAGATCGGGAATACGACGAGGGTGCAGAGGGTGAAGACCCAATCGAAATAGAGCAGCACACTGATCCCGAAGATGATGGAGACGGGTTGTTTGACCAGATCGGTGCTGACGGTCGTCAGGGCGAACTGAATCATGCGGGTTTCACTGGAAACGCGCGCGATCAATTCGCCAGCCCGTTGGCGATGGAAAAAACCGAGGCTCTGTTTCAGGATGGCATCGAAGAGATCCCCGCGCAGATCGCAGAGCATCCGGAGCGAGACCCAGGCCATGAAGTAAGAGTTGCCATAAGTCAGCATCGCCCGAATAGCCATCAGCAGGGGAATGGTGAGGCAGACCCAGACCACCGTGGTCAAGGAGGGGCCGCCGCCGCTTTCGATCGCTTTCTGAATTTCGGTGTGGCTCACCTGCCCACCGAAGATGGTCTCCATCACCTTGTTAATGGCCAGGGGGACGCCCCCATTGACGGCGCCGAATAAGACGCCGAAGAGGCTGCCGAGGATGATTCTTCCTTTGTAAGGCTTGATGTATTGGAGCAATCGGCGACCGGCCCGGCGTTCGGTTGGGCCGATGCCTTTGGTCAAACGTTTAAAAAGTCGTTGCCGCCAGGTGGATTTGGAAGGAGTAGCGTTCAATAGCGTCTGCGGAAATGAATGAGGGAAAAGCCTGAACGGACACCGAGCGGAACGCAAGCTGCCATAAGTGACCCCGTGCAGAAGCTCGGGTCTGATCCGAAAAATCGATGCGGTTGCGGCTCGACTCCATGACCGCTAATCAAGTAAGTGTTTAATAATGCCTAGTCTGAAGTCAGATCCGGCGGAATCTAGCCGCTGTGAAAACGCTTTTTTAGAAGCGCTTCAATGGCTCGAAGCCCTCCCGAAAAGGCAACAACCGCTGTCGATGTTGGAGGCGTTACGCACCTTTTTTCCCGTGAACAAGGTGGCGCTCTACTATCAGAGAGGCGATGGCGTGAGCTGGCGGCTGGAGACTTCCACGAGGGAGCCGAATACCAGTGCGGCTCCGTTCCCGGGCGAATTGACGCCGAAATTGGAGCCTGGAAAATGCTTGATGCCCGATGTGCTGACCGGCAACGCAACCAGCGCCTTGCTGACGGACCCCCCACTGCAGCTGGTGCTGGATGAACCTGGCGGGTCGACAGGGGGCGCGGTCTGTTTCGATTTACTCGAGGCGCGGAAGGCTCTCGCCATTTTTTCCTGGACCGCGCCCCCAACCCAACCCGCGGCCATGATCGAGCGGATCCGGATTTTTCTTTGGATGGCCGGTTGCCGGATGGCGACTGATCGGGAGCGGCGCGGGTTGCAGAGTGAAAAACGGTTCCTCGAAGTGGTGATGAATCATTCGTCCGATTTCATCTACAGCAAAAATGCTTCCGGCACATTCACGCGCTGCAACCTGGCCTTCGCCAAGTTTCTCGGGCTGGATCATCCAGAGCAAGTCGTCGGCAAAAAGGATTCGGACTTTTTCAAGGATGCCGCCTCTCAAGAAACGGCTGATATGACGCCGGGCGTGCGCCACGCTTGTTTTGAGCGGCGAGACGGCACGGCGGTCTGGGTCTCCATGACGGAAGCGGCAGAATACGATGAGGGCGACGCCCACACTGGCACGGTGGGGATTGCACAGGACATCACCCAACGCCGGTTGAGCGAAGGGGCGTTGGAACAACGCAGAGCCTTGCTCGAGGTCACGCTGAGGTCGGTGGTGGAAGCCGTCATCACGTTCAATGAAGAAGGCAGGGTGCTCCTGATGAACCCCGTGGCCGAACAGTTGATTGGACTCACGACCGCCAAGGTCTACGGGCGTCATGTCGATGAATGGCTGAACGTGGCCTATGATCAAGAGGGCCATGACCGGGTCCATCCGTTGCGCGAGGTGTTGCAGGATGAGGAGAAGATGGAAACGTTACGGCCCGTTTTTCTGCGCGATGCAGCGGGTCAAAACCATACGGTATTATTGCGGGCGGCACCCATCCATGCTCGTGAACAGGGTTTGTTCGGCGCCGTTCTCGCCATGTTGGATGTGACGCGCCAGCAGGAGATGGAACGGGAGGCGCGAAAGGCGGAAAAGCTGGAATCTCTCGGATTGTTGGCGGGCGGGATCGCCCACGATTTCAATAATCTCCTCACGGCGCTTCTGGGCAACATCACGCTCGCCGCCATGGAAACCTCGTCGCATCCACGGGTCCAAGAGACCCTCGGTTCCGCCCAACGCGCTTGCCAGCGAGCGCAGGCCCTCTCTGGTCAGTTGCTGACCTTTGCCAAAGGCGGAGCTCCAAACAAACAGCTCGCCCCATTGGCGGACATTCTCAGGGAGTCCGTGCAGATGGCTCTGCAGGGATCGAACATGGCGATCAACTTCGAATTTCCAGCGCAAATTCCCGAAGTTGAGATCGATGAATGCCAGATGCGGCAAGCCTTCGAAAATCTTGCGCTCAACGCGAGGCAAGCCATGCAGAGCCATGGAGGACTGACAATTCGGATCCGAACGGATGAACCGCCTGAAACGGCTTACGGCCTCGAGCCCGCACCAGCTTATCTGGCAATTGATTTCGTCGACGGCGGTGATGGAATTGCAGATGCCGAGCAAGAAAAAATCTTCGACCCATACTATACAACGAAACGGCGAGGGACCGGCTTGGGGCTTTCGATCTGCCGATCCGTCGTGCAGCGGCATGGCGGTAGCATTGTTTTGGAAAGCGCGCTGGGTCGAGGGAGTTGCTTCACGGTGTGGCTCCCGGCTTTAACTACTTTCTATTCCACATCCACACCCTCCACCGAAATGCCTCAATCCACTGATAACATCACCTCCACTGGAACCAGCCCATCTGGTGCTCCTTGTCGACTGCTTCTATTCGATGATGAAGAAGCGATTCTCGATTTTGCAAAACGCTGCTGTGCCATGATGGGGCACGAAGTCAAAACGGCTGCTGATTCCGATTCGGCCATCAAGCTGGTCAAAGAAGCCAAGGAGGCCGGCCAACCCTTTCACTTGGCCATTCTTGATCTTTCTGTGCCTGGCGATCTCGCCGGAGACGAATTGCTACCCATGCTGCGTGAGATCGAGCCTAGCTTGAAAGCGATCGTTTCCAGCGGTTACTCCGACGACCCTGTGGTGACTGACTATGCGGAGAAAGGATTCGACGGATGCCTAATCAAGCCTTACCGGGTCACGCAATTGCGGGAAATCATCAATCAAGCGCTCGAGCACTCCTAAGCGTGATGCTGCCCTTATTACACTTTGGGGCTTGACCTTCAGATTTCGGATTGAGCGACGCGTGTGAAGACTGAAGGGGTGATGAACATGGCAACAGCCAGGTAACGGACTTCTGGGCTGCTACCGGGGTGACCGAGGCTTTGCTGGGTGGAGCATCTTGGCGAAGGCCAGGGCGCTTCAAGGCCGAATCAAGTGAGGCGCCGATCCGGAGGCCTGGATCCGTAAAAAAAGCCAGGCGTGTTTTATTCTCCCCAGCACCACCTTTTGGGATTCGAGCCAACCCCGGTAGCGACGGCATAAACACGTTCCTCCTGTGTCCCGCGATTTCCTGAAACGCGGCCGGCTAGTCTAATATTTAGGCAAGCCGGGTAGCCAAGCCGAGTAGCCAAGCCGATTAGCCAAGCCGATAAACGATGCGCGCCTTCGACAAATCGTATGGGGACATCTCGAGCTTGACTCGGTCGCCATTTGCCAAGCGGATGAAGCGTTTGCGCATCCGCCCGGAAATGTGGGCGAGCACTTGATGTTGATTGTCTAATTCAACGCGGAACATGGTTCCTGCGAGCACGGAAACGATTTTTCCTTCGGTTTCTAATGTTTGTTCAGCCATAATGGAGTTGGACGGGATCGCGACTTCGCCAACAGAATTGAGTTTTTTCGAGTTTGAGGTTGGTGACGCCTGACAGCGTCTTATTAAGGGTTCGAATGTCGGCGGAGCAGAGACGCTTTCCGACATGGATGCCGAAAAATCGCAGGGAATGAACCAGCCCAGCGGCCGAAGCAGCATGGATTGAGAATTCACTGGGATTGTCCGGCAGTCGTTGGCAGTCTCGGCCATGGGATTCCTGGTCTTCCCCATACCTTCAGCGATGAGGTGGGCACAATTGATGGACATCAATTGACCGTCTCAATCGATAAAGGCATTTGCAGGTTGCCAGTCGCGATCCACGGCCGGGTCCGACATAATTGCCGATCCGGCGGACTCATAATATGCCGCCGACTTCCAGCTAAGCAAGTGGAAAGGGGGTTGAATTTTGGACGAAATACGCAAAGGAGTAAGAAAATCCCACTGTTTCACAAAACCAGTCGTGCTAGCTCGATCTTTTTGTGCAGAGCTGTGTCGTTCAGGGGGTTGCGTATCTCAACGGATACGCCTCCGCCTGAATTCCTTGCTCGGCACAAAAATCCGCGGCGCAATCACTTCCCGCTTTTATGAAACAGTGGGGTAAGGGGGGAAGCACTCGAGAAAATTGAATATCCAGGGCGACCCATTCGTCGGACATATAACCCAATGTTTCATAAAACCAGTCGTGCTAGCTTGATCTTTTTGCGCAGAGCCTTGTCGTTCAGGCGGTTACGTATCTCAACGGATACGCCCCCGCCTGAATTCCTTGCTCGGCACAATAATCTGCGGCGCAATCACTTCCCGCTTTTATGAAACACTGGGGTATAGAATCGCAACGTTTTAGCCCTCTACCCGCACCTCACCTATGATCTCGTCTTCTCTACGCCTTGGACCCTTGCTCTTCTGCGGCGCTTTCTGCTTATCGATCACCGCGGGCGCCCAGGATATGCCAAACCAGGTCGCTTCCGATACCCCTGTCGGCATCCAGGATGCGTCACAGAAGAAGGGAGAACCCGCTCTGCCAGAACCGCAACTTCCAAACGAACCGTCCCGTCCCGAAGCTGACTGGCCAAAGCTATTTACGTTAGGCGACTTTACGTATTCCGTGAGCAAGCCGCAGTTTGATTCTTGGGATCGTCAACGCCTCAAAGCTTGGTCCGCGGTGGAGGTTACCGAAGCCCAAGCCGAAAACAAGGTGCCGGTCTTCGGGGTTATTGCGTTGGAAGCCGATACGGAGGTGAACGAAGCAGACGGGGAAGTTTACCTGACTGGGATCGTGGCCAAAACAATCGATTTTCCCACCGATCCGCAACAGGAAGCGACCATGGTCAATGCCTTGCGCGGCGCCATGCCGACAGCGCCCGAAACCTTGGCGCTCGATGATCTGGAGCAGGCCTTGCAGGTGGCGGAGGCGAAGCGTCAAGGGGCGAAATTTCCGTTGAAAAATACGCCTCCCCGCATCGTATTCGCGCAAACCCCGACGATGCTCCTGCTACTCTCCGGTGAGCCAGTCCTCAAAAGCCTCCCGGGGCTACCGCTTGATCGTGTGGCCAATACTCGTGCCCTGATGCTGGTCGATAAAGATGGACAATTTTATTTGCACTTCTATGACGGTTGGCTGACCGCCCCAGCTTATGCCGGTCCTTGGTCGGTTGTGGAGAATCCTCCAGCCGACTTGGCCAAGGCAAAGGCAATAGCCGTGGAAGAGCAAGCGGTCGACCTCCTCGCGGGTCAGCCTGATCCAGAAACAGAAAAACTTCCGTCACTTGAGAACGAGGCGCCGCCGGCCATTCTCGTGGCCACTCGGCCCACCGAATTGATCGTGTCCGAGGAGCAACCGGAATGGGTCACGCTCGGCACGACCGGCCTGGAATATGTCGAAAACACCCCGGCAAACTGGTTTCGCACGACCGAGTCGGGTGAGCAGTTTCTTTTGTTGTCGGGACGTTGGTTTAAAAATTCGGACCCGTCGAAAAACGAGTGGCAATTCGTGCCCGGACAGGAATTGCCCGAAGCGTTTGTTCAAATCCCAGACCAATCGCCGAAAGAAAATGTGAAAGCCAGTGTGCCAAATACGCCTCAAGCGGATGAAGCCTTTATTGCCAACACGATTCCGCGGACGGAAGTGGTGCAGTTGAGTTCGCAATTGGAACCGCCACCTAATTTTGGATCGGAACGGCTAGAATTGAAACCGATCGAAGGGACCGACCTGTTCTACGTTGCCAATAGTCAGACGCCGATCATCAAAGTGGCTGATGACGAATGGTATGCAGTCGATGAGGGCGCCTGGTTCTTTGCAACCAATCCTGATGGCCCGTGGCAAGTGGCTCAATCGGTGCCCGCCGAAATATACAGTATCCCGCCTTCATCCCCGGTCTATTACGTCACTTATGTGCAACTCGGTGGGGGCGATGAGGAGTCGGTTACGACCGAAGTTTATCCCGGTTACTACGGGGCAATCCCGACCTCCGGTGGAACGGTGGTTTATGGGACTGGCTACGATTATGTCGATTACGTGAGCCCGGCGACCTATGTGGCTTACCCGGTGACTTATGGTTACCTGAGTAATGTCTATTGGACCCCGTGGGCCGGGTGGTATTGCGGTTTCGGCGTCCGAGTTGCTTGGGGGCCGCGCTGGAATTATTGGCGCTTCGCACCGCCAGCACCCTACTGGGGTGGTTATTACCGGTATAGCTACGGTTCTGGCTATCGTCGCGGTCCGGGACGCGTATATGGATGGGGGACGTATCGTCGAGGCGGTGTGGTCACCCGTAGCCGGGTCGGCCCGCGTGGAGCTGTCGTGGGCTCCGGGGTGCGGACTTACAATCCTTACACGGGCAATCGCGGGCGTGCCCAATACCAGTATTCTTACAATTCCCGAACCGGCACCTCCACGGCCCGCTATAAAGCCGGCGCTCAGAACGTCTTTACGGGCACCTATTCCAAAGCCAAGACCCAGTCACGGGTGAATCCGATCCGCGGCACCACTTCGACGCGGACCCGCACGACCGTGGGCAATCGCTATACCGGCGACCGCGCGACTGTGGCCGCTGGCACCCGGACCAATGTCCGGACAGGCAATGTCACCAACTACGCCGCCGCCGGCGATCGGCGCAGCACCGTCGGAGCGGTCAACCGAACGAACGCTTACACTGGCCAGACAAAGTCAGCGCAATTCAGAAGCAACAATCGAGGCACCACAGTGGCACGGAGCGATACCGGCCAGGTGTACGCCGGGCGTAATGGCAACGTTTACCGCCGGACGAACGATGGCTGGAATCGCGTGAACCGTTCCACACCAGCTTCCCGGGCGTTGAGCAACCGTTCCAACCGCTCGTTCAACGCGGCGCGAGGAGGTGCCTCTCGGGGAGGCGCGGCACGGGGTGGCCGTCGGCGTTGAACGGCCTTTTCGTGGTGTTGATATCCTCTCCCGCCGCTTGCGTAACGCGAGCCTGCGGGGCAGGGTGGGGCCATGATGCGGCTCGTTGATCTTCATACCCACAACGCACTCTGCAAACATGCCACCGGCAAACCGGTCGATTACGCCCGGGCCGCCAAAGCCCAAGGACTAGCCGGCATCGGCTTTTCCGACCATAATCCTTCGCCTAATTTGAAGGATTCCTGGCGGATGGAGATGCACGAGCTCGATGACTATCTGCAGGAAGCGGAAGCCGCTCGGGATGCTTACCCTGATTTCCAGGTGGCAATCGGATTGGAGGTCGACTATTTCCCATCCGAACTCGATTGGATCGCGGAATTGCGGCAGCGTTATTCCTGGGATTACTTCATCGGCAGCGTCCATTACGTGGCGCCGGGTTGGGATGTCGATAATCCCCGTTGGATCGGACGCCTGGAGGAGACAGGAGTCGATGCCGTTTGGCAACTTTACTGGACGGGCTTCCAAGCCTGTGCCCGCTCTGGGTTGTTCGATCTTCTGGCTCATGTGGATTTAGTTAAAAAATTCGGCCATCGCCCTGAGGGGGATCTGCGCCGCTTTTATGAGCCGGCTGTCGAGGCGATGTTGGCAGGTGGTTCCGCTATGGAAGTCAGCACTGCTGGTCTGCGAAAACCGATCGGCGAAATCTATCCCGCCCGCCAGCTCCTGGAAATGGTGCGGGAAGCCGGGATCGAGGTGGCCATCTCCTCCGATGCTCACGCCCCGGAAGATGTGGGGGCCGACTTTGCAGCCACAGCGGATTTACTGCGCGAACTCGGTTTTCGAGAAACGGTCACTTTCGAACGCGGTCAGCGCCGACATCTCCCTTTAGAATGAGGTTGCTGCTGGTATTAGGTTCGTTGTTCCTCTTGCTCGGCTGCAGCAAGGAAGATCCTGTGCTGACGGGAACGAACGGTCCGCGCGTCGACGTGGCCGATGGAGAATTTCAGGTGATCTTTGAACGCGCAAATACCGGACCGCTTCTGTCCCGCATCAACCGTCAAGGGCGGTTTCTCGAACGGGAACAACCGACTGAAGCCGACGAGGAAACCGCTTTCTCTTTCAACGCGCCCTGGCAAGTGGCGGTGGAACGTTTGACGCCCGAAGTTGGATCTTTGCGCTGGCGAAAAAATGGCGAAGCAGACCGGGTCCTGGGCCGGGTCCCCATTCTGGACGGACAAGCTGCTTATTCTCAACCCGTTCGTTCTGGCGATCTACTTTTCGTCGCTTGGGTCGAACAGGTTCCAGGCGCTCAACGCCTCATGTTGGGCGCGATCAATGCCGCCACAGGCGAGCTGCTGCTGGAGATTCTTAAAGATGGTGTCGCAGAAAATGCTTCCCCGGCTATCGGCGTGCTGGATCAACAACTCCTGCTGGCCTACGTCAGGCGCGGCCGTCTGAAGACGAAACTCGTGCGCCTGCCACCCGCCTGGTTTCTCGAACCGAACCAATCATGATCCTCCGCCTGCCGACTCGCACGATTTCTTTTCCTCGCCGCCCCTTATTGATGGGAATCGTCAATATCAACAGCGACAGTTTCTCGGGTGACGGCACCCTTGATATTGAGAAAGCCCTGGACCATGCGGAGCGTCTAGTTGCTTCCGGCGCCGACCTCATCGACGTCGGTGGTGAAAGCGCTCGGACCAATCGCGTGGCGATTCCGGCAGAGGAAGAAATTGCCCGGATCGCCCCGTTCATCAATCGTTGGAAAGGGCGGGTGGCGGAATCCCGGGTAGGTCCGCGTGATGAGCTCCAGGTCTGGCCCCCCATTCTCTCTATCAACACCTGGCGACCGCCCGTGGCCGAAGCGGCGCTGGCTGCAGGAGGTGAATTACTCAATGACATGAGCGGTTTGCCGGACCAACTCAATGCACGCGTCGCCGCCAAGTATGGAGCCGCTCTCCTGATCATGCACAGTGTCGGCGAACCGAAAGTGGCGCATACCCACGTCCATTACCGCGACGTCATGCAGGAGTTGCGAGATTTTTTTTCCGATAAAATGGAGCAGGCCGAGAGTTCGGGGCTGGATTCAGCCCAGATCGTGTTGGATCCCGGCATCGATTTCGCCAAACAACGCGAGGATAACCTGCGAATCTTTCGTGAGCTCGCCACACTCACCGAGTTCGGTTGCCCTATTCTGATGCCGGTTTCTCGAAAGACCGTGATTGGCGAGGTGCTCGGTATCGAGCGGCCCGTGGATCGCGATGCCGGGACCATGGCCGCTGTCATTGCCGGGCTCGAAGCGGGAGCCGCAATTTTTCGGGTCCACCATGTCGAGGCTGCTTACCAGACGGTAAAGCTCTGGGAAGCTGTTCATAAGGGCTTTGGAGACTGATCGAACGGAAGATTTCATGTGAAAAAATCGGGGCTTGTGAAATTTTTCACAAATTCCCACTTGCCACCGATTCAACTCCTGCGTTGTATCCCTCTCGCACATTCCGCACCTCGCCGTCGCTGAAACTGGTGACGGGCGTGATGTGTGTCCCCTATTCATCCCATGTTTTCCGGCTTTCCTCTCATCCATAATCTCGGTCTCTTGGCCGTCGACATGGAGGCTAAAGGTCTCGTCGATGAGTTGGAGTGGTTTTCCAACTCGTTCATCGTGGCTATTTTGGTCTCGCTCTTGGTGATTTTCGTTTGCCGATCAGCGGCCTCGAGCAAAAAGAAAGTCCCCGGCCGCTTGACCAACGCGTTCGAAGCTCTGGTGGACAGCCTTTACAATGGGCTCGAGCAAATCGTTGGGCGGCACATGATTGCAAAATGTTTTCCGCTCTTGGCGACCCTCTTCATTTTTATCCTGATCGCCAACTGGTTCGGCCTCGTTCCCGGCGTTGGGACAATCGGGTTCGGCGAAGAACGGGGGCCGCTCCTCGGTTTGGAGCAAGTGGCCATGCCTTTATTGCGGCCACCGAATGCCGATTTGAACATGACGTTGGCTATGGCCACGGTCTTCTTCGCCATGTGGATGTGGTGGGTATTTCGTGAGCTGGGTGTCTTCGGCACCATCGGCCACATCTTCGGCCCGAAAGGCGGTCTCAAAGGCCTGATGGCCATCGGCCTCCTCCCCATCTTCATATTTGTCGGGTTAATCGAAGTGGTCTCGATCTTGTTCCGGCCGGTCTCCCTCTCGCTCCGTCTTTACGGCAACATCTTTGCCGGGGAGAATCTGCTGCACGCCATGCTCTTCCTCGGCGATGATCTGCCGGTTCCCTTCAATTACATTGGGTCGGTGGTTTTCCCTTTACCCTTTTACTTCATGGAGCTCTTGATTGGTCTATTGCAGGCTCTCGTTTTCACCCTGCTCTGTGCCGTTTATATTCAGCTCTCCACCTCGCATGAAGAAGACGAAAGCCATGGCCACGGACATGGCCACGCCGAGGAGGGCGCTGCTCACTGATTATCTATTTCATTCCTTTCACCGCCGGGACCATTGCCATTAAGAGTGTGGGCGGCGGAGAACCCAACCCTAACCATCCAGTAACATCACATGTTCAATATCCTGCCAATCCTCGTTGCCGCTGAAGGCGCAGCCCAAACCGGTTCTACGATCAACATCGGCGGTTCCATCACCCTGGCGCTCGCCGGTTCTTTTGCCGCGCTCGCCATCGGTCTGATCGGTGCCAAAGCTGTGGAAGCCATCGGGCGCAACCCCGGTTCCTTCGGGAAAGTGTTGACCCTCGGCATCATCGCCATGGCGCTCGCAGAAGCGATCGCTATTTACGCGTTGATCATGGCCTTCCAAGGTTATTAATCCTTATCCGGACGTAGGCTGCCGGTTCTGAAACGAGCCGGCAGCCGCTTCCTCAAATTTTTTCCACCATTCCTGCATGGAGTCTCTCGTCGAAATTCTCAATCAATTCGGGGTTCAATGGCCGAAGTTCCTCGCTCAGGTCATTCTCTTCCTGATCGTCTACCTCGTCCTCGCCAAATTCGCGTTCAAACCAGTTGTCAACATGCTGGAAGAACGTCGCGCCCGCATTGAAAAGGCCGAGCGCGATGTCGAAGAGATGAAAGAACGCATCGCCGAGGCTGAGCATAAATACCAGGAGATCCTGGAAAAAGCGAACGCTGAAGCCCAGAAGCTGGTTAATCAGGCCAAGGAAAGTGGCGACGCGCTGGCCGAACGCAAAAAACAGGAAGCCATCCTCGAAGCCGAACGCATCGTCGCTCGCGCCCAGGAAGCGATGGAGCTCGAACACGACAAGATGTCGAGCGAACTGCGGCGCGATCTCGGTCGTTTGGTGGTCGATACCACTGCCAAAGTCACTGGCAAAGTGTTGACGCCCGAAGATCAAAAACGCATCAGCGAAGAGGCTGCCCGGCAAGCCGCTGCCTGACCTCCCTCCTTTTTTTCGTTATGAAAATCTCCAAAGAATCACGCCAGACCGCCCGCGAACTGTTGCGGTTTTGCATCGTCGACGGTGAGCTCGACCGTTCGCGCGTGACGTCGGCGGTGGATACTCTCATCGATTCCAAACCGCGCGGGTACGTGCAGATCCTCGACGCTTTCAAAAACCTGGTGCGGCTTGAACTGGAACGGCACCACGCCGTGATCGAGTCCGCCATCGCCCTCGACCAAACGACGGCCGGCAAAATCGAGTCCAGCTTGAAAAGCCGCCATGGCAAGGACCTTAGTATCGACTTCCGCGTCAATCCCGAACTGATCGCCGGTCTGCGTGTGCAAATCGGCAGCAATGTCTGGGATGGCAGTGTTCGCAGTCGCTTGAATCGCCTGCAAAATGCCTTCGCTGCCTAAATTTTCTTTAAGCCCCTTTTCAGACCTTTATTCCCTCACTTCACTCTTAGTTTCCCAAACACTCCGACCCGGAGACCACCATGAGCACCATCCTCGAAGATATCGAAAGTAAAATTGCCGGCCTCAAAACCGTCGCCACCCGCACCAACGTGGGGATCGTCCGCGAAATCGCCGACGGCGTCGCCACCATCGAAGGGTTGAGCGATGTGATGTTGAATGAAATGATCGAGTTCTCCACTGGCGTTTACGGCCTCGCCTTGAACCTCGAAGAAACCGAAGTCGGCGCCGTGGTGCTCGGCGACTTCACCTCCATCTCCGAAGGGGACGAAGTCAAAACGACCGGCCGCCTCTTGGAGGTTCCCGTCGGCAAAGGCCTGCTCGGTCGTGTTGTCAACATCCTTGGCGAAGCCATCGACGGTAAAGGCCCCATCAAAAGCGACGTCGCTTATCCCGTCGAAAAAATCGCTCCCGGCATCATTAAACGTCAAAGCGTCAGTCAGCCTTTGCAAACCGGGATCATGGCTGTCGACGCCATGGTCCCCATCGGACGCGGCCAACGTGAATTGATCATCGGTGACCGGGCGACCGGGAAAACGACCATCGCCGTTGATGCCATGATTTCCCAGGCCCGCGCCAATCGTGCCGCCGAAGCCGCAGGCGACAAAGATTTCCGCCCCGTTTACTCGATCTACGTCGCGATTGGTCAGAAAAACGCCAACGTCGCCCGAGTGGTCTCGACCTTGGAAGAAGCCGGCGCGCTTCCTTACACCATCGTCATTTCCTCGCCGGCCTCCGAAAGCGCCACCAACCAATACCTCGCTCCCTTCGCCGGAGCCGCCATGGGCGAATGGTTCATGGATAACGGGATGGATGCGCTCATCATTTTTGATGACCTTTCCAAACATGCCGTAGCGTATCGCCAGGTCTCTCTGATTCTGCGTCGTCCTTCTGGTCGGGAAGCCTATCCAGGGGATGTCTTCTACCTGCATAGCCGGTTGCTCGAACGAAGCGCTCGCTTGAGTGAAGCAGCGGGGGACGGTTCCCTCACCGCTCTGCCGATCATCGAAACGCAGGCCGGGGACGTCTCCGCTTACATTCCGACCAACGTCATTTCCATCACCGACGGCCAGATCTATCTTGAAACCGACTTGTTCTATCAAGGGATCCGGCCCGCCATTTCGGTCGGTCTCTCCGTGAGCCGCGTCGGTTCCGCCGCGCAAATCAAGGCGATGAAACAGGTCGCCGGCACCATCAAACTCGACTTGGCTCAGTATCGTGAATTAGCGGCCTTCGCCCAGTTCGGCTCCGATCTTGACGCCAGGACGAAATCCCAACTCGACCGCGGGAAACGGATCGTCGAACTGTTCAAACAACCCCAATACAACCCGTATTCGGTGGAAATCATGGTTGTCCTGTTGTGGGGAATGAAGAACGGCAAGTTCGACGCAATCGAACCCGATCACATCGGCAAATACCGCGCGGAAGCGGTCGAATTTTTCCAAAACCGCAAAAGCAGCATTCTGGAAGCCATCCTCGACAAGAAGAAGCTTGATGACGATCTCGAGAAACAACTCGGCGAAGCCTTCGACGAATGTAAACTTGGGTTCAAAGCCTAACGCCCTAAAGTGACGCCGCCCGACGCGGTTCCGACTTTCCCTACTCTTTTCCTCACCCATGGCCAACACACGCGAGATTCGCCGACGGATCAAGTCGATCAAAAACACGGCTCAGATCACCCGTGCGATGCAAATGGTCGCCGCCTCCAAGATGCGGCGCGCCCAGCAACTGGCGATCAATGGACGGCCTTTCTTCTCGCAATTAGCTGAAATGCTGCAGTCGCTGCGAGGCAAAGTCGACCTCACTGCGAACGCTCTGCTCCGTCCTCAGGAAGAGCCAGTCGGACGCGATCTGGTCTTCCTGGTTTCGACCGATAAAGGGCTTTGCGGCGGTTTGAACACGAACCTCTTCCGGGAAATCGTCAAGCAGGACGCTGAAAAGAATCGTTACGTCTCGCTCGGCCGCAAGGGCGCTCAATTTCTGACCCGGACCAAGCGCGACCTCTTTGCTCAGTTCGAATTGCACGACAGCCCGAGCTATCTGGATTCCAAACGCATCTCGCGGTTTGCCATTGATCAATTCACCGATGGCGCGGTCGACCGGGTCATGGTCGCCCACAGCACCTTCGTCAATACCCTGACTCAACGGCCCGTTGTTCAGCAGCTCTTGCCGATCGATCCGGAGCAACTGCACATCCTGACTCAGGACGAGGAAGACGAGGCTGCTGAAGCTGGTGGCGGGGAAGAAAACCAGTTCGGTTACATCTTCGAACCTTCTCCGGCCCAAGTGCTCGACGAGCTTCTGCCGTTCTACGTCCATTACAGTTTTTACTCGATGCTCCTCGATTCGCGTGCTTGCGAGCACAGCGCCCGGATGGTGGCCATGAAGGCCGCGACCGATAACGCCAAAGAGTTGGTTAAGGATTTGACTCTGGAATACAACAAAGTGCGCCAAGCCGCCATCACCACTGAACTTCTCGAAATCACCACCGCACAGGCTGCCATCTCCGGCTGACCTCAACCTTCCTCCTGACCTCATTCTCCATTAGACCCACTATGAACACGGGAAACATCGCTCAAATTATCGGACCAGTTGTGGACGTCGACTTCTCGGCGTCGGAATCTCTCCCGAACATCTACGACGCCCTCGAAATCGAATTCGAAGTCAACGGCGAAAGCAGCAAGCTCACCCTCGAAACTCAGCAGCATCTCGGCGATCACTGGGTGCGTGCCATCGCCATGTCGACCACCGAAGGTCTGAAACGCGGCATGACCGTCAACAACACCGGCGCTCCCATCTCCGTGCCGGTCGGGGAAGGTGTTCTCGGCCGAGTCTTCAATGTCACCGGCGACGCCGTCGACGAACGTGGCCCGGTCAATTTCACCAAAAGATATCCCATCCATCGCCCGGCGCCTCCACTCACCGATCAGGATACCAAGGCCAGCATCCTCGAGACCGGCATTAAAGTGATCGATCTCATCTGTCCGTTCGCCAAGGGCGGTAAAGTCGGCGCCTTCGGGGGAGCCGGGGTCGGTAAGACGGTCGTCATCATGGAGCTCATCAATAACATCGCCAAAGGCCACGGCGGTTACTCGGTCTTCGCCGGGGTAGGAGAACGGACGCGTGAAGGAAACGACCTCTACCATGAGATGTCCGACGCCAAAGTCATCAACCAGGAAAATATCGAGGAATCGAAAGTGGCGCTCGTTTACGGTCAGATGAATGAACCGCCAGGCGCCCGTCTCCGCGTCGCTCTTTCCGCCCTCTCCATGGCCGAATATTTCCGGGACGAAAAGAACCAGGACGTGTTGCTCTTCGTCGATAACATCTTCCGTTTCTCCCAGGCCGGCGCCGAAGTTTCCGCCCTTCTCGGGCGGACCCCATCCGCGGTCGGTTATCAGCCGACGCTCTCCGCCGAAATGGGCGACCTTCAGGAACGGATTACCTCCACCCTGAAAGGGTCCGTTACTTCTTTCCAGGCGGTTTACGTTCCAGCGGATGACTTGACCGACCCCGCCCCCGCGAACACCTTCGCGCACCTCGATTCCACGATCGTGCTCGAACGTTCCATCGCGGAGCTCGGGATTTATCCAGCAGTCGATCCCCTCGCATCCACTTCCAAAGCGCTCGCCCCCGAAATCGTCGGCGAAGAACATTACGAAGTCGCTCGCGGTGTCCAGGTCGTGCTCCAGCGTTACAAAGATCTGCAGGATATCATCGCGATTCTTGGAATGGACGAACTCTCGCCCGACGACAAATTGACCGTATCGCGCGCTCGGAAAATTCAGCGTTTCCTTAGCCAACCTTTCCACGTGGCAGAAGTCTTCACAGGCCGGTCCGGCGAATATGTCTCGATTCCTGACACGATCCGCGGTTTCAAAGAAATCCTCGACGGCAAACATGATGATGTGCCGGAAGGGAATTTCTACATGAAGGGCGGCATTGAGCAAATCAAAGACTAATCATTCACGCCTCACAACGTCCTCTACCTTTTCCTAACTTCCAATGGCTACCATGCTGCTCGAAATCGTGACCCCCGAGGGTGTCACTTTTTCCTCTCAAATCGAAGAAGTGGTTGTCCCCGCCGCTGACGGCGAACTTGGGGTCATGCCGCAGCATGCCCCGTTGCTGACCAAAATCATCCCGGGTGAATTACTCATCCGGAATGAAGGTAAGGAGAATTATTTGGCTGTGGGCGAAGGGTTTGCTGAGGTGGAGCAGCAGCGCGTGACGGTGCTCACCGATATGGCCATCGAGGAGACCGATATTGACGAGGATGCCGTGGAAAAAGCCATGGCCCGCGCCGAACAAACGCTGGAAGAGGCCGATAAAATGGACGCTGAAGAAGCCGCGATGGTGCAAGCCTCCCTCCAAAAATCGCTCGCCCAGCTCAGGCTCAAACGCCGCCGCCGGATGTAATCAGGGCGGCAGGCTACAAGAGGTGGCCGGTTTCATGAGACTCACCGGGCCACTGGCCGCAGGCGAGGGGTTGGACGAAGATCAATCTCGTTCTCCCACCCGATGAGAATGCCTTGGGCGACAAGCCGGGACGCGTTTTCTCTTCTACGACGGCACACCGAGAACCTGGTCGATCTGTTCGTGGGTCATGGAACGTTCGAAGGTGGGTTCTCCCGGCGGCAACGGTTCCCAGCGGGCGATGCCCTCATTCCATTGCCGCACTTGCTCAAAAGCGTTCAGGCCGCGGACCTCCCCTTGTTCCACATGCGTCGGCCGCCCTCTTTCGAAAAAGAGAGCCGCTTCGCCCATCTGGCTGGTGACGTTCAAGACCCCTGAACGGCGATGCAAGAAACAGAGGCGCACCAGCTCACACAGATTAATTTTTTCCAGCCGGTAAACGCCGTTGCACATCGATAATCGTGCGGTCGGCCGTTTCGACTTCGCTGGCGCCTGGATTTTGACGCAGGAGTCGTTTCTGGGAAACAGGTGTCGCAAGGCGCGTAGGAACTGCACTGGCTGGGATGGATCGCCATGAAGCATGACTCGCTCCTGATGCGCTTGAGGGATCGTTCGCATTTCCGTCCGCACCAGTTCTGCCTCCTCCGCTAGCAGCACCACAGGTTGCGAGAGCAAATGCACGACTTTACCGAGCAATGACAAATCACGAACCATCTCTCGGCCAACCGCAATTTCGAAAATGGCGGGCAATTTCGATCGAATCGCCGAGTCCAATGCATCGCTGAAATCGATTGCGCCGACGCAACCGGGCAAATGGTCGGCCTTGATCAGCAAACGCCATTCGCGGAGTCGTTCTGGATCAGGCGTGTAACAGACGACCACCGGCTGGATCCGATCAGGAGATATTGGCTGCGTCATACGAATGGATAGAGCAAATCGCGTGCAAACCGGGAAAATGGCCGATCGCACACCAGTCCACGCCTTATAATTTCCATAAACTGCAAGCGGATTGCAGGAGCGCTTTGGTGCGTTGCAGATGCGAGACGCGGTTTTGCGATCGATCGGTATGCCAACTATCTCAGGGCGGCTCCTATTTTCGATAGGGGTCCTGAACCTTTTTTCCGTTAGCCAGCGGCTCGCTCGCGGATGGCGCTTGGGAAGTCCGGATAGCGTGGCGCCCAGCCCGTGGCTCGTAAGGTCGCGTTACTCACTCGTTTGTTACTGCGCCCCCGTCGTTTTCCCGAGGTTGCGGGGCCTTCGGGAGGCAGGGGCTGTTCGAAGTGGTCGGCTAGAAACTGGTAAATGGCCAACTGCTTCATCGGGGTGTGGTCCGACAAATTATAAATGCCGGCATCGGCCCGGCCGTCGATCAGATGCACGATGGCGCCCGCCGCATCATCGCGGTGCGCCTGATTGATCCAGCGCTCGCCGCCTGCTTCGATCCTGGCGCTGCCATCGAGAAACTTCCGGACGAGCACGGAGCGGCCCGGTCCGTAAAGGCCAGCCATCCGCACCACGCTGCCACCATGGGCGCGCACGACCTTTTCCGTTTGCAACAAAACCTTGCCGGTCGCCGCTGCGGGTTCGGTCGGCGACGTTTCCGTCACCCATTCCCCGCCGGTTTGGCCATAGACCGAGGTGCTGCCGACGAAAAGCACCCGAGCACCGGCTTCGACGAGGTTCCGGCAGCCGCCGAGGTAAATGCGTTCGTAATCTTCGGGCTTACCGCCCCGAGTGCTGACGCTGCAAACGGTCCAATCAAATGGGGGGCGGCTTTCGAAAAATTGGAGAACCTGTGCACGATCGGTGAGATCGAGCCCCGCCACTTCGAAATCGGCTGATTCTTTCTCGGGCGTCGTGGCCGTTCCGGTAACTTCCCATTGAGCCGCGTGGGCCAAATCGGCAACGGCTCTCCCTAGGTAGCCAAGACCAACCACGAGTAAACGACGATCAGACATAGGAGAGCGTGTTCGGGTTCGAGGCGGGCGCACCGATTTCGCTGAAGACCCCTCCGGCGACTAACTCCTCACCGACATGAATCGCGCAGATTTGGCCCGGAGTCAGAGCGCGCTGCGGGTCGTTGAACCGAAGTTCTGCCGTGGTTTCATCGATCCGGTGAAAAGTAGCTGGCGCCAAGCGCGCGCGATAACGGGGGCGGGCCGTCACTTCAAGCAGTTCGGGCAATGGACCGGACGGGAACGAAAGCCCACTGACTTTGGCCGAGGCGGCATAAAGTCCCGGGGTTTCGGGCCGATCGAATCCGATGATTAGCTGATTTTCCGCATGGCGCTTTTCGACGACGACATAGGCTTCATTTGCCACATTGGATGCGACGCCGAGGCCCTTGCGTTGTCCGAGCGTGTAAAGATGCAAGCCGCGGTGCTGGCCTTTGAGGTTCCCCTGCAAATCGAGGATGTCGCCAGGCCGGTCGTCGACGTAAGCGGAAAGGAAATCCGACATTTTCACCTGACCAATGAAGCAGATGCCTTGACTGTCTTTCTTCCCGGCATTGACGAGAGCGAGTTGGGCGGCGACCTCGCGCACCTGGGCTTTCAGCAATTCACCGACGGGAAAGCAGGCGTCGCGAAGTTGTTCTTGCTGGAGCAGGGCGAGGAAATAACTCTGATCCTTGCTCGGATCCCGGCCGGTCAGAAGATGGCAACCGCCCGTGGGATCCCGATGGATCCGGGCGTAATGGCCGGTGGCGACCTGGTCAAATCCTTCCTGGCGTGCATACTCGCGAAAGACGCCGAATTTGATCTCACGATTACACATGACATCGGGGTTGGGGGTGACGCCCTCCTGATAGCCGGCCAGTAGATAATCGACTACGCGTGAACGGTATTCGTCCATGAGGTTGACCACGCGGAAAGGTATCCCGAGTTGGTCAGCGACAGCGGCGGCATCGTCGATATCCTGTTGCCAGGGGCAATCTCCGAGGATGTTGTCCTCGTTGATCCAATTCTTCATGTAAGCCCCCTCGATCGTGTGGCCCTGTTGTTGGAGCAGGGCGGCAGCCACCGAACTATCGACTCCGCCAGACATGGCGACCAGGATCCGCGGTTTCATGACGGGATAGTAACACGGTTTCGGCGGATAGAACAGATCGCCTGGGGAAACCGCTAAGGCATAGGCAGTTGTTGTTCCACCTATTCGAGCTTCCGATCCCATTGAAGCTGCTCGAGATCCTGTTCACGATAGAATTCTGACTTCGGCACCGACAATCGGTAACCATCTTCATCCGCCACATACTCGATCGTTTCGCCTCGTGCCGGATCGAGCGGGGCAGTCGGCGGCAGATCCAGGGAACTTAGCGAGGAGGGATAGCTTCCCGATTCCAATCGGTGCTGCTCCAGGGCAAGTGCGATGAGGGTTTGGCGCCGCAAGGCTTCCAGTGTCACGCCGCGATTGATCACGCTGTCGATTGTGGCTCGCACCAGCTGGGTCAGAGGATGTCGGTCATTGCCGCGGGTCGCCAGGGGCGTGGCGCTTTCCATGCCGACTTCGCCTTGGGTAATCAGGCGGAGACGATCCAGGACGACCTGGAATTCCACTGCGTAATCGGCCCGGTCTGCATCGAGCCAGCCCTTCGGATAGAGAGCGATCGCCGATACCGCTCTTGAAAACTGCGACTCAGACATCGATCCACCGACAGCCACCGCCAGGAGCGAGGCGAGTTCTTCTTTGGAAAGATCTTCGGTCACGGTCAGAAAAAAGACCCGCTCTCCGCGTAGGCCGCGTTCGAGAAGTTGAATAGGAGCCAACTGGCCAACCATTTGTTCGAACTCGGCCAGATCGTCAGCCGACCACGTTCCATCAATGAGCCCATTCCGAATGATATCGAGGATCTGACGATCAAGGGAGAAGCCGACTAAGGCTTCGATGAGAGTCAGCGGATAGGCGGTCCATTGGCGGAGACGCATGAGCGTTTCTAGACTTTCTTTGGCCAACGTCGGACGCTTCAGAGCGAGACCTGCTTCAGCTCGGATTTGGAGGAGTTGAGCGATGCGATTGAGTAGCGTGATCTGCGGGAGGGCCGTATTGACCGGATCACTTAAATCATAGGGCCAGGCCATCGGGCCATCGGTCGCTTCCAGGTATGGGGCGACTCGTTGGAGAGCCGGATTCAGTTGATCCAGTGCGGCGGTCCATTCGGCTGCCGACGGATCGTTTTCGGGCGAGGGAAAATCGCTCGCGGGGGGGAGCGCCTCTTTCAAGGTGGTGGCCTGATTATTTTCAAGGAGGCCAGCCAGAAGAGTCGGAGCGGGCGGCAGGTTGCGGTAAATGGGTTCCTCGCGGAGCTGATCGAAGGAGAGCGGTTCGCCGCGATCGAGCAGCTCGGTTTTGGCCGCTTGCCACTCTTTGGCGCCCCGCCAATCGGTGATGGTATAAAAAAGGGTCACCACCGTGACGATAAGCAGGAGGAGGATGAGGGTGATCGAGAGCCAGCGTGGGATTTTCATAATTTTGGAGTGGGAAATGGAGCGGGAAAGATTTCTTCGGACGGACTGGCTAGCCAGGTCTGGACCAGGGCGAGGTGCGTCAGCCAATGAGGGGTCAAGGCCGGGGAGTGGGAGGAAGCAAGATCGCGGGTTGGAGGGGTGTCGAGATGAAAGAAGAGAATCAGCAGCCAGGCGGCGGCGATTCCTGCCAGGATAGGCCGGTTCCACCACCAGGTTCGCGACACGGTCGGCTGCTGAGCCAGGACACGCTGCCTCAAGGCAGGAGGGGCCTGGCGCGGTGGCAATTGGCGGAGTTGCCTTTCGAGATCTTCGGTTTTCATGGTCGGTTCATACGGGATGACGTAACGACTGCCGTAATTTGTCTATCGCATAGCGCCAACGGCTCGCGGCGGTATTGGGCGAAATCTTCAAGGCATCGGCTATTTGGCGAAAGGTCATCGATTCCCAGATTTTTAGATGGACCACGGCGCGTTGATCTGGGGGAAGGTCACCCAGGGCAGCCTGCACGGACTCCAACCAGATCTCATCGGCGGAGTTGCGGACGAACAGATCATTTTCGGCAAGAAAAGTCTCGTCAGCCCGATCGCGAACGGTGCGCCGTCGAAGTTGATCGATAAAGGCATTGTGTCCCATCCGCAGCAGAGCAGCGCGGGGATTTCGCCAACGGGCCATCCACCCGGGGCGACGGACCAATTTTTGAAACACTTCCTGCACAAGATCGGCCGCATCGGCTTCCCGACGTGTTAGTTGCAGGAGAAACGCAAACAGCGCGTCGCCATGGGCATCATAAAATTGTTCGAGTTGAGAATGCAGCACGGGAAGGTAATGGAAAGACGGTTGCCGCCGCAGGATTTGTCTATTCGAGTTGTGGAATAATCGGCGCCGGCCAGAGTCGATCCTGCCAATGAGGTCTCAGACCCTGGGGCACTATAAGAAAACCGGCGATTTCTGAAAAGCTGCCGTTGCGCCCTTGCATTTTTTCCGCGGACCGGCTCCAATGCGCGGACCATGACCGGCAGTCCTTCCCCCCGCGTCCGCTACTGGCGCAAGCATGGCACGTTAATTATCGTGCTGCTCGCCATATGGTTCCTCGTTCCGAATTTCGGCGGCATCTTTTATGTGCAAGAGCTGAACAAAATCCAGATCGGCGGTTTCCCGCTCGGCTTTTGGATTGCGCAACAAGGCTCGATTATCGTTTTTCTGATCCTCCTCCTGATTTATGCCCTGATGATGGGGAAATTTGACCGGGAATATCATCAGGACCGTCAGGCAGCAGGTGAGGAGGCCGCACCATGAATAGCCAAGCTTGGATCTTCACGATGGTGATCATCACCTTCGGCCTTTATATCGGTATCGCGATCTGGTCGCGGGTCGCCTCGACGAAGGGGTTCTATGTCGCCGGCCAGGGAGTGCCGCCAGTGCTCAACGGGATGGCCACCGGCGCTGACTGGATGAGCGCCGCTTCCTTCATTTCCATGGCCGGGATGATCTCGGTGCTCGGTTACACCGGCTCCATGTATCTGATTGGCTGGACCGGGGGCTATGTCCTGCTCGCCCTGTTGCTCGCGCCTTTCCTTCGCAAATTTGGTAAATTCACCGTGCCCGATTTTGTTGGTGACCGTTATTACTCCAATTTTGCCCGGCTGGTCGCGATCGTCTGCGCCATCTTTGTGTCGTTCACTTATGTCGGCGGGCAGATGCAGGGCGTTGGGATCGTCTTCTCCCGCTTCCTCGGGATCTCGGTCGAGCTTGGGGTTATCATCGGGATGATCATCGTCTTTTTCTACGCCACCCTCGGCGGCATGAAAGGAATCACTTACACTCAGGTCGCCCAATACGTCGTGCTGATCATCGCTTATCTGGTGCCGGCCATTGCCATCTCAATCAAGCTGACCGGCAACCCGATTCCGCAGCTCGGTTTCGGGTCCCAACTGACCGAAGGTCCGAGCGCTGGCGTTTACCTGCTCCAGGTGCTCAACGATCTGCATCGTGAACTCGGTTTCCCCGAATACACCTCCGCCTTCGGGCCGGGCAACAAAGGGATGCTCGACATGTTCTGCATCGCTCTGGCGTTGATGGCGGGTACTGCTGGCTTGCCGCACGTCATCATTCGCTTTTTCACCACCCGAACAGTCGCCGGCGCCCGGTGGAGCGCGTTTTGGGCGTTGCTCTTCATTGCTATTCTCTATCTCACCGCGCCTTCCGTGGCCGCTTTCGCTCGGGTGAACCTGATCCAGACCCTTAACCAGAGTCAGTATAGCGAAGTGCCCGAGTGGTTCACAAAATGGGAGGAAACCGGGTTGATCGAATTCAAGGACCGGGATGGCGATGGGTTGATCGATTACATGAAGGACACCGAGGCCAATGAGCTGACCGTCAACCGCGACATCATGGTCCTCGCCAATCCCGAGATCGCGAATCTCCCGGGTTGGATCGTCGGTTTCGTTGCGGCGGGAGGGTTGGCCGCGGCGCTTTCCACCGCGGCCGGTTTGTTGATGGTCATTTCCTCCGCCATCTCGCACGATTTAATGAAACGAATGCTGCGCCCGGAGATGACCGAGGCCCAGGAACTCGTTGCGGCCCGGTCCGCAGCGGTCGTGGCCGTGATCCTAGCGGCGTTGCTCGGCATTTATCCCCTCGGATTCGTCGCCCAAGTGGTCGCCTTCGCCTTTGGCCTGGCCGCCAGCAGCTTCTTTCCTGTTATCGTCCTGGGCATTTTCTGGAAACGCACGACGAAACAAGGAGCGATTGCGGGAATGCTGACCGGTATCGGGTTCACTGGGGGTTACATCATTTACTTCAAATTCCTGGGCGGATTGCCGGAGCACCATTGGTTCGGGATCAGCCCCGAGGGCATTGGGTCGCTCGGTATGCTGATTAATTTCGCTGTCACGACTCTTGTTAGCCTGGTCACTCCAGCGCCGCCGCAAGAGATTCAGGATGCCGTGGAAGAACTCCGTTACCCGGAAGATCCGCCTTCAGCTTCCGCGGCCCATTGAGGCTTTGGAGGGGCGCGCAACATCATCGCTACCAACTGTCCCGGGCAATTGATCCGCAACACCGAGATTCAGGAAGTTTACGACCGTGTCCCATCAAGGCTCGGCCCATTTAGCGGGGAGCGGCTGCGTCCCCGCTGCCGAACTAAAACAATCCCGCGAAACGGCTAACTCTTCTCCCCGGCATCACAATGACTAATAAAAATTCTAAGAACGATGCCGTCGCATTGTGGTGTCTGGCAGCGGGGACGCCACCGCTCCAAAGGCAACGATCGCG
>JGI12210J13797_10029406_pt1 | contig 26037 bp, 30 predicted proteins | sample ElkSlonscriptome_3_FD_13797 | JGI IMG/M metagenome (IMG submission 13797) | reverse complement strand
GCCACCAAAGGTCGAGCAGACACGCGAGTGTGCACTCTCTGACTCGCAAGCAACACTGTACCAAGAGGTCTTACGCGAAGTACGCGGCACAGTTTTTGGGGCAGTGGAAGAGAAGGGGTACAAGGGCGCACAGATTCATATTCTGGCAGGCCTCACAAAACTGCGCCAGGTGTGTAATCATCCGGCACTACTCACCAAAGACAAGGACTTTCAAAAGTACGACAGCACCAAGCTTGATGCATGCCTAGAACTTGTTGATGAAGTGCGGCAAAGCGAACGGAAAGTGCTTATTTTTAGTCAATTCACCGGCATGCTCGACATACTCTCTACAGCACTCACCGAGCACGGTGTAGGGCATGCATCCTTAACTGGTCGCACCAAGAAGCGCGCCGAGGTCATCGAAACGTTCAGTAACGACCCCGCCGTTACCGCATTCCTCATCAGCCTCAAAGCAGGCGGCACCGGCCTCAATCTTACCGCTGCTGATACCGTCATCATTTTTGACCCCTGGTGGAACCCGAGTGTAGAGCGTCAAGCGATTGACCGCACCCACCGCATGGGGCAAACCCAAAGCGTGAACGTCTACCGCCTATTAACGACGGACACCATCGAAGAAAAAATTGAGCGGCTTAAAGAAAAGAAACGCGGCCTCTTCGACGCCGTGGTCTCCGACACGGGCGAGCTCACCAAGAAGCTCACCTGGGATGATGTACGGGCGTTGTTTGAGGGTTGACGCTACGACACATGTTTGACATACTCCCGGAGGCAATGCTTGGTTCCTTTAGGAGAGCAGCGCGACTGTCAATCTGCATTCGTATCACAACCACGCCATCCGGCTTTGCACCAGAGAACACACGTAACGCATGGGTTGGTGTAGAAATGCCGGCTGTGACTGAAGACAGTGCTGATGCAAACAAAGATTTGGATAGTGACACAAACAAAGGCGGCTTTCTGTTTTATGGAAGTGATGCAGTAGCGGCGTTACTTGATGCAGGTCGAATAGAGGCGGCAGCCTTCTGGGAACACCAGTCCCACCTACAGCACTCCGATTCGATGCAGCGTGCTGTGGTGTGCTCCCGGGCTAAGTAGAGCATCTATCAGAAAACAGCTGACTTCATTACGGGGGGATGGGTAACCATCCCCGTTTCTTGATTCTTAATTCCTACCCCTTAATTCCTCCCCACACACAACCACCCCTCACACAATTCTCCATTCATACTCTTACTTCACGTAGACCCTCTCATTCCTACTTCCTACCCCCTATTCCTCATCTGCCACAGCACGCCGGTTTTCTCACCACCTCTGCAGACACTTCGCACGTTGTCTCCACCACAATATTTGCTATGATGCACTTCATATGACACTACACGACATTCGCACTGCATACCTTGAACACATGAAAGCACAGGGGCATGTTGAGATTCCCTCAGCCTCGCTCGTTCCGGAAAACGACCCAACAACCCTCTTTACAGGCTCCGGCATGCAGCCCTTGGTACCATACCTCCTAGGCCAGGAACACCCCGCGGGTTCTCGTCTGGTAAACAGCCAGAAGTGCTTCCGTTCGGGCGACATTGAAGAAGTCGGCGACAACCGCCACACAACGTTTTTTGAGATGCTTGGAAACTGGTCACTTGGCGATTACAACAAAGAAGATCAGCTGCCGTGGTTTTTTGCTTTTCTCACCGACACACTCAGCCTCGACCCTCAGCGACTCTACGTAACTGTGTACGCTGGTGACGAAGAAGCAGGTGTGCCGCGCGACAGCGAAGCGGCAGCAGTTTGGCAACGACTGTTCAGAGAGAAGGGTGTTGAAGCAAAAACGGCAGTGATGGTGAGCGAAGAAGAGGGTGCGGCGCGCGGCATGCACGAGGATGAGCGCGTCTTCTTCTACCGAGATAAAAACTGGTGGAGCAGGGCGGGCACCCCAGACAACATGCCCGTGGGCGAACCAGGTGGCCCAGACAGTGAGGTGTTCTATGAATTTACCGACATCGAGCACGACACACGCTTTGGTGAGCACTGTCATCCAAACTGTGACTGTGGGCGCTTTCTTGAAATCGGCAACAGCGTCTTCATGGAATACCACAAAACCGAGCACGGTTTTGAACCGCTCCCCAAAAAAAATGTCGACTTTGGTGGTGGGCTCGAGCGCTTGATGATGGCAGTTGCCGACACACCCGACATTGTGGCAGTCTGCCACGCCCCGATTCTTTCGTTCCTTGAGGAACACACTGGTAAGCGCTACGAGGAAAGCGAGACTACCAGCCACGCGATGCGTGTCATTGCCGACCACATGAAAGCCGCCGTCTTCCTCATCGTCGACGGCATTGAACCAAGCAACACCGACCAAGGCTACTTCGTGCGACGCTTATTGCGCCGAGCAGTGCGCTTTGCAGACCAACTTGGCATGCATGAGAGCGGACTTGCGGAGGTGGTTGAGCCTATTGCAGCAATGTATGAGGGGCAGTATCCAATTGTGCGCGAGAAGGTAGCATCGATACGCGCCAGTATTGCAGGAGAAGAGCAGAAATTCAGAAAAACCCTCGCACAGGGCTTACGAACACTCGAAAAGCACCTTGACCACAACGCAACAGTGAGCGCCGAACAGCTATTTGACCTGTACCAAACCGACGGTTTTCCACTCGAGCTTTCACTTGAGATACTGACTGAACGTGGCACAGCGGTAGACCACGAAACAACCACGGCGTTTGAAACGCTCATCAAGGAACATAAGGCGAAGTCACGTGCCGGGAGTGAGCAAAAGTTTAAAGGAGGGCTTGCAGACAGCGGGGAAGTGACCACCATGCTGCACACCTGCACCCACCTCATGCTTGCAGCACTCCGTAAAGAGCTCGGTGACCACGTACACCAAGCAGGGAGCAACATAACCAGTGAGCGTGCACGATTCGATTTCACACACCCTGAAAAAGTACCACGTGAGGTCTTGGATAAGATTGAAGCATATGTGAACGAAGCAATAGAGAAGGACTGCACGGTCACAACCACCGTCATGGACAAGCAAGTCGCACAAGACACAGGTGTTGAAGGTAGCTTCTGGGAGCGATACCCAGACCAGGTTACCGTCTACCGCGTGGAAGCACCCGACGGCACCGTCTATTCTCAAGAGCTCTGTGGAGGCCCACACGTTGCTAGTACGGCAAACATCAAGGGAACATTCAAGATCAAAAAGGAGGAGTCATCGTCTGCCGGCGTTCGCCGTGTGAAGGCAATACTGGAACCGTAAGGGAGTAGGTGGTATCGACCACTGCACACTGTAGTCTGAACTCTGAAGACGTAAGACTGAGGACTGAATCCAGACAACTGACACCTACGCCCTGGCAACTCCCCACCACTCTGCCGTATACTGCACACATGTACAGGAGGCACAAGGCGGACACACGTGCATATGCACTCTTCGATGTGAGTGCGGCAAGTGTTGGTGTGGCACTCGGCACCGTAGGGCCCACGGGCACCCGAACCATCGACTGGTGGAAGCGTGTGTCGTTCAGCACACTTGAAGAGCGCGCATACGAAGAGTACGTAAAGCACTGTTATGCAGCGCTCATGGAGGCTGCAACAACACTCACCACCGAGGGTGTGCGCAGCGTGCCAACCGGTACCTATAGCGCCAAAAACCTTAACATCCTCTGTAGACTCAGCCCGCCTTGGATGTTTGCTACACCAGTGTGTGTCGAAAAAAAGCTCGACAAACGTGCGAACATCACCCACACAATACTCGACAACGTGCGCGCTACCGCATACGAGCAGGTACTTGCCTTACAGGAGTTCTCCCGTTGGCAAGAGGTGGCTGGGCACGGTGTCCCGGTAGAGCAGCGCGACCAACTACTCACCCTCGACGGATATGAGGTGCAACAACACCGTACGTACGATGCACAACACATAGAGCTTATCCACTACGTAGCACTGTCATCACCTGACATCATGGCGCGAATTGAAGAGATTTTGCGTACCGCGTTTCCACATCATGCAGTCCAGTTTTCCACCTCCACAATCTGCTTTGCTCAAAACCTAGCACACGAACCTAGCACAATCGACCCGCGCAACCTCATAGTTGAAGTTGGCGGCCACACAACGACTGTAAGCATGGTCCGAGATGGGGTAGTGCATGGCACAAGTGGTTTTCCAGAAGGGCTGCACGACATGATGAAGGCAGCAGCCCCTAAGGCTGCAAGCAGAGAAGAAGTTGAAGGCGTGTTACAGCAGCTTGTGGAGCAACATAAGAACGAATGGGACACATTACCTGATACCCTCGCAGCCGAGTTGTCAGAATGGAGCAAGGGTCTGCAGGAGGCAGTGGTTCGAGCAACCCATGGCACCACACCACCACTTGATACGTATCTTATTGTCGATCAACGGTACTACGAGCTCTACGCCCACGCCGCAGCACAACCATGGAAACATCATGGTATTCGCAGTCTACGCTCACTCACCCCGCACCCCTACAGCGTAGACATGTCACGGGTAACCCCAAACGATAAAGCACCAGACATGCGTCTCCTTGCGCTGCTTGACCCTGTTGATGACGCCACTTTACACACGTAGTGTTGTGTTATACTAAACTCATATGAGAAAGCCCCCACTCCAAGATGTAATCGTGAAGCCCATACCGCCACAGCGAAGCACTCAACACCGACAACCCGCTGAACATGCTGCCATTGCGCCGAGACGTCGAGCGGTAGCACATGAACGACCACCTGTGACTCACAAGTCGCACGAACATACACATGCACCAGAAGACGCATCAAACCCCTTCCAGTACAACAGGGAGCCACTAGGCGCCAAACGCGCCATGTGGCCGTTTATTGCACTTGTAATCGGTGCAGTCATTATTGCCACCGCATTCGTCCTTTCTTTGGTATTTAGTGGAGCAACTGTGCAAGTCTACCCAAAACAAGACACGATAGTGGCAGATGTCACACTCACTGCCTCAATTGCAAATGCAGGAAGCGGTATACACATTGAACGAGCAGCACTTGAGCAGACAGCAATTCGCGATGTTATTGCACTCACAGAAGAAGAGGTCGAGGAACGTGCTCGCGGAACAATCACCATCTATAACGAGTACAGTACGAGTCCACAACGCCTTATCACCCAAACCCGCTTCATGGATGATGCTGGTCGGATTTACCGCATTCAGAAGCCTGTCGAAGTCCCCGGGCGTAAAGCAGATGGCACACCAGGATCACTGACTGCTACGATTGTCGCCGAAGAACCAGGCGAAGACTACAACCGTGGACCAGGAGAGTTTAGTGTCCCAGGATTTGACGGTGCACCGCAAGACGGCAAGATATATGGTCGCGCAACTGAACAAATTGAGGGTGGTTTTGTTGGCATTCAGCGCGAGGTAGGAGAAGCAGATCGCCTTGCCGCAATACAACAACTTGAAAGCCAACTGCGTGATGAGCTCTTAGCTCGACTTGCCACCAACGAGGGAGCACCTGAGGGGTATCAATTGTACCCTGGTTCAGCATTTTTTGAGTTTAACGCACTTCCTGACGAGAGTGTTGAGGATGACAAGGTGCGCGTGTCACTTACTGGCACACTCCACGCAGTGGCGTACCCCAAGGATGCCTTGGCGCAGAGTCTCGCACAGAATCTTATCGGCAGCTACACTGGCTCACCAATTCGTATCGACAATGTCGAGGAACTCACAATCTCCGCCTCAGCACAAACCATTGCGGAAGATAAAACGGAAGAAGGTGATGATTCTGAGAGAGATGGCTCTATACAGCCATGGAATGCGCAATCCTATCAAGTGCAAGTTACCGGCAAAGCACAGTTCGTGTGGGAATTTGACACCGATTCATTGCGTGAGAGTCTTGCGGGATTACCTAAACAAGACCTTGAAGGAGGCATGAGTGACGAACTCCGCAACGCATATCCAGGCATCGATTATGTTCATGCAACGAGCCGTCCGTTCTGGAAACGAACACTCCCAACTGACACTGAAGACATTACAATTTCGGTAGAGCTTGACGAATAAACCGGCCTCTGCTAGGATAGGGCGACGTTCAATGCAACAAGATCAAGATACGGCACGAGGAACAGTGGAGGAGGCGCTCCCAAATGCGCTTTTTCGCGTTGTGTTAGAAGAAGACGGCACTCAAGTGCTTGCATACCTTGCGGGCAAGATGCGAATGCATCGTATTAAAGTGTTAGTTGGAGACACCGTACTCCTTAAACTTGACCCCTATGGCGGACGTGCACGGATCACACGTCGAATGTAAATTGCACAGACAGTATGAAGGTAAAAAGCTCAATCAAAAAGCGTAGCCCTGATGACAAAATCGTGCGACGACGTGGTCGTTTGTATGTAATCAACAAAAAGAAGCCACGCAATAAGCAGCGACAAGGCTAACGCCAAGCACTGCGTTGAGGTCAGTAAGACAAACAAGCAGGCACGCATTCATTTCATTCATAAACGAGTATTCAACACTATGAGAATTGCAGGTATCACAGTCCCCGAGAAGAAACGCCTTGAAATAGGCTTAACAGCAGTGTTTGGCATTGGCCGACCAGTCGCTCACGAAATTCTTGACGAGGCAAAGGTCGAGTATGGACGTACTGCAGCATCACTCACAACTGAGGAAGAGACCGCCATCCGAACAGCTATTGAATCACGGAACATGCTCATCGAGGGTGAACTTCGTCGCGAAGTAGGCACACACGTGAAGCGCCTAAAGGATATTGGCAGTTACCGCGGGAGTCGACACATCAAAAACTTGCCATGTCGCGGTCAGCACACAAAGACCAACGCCCGCACACACAAAGGTGTTCGCAAAACAATGGGTAGCGGTCGAACAAAGGTTGAGAAGAAGTAGTCACACGAACCCACTCACACAACATAGCAATATCAACATCGTGATCAAATAGTATCGATATGGGAAAGAAGCGCATCATCAAAAAGCAAGGGGGCAGCGTCAATCGCGGGTTGCGTTCGCGCGCATTGGCGCGTGCAACCAAGCGCAAGGTTGACCGCGGCACACTCCACGTGCAAGCGACCTACAACAACACCATTGTCACGCTCACAGACAAAAACGGTAATACCATTATGGCGAGCAGCAGCGGCAGCCTTGGGTTTAAGGGGGCAAAGAAAAGTACGCCATTTGCAAGCGCGAAAGTAGGTGAGCTTGTTGCAGAAAAAGCCATTCAGATGGGCATGCAGGAAGCAGACGTGGTGATTCGCGGCGTTGGACCAGGACGTGAGTCTGCTATGCGAGCATTTGCAGGAAAGGGTGTTGCACTGTCAGCTATACGCGACGCAACACCAGTCCCATTCAACGGGCCACGCCAACGTAAGCCACGACGAGTGTAACGTAATCGCCAAACCACAGAATATTTATGAAAACACAGCCAACGTATAAAGTATGTCGACGCCTGGGTGCAGGGTTATTTGATAAATGCCAAACTCAGAAGTACACATTGTCAGAAGCGCGCCACGAAAAAGGGCGCCGTGGAGGACGTCGTCGCAACATCTCTGACTTCGGTAAGCAACTTCTTGAGAAACAGCGTGTGCGTTTTGCATACGGTATCAGCGAGCGCCAGTTGCGCCGTATCGTAGAGGAAGCATTCCGTGTTGCAACACTCGGCGCAGACCCAGTTGCACGTATGATAGAAGAACTTGAGTGTCGTCTTGACAACGCAGTCTATCGCGCCGGACTTGCTTCGACACGTCGCGCTGCACGACAACTCGTCTCTCATGGTCATGTTGAAGTAAATGGCACACGAACTACTGTCCCAAGCTACACCGTTAAAGAGGGTGACACATTCACATTGCGTGCGCGCACCAGCAAACTACCAATTATGGAGCACATCAAAGAACACCTCAGCAACGCTACTGCACCCGTATGGCTTGCATTTGATGCAAAGCAGTTTACCGCCAAGGTCACAGCACGTCCCACTGCGGATAACACCGAGATGGTCGGCGATGTCCGTGCTATACTTGAATACTACAGTCGCTAGCACACGCGAGCGTCTTTTAGCAATTTTCACACCGCCCCTATGGATCACAATGTAGCCCTTCCATCAAAGCCACGCGTCGTTAAAGAAGAGGAAACCTCTGGTCTTTTCGAGATCGACGGCCTTTTTCCTGGGTACGGCCATACCCTCGGCAACTCTCTACGTCGCATTATCCTTTCATCGCTTACCGGCACTGCAGTGACCTCAGTCAAGATTGACGACGTAAGTCATGAGTTCTCGACCATCCACGGTGTGCAAGAAGATGTCATCACAATCTTACTCAACCTGAAGCGCATTCGCTTCACTATGGATGGTGACGAACCTATCGTACTCACCCTGAACTCCAAAGGTGAGGGTGTGGTGACTGCAAAAGACATCAACCCAGCAGGACAGGTGGAGATACTTACGCCTGACCAACACATTGCAACCCTCACGGAAAAGAGCGCATCACTTTCAATGGAGCTGACGCTTGAACGCGGCCTTGGATTTGTCCCACGCGAAGCACACAACGAAGAGAAGGCGGACATCGGAACAATCCCACTTGACGCAACCTTTACTCCTATACGTCGTGTGAACTACGAAGTAGATAACATGCGTGTTGGCGACCGCACAGACTTCAACCGCCTGCGTATCTTTATCGAAACAGACGGCACCATGACTCCTCGTGCGGCACTTGAGCGTTCTGTAGAAATAATGATAAATCAACTTAAGGCTATTGTTGGTTTTAAGGAGACGTATGCAGAGGATGAGGCAGTAAACGAAGAGGCAACACAACCAGCAGCTGAAGCAGCACCTGCACGTGGACGATCATCAGGCCAAGTTGACACAGAGGTTCTTAAAACCCGCATCGAAAGCTTAAAACTGTCTGCACGTACAATTAGTGCACTCGATACCGCTAATATCCGAACCGTTGGTGGTTTGGCTCGCAAAAAAGAGGAGGACATCCTTGCAATTGAAGGCCTAGGAATTAAGGGCTTGCAAGAAATTAAGCGCGCACTTTCAGACTTTGGTGTAACCTTGCGCTAGTACACCACGACCTACCACTTGAAATTCCTAGCGCAATCAGTATACTGACCCGACCGATATGAAACATCACGACAGCAATCGAAAACTTGGACGCGAACGCAAAGTGCGCACAGCACTCATGCGCTCGCTTGCACGCAATCTCATTCATGAGGAAAAAATGATTACCACCGAAGCGAAAGCAAAGGCATTACGCCCCATGATTGAAAAGCTTATCACCCGCGCAAAGGAAGACACCGTAGCAAACCGAAGGCTCGTGTACTCTCGCCTGGGAAACAACGACCGCGCAACCGCTAAGCTCTTCAGTGATATCGCACCACGATACAAGGCTCGTTCAGGTGGCTACACACGCATTGTACGTGTTGGTGTGCGTGAAGGGGATGCAGCAGTTAAGGCATTCATTGGCCTCGTTTAAACACCATGGAAACACACACTACAGACACTCACACCATAGATGCAGCTGGCAAGCGCTTGGGTCGCATCGCTACTGAAGCAGCACACCTGCTTATGGGCAAGCATCGTACTGATGTCGTGCGCCACCAGGTGCTTCCTGTCACAGTTACCATCGAGAATGCAAGCAAGTTGCTGATTGATGAAAAAAAACGTGAGCAAAAGGAGTACGACCGCTACACCGGATACCCAGGAGGTCGTCGTGTTCTCTCTATGGAGAAGCTGATCGACAAGAAGGGCTACCGCGAGATTGTCCGCAAAGCAGTGTACGGCATGCTTCCAAGCAACAAGCTCCGCGCAGTACGAATGAAACAACTCACCATTTCTGAATAGTATTATGCAAACACCACGTTACATTGAAGCAGTTGGACGAAGGAAGACAAGCACCGCACGTGTGCGCATTACACCCGCTACAAAGCGTGAGGTAGTAGTGAACGGCAAGAGCGTAAAGGAGTACTTCCCAACCGCAACCACGCAAAACGCAGTTATTGCACCGCTTAACGTTGATGAACTCCAGCAACCATTCACGGTGACAGTACATGTAAATGGTGGAGGTATTGCATCGCAGTCCGAAGCCGTGCGCCACGGTATTGCTCGTGCGCTTGTGATGGCTGAAGCAACACTGCGCCCAACACTGAAACACGCTGGCTTCCTAAAGCGCGATCCACGCATGAAAGAGCGTCGCAAGTTTGGATTGAGGAAGGCACGTCGCGCACCACAATGGTCAAAGCGTTAAACATACTATTCATTTCACAGCAAAACTCTCATGGTTCACTCCATGAGAGTTTTGTAATTTGGGCACTTCTTGTATTGTAATTCGTTCCTCATAACAAAACAAAGACTCTTACATGAAAACACCGCCCTCGTGCGGTGTTTTTACATCTGTATTCAATGGTGAGTATGGAGCAAATACAATGCGTTATTTGTCGAAGAGTGTTGTGATGTACTCATCAATCTCACGCTGCTCTAGGTCATAGAAACTCTTGTTCTTGCGGTCGAGATAGCGTGCTAAATCTTTACCAACAAAGCGCCAGTGCCACGGCTCGTACTGGTAGTAGATATTGTCCTTAGGGTAACTCATGACAAAGCCGTACTTATAGGCATTGTCTTCCAACCATTCAAAGGCCTTCGTGCCGTCGATATCTTCAATGTTATTACCGAGTTCAGTAGTGGTAAAATCAACCGTTGTACCAAGCTGATGTTCGCTATATCCCTGGTCTGCACTGAAGGTGTTAGCGCCCGTGCCGTACTGCACAGTGTAGTGCTGCTTGAGGATGTTTTGGTCTTCAAACGAACGATAGCCTGAAAGCACCTTAAGGTTGATACCATCGTCCCAAGCCGCTTTTAAGAGGTCCTCAAGAAACGGATGCACCTCAGCATGCACGGTCACATCTTTTACCGCTTGTGCATGCTCGTACCGTTCGTCTATCTCCTCCAAGTCTTCAGGCATGTAGTGTTCGTTCAAAAAGTAGATTTTGCTGTATTTTTGCAACAGCTCCTCATCGATAGTGGTAAGCTTCTCAAGCGTTTCAACAGAACCTGAGAGGCGCCCGACTGTGCGGTCAAAGCCCTCCACATTGTCCGCAAGCTCTTCAATATTCTTTTGCTCATTGTAGAGCGTGTCAGAAAGTGCCACCACACGGTCTTCGAGCCCTGTAAGTGTTTGTTGGGTTGTTGAGCTGTAGTTCTGGACCGCCACAACGGTCTCACTGAGTGCAGAGCGTAACTCAGCCACCTGACGCCTAGAAGTTTCAACCGCAATAAACAAGTACGCGCCGCCAACAAGCAGACCGACAACAATAAGTGTATCGATGGAAAGTAGGGCAGTAGGCAAAAGTTTGCGCCCGTTTCTTTTGAGATGTACTGGTTCAGGTGTAGACATATGTTGTTATTATACCACGAGTTGCTGCGTGAGATGCAATTAACGGAGTCCGACTCCACTAGTGGAGTCGGACTCCGTTAATTGATGATGTGTGGGGTGGTATGTAAAAAGCCCGGCGTGAATGCCGGACCTTTTCGACCGCTTGCGCGGGACGGGTTTTTCTTTTTATTCGTCCACGGCGCGTGTGCGGCCGGGGTTGCTAGCCTTGCGGGCTAGCGTTGTGCTGCGCTGCCACGCCTTTCGCGGCAGCGGCGAGCACGTTGGGTGCGACCGGCTGGCCGTTATTGACGGGCGTACCGTTCACGGAGACGGTCTTTGCGTTCACATTAACCGAAACCTGATCCCAGCTAACCGGCTGGCCGGTGACTTGGCTCAGAACGCCCTTAACCTGCTCGGGGCTCAGATTCTGCAGCATGTCCTCACGAGAGAACCGTGCTGCGGGCTTTTGCACTGCGGCTTCGCGTTGCGCAACACGTGTGCGCTGCGAGACGTTCGCCGGGCGAGGTACCGCGACAACCTTACGAGCAGGAACCACTGCGATGGAGTTTTGCTCCATCGGCTTGCCGGCATCCATGTTTACTGCTGCGATAAGCTCTTCGAGCGTCAGAGTCGGGCCACAGAAGCGCCAGGTGTCATCAGCCGAGAGTCGAGTGTCGAGACCTTTCTTCACCCAATTCGTGGGCAGTTTGTTGAGGACCCGGAAGCACTCGCGGTACTGTGCAAGGGTTTGACCCTTGTGGATACCGTTCGGGTCGTAACCCTTGTCGGGCCAGAAGCGCAGCTTCTGCACATCAACACCGGGAACGTCCCAGCTCACACGAATCACTTTTCCGACCTGCTTGAAGTTCACACGCACAATCACGTCGTCCGAAGCAATTTCTGCGCTTGATTTCGGCATAAAGCCACGCGCGCGCGCTTCGTTCGCTGTCATTTCGACAGTGCGTCCCTCTTCAAGCAACTGCCGTCGCTTCTCGGCCTTTTGAGCTGCTGCCGCTTGCCGTGCCGCTGCACGTCGTACAGCTTCTTCAACCGCACGTTGTTTTTCGCGCTCGGCAGCTTGTGCTGCCATCCGCTCGGCTTCTGATCGCTGTGCCGCTTCTTCAGCGGCCAATTGACGCGCAAGCGCAACCTCACACGCAAGGCGCTCGGCTTCAGCAGCATTACGAGCCGCCTCTGCATCAATCGCGGCCTGCTGAGCAGCAATGTGTGCTGCGGTCTCGAGCGCCAGCCTCTCGGAAAGTTGGTCGATTCGCTGCTGCTTCTCGCGCAGCTGACGCTCCAGCGCCTGCTGCCAAAACAGAGCCATGTTCAGGCCCTGGTACAGGTTGTCGCGCTCAGCAGTAAGCTGCTGAATCTCGGCCTCCGGAGAGGTGGGTGCTGCCTGTGCCGTAGCCCACCCCGAAAGGGTGACCACAACAACAAGTAGGGGAATCATGAACCATTTCATGGTCGTTCTCCTGTCTCTGGTTGTGAAAAGAATTTCCTGCTGTTAGATAGCAGTCCTAGACGTATTGTAGCGTTTTTTACAGACATGTCAACCCCTACGAGCCCACGCACGGCTGTGCTATACTGTGCAAACTATGATTATCACCTACCACGGCGCAGGCTTCCATCGTGTCACGTTTGGCGACACATCCATCGCCTTTAACCCAATCTCGAAAGACTCTTCGCTTAAGCAGACACGATTTGGTGTAGACATTGCCCTTATTTCACTCGAACACCCCGATTACAACGGTGTTGAGAATGTTACTCATGGCGAAAAGATCCCATTTGTGGCTCGAGGCCCCGGAGAATACGAAGTGAAAGATGTACTAATTAAAGGCTACCCAACCGTATCAGATTACAACGGCACCAGGCGCATCAACACGGTGTACCTTGTGAAGCTAGAGAAAATGCTACTATTGCACTTAGGGGCACTTGGCACAAAGGAGCTGCCCAGCGAACTCAAGGAGACGCTCGACTCAATCGACATCCTTTTTGTGCCTATAGGCGGCGAAGGCGTGCTCGAGCCAAGCCCAGCGCACGAGCTTGCAGTCTCGATTGAGCCAAAGGTTGTCATACCAAGCCACCACATAGGGACTGGCATCAAAAATGCCCTGGAAATCTTCCTCAAAGAAGAAGGGGCGGAGAACGGCACTCGAACACCACAAGAAAAATACACCATAAAAGCGAAAGACATTGAACTGAGTCAGAATGAAGTTGTGGTACTCGCCACGTAACCGTTCCGGGCGCTCTATTGCAACGCATCGGCACACTATGCTCCTCAATTACCTTGATCGTATACGAGAAAAGCCCCGCGCAGCGCGTGAGCGGTTTGTAATGCTCTGGTCGTTTGTTGTAACCGGCTCTATCGTCCTTATATGGCTCTCTGTGCTGTTTGGCGGCATGCGACAGCCACAAGAACCTGTACGCGCAGCAGAACAGCGTGAGGGGGCCACAGCCTCACTCATCAACAGTTTCAAAGAGAGCATGGCATCATTTGGCAACAATACGGGTCTTCCTGCAACCGATTCCGCATCCGAGACCCGTGAGCCAGAAGACCTCCCCGCACTCCAAAACACATGGACGGCCACAGAACGCACCGCACCAACACCAAGCGAACCAACACCGATTGTGCCGCAACACACAGACGAAGCACCAGCACAAGAACCAGATGCCACGCCAGCACAGCCAACAAACCCTTCGCCAATACCACAAGAAAGCCAGAGCAGCCAAAGCGACACCAGATTTATTGACGACATAATGAGCGAGGTTGGGCAGGATACAGAGCCTGCAACCGAGCCACAACAGACAAACGAAACGTACAGCAGGTAGAACACGCAGCTGTGAGCGCTCAAGTATGAACGAGAGCGCTGTTGTGCTATACTATTCGCGTTATGCCCAAAAAGAGTACTGCTAAAGATGACGCTGCTGTGCCGTCGGGAACAACTATCGTCCCACGCTCGATAAGCGAAGAGATGCGCGAATCCTATCTTGCGTACGCAATGACCGTGATTGTCTCGCGCGCACTTCCTGATGTGCGAGACGGCTTAAAGCCTGTGCACCGCCGCATCCTCTACACCATGCACAAGATGGGCCTCTCATCGAGCTCAAAGTTCCGCAAATCAGCAGCAGTTGTTGGTGACGTGCTCGGTAAGTACCACCCACACGGCGACACCGCCGTGTACGACGCGATGGTAAAGATGGCGCAAGATTTCTCAATGCGGTATCCATTGGTGTGGGGGCAGGGTAACTTTGGTTCTATTGACGGCGACAGTCCCGCTGCTATGCGTTACACCGAGTCCAAAATGCAACGTCTGGCAAGCGAAATGCTACGAGATATTGAAAAAGAGACGGTTGAATGGCGTCCAAACTACGACGGCACACGTAACGAGCCAGTGGTGCTCCCAGCAGCAATTCCAAATCTCCTATTGAACGGCACCTTGGGTATCGCCGTTGGTATGGCAACATCCATTCCGCCACACAACCTCAGCGAACTCATTGATGCAATTGTGTACCTGATTGACAACCCTGAAGCCTCACAAGAAGATGTTTTCAAGTTTGTAAAAGCACCCGATTTCCCAACTGGTGCTATCGTGTACGATCAAAAAGCCATCCGCCACGCATATGCAACCGGCAAGGGCCCCATAGTGGTCCGCGGCGAAGCTGAGATTGTGGAGAACAAAAAGGGTAACCTTTCTATCGTCATCACCTCACTTCCATATCGCGTAAACAAAGCAGACCTCATCACCCGTATTGCCGGGCTCGTGCAACAAAAAAAGCTCGAGGGCATACGCGACCTGCGTGATGAATCTACACGCGATATTCGTATTGTAGTTGACCTCAAAACGGGCGGCCAACCACAGAAAGTCTTAAATTATCTGTACAAGCACACCTCCCTTGAAGATACGTTCCACCTCAACATGGTGGCACTCGTGGATGGCATACCGCAAACGCTTTCTTTGAAGGCAATTCTTGAAGAGTTTGTTACGTATCGTAAAGAGGTGGTACGACGTCGTTGTGAGTTTGACCTTAAAAAGGCTGAAGACCGTGAACATATTTTGCTCGGCCTCAAGAAAGCGCTCGACCATATCGACGAAATTATCCGTACAATCAAGAAGAGCAAAGACGTCCCTACAGCACATGCCGCTCTCATGAAGCAATTTGGCTTTTCTGATCGACAGTGTGCGGCAATTCTCGAAATGCGACTGCAAAAACTTGCAGGTCTTGAGCGCAAAAAGATTGAAGACGAATTGAAAGAGATTCAAGCACTCATCAAGCATCTCAAGGCGATACTGAAAGATGCAAAGAAGATGGCGGCACTCATAAAAGATGAACTGGCTGAAGTTCGGGCTAAATATGGAGACGATCGCCGCACCAAGGTTGTGCGCGGCGGTGTACAATCGCTCTCGGATGAAGATTTGATTCCAGAAGAAGAGAGTGTATTGGTTATCACAAAGGGCGGCTACATCAAACGCACCAACCCCAACGAATACAAACAGCAGAAACGCGGCGGCGTAGGCGTGGTTGACCTCAATACCAAGGACGAAGACTTTGTGACACTCTTCCTCACGGCGAGCACCCATGACGATCTGCTCTTCTTCACGAACCGAGGCAAGTCGTACCAAATTAAGATGTACGAAGTGCCTGAAGGCAGGCGTGCAACCAAGGGCAAGAGCATAATGAACTTTTTGCCACTTACTGATGGCGAGTGGGTCACTTCTGTTGTTGCGATGACCAAAGCAGTGAAAGAGAGCGATGGATCGCTCCTCATGATTACACGCGGCGGTGTTGCCAAGAAGACCAAGGCGGCTGATTTCCACGATGTGCGTCGCTCGGGCATTATTGCACTCAAGCTTGCTCCAGGAGACGAACTCATACAGGCAAGTTTTGTCAGTAAGGGTGACACGATGCTCCTCACCACCAAAAAAGGCCAGTCAATCCGCTTCAAAGAAGGTGACCTCCGCGTGATGGGCCGAACTGCGGTGGGTGTACGTGCTATGAAGCTTGGTTCTAGTGATGTCATTGTGGGTGCAGACGTGGCACCGAAGACCACAAAAGAGAGCGATATGGCACTCTTGGTTTTGACCGAAAATGGCTACGGAAAGCAAACAAAACTGAAGGACTTCAAAATACAAAACAGAAGCGGTTCTGGTATCAAGTGCGCAGCTGTTACTGCAAAAACAGGACCTCTCATGGCAAGCCGAATCATAACTCCAGACACCGAAGAGTTGGTAGTGATTTCTCGAAAGAGTCAGGTGATTCGAACCGAAGTTGGCAGCGTGCCACACAGTGGCCGTTCGACTCAGGGCGTGCGCATCATGAAGCTTCGAAGTGGTGACAAGATTGCAGCCCTCATTTGCCTGTAACAACGGAGCGTCTCTTTTACACATTAGTCCGCACTATACACAGTGCGGATGCTTTGTGAGTTGGGCGTGTGCTATGTTGTAGTATACTGTCGCTATGGCGTTTGCAAATCCCGCGCGAAGCATAGAGCAACTTGACCTTGCGCCTGGCATGCATGTGGCTGATTTTGGAGCCGGTGCAGGGTACCTCGCGATTGAAGCAGCTGAACGCGTTGGTGAGGATGGCAGGGTGTATGTCATCGACCTTCAGCAGGAACTCCTCACCAAAGCCACACACCTTGCAGAGGAACATCACCTAGGCACGCTGACGTTTATACATGCAGACATCGAGGCAGCGCAGGGCAGCACACTAGAAGATGGCAGTGTTGATGCAGTACTGATTTCCAACCTCCTCTTTCAGGCGCAGCATAAGGAACATGTGCTCACTGAGGCACATAGAATCCTTCGCCCGCAAGGCATGTTACTTGTTGTAGACTGGCGTGAGTCGTTTGGTGGTATGGGACCGCAACCGGAACGTATACTGCCCGAAGACGACGCACGCACACTTGCCAAACAAGCTGGGTTCAAACATAAAAAGGATATTGATGCCGGGGCGTACCATTACGGGCTGATTTTCACAAAACATGGGTGACAAACAGTCTATTTTTCAGATAGTGCTCTTGTTCGTCTTTGGCTTTCTTGCTGTGGGCGGTGTCATTGTTTTGGCACTCTACCAGAACGATAACGACAGTGTGACAATCACGCCGGTCACGATTTGGGGTCCACCATGGACCGGAGAGATTAGCCCGAGCGATGCATTGAGCGGTCTTTCAGACAGCAGTCGCGTCTTCGAGAAGGTCACCTATGTGGTAAAAAATCCTCAGTCGTTGTATGCAGATGTACTAAGTGCTATTGCAACTGGCAGGGCGCCAGATATGGTTATTATTGACCAAGATAGCTTTCTTTCGCTGAAAGACATCCTACAGCCAATTTCATACGAAGAAGTGCCAATGCGCACATTTCGAACAACATTTGCAGAAGGCACAGAGCTCTTCACAAACTCCGATGGTGTATACGCAATTCCCCTTTCCGTCGACCCGCTCATCCTATTCTGGAATCGTGACCTCTTCACAAATGCAGCTATTGCTCAGGTGCCAGAAGACTGGGACACGTTCGTACGCACGGTTCCGCGCCTCGCAAACATAGAAGGCGGCAGCACACTCACACAAGCCGGAGTTGCGTTCGGAGAGTACGACAACGTGCTCCACGCAAACGAGGTTTTGAGTGCACTCATGTTCCAACTAGGAAACCCCATCGTACGTACCGACGGCAATGAATACGAATCCGTGCTCAGAAGCGGCATTCAGGATGCGAGTGACGATCCCACGAAGGCGATTCAGTTCTACACAGACTTCGCAAACCCCGTGAAGCAGGTATACGCATGGAATAAGACGTTTTCCCGATCACGTGAAGCATTTGCAGCAAATAAAGTAGCACTGTACGCTGGCTTTGCAAGCGAAGTCCCTACCTTATACAAAATCAACCCAAATCTGAACTTTGATGTCTCCCTGTGGCCGCAGTCGACCGCACGAACGAACAAGGTCACATACGGCAAGGTCTACGGCATCGCTCGCCTCAAGGCGACCCGCAACCAAGCACGTGCAGCAGGTGTGATGACGTCACTCGGAAGCCGCAACTCTGCAAACATGTGGCGGCAAGTTACCGCACTCCCGAGCGCGCGACGCGACCTCCTAAACGGCGCACCCGATGACCCATTTGAAGATGTGCTTGTGCGCTCCGCAATCATGGCGCGCTCGTGGCCGGAACCCGTTGGGGGCGGTACAGCGACTGACGATATTTTCCGCACCATGATTAACACCATAACAAGTGGCTCCCAAACACCAAGTGCGGCACTTACTGTTGCGAATGAGGATTTAGAGGCCTTACTAGAAGTGCACGGCAACTAGTTCACTGAACAATAATATGTACGTAAAAATGACACCGCAGATTGGCACACATGTTCTAGCAGCAACTCTCTTACTTGCTGCACCAACATTTGTCCTAGGTCAAGCATTTGATAACCCACTTGGAGCCATTACGCTCTACGACTTTCTGTATAACATCCTGAACGCCGTTGTATTCATTGTGTTTCCGTTCATTGTTCTTATGATTGTCTACACCGGCTTTTTGTTTGTTGCGGCACAAGGAAACTCAGAAAAGCTTTCAAAGGCACGCAGTTCACTGGTGTGGACGGTAGTTGGTGCTCTGGTCGTGCTAGGTGCAAAGGCGCTTGCAATGGCTATTGAGGCAACAGTTGAAGATATCGCTGTGTAGCATCTAACAAACACCGTAATCCGTATGCGAACGAGAACCATTCAAGCCATACTCACCACCACAGGCGCCACGTGCATGGCTCTTGTTTTGCCAGGCTCCGTAGCGCATGCGCAGACGTTCAAAGACCTCGTAAATGACCACGTGTTGCCGATTTTTGAGAGCGCCCTCACGTTCATTATGACCCTCGCTGTACTTGCGTTTGTGTTTGGTGTGGCACGATTCGTACTTATGGCAGGAGACGACAAAACCCGCTCGGAAGGCAAGCAGATGATGTTGTGGGGGATTATCAGCCTTGCGGTGATGGTCTCAGTCTGGGGTCTCGTGGAGATTATCAAGAGCACGTTCTTTGGGTAGTATCCTCAGTATACATATGCACATCTTCTTCACTCTTGCCGCCTTCATGGTGGTCACACCGGACCTTGCACGCGCACAGACGATACCAAGCATACTGGACGCGCTCTCAGCATCACTTGGTGGTTTTGTAGTAGTTGGAGTTGCGTTAGCGCTTGTCTTTTTTGTGTGGGGCATGGCGACATTCGTCCTCAGGGCCGGCAATGATTCTGAGCTGGTTGCCGCACGCAAACGAATGCTGTGGGGTGTGATAGGACTCACGCTTGTTGTGAGCGTGTGGGGAGCAGTTGAGGTAGTGCGAACACTCGTTGGAGTACCTGATATATCAACGTGTGACAAAACACAGATCGACCCAGCAACACTAAAGCCCGTGGAGTGTATCTAACTGTTATCCCCAATACAGCACACAACTCCTACCCGCTCGTAGAAAAGTGTGTAATACTAGGGTTACTATATATTATCAACAAATTTTGAACCATCGATAACAATTTAAATTTTATGAAGCGTTTTGCAGCATTTTCAGCTCTAGGCCTTGCATTACTTCCAGGTGTCATGTATGCACAAGCTGCGGAAGTAGACTTGGGTTGGTTTGAAAGCCTCGTCGGCAGCCTCGGCGAGCTTATCAGCTTTACCATTCCTGTCCTCATTGCGCTTGCGGTGCTCCTGTTCATCTGGGGCTTGATCAAGTTTGTCTTTGCAGGCGGAGACGATGATTCCCGAAGCGAGGGAAAGAAGCTTATGATTTGGGGCATTATCACGCTGTTTGTGATTGTCTCAATTTGGGGATTGGTAGGATTGCTTGGTCAGGTTACAGGAGTTGAGGACGGAGAAACGTTTGACCCAGTCTACACCGGCCTCTAACCAATTGGCTTAACTATCAAGCACACTACTAACAACTCGCACCATGCAATACCTTACCCTATCGCTTGTAATGCTTATGCCCTTTTTGGCTGCAGCACAAGGAACTGAGGCGGAACCCAACTTAAACTTCTTCCAGTCTCTACTATTGCAACTTGGCGAGCTTATCAAAATTGCCGTACCTATTCTTGTCGCACTGGCTGTACTCCTCTTCATTTGGGGCGTCATTAAGTTTGTCTTTGCAGCAGAGAACGACGAGGCCCGCGCAGAGGGCAAGAAAGTGATGACTTGGGGTATTATTGCACTATTTGTGATTGTTTCTGTGTGGGGTCTTGTTGAGCTGCTTCAGCAACTGAGCGGTATTGGTGGTGGTGCTGGTCCTGACCCGATACCGCTTCCGGGGCTCTAGCCGAGCATAGCTCATGGACCACTCCAATGTACCTGAGGGAACACAACGCTTCGTAGCAAGCGTAACAGATGCCATCATTAACCCATTGCTCGCGGTCATCTTCGCCGCGGCATTGGTATATTTCCTGTGGGGGCTTGCCATGTTCATCATGCACGGCAGCAATAGCTCTAAACGTGCCGAATACCAGCAACACATGCTGTGGGGCGTGGTTGGTATGACTGTGATGGTGAGCGTGTATGCGCTCATAGCAGTGGTACTTACGACGTTTGGCGTTGGCGGGAGCGATTTGCCTGATCCGTTGCCGTTCACGCACGCTGCACCGCTTTCAACACACGTTTAACTATGAGCGACTGGCGGTCATTACGAAGTGCAGGGGGTGAACCGCACAATGAAGTGCCGGAAACATGGGTTGAGCTTACCGGAAACCTCGTTGAGGCGATTGTTAACCCCATTCTTTCTGTCATCTTCGCCGCGGCATTGGTATATTTCCTGTGGGGGCTTGCCATGTTCATCATGCACGGCAGCAATAGCTCTAAACGTGCCGAATACCAGCAACACATGCTGTGGGGCGTGGTTGGTATGACTGTGATGGTGAGCGTGTATGCGCTCATAGCGCTTGTAATGGCGACGCTCGGCTTTAGCAGTAGTGTGGAAGGATTACCGGTGTAGAGAGGTGCATGCTGGGTTTCTTGTGTAGGTCAATGCCTAGACTATAACATGAAGTATCCCAGGGTTATGTGATTAAAGGCGTTAATGGATTAGACCAACGTCTTTAATGGTAGCAGAAGGTGTTCACAACATCAGTGCTCCGCCCGAACGTGCGGGCGGATCACTCCAACCACAGAACGTCTCACAAGGCCTTCGAGTCTCCTTTTGCCGCTCAAAACAATACTCGCCACATCTTTCAGATGCGGCTCGTTTGTTTGTGGGCAAGGGGAGACTCGAACTCCCAAGCCTTGCGGCACTAGTTCCTAAGACTAGCGTGTATACCAATTCCACCACTTGCCCAAGTGCGGCACAGTATAGCACACTCCACACAAAAAGCATTTACTTTTTACTCATATTGTTCTACACTTCGTTCCATTACCGCCCATAGCTCAGTTGGTAGAGCAGTCGCCTCTTAAGCGAACGGTCGTAGGTTCGAGCCCTACTGGGCGGACAGCGTTAAGAAAAACAGTGCCTGCGCACTGTTTTTTAGCTGTCCGGGCCGGAGACACGTTCTTGCGACCCATAGGAGCAAGAACGGTCGATCCGCCCGTCGCGTAGCGATTCGGGCGGAGGGGTCGCGAGTGCTTAGTATTTGAGGAGCGTAGCTCCGAACAATACTTAGCAACTCGTGACGACATGGGAATAGGAATCTGCGCGTGCGTGCCTGTGTCCAAGGCGAATCGACCGTACCTACGGCACATATCTCCGGCTTTCGATCCCCAACGCGAGCAATCCACCCGAACTAAAGCGGGTGAGTGGTTGCTCGCTCTCCCAGCACAACAAACTCACTGCGCTCGATTCCTGTGCCGGGAGTGGGGATCGAACCCACACGACCTTGCGGTCACGAAATTTTAAGTCTCGCGTGTCTACCTATTTCACCATCCCGGCATGATATGTCCTTCAATGTTCCTTGCATCCATACCACTTCCTTATACATCTCTCGGAGGCCCAGGCCGGAGTCGAACCGGCGCATGGCGGTTTTGCAAACCGCAGTGTTAACCACTTCACCACTGGGCCATATTCGCTCTTCTATGGTATCACTCTTCCAGCAAGGATTCCACCTTCTGGCGATTCTTTTCCCCTTCGTCGAGTACAAAGTCTACGTGCGGTATGCGTCCAAGTGCCACATGTGTTTTGAGGTAGTCTCGGCACTCACTACGCTTACGCATAAGGAAACCCAACGCAGGACCTTCTGCATCTTCAGGATACACGGAAACACAGAACGTCACTTTGTCAGCGCTTCGTGAAAGCTGCACACTTGTGATTGTAATCATCGACTGGCGATTGCTCCAGGTATTAATATACTCTGACGCTTTCGCCTGAAGTTGCTCTGCGAGTTGTACATGATGAGTATTCATGAGGTGAGTTATCAGTGTTCAGTATTAAATGTTCAGTTATTGGTATTCGGTACTCGCAAGCAGGCGACACTACTCTTCGACCATATGCTGCGCCACCACTACATCGCCGTACACAGGCTCAGCATCTAACTGCAATGCAAGCTGTGCGCCACAGTCATTTCCTGCGTCGATTTTCTGCACATCGGACGGGCCACTCTTCAAGGACTCCACGGTCCCGCGCGCAACCTCTTCACCTCCATGCAAGTATGCAACTGAATCACCAACACAAAGCGCACCAGTCTCGACACGCAGACCAACCGTCTGCATCTTATGCGTTACACTGAAAGATTTTAAAAGCTTTGCACGGCCGGTTTCTACCTCTCGAGCCACCCTTGGTCGCCGAGCTGCTATTGCGCTTGGCAACCAGTCAGTTAGATCATAGATTATCGAAAATGAAACCACCTCAACACTATGACGCTCGGCAAGCTCACGCGCCGGCGCATCAACACCAACGTTAAACCCAATCACCACCGTACGCTTGTCTGCGATTGCAGCTTTCACATCTCCTTCAGACACGGCGCCAATACCCTCATGAACCACGCGAATCACAGTACGATCGTCATAGAATTTCTGCATTTCATGACGAATAGCGTCGAGTGAACCAACAACGTCACCCTTCACAATAACAGGCAGCACAAATCGTTCATCTTCCTCATCAGGCACCGCCATGCACGGGGCAGCAGCTGCTACTGATTCGCGCGCAAGCGCAACAGCGCTCTTTTTATCTGCTACAGTCGAAAACACTGCGCCTACCGGGGGGATATCAGAGAAACCCACCACCATAAGCGGGCTGCTAAAGGTAGCCTGCTTCACGGTCTTGCCTAAGAAATTCTCTACAATGCGCAACGGGGCATAGGCACCACCCGCTACGATGTACTCGCCACTCTTCAGTGAACCATCGCGAATGACCACAACAGCGCTCACACCGCGCCGAGGATCGCAGTGCGACTCAATCACAAGCCCTTCTGCAGGCTTCTCTGGGTCACCGGTTAGCTCTTCGAGGTCTGCAGCAAGCAGGACCAGGTCGAGAAGCGCCGAAACACCCTCGCCTGTCTTTGAGGAAATAGGCACGTAACTCACATCACCACCCATGCCTTCAAGGTAGATGCCGTGCTCCAAGAGGGAAGCTTTTGTGCGTTCTACGTCAGCGTTGTTTTTGTCAATCTTGGTAATTGCTACCAGATACGGAATACTCGCCTCTTCAATCGCCTTCAGAGCTTCCATTGTTTGCGGCTTCACCCCATCGTCAGCAGCAACCACCAATATTGCCAAATCGGCAGCTTGCGAACCGCGACTGCGCAAGTGCTGAAATGCTTCGTGGCCCGGTGTGTCGAGAAACGTTATTGTACGTGACTGACCTCCTGCGGTAGGGTGCTCTGCTTCGTATGCAGAAATGTGCTGGGTAATGCCACCAGCTTCAGTCTCCGTTACTTTTGTGGAACGGATAAAATCCAAGAGCGTAGACTTCCCATGGTCGATATGTCCCATTACCGTTACGATAGGGGGGCGCGCTATGCGGTTGTCGCTTGATGCATTCATACTCCACGGAAAACCTGCACTCGTTGTGCATAGTTACAGATGGTGCGAGTATACGACAAAGCGCCCTGTATTGCAAACAAGACCATACGTTGATAGTATTGGCAACATAAACAAAATTTTCAATGTGCAATTTTCAATTTTCAGTAAAAAAACCGAGTAGCATAACCAAACACTGCCACCCGACGCACGGCAACTGTTTGCGCATTCGCAACCTCATATTGGACATTGATTGAAAATTAGCCCATCACTAAGACCTGCGTATCACATCGAGCTTAGCACTATGCAGACCACTGCAATGAACAGAAGAATATATCTCGACAACGCTGCGGCGACACCGCTCGATCCGCGCGTGCGTGAAGTACTCCAGACACACTACGAATCGACATACGGCAATGCAGGCGCCCTGCACGCAGAGGGAGTGACTGCCCACGATATCGTTGAAACCGCCAGACACACCATTGCGCGCAGCATAGACGCGCGTCCTCACGAAGTTACATTCACCTCTGGCGGCACAGAAGCAAACAACCTTGCTATCCTTGGTACGGTAGAGCGCCACCTCAACGAGGGTAAGCGCCATGAAGACCTCCACCTCATCACAACAACAGTTGAGCATGGTTCAGTACTCGAATGTATGCAGCACCTTGAAAAGAGAGGTGCCCGAGTGTCATATATGCCAGTTGATAGGGAAGGTTTTGTCTGCATGGACGAGCTCGAGGGCGCACTTACCAGCAACACCATACTGATTTCCATTATCCTGGCTCACAACGAAATCGGGACAATACAGCACGTGCACGACATCACACGCATAATCCGTAGACACACACCCATCGATCTCCATCCTGTGATTCATACCGACGCAAGCCAAGCACCTGCCTGGATACCATGTGCACCACAATCGCTTGGTGTTGACCTTATGACACTCGACGCACAAAAACTCTATGGCCCGAAAGGTATAGGAATACTATTCCACACTTCAACAGCGACACCAGCACCAATACTCCACGGTGGTGCTGCAGAACACCCTCGGCCAGGCACCCCACCAACCGCACTCATCGCAGCCTGTGCCAAGGCATTTGAGCTTGCGGCAACAGAGCGTGCGTCTTATGTTGACACCGTGGCACGACTCCGTGACGACGCAATAGCATATCTACAGGAAGCCATACCCGGAGCCGAGCTTAACGGCGCCACAGGGGTGAACCGACTCCCGAACAACATAAACCTTTCATTTCCAGGCCTTGACGCAGAAGAACTAGTGTTGCGCTTGGATGCAGCCGGCATTGCTGCGTCTACCCGCAGCGCATGCCTTACAAGCGCTGCACCTGGCAGTTATGTCGTGCGTGCGCTCGGTAAAGCGAGCAGTGTTGCCACAAGCGCGGCACGCCTTTCGCTCTCGCGGTATTCCACAGATACCGACGTGCGATTCGCCTGCGAAACGCTGCGAGACATCGCACAAACGTTGTACACACAAAATACTTGACTCGCTCCAGGATGTGCGTATACTAGTGCCACTGCTTCATGAGAAAGCAGGGTTCCTTGATGGACAAGCTAGCGGCTTGTTTTTTTAACGGAGAACATGTTTTTTGACAATTTCATAAGACGAGAACCTAAATAAAGGAACAAGGAGAACTTTCTCTTTTGTTCCGTCCTTAGGTGTGTGCAGCGATGCATACACCTTAGCTCAAAAGTCTAGGCACTCATGCAGTGCTTAGCAACAAGATTCCTATCTATTGTTAGAGTTTGATCCTAGCTCAGGGTGAACGCTGGCGGCGTGGATAAGGCATG
>JGI12210J13797_10012535_pt1 | contig 26048 bp, 33 predicted proteins | sample ElkSlonscriptome_3_FD_13797 | JGI IMG/M metagenome (IMG submission 13797) | reverse complement strand
TTTAGAGCAAGCCGCCAGTTAGGTGGTGTTAGCCTGTGGACTGGTTAAGTGCCGTCACTGCCAGAATGAAGCAGGAAGTAAGCAGCAAGCCTAGACATGAATATTTCTGCCTAGACTTGCATAGGTATTATGTAACGGTAAACCCTAAAGTCAGGGACTCTCTTATTTTTTCATGCAAAAACTGGTTCCTCAGTCACCCGGTCAATTACTGATATTGGCTGAGTTTTGGATAGAAGGGAAGATCGTCCCCAAAAAACGGGGGCGCACGTTTAGGCGCGGGGGAAAAACGATCACGACGCTCCCAGCAAATTATCGAAAATGGCAAAAAGACGCGATCGCAAGCCTACAGAAACAAGCCCGGTACAACAAGGTAATCATCGATCAGTACCCCGTTAGCCTGCATGGGTGGTTTTTTCGTCAATCCACCGGGGATGTCAACAATCTTGGCGGCGCGATCGAGGATGCCTTAGTCAAAGGTGGCATCCTAGCTGATGATTCCAAGAAATACGTCTCAGAGAATCATTTTCAGTTTGCCTTAGGAGGAGACAACAAAGGGTGTTTGGTCAGGGTTTGCGAGGCATCCTCTACCGCGCCGCCGCCCTATCATGTAACACGAATGAATGCGGCATTACTGAGACAAAATGGGATAATCTGAAAAAATAGCGTCACTCATTAACTCTATGCTTGATAAATTGCCTTACCCTTGGTTTGGCGGCAAAAAAACGATCTCGGATGTCGCCTGGAAAGCATTCGGAGATTGTATTAACTACGTTGAGCCGTTTTTCGGTGGGGGCGCGGTTATGCTGATGCGCCCCGACTACAATCCAATAAGACATACGGAAACCGTTAACGACATTGATTGCAACTTAGCAAATTTTTGGAGAGCGATTAAGACCGATCCAGAGTCGGTCGCATTTTGGGCGGATTACCCTGTATCTGAAATCGATTTAGGGGCGAGAAACAGATGGTTAATTACCCGCACCTACAGCGATGAATCTGAATTTGCTAACCAAATGCAAGTCGATCCAGACTTTTACGACGCCAAGCAAGCCGGATGGTGGGTGTGGGGAATCAATGCTTGGATTGGCACTGGTTTTTGTGAACCTGAAGTTCACTACCGTAGGCTACCCCATTTGGGGAATGGGGGCAAAGGAATCCATCGTAAGTTGCTCCATTTGGGGTTGCCCCATTTGGCGGATTCGGGAAAAGGAGTCCATCGTAAATCAAATGACTCCTTAATTGAGTACCTCAAATATTTGTCAAAACGATTCAGAAAAGTTCGAGTGTGCTGCGGTGACTTTGAGCGGGTGTTAGGCAAGTCAGTAACCTTTGGTCAAGGGCTAACTGGAGTATTTTTAGATCCGCCATATAGCGCGGATAGGGCGGTTGTATATGGTAGAAACGACAGCCAAGCAGTCGCATTCCGTGCCGCAAAATGGGCATTTGCTAACGGCGATAACCCTAAACTAAGAATCATATTGTGTGGGTATGAAGGGGAGCATAAAATTCCTGATAATTGGACAACTTACGCTTGGAAGGCGAATGGGGGATACTCAAATTTGGGGAATAAACAAGGTAGAGAAAACTCCAGCAAGGAAAGGTTGTGGCTGTCTCCTCGTTGTTTGCCTGTTGAGCAGAAACAGCAGCAGTTAGAGTTGGCTTTTGGTTAAACTTAAGTAGTAACACCCCAGTGAGTCAGTCTGTATGACTGACTTTTTTGTCCATGCCGTTTGTCAAGGAACGACCTAAGCGCTTAAAGAATCGAGCCTACAAGCCGACAGCCAAGTACAAGGCAAAAAAACAGGCTGAACTAGAGGCGATCGAAGCTACAGAGGTTCCCTTTAGAAAATATGAATATGACCCTATCGGCTTTACATTGGAAGTCTTAGGGATTCAATTTCTGACAGATGAACAAAAACAGATTATGAGATCGGTGGTTGAAAACACCGATTGCAACGTTAAATCATGCCACGGTATTGGCAAAACCAAGACCTCCGCATTATTGGCATTGTGGTGTGTGTTCGCTTGGGGGGGGCTATGCGTCACGACCGCGCCAACCAAACGTCAGGTAATCGAGTTGCTGTGGGGGGAGATTCGACTAACCCACGGCGCGAATCACGAGAAACTGGGAGGGGAATTAGGACAGACGTTTTTACGGTTATCTGAGAATTGGAGAGCATTCGGGTTTACCGCCCGGAGCAACGATAGCAATTCGTTTCAAGGGATACACAAGCCAAGGATGCTATTGATCTTGGACGAAGCTTGCGGCATTACCAAGGATATCTCTGACGCTGCTAAAGCTTGTCTTACCGGGGATGATAACAAGATTCTGCGAGTAGGCAACCCGATTGCAGCCGGGACACCGTTTGAGGCTGAGTGCAACAAAAACAGTATTACTGTAGCCGCCTGGACTCACCCAAATGTGGCGTGGGCATATCAGCAAGATTCTGACGGTATCCATCGGATCAAGAAAGAGTTACGCCCCTACTTGTTTGGGGAAGATGGCAAGACTGTACTTGATCGGAAAGACTGGGGAGAGCCTGCGCTTGAGGCGATGCGATCGCACCTAGAGCAATGCGGAGCTGTAGAAATTCGTGGTGCGATTTCAGTCAAATGGATCGAGAATACTGCCAGACCAGAGGGTGAGGGAAGTGCTTTTTGGGTATCACGGGTCGAGGGCGAATTTCCGCTCGATAGTGACTTCAGTATTATTCCGCGCCGCTATTTTATAATGGCACGGGCAAAATATGACGAGATGGCACAGCACCACCCAGAAGAGTTGGCGGCGCGGCTAAAACTTGCCAAGCATCGCTATGGGCTAGATGTTGGCGATGGGGGCGACCCACACGCCCTAAGCCATTGGCAAAAGAATGTTTGCATCGAGGTTAAGCATCAGCCGACAATTGGAGATGAACTCGATACAGGTAGAGCCGCCGCCATGGTATTGGAGGCTATGGCAACCCACGGTAAAGGCGCGGTAGCCGTAGACAAGATCGGGGTAGGGGCGGGAGCATTGTACGTACTAAAGCAGGCTGGAGTATTTGCGACAGGCATACATTGGGGCAAGGCGGCTTCTGATCCAGATCAGTACGCCAACCTCAAGGCTGAACAATTCTGGGTAGTTCGGCAAGCCTTGGAGCGGGGGGAGGTAATGATTGCTCCGTTGGGTATTTATGAGGAGGAATTAAAAGAGGATTTAGCTCGGACTTGCTATGAATATCAACCAACAGGTAAGATTAAAATTGAAGACAAAAAGAAGACCAAAGAAAAGTTAGGGCGATCTACAAACTTAGGGGATGCGTTTATATATGGGTTTTTTGCCGCCTTGACTGGTGCGGGACTAATTAAGGGGATTAAAAGATGACAACAACTTTTACAGACATGCATCAAGCCTATGTGAGGATGCACAAAAAAGAGATGCAAGAGCGTCTTAAAAAGGCTTTAAAGGAGTTTTGTGGGGTTCAACGCGCCCACTACGTGCAGCCAACACCGGAAATGCTTCAGATCATACAAGACTTGGCAGAGCAATTAGAGGTTTTTACAGGTGAAAGACCACACAGTATTATTTACGAATTTGCCAATAATCAAATACCTACAACACTGGCTATCAAGATAATGCAAAGAGAACTAAATGCCCATCAGCGCCCATGGGTAAATGTCCATTGCCTTTATTATTCTGGTTATCCTGAACATTTAAAATGCGCTGTGCATCCTAGCGTTCCATGTCGAGAGTGTCGAGAGTACCAAGAACACAACAATGGCTAGCACGATCAAAAAATCCACCCAGATGGGCGGATCAAAAGGTGAATCTAACGTAAGCTGCTACATTTTAGCGTTTGTGCGTCAAATTTTGCCAAAAATCAAAAATCGTCTATACAGTTACAGCTTTGATTAGATGCCTTCACTTCAGATGCCCACTGTTCTAATGGTGTCACGTTTCCTACTTCCTGAAAGGAGAATTTGCCCCGTCCTCCCATGCCTTTGTAAGATTTCTTCCGCATCACCAACATGCCGACTTTTTCGATACTACAAGCGATCTCGTATAGCGCTGGATGCTTAATGCGAAGATCATTAACATCACTTACCGTAGAATGAGGGCAAATATAGCATGCTGATTTAGGCGGCATGGGAAGCCCAACCGATTGAATAATTGCCACACATGCAGCCTGGTTTAGCTTACGCTCAATCAACGGGTAGCGATTCCAATGAGTCACGCCGTAAGCACAACGGCTCAACGACTTCAGTTGGCTATTCTTTCCAATCAGCCGACTCATCTCGCCATAGTGGATGCCAATGTTTGCGACAACATTGACAACACCGCGTTCTTTGGCAAGTTCAGCCGACTTTTTTAAAAGTGGGCTAATTTTCCAATTCGCAGAACAACTTCCCCTCCCATAGGCTCGGCTAGGCATATTCCCGTAATATTGACATTCTTCTACCAAAGTAGTAAAGCGATTTTGCTTGTCAAAGTTGCGGGTCAATGTAATTCCAATGCCTATTTCCTTTCTTAACCAGGCATCAAATACCTGGATGTAATCATACGTTTCTGGCTTCTCAGCGCCCGTATCAGCAAAAACAATGCCGTCAATAAGTTCCCCGCCCGATGCCTGCTCCTTCGCTAAGAGAATGGCGGCTGCGGTTGAATTGCGTCCACCCCCATAGCTGATTGTATTAACATAACCTTCGCTAAGCTGAGACTGGCATTTTTCCCAGTAGCGCTGGTAGTGGGATTCTACTGTGTTTCGGTTCACATGTTCATCTATTGGCGTAGCATCACCAAACAAGTTGCCTTGTAATTTCGTTGTCATGGTATTTCCTTTTACTTTACACCCACACTAACACAGCACTATATTTTTGACCATAGTGTTTGCCTTTCCCATTCTTGCCACCTTCCGGTAGTTTATATAAGAAGAATAGGCGAAGGTGGCAGAGGGTCTAACCCTTACGGCGAGCGGGTTTGAGGGCTGTTTTTTTGATTCTGCCTCAAACTAACGTACATTCAACTAAACATGAAAAAACCCACTCGGTTAAGGTGGGCTGTTAGGGCGCGATCGCGGGGGGCTTGGTGGTCTACACTATATAGCTCCCCATAGTGATGGGCTGTGTTCTCGATGTTGAGTGACAACACACCCATTGTGTACGGTTTTTGCAGTTTTGTACAGTTAGACCCAGGTTTCCGGTCATTTAATCCAGTTATCAGTCACACCTTTTAGATCTTCCGGATTACGTAACCTTTGGCGAGAGACGTTTACCGAAACTCCTGGGTTGTCTACGTCCAGAAGTTTCCTCCGTTTTAACTCAGCAACAAGAACCGTAGGCGTTCTGTCTGCTAAGTATTTAGTTTGGAGGGGTTCTCCTATTCTTGGTGATTGAGTGTAATAGCTCCTAGACGCTATGTGTACTATATTCTTATTCGGTAGTTTCTCTAAGCTTTCCGCCACTCTTCTGTTATAGAGTTGTCCATATCTTCCTCCAATTTGTCCGGCGTAGCCTAGCGCGTACCCACCGCCTAACCTAAGCTCACGATCAAGCTTGTCTATGGGAGGTTGTGTTTGCTTGTTGTAATCATTTAAGGCTAAACTTCTAGACGCTACTGACGCCTGATCATGAGCCTTCATCCCAATTGCATTCATAAAATTTTTCATTTCTGGTCTTGATGTTCGTTCTGCCTCCATGTTTGCCATTAAAATATTGTTATAATTATCTAACTCTTCATTTTCTGTCTGAGATAATTTTTTAAGTTTAGGAGGTGCTGACGGGGCATTAATTAATGCTTCCTGACGATCCTTTCTTTTTTTGTTACTGTTGTTGTCTGAGCCGTTATATTCTGCATCTTTCCAGGGTTTGATATTATTTGCTTTTTCTTGAAGTTCTGCTAACTTTTTCTTGCTCTGATCTTTTGGCTTTGGCTTTGGCTTTTTCTTGCTCTGCCCCCTCAAGCCACCCTTAGTTTTAGTTGGCTTGAGTAATCCAGCTTCTCGGAGGTCTTTACCTTTGCGCTTAGCCTCTATTGCCGCCGCTAATACGCTTTTCCGGCGCTTGTGGGACAGGGTATCCGGGTCAACACCCTCAGCTTTGGCTATCTCCTGAAGCTCAGCCACTTTCTTGCTGGCTAGTCCACCACCACCGCCACCAGATTTCTTGCCGCCGCCTCCCCCACCAGATGACCATCGCCCACGACTGTCACGGGGTTGATTCTTGTTGTAATCTTCTCTCCACACAGAGTCCCCACGCCACAACAAGCGCGTTATCGGGGTGGGGGTAGGGGAGGCGATTATCAGCATTAATTCAGCCTATCACGCCCATGGGTGGTTGACTACTGTCTGCCACCTTCCGGTAGTTTATATAAGAAGAATAGGCGAAGGTGGCAGAGGGTCTAACCCTTACGGTGAGCGGGTTTACGGCGTGTTTTTTGAAATCTGCCTCAAAGTGACGTACATTCAACTAAACATGAAAAAACCCACTCGGTTAAGGTGGGCTGTTAGGACGCGATCGCGGGGTTCAAAATAAGCTTAATTGCTTGTGTTTGGACTGTGGCTTTAAATGGAATAGAACGATACACATCCGTTCTTGCCCGTCGTATTCTGGATGCCAATCAACGGCATGAGGAACTTTGTTGTCAAACTCCACCACGTCTCCTGGTTCGACTGTGTAGGACTTGACGGTCTTCCAGTCTCGTTTAATCTGAAAGTTGACCCGCCCAGTCAGATTGAGCATTACCGCGCCGCGAGCATAAGCTGAGTGGTCAGAGTGGAACCGCATCATATTTTGTGCTTTGCCAACGCGATTGCGGCAATACCAGAGGCATATAGCCGACTCAAACCCAAAGTAATACTTGTCCAGAATGGCTGTAGCTTGGTTGTAGGCGTTGATGTAGGAGTCGATGGTAGGTGTAATTCTACCTGTCTTTAGGTTGACGTGGTTTCGTAACTGTAACTCCTTACGGTCATAAACGTAGCCGCTAACTGATTGGATAAAACGCTTTTTATTTGCCAAGAAAAAACGATGCAAAAAATTGTGATCGACGGGATTGATGGGAATGGAATTAAGGGTGAAACCATCACCATCCATCTGGGCGGATTTTTTCGCGTTAACCATCGTTTTACCTTGTAGGACTCCGGGTTCAGCGAAGCAACTCAGAGAGGGATAGAAGTCAAACCTAACCGCATCGAGCGGCGCGGCTTGACAATCCAACTGTTGATACCAGTCCGGTATTTCGCTGCAACAATTGGACTTTTTTGGCTGTAAATCTTCCTATTCGTTTCCAGTTAGCGTCACCAACCGAAACTTGAGTTTTGGTGTCACCGGAAACGTAACCGTACCACCATAGTTTCGTCCTAGCGGACAGGCTTCGCTACCGGGATGGGTTATTCGACTCGACAAAGAAAAGCTCAACTATTTGGCTGTGGACTTTGTAAAGTTGGTGGGGGTCAAGCCAGTCGGTTTCTCGTCCGTCAGTCGGCTCGACGCCAATGCACTTCCCGTCCTCAATGAAAAGGTTTCCCTCGCCTAAGATAAAGACCTCACCCACTTTTGGTTGTTGGGGTCGCAACCCTCTCAGGATATCGCCCAGATGAAGGCACGGGCGAACCCCTTTAACTCGACATGTTAAATGTCCGTGGGTTCCTTCAAAAGAGCTAATGTGTTCTAGGCTTATGGGCTTTTGCCCCCGGTAGAGTCCGATCGTACCGTAGCGATCTGTTATTCTTTCACAGGGTCGCCAGCCTAGCTCCCCTATCCCAATGCGATGTAAGTGGGTTCTGTCTGTTGATGTATTCATGATAAACCTCTGTGATTGTGTGCAGATTCTCCCGGTAGACCTTAGTCTACCGGGATGTAACGGTTAGTGCAGCTTGGCTTCAGCCAAATCGCCCAAAGTGTAAGTAGCATTTTTTGCTACTATGGTGTCCTCAATTCGAGACACAATGTTTGAAGCTTTGCCGCTTGATTTGATGCCTTGGCGCTGCGCTAGCCATTGTATTTGGCGATAACTCAGCCGCTTAGTAGCGTCCATCACCTCTTGTATGGTTGCAATTTGCGAAGGAGTCTTGTCTGAAGCGTTGGCTTTTTTGACATGCTCAACGCGATCACTGATAGATTCTGGCTTTGACTCTGACGGCTCAGCTTCAACATCGATTACGGGGTCGGACTTGGATTCAGGTTCAACCGGATTTGGGGTTGGCTGTTCATCAGCTTTAACGGGAGGCAGTTCAGGTAAGGGGTCATTATCCGCGATCGCTGTACGGATGTTAATGATTGTGTCGAGCAACTCATCACCCATTTTTCCGCTAGGATCGACTTTATCAGCTGACTTGAAAGCTGAGATAACTTGTTGTAATGCTGCGATGCCTTGAGACTTTGCAGCAATCTTGTCCTGACGTAAACCTTTGAGCATCTCTGTTTTACGTTGCTGTTCATCTAAAAGCTTACGCAACTTAATCTCTTCTTTTTCAGAGCGCTCAATCTGCTCCTGAACTTTCTCAATGTCAGTTGTGAAAATGCTTAAAACTTGGTCTTGAAGATTGGCTGTAGCGGTTGTTGTAGCGTTCATTGTGGTGTCCTCTGTTGTGTTCTGTACTCAGTATAACTCAGAATGCAAAAAAGTGTCAACTCTTTTGGGTAAATTGGCTGAAACCTTTGTTCAGCCAATGTTCTGCAATTCATGACATGGCATTAATTGCCACTTCCAAAAGGTAAGTTTCAAAACTAACAGGGCATACAAAACCAGAGTGTTCATACTCATCAATTGAGTCTTCAGCGATTTCAGCCCATTCTTTGCCCATTTCCTCCACTTCTTCAGTGTCGGAATCATGACGGTTTACTAGCATTGATTTGAGCGCTTTTTTGGGATCAGCGAAAAACTTTTTAGAGTGGCGGCATTGTCCATATTTGGCATCCATCCGGGCAATCGGTAGCTGCTTTGTGTTGTAGAGATCAGTGATTTTGGCAGTAACGTTGGTATAAGCCTGTTCGTGATTCATCGTGGTGTCCTCTGATGAGTGGTTGACTGTGTATCGAGCTTGTGAGCAAGAGGTTTTGTGGTTAGCGCTACACTCGTTGGCTTCACGCTTCCCAGCTTTAGGGTTTTGCTTCCGGCTCCTTGTCCCGGCGGCTTTCTCTTGCTCACATTTATAATATAACTCAGGATGCAAAAAAGTGTCAACTCTTTTTTGAAACTTTTTTGCATCCCTCTCACCGCAAGGATTACAGCTTAGAGAAGAGAATCAAGTTGCAATTGCCAATGGTTCGATCTAGTCCTTTATCTCCATTGGGATCGTACTCTTCCACCCCAGCAAAGGCTATGCCCTGGTCTTGGATAAACCGATCGGCGTCGCGATCGCTGACAAATCGCTGGGCATTCCTTTTCAGTCGAGTTGATCCTCCTGTGGGGGTGATCCAGCGAACCTCGCCGCTTGGGGTTGTGTTGCGAATGATGTATGACATGGGCTTTTCTTGCTCTTGGTTGGGTTCCTCTTGGTTGGGTTCCTCTTGGTTGGGTTCCTCTTGGTTGGGTTCCTCTTGGTTGGGTTCCTCTTGGTTGGGTTCCTCTTGGGTGGGTTCCTCTTGGGTGGGTTCCTCTTGGGTGGGTTGACCGGGTAGCTGCTTGATTTTGCCGCTTGATTTCATTTCCGACAGTTTTTTGGCTATCGTTGCACTATCTACTTCGTAACGCCTTGACATCCATCCTAGAAAGTCTCCAAAGGTAGCTGAGTAAATTTGAATCGACTCGATTATGTCAATATCGCGAATTTCTTTCTGCTGACGAATCTCACCTAGGTTTTCCATTTTGCAGGTTACGCGCTCACGGTGAAACTTGCTGATCTTACAACTCATCCCGTGATAAGTCGGTGTTGAAAAAATTTCTTTTTGCCCGTAGATCTGAGTGAATACCCACGTCCCATTATTGCAATCAACCTCATACTCGACTAAACCCAATTTCTTGATCTTGGCGTTTAACTTTTCAGACTGTTGGCGTAATGACTGTGTTTTCATTGTAATGTCCTCTGTTGTGTTCTGTACTTAGCATAACTCAGAATGCAAAAAAGTGTCAACTATTTTTTGAAACTTTCTTGCATCCCTTGCCCTGCAAAGGTTTGCGCTTCTACCTGGCATTCTATTTTTTTGATCCGGCGGCTAACTGTTGCCACGTCTACCCCGACTTTGGGGGTAATATTTTTCAGCTTTAGTCCATCTAGCCATAATAAGATGATTTTTCGATCGATTGCGTCCAGGGCAGTCAGATCGAACTGCTTTACCTGGATCATCACCTTTAGGCGAGTACGGCGCTGAATACCCTTTTGCGGGATCTTGGCGCGTTGTTTCCGGCGATACTGGCGCATCGTCTCTAAGTGTCTCTGCCTGTCTTTTGGCATTTTTCTGAGTGGTGAATGTATCAGCTTAGATTAACTTAGGTGCAAGAAAATGTCAACCCACGAAAAACCCACCTTTGACGCTGAGCGGAGTTGAAGCGTAAAAGGTGGGTTGTAGGGGGCGCGATCGCGTGGGTTAGACGCCTAGGTCGAGTTGGTCTACCCCATCTAGGCGGCACGCACGGGTAAGGAAGTCTTGGCGGCTAGTGGAAGTATCAACCAGCACCACTAATGCACGTATATGTTCCTTAATACGGTCTTTGGTGGAATCGTCTAGGTACTGGTGGATGCGGCAATCCCGTTTACCGTTAACCACCGGGTTTAGGCGGTTGTGTTTTGCCTGTTCCTCTGGAGACAGGAAATCGTAAACCCACAGCCAATAGAAGTGCGCTCCAAACCAGGAGAACACACGGCGGCAAAAGCGAGGATCATACATCCGTACCCACGGGTTAGGGGCGTCTAAGATTCGGCTTTTGAGATATGCCCGACGTGATTCAGCGTTAAACTGAACGCCAAATGCATCAGACCAAACCTGATTGAAGGACAAGCCAACTAACCCGTCTGTGATTTCTTGAGCCGTTTTATTTCCTTTGCGATCAAGTTTCCGCAAAACCTTCTCAAACTGGATCAGGTTCATCGCTGATTCGGAACGGTTTTGGCGTGGTGTTCCGTCGTTGCGGTTGGTCTTAACTTGGAATAACTGAAAACTCCCTCCCAGTAAGCGTCTTAGCATTTTTGGGATGCTAGTTGGAAGAACTGAAAACAACGTAGCTACTTGCTGTTGGGCAATCGCAAAAGTGCCATCCTCAAGTAACAACCCCTCAATAGAAATCGCGCCTAATTGAATCTGAGTAACCTTACCTGTTAATATTTTCTTAGCCATTAGCGCACTCCGAATACGTTGATGGTGCAGCCCCCAGATCACCGTCTAGGGGTTTTTGTATGCGTATATCCTAGCACCCCTATTATCACTTGTCCATAGTTCCCATTTCTTGCCACCTTCCGGTAGTTTATATAAGAGAAAATGGGCGAAGGTGGCAGAGGGTCTAACCCTTACGGTGAGCGGGTTTGAGGCGTGTTTTTTGAAATCTGCCTCAAAGTAACGTATATTAAAGCAAACATGAAAAAACCCACCTAATTAAAGTGGGCGTTAGACCCAGATTTTCCGGTAAAGTTTCCTTGATGGTATGATTGAACTTGATCACACCAATCCTCATCGTGACGGACAAAAAGCTTAACAAAAATGGAAACAGGACAGGAATGAACCCGCGATCGCACCACGGGAAAGCGACGGGTAGAAAACCGCTGAGAGGAGAGCGGAAGAAAGTCGCAACAACAAGCCTCTTGCCTAGCACGATTAAATGGTTGAAGCAAGAGGCAAAAAATAGAGGCATCAGTGTATCTGAGTTGGTCGAGGAATTAATTCAGATAGCTAGGGAAGTTTTAAGCTAAAACTCTAACTCGTCATCACTGCTTTCAAGTATTTCAATTTCGCCCTGTCGGTGCAATTTCTGCATAAGTTGATTAACCGCATCTTCATAATTTTTTACAACTGCTTTAGTTGCGATCTGACCATTATATTGTTCGCTCAAAGTGTTTAATTCGCTCATTGCCGAATCGGACATTTTTAGTTTTACTGACCCATCGCCCACTTTTACGTGAGTGGGCGAGATCATCCTAACTGGGATGTGTGGGAGTTTTTGCTTGATGATCTTAAGCTCATTGTTTGAGTTAATGTTGCACATTGCAATTCGTTCCTTTAGTTATCAATGTGGTTATGGCTTCAAAATGTACTCGACTGGCAGATGGGCTATCGACCGCTCTGGCAGAACAAACTTACCCTTTTTCCTCAGTTTCAGAAACTATATTTTTCTCAGATTCAGAAACTACATTGCAATCTTGACATGACCCGCCTGGATTGACGGCGCACCTCAGAAAAGCCGATCCGTGGTAATAAACGCAAGTTTTTATGTCTGTATCCTGATCCTTTTTTTGCTTCCCCATCGCCTGATTAAGCGCCTCGCTTGCATCAGTTAGTTGGGTTAGTTGGATTGATAAAGATAGGGTAATTTGCTCTACCAAGGATTGTCTCAAAGATGGTTCGTGATATACCTGCTCCTCTGTTTCGGATCGCGCCGCTACCACTCGATTACGATGGGCGAGCATAATTTGACTATTCAAATAGTCAATCGATTGCAAGATAGTAAACCCTTCATCTAGAAAATATTGATAAATTTCTAGTGAATTATTGGCTAATTCAAGGTTCAAAAATCGATCAATTACCCTGCCCAAGTATCGTAATACGTGGACTTGGTAGTCAGGGGAATTTGAGATTAATTGCTGAATTACTGACATCAGAAATACTATTTCTTGATCAGTACCCTGATTAGTACCCGTACCAACATTTAACTTACTTTCTGAATAAGCGATCGCCTCATTAATGCTAAACTGTCGGGATACCATGTACTCTAAAGTCCAGATATCGTTTATCCCTTGAACTTGCATTGCTTTACACGATTCTTTCAAGGCTGGAATGTTTGTTATTTGTTTTTTAGGGGACATTAGCGCTAAACGCGCGATGTGAGTATCGCGATCAAGATAGCGTTGAACGCTTACTCGGCTTACTTGCATAACACGATTGATGTAATTCCGGAAATGGCTGGTCATGATCTAGATTTAATTTTACTTTTTGCTTGCTGAACGTAACTAGCTAGGGCGATCGCTATATTGTAACAGCGCATCAAACTATTAAAGTAATCTTTAATATTACTTTCTTTTATCTGAGAGATCTTAACTTTTCCATCATCCCCGCCAGCTTGCTGTAAATATTGCGAGTAATGCTTTAACTGGCAACGGGCAAGCTTTTCTATATCAATGGCGTGCAATAATAACTCGTAGCAAGGGTTAGCGGCGAAGGGAAACTGCAACCAAAAATTATTGGTTGTCAGTAAGTGAGCGATCATTTCTCCTACTTCCTCCAAAATAACTAAAAGCCAAATAAATGGATCTAATCCTCTGGGTATTTTACCGTGTGCCTTATCTTGTTTAAGTCGCTCTTGTGCGATCAATACACTGACACCATTGTACATCTGGCTTAGACGGTTAATGATATCTGGATCGATCTCTTCTTTATTTGTCTGGAAATCATCAGTTATGCTCTGTCTAAAGCTTTCTGCTTTGTATGCTGGGAGTGTTGCTAAACTATCCTCAAGCGCTGATTGAATAGAAGCCGCAACCTGGATGGATTCAGCCAAAAGGCAGGGGTAATTATAATCCTGACTAGCTAGCGTTAGCAATGCTGTTCCTTGTCCTATTCCCTGATTCTTTTTTAACCAGCGATCGCACCTATCTCCTAATTCGACGATTAGCTTTAAATAGGTGCTCGGTGGTATAGATGCCATATTTAAGGGATTTTGTTGATCTGTCTCTAGGTGCTTTGCTAAATTACCTAACTCTGCCAGCAGCTTGAGCGAGAGTCTCTCAAACCTTGCTGGGCTTACTAACTCGTGATCTGTTTGTTTGGACCAACTAAGAGTTAGTAATGTCTTGATCTCTATTGGATTGAACATGCCTTAAAATCCTCCGATTAGAGTGGCAATTCGAGTTGTTGATAATTGTTGTTGGCTGATAATATCTTTGATTATCAAAGATATTATCAATGAAATCGAAATAGAAATTTTGCAATAACTGATATACATCCGACAAAAAGAACTACGATTAACCACCTAGCAATGGTGAACTACCCATCACTACCCGACAGGGTTAGCGCGGACTTCTGATTTCACGGGGGATTGCGTCAGCTTAGACTTGCGCCCAAGCTTCGGACTCACATCCCCTCCACCAGCAGCAGTCCTGGTTCCCAAGACCGATAAAATCCTGATGCCCTCTGCTCTGATATTTGTTGAGGCATTGCCGTCTCTGTCGTGGTGAATGCCACAACTAGGACAAGTCCAAGACCTAACCTCTAGCGGCATCTCACTTACTTGATAATGACAGTTTGAGCAGAGTTTTGAACTGGGAAACCATCGGTCAATCTCCACCAGTACCTTGCCCTCAAATTCAAGCTTGTACGACAGGAAATTGACAAACATCTCCCACCCCACATCAGAAATCGCTTTAGCTAGTTTGTGGTTGCGAACCATGCCCTTAGTATTTAGGTTTTCGACTACAATGAATTGGTTTTCGTCAACAAGCTTTCTGGACAGCTTATGCAGGTAGTCTTGACGGACATTTGATACTCGCTCGTGAACCTTAGCCACCAGTTTCCTGGCTTTATCTTTTGACTTGCTTCCTTTCTCCTTTCTGTCTAGTTTCCGTTGCTTCCGCTTGAGGTTGCGCTCATGTTTGGCTAGGTGCTTAGGATTAGGATACTTAGAGGTTTTGACCCCATCATTGACGATAGCAAAATCCTTTAGCCCTAGATCAATCCCAGCTACTTTGCCATCGGTGCTAACAGGTGGATTATCCCCTTCTATCTCAGTCAAGACGGACGCAAAATATCTCCCTGATGGCGTCATGCTCACCGTTACCGTCTTGATTGTTCCTTCTATGGGTCGGTGTAATTTAGCCTTGACTACGCCAACGCGACCGGGAAATTTAAGGCTGTCATCAATAACCTTAACTGACTGGGGATACTGAATAGACTGTCTATTCTTTTTAGCCTTGAACCTTGGATATCTAGCTCTACCCTCGAAAAAGTTTTTATAGGCAGTTACCAGGTTAAGTGTAGTAGCCTGCAACACTTGAGAGTAACATTCAGATAACCATTCAGTCCCCTCCTGTTTTTTAAGCTTAGGTAAAAATGCATTCAATGCAGACTGACTTAAGCCCTTACCCGTTGCCTGATAGGTTTCAATGCACAAATTAAGCGCATGATTCCACCACCAACGGCTACAGCCAAAGTGTTGAGCTAGTATCACTTGTTGTTCAGTTGTCGGATACAGCCTAACTTTGACGGCTTGATGTCGCATTGTTTTCACCTCCCCTTATAGCTTATCTCTTTTACTCTAAAAAGACAAGCCCAAACCCCACCTCCTGTTTAAGCGGCGCAAAAAATAATTAATTTTGGTATTAAAATTAATTAACCCAGCGATCTGGCGGCGGAATCAGTAACCAGAGGAAGCCAAAAGCAACGATAAATTAAAGGAGAGCGATCGCGACTAGAGTAAGCGATGAATAGTAATTGACACATAATTAAACCCAGAACTATTTATCATAGCTCTAGGCATCAAGTGTTAAGGCAATAGTTAGTTGATAAAGGGAAGCTTATGATTACGGCTTCAAAATTACGGCTTCAAAATGTGTTCAAATAATCGGATATGCTCGACTGGCAGATAGGCTATCGACCGCTCTGGCAGAACAAACTTACTCGCGATAGGCTTACTGGCGATGTAATGCCAGTAGTTTTGTACTGCCTGGAAATCAGCGAAATTATCATCGGTATGCCCATCGCCAATGTACCAGATGCGTGGGCGTCCCCCTAGTGGCTTGTAAGACTGCTCAATTTCCGCTACCAAGTCAATCATTCCATAACCGGGCTTGTCGGCACGGCTACTTAATTTTTCCTCGATCTTGTGTAACCGCTTTGCTGTTTGTTGCCAGATCATGACTTTTGGCGAGTTTTTGTGCAACGCGGCTAAGTACAAACGTACTTTAATCCCGCACGGGATTAAAGCTTCCCGCAATAAGCGGATCTCTTCATCCAAAAACTTTAAGTCCTTACGTCCGGTTTCTACCCCTCGCTGGTTCGTGCAGATATAGATTGTCGCGGGAGTTTCTGAAAGGAACTCGATCAACTCATTATTCAGGACAAAATCATCGGGGCTTTTAGGGAACAGATTATCAGACATGGGAGCCTTGATAGTTCCGTCCATATCTAGGATGATCGCGTCTGGTTGTACGGGATTACGCTGCAACTCAGCCATAGACCTTGCTAGGTCGTTGTGAGTCATTCCTAGCCGTGGTGGTTGGTACATCTCTTCAAACGTGTCAAGCTGGTATTGCAGCACCTCTGGAGGGACATTGTGGATTGATTTAAAGTCGTTGCCATCGGGGTCGCGAAGGGCTTCACACTTGATGATCTGGTAAACCCACCCTAATCTTTGGGCAAGCTCGATGTACGGCTTGATGTATGCCAGTTTAGTAAAAGTGTTCGCGACGGCAACACTGTGCTTACTACGTTCCAACATCAGTTGTTTGGTTTGGTCGTAGCACCACTGATGGCTTTCTTTTTGGTGTTGCGGCTGGTAGATGCCGTTTTTGTAGATTCCTGGATAGTCATCAGCTGAAATCACCCACTGCTTGCCGACTAAGCTAATGGCAAGTTCAGTTTTTCCTTTGCCGGAAGTGCCGCGAACAAGAAATAAGGTTCGTTTGTTCATTGTATTTCACCTAAAAGTTAAAAACCGTACTTAGTAAACTGGCGGCTGCAAACGCGATCGCAGTCACACCTAAAGGGTAAGCGGCTACCTTGATCGCGACGGGCAACCGACAGAACAAGTGTATTATTCGTTGTGGGGTATTGGGGTAGCTTACTTGCTCAGACGGGCGTCTAAACCCCGATAACACCCCATGAATGATGACGCGGTGAGCAAACGGGCTGACAATCAGCACGTCCCGTCCGTATCGCTCCGATTGCAAATGGCGATAGTTGGTGTGATGGCAATTGTATCGGTGATATTGACCCCGAACTTTGCCGCATCGAATCCAGGGAAAGAGGGCGCACCGATGATCAGACTGTGCCAAAAATGCAGGATGGCGCTTCCTCCAACTGTTCGACTTGATAAATTCCTGATATCTCATCAATCCACCTCCCAAACTAAATGGATGGGAATCATGGGAAGTAGACAAACCCACAAATGCTGTTTACTCCCTAGACGCTCCCAGTAAGCCCCTACCCAAAAATCCTGAGGTTTGAATTCTATGGAAATTTTCATGTCAGCCCTCCTACCACCTGACATGGGGCTGACTTGAGGCTGACACCAACCCGCCATGAGCAAAATCCGCTAGACAGTTTACAACACAAACTCAACAAAATACACATAACTTAACTCCTTGACTATTTTTTACTTGTTCACAATTTAGGCTGAAACCGTAGCCGACAAATTGCACAACGGAGCGAAATTCAAAAACTAACCTAATTCCGGTCAGGTTTCCCATGTCAGCCCCCTAGCCACCTGACATGGGGCTGACATGGGGCTGACTTGCTAGACAAATCTGTCTAGACGTTACTGTTGGAAACACTGCAACAACATATTATTACTCTTCATTCAAAAAGTAAATACCTACACCTATCCATGCGCCATAATACGCGCCCACTCGAACGTAATTTGGGCGAACCAAAAGAGTGATGAATCCCGCCAACGCTCCAACCAGAATTACCCTGGTCAAGCCCCGCACCACGATGGTAAACAAATCGTTGTTGTAGGCTTCTAATTTGTTTGATAACTTGAACACTTCCTCGCCCAACTTTAAGCGGTCATCGCGTAACTGCTCGTTTTCTGCCTGAAGGCGACTTATCGTCATTTCCTCTAGGCTCTGATGCCCGCTTGAGCAAGAATTAGAGCTTTTGTGGTTTACGGGAATCTCTACAGTGAAAATTCCTAGTTCGTGCAACTGCTTTTGTGAATCATTCATGAGATTTACTCCTTGATAAAATGCTGTTTTGTGTGATAACGTTTGCTGTCGTGTGAGCTGTCGTGTTGCTGTCGTGTAACCTGTCGTGTGCGGCTGTCGTGCTTGTCGTGTCGTACCCGACAGCTAAAATGTTTTGAACACGACAACCTCACCAGACTCGTCCAACTCCCCATAACCCATGTCACTGAGTACCCCTAAATAGCGGCGGATCTCGTCACTGGATTTACCTTTTAATACGGCAAATGTGCGCCGCTGGATATCGCGAGGCTTGACCCAATCTCCCTTTTCTTTGGCAAATAGCCAGATTGTCCTAAGCGGCTCCCCAAGATCATCAGACAGTTTAAGATCTATTGCTTCAGTAGGCGATTCGATTTCGACTACTACAGACTGGGGTGTTTTAGTAAACTGAGTAATTTGCTTGTCCAGTCTTGGAAGTTGTACGGATGTCCAAGTTTCTTGTCCTTCACCTTTCAACAATCCCCGTCCACTGGCGCGTGGCTTAAGCGTGTTTGGGTCGATGGTTGTTTCTAGCTGCAACTGCGGCATTTTAGCGATTAGTTGAGCTAGTCCAGTAACGTTGCCCAAGCACGTCTGAGTGTTATTATGAGTAATGAATACACACGGCATGTGCTGCTTTCTGGACTGGGTTAGTGCTAGACGGAAAAACCTGTTGAGTAAGTCCTTGTTGTCAATCATGTTTGCCCACGTCGTTACCTCCTCACAGATTACGGTAATGGCTTCGCCCTTTTCCCAAAGTTGATCTGACCATTCATCCTCGCTCATAGCAACGCCACTAAACTCCTCATATCGATGGGTTAATTCGTCTGTATACCATTGTAGGAACCGTTCAATCTCACCATAGGTGTGGTGGCTTTCTGCTACCCCCTGCCATGAGTAGGCATTAGAATTGGGGTCAAGCACCACAATTTTGTATCCCCGGTCTATCTTGAGTTGAACTAGGTAGCGTAAAAACCAAGACTTACCGCTCCCCTGGTTGCCCCAGATTAGCGCCGTCGTACAGATGAGAAGGTCAGCCCATGCAGGCGCGTTGCTGGCATTGGATATGGGAGTCTGGTCGGTGATCTGTCCTTGGCGCATCTGTTCCTCAACCGTCCCCGGCGTACCATGGGGGAGGGCGGCGGCGGTTGGCGTTTCGGTTGCCGCCCTGATCCGCTCTTGGGCTTCGGCTTGAGCTTCGGCTTGGGCTTGTTGCTGGAAAACGGCTATCTCCTCCGGCGACAATACTGAAAGCTGTTTGGCACGGGCGGCACGGTTGGCGCTGAATTCCCAGAGTTGGTAATCAACTTCGGCTGCATACTCAACCTTGCGAGCGGTATTAATTGCCTCAATTTTGCTGAGCAACCAAGACCGCTTAACCTCGATGCGATGCTGTGGTAGAAGCTTAACCAGTTGGTGCTGACGGGCTTTGCTAAGGGTATGCGCCAACCCCAAAAAACCGCTACCCACTACGCCCCAAGCCCATTTATGGGGATTAGTAGCTGTGATAATTCTTAAGCGAGTGGCTTTTTTTGGAATCTGACTTTTAGGGTTGCTGGATGGTTCGGACTGTAAATCCGCCCATTCGGTTAGGGGCATAGTGTATCGCTTGTCAGGGGTGCAAAATTCCGGTGTGTCAGATGGCTTAAAGCAATATTCAATTAAATCTGTTTGCCGCCCCTGGAACCCAAAAGCTAAGGATAACGCCCCAAGCCCCGCTAAGCTTGCTACCAGTGCAGTGTTAGCTCTTTCTTGCTGTCTAAAATGTTTTGCCATCGGATTTATTTTTGAAAACGCTTGCAAACACAGCGCTGGCGATTAAGCCCACCAGTAATACTGACAAGGGGGTTAGCCAGGCGGGGTAAACGTTTGCTCTGACTACTTCAAATTGCTCGACCTCCTTTATGAATGCTTTGGCTCCGGCGGATGTCTGTCGGCTGATTTTTCGCTGTTCGCTTGACACAATCCAAATCGCCCCGGCTGCACCAACCGCCTTAAGGGATTCAGCTACAAACTCAGAATCGATACTGGGATAATCCTCATCAAGCTTAATTTTGGTCAGCGCGTTGGCAAATAAGATCGCCGTGGCAATGGTTCCCAAGGTTCCTGTCGCGATCGCGGCTAGCCCCACCTTTGCCATGATAGACACCGAGCCGTGTATAACCGCTATTCCAGTCAAAGCGGATAGTACATGAGTTAGGAACTTACGATTGGCAAATACCTCCCTCAGCTCATCTTCTAAGCGCTGATTGTCTAACTGTTCCGGTTCAAGTTGTTTTGGCTGTTCTTCAATGCCTGCGGACAACGTGCTATTCTGTAATAGTCTATGCATGATTTTCCCGGTTCCGTAGGGGGTGATTTATCACCCCCTATAAAATTTTCAAATCCCAAACGTATCCCTAAACCAGTTTGCCAGCCCTCCGACATTGCGATTAGCTCGGTAATTGGGCTTAGGAATACGGCTGATGTCGGCATCTGAACCTTGCGCCCAAAGTGCCTTGGAAACAGCTCCTTCATAAGCTAAGTCTGCTTTTTGTTGAGCCAAGGGGACTTTGTTTTCTGTTTTGGCTAGGTCGGTTTGGTACTTTGTAACCGCCATCAAGTCAGCAACCGAGCCGTTTATTTCGATCAGGCTCATTTGTCTCAGATGGCGTCCCGTTTCACCTCGAACGTTGTGACCGTGGGCGGTTTTTGCCTCAGTTAAGCCATGGTGCATTTTGCGTTCAGACAGATCGGCGCTGTTGGTGGCAGTAATGACTTTTTGCCCTGCTTGCTGGGTTGCCCCAATCAGACTAGAAACCGCCTGGTTAATGTCCCCGGTAGTTTGAATCGTTAGCCGTGCTGCTTCCAACGCTGGTTCCAAGTTTTGCTGAGCAACCTCAGACAATCGCCCAGCGTCGCGAAGCTCTTTGATGGCTTCATGATCGCCATACACAGCCGATATGAATTTTTCGATGGGAATGCCAAACATACTCCCCATGGCGGCGGTTGCACCAGGGGCGACCCCGGTTACATGATTCTTGTGCTTTGCTTTGCCGAATTTCATATTATTGTTCCTCATCACCAGTTAGGTAGAACTTGAGACTTTCTACTTTTTGGGTAATTCCTTCCAGGATGTCCTCTGCTGAAGCAAAAACCCCATGCTGCTTAGCTGTCTGTAATGCGATTTTTAGGGAGGCAATTTCATAACTAAGAGATTTTATTACCTCGGTTTGAGCGGTGTTGATTTTGTTCATGAATTAGGGCGAGCATTTTGTAAGTTGACTGATTGTCGTACTCAGCAGAGTGTTTAGGGAGGCAATTTCATGACTAAGAGATTTTATTGCCTCAGTTTGAGCGGCAATTTCATAATTAGTAGATTTTATTGCCTCAGTTAGGGAAGCAATTTCATGATCAATAGATGAAATTACCTCGGCTTGAGCGGTGTTGATTTTGTTCATAAGATTAGGGCGAGCATTTCGTAAGTTAACTGATTGTCATTGTCGTGCTCAGCAGGGGAGTCATTTAGCCAGCTCCAAACTTTTTTGAGTAAGCTCATTTTGCGTTTATCCTCCAATTTTTTGATGGCTTCTATTGCTTTCCCAGTTCGGCTGCTTGCTTTTTCAAGGTATCGAGTTTCTGCTGAGCGGTTAGGTTGGTAGCGGTTAATCCGGCGTTGGCGGTTAACCGTTGGAGAGTTTGCGGGTCAAGCAATACTTGCAGTTCTTTAATATCAGCCTGTGCTTGCTCGAAACGCTCTGTTATCGCATCAGTCTCCAAGTCAACCAAAGTAGAGACGTAGGATAGGCTAGTGGCTTGTCTTGTTGCCTGCTGAGTTTTGGTAGCAATCGAGCTGATCGCGTGATCACGTTGTGCCAAGACTTGACCCTCGATTATTCCCATCTGAATCATGGCGTGGCACGCAGACTTGATCGCCGCCAGTGTGATAGGGTCTGACTCCCCTGTCATTTGCTGGATCTTACCTTGATCGGGAACTTGATTCTCGTTTTCGGACGATTCAAGGGCTATTTCTTTTAGGTTTGTAAGTTCAGCGAGCAGCTCCGTTGGGATTCGGTCTACTTGATCGGGATTTTCAAGCTCCGCAGAAAGCGGTAATCCTTTTTGCTGGTAGATTTCGCCTAATTCTGAAAGCGCATATTCGACGTCCACAGGCGATTGTAAGTTTAATACCCGCGCCGCCTCTTCTTTAGTTACGTATCTGTTAGTTAAAGCTGACATTTTCGCTAATCTCCAGACTGTGTACTTGAGCAAACGTTAACGCACTGAACTGATTGGGATTACATTTTACATAACCCATTACTGCTTGAAAGGACTTTAGACTATCTAACGTTGTCTTGACTTTCTTGATAACCCAAGCTTCATAAAGCGTGAACGGCGGTTGATCAATTCGAGGTAGAGTGCTTCCCTTCTTTCTTGGACGGTAGCCAGAATTTCGGTTTTTGGCTACCGTCCTGTAATCAAAAATTAGTAGCGCTAATTCTCTGTATCTTAGTAATTGCCGAGAGCTAATTTGCAACTCCCATTGAAGTTGTTCTGGTGTGATGTAACTGTTTGGATTAAACCAATCGATTACCGTGGCATCCCGTAGCGATCGCGGCTTTCCAAAACAGTATGTCTTTGTCGGGTTTGTTGGCTTGTGTTTGCCAACAGTTAAAACTTGCACTGCATAAGCCTCCTAGCGTCTCATGTCACCCTCATGTCAGCCCCGTGTCACCCTTAAATTGGGCTGACATGAGACCGACTTCTAAACCCTAATAAACAATTGAAAGATTTGTCAAGGATTTTTCAGAACTGGCACATAATGCAGTGTAATGCACCAGAGTACGCCATTCTGAGGCAGATTTCAAAAAACAGCCCCTAAACCCGCTCACCGTAAGGGTTAGACCCTCTGCCACCTTCGCCTACTCTTCTTAATAAGTACTACCGAAAGGTGGCAGAATAGAAAAAAGTGGAGTATAAAAATATGAGCGAATTAAACCAGATCCGCTACCCAAGAATTTTAGCGTGGTGCAGCCTGCACGAATGGACTGGTTTGACTTTTGTGGAAAAAGAAGAGAAATGGTATGCTTTCCCTCCCGATTCCAATAAGCTTACATTATTGCCTAGCATCGCATGGAAGCCCCCCTTTCCTGGTGATATACCGGAGGGAAGCTGATCAACTCGACCTAGGCGTCTAACTCACGCGATCGCACCCTAACAGCCCACCTTAACCGAGTGGGTTTTTTCATGTTTAGTTGAATGTACGTCACTTTGAGGCAGAATCAGAAAAACAGCCCCTAAACCCGCTCACCGTAAGGGTTAGACCCTCTGCCACCTTCGCCTATTCTTCTTAATAAGTACTACCGAAAGGTGGCAGAGTGGAATAATGCAAGCAATCCTCTTGACATTACCCCACTTTGCCTATAAGGTGGGGTAAGTACCAACGACAAGGAAAACCATGGAAATCGTTTTAAAGCAAAAATCCTCAAACGCAACCCTTTTAAAGATCGACTTAGGAGAAGATGGAGTGGCAACACCGAGCGACTTAAGTACACTGGTATTTCCTCCAGTCGAAGGACACAAAGGTCTAATCGTCTCCGGTTTTCCTCAGTACGCTGTAATGGCGGTTGGTTGCCATTATAAAAACAACTGCAAATGGATAGCAGTGTTCGACCCAAAAATCAACCCTAAATCACCTTCGGTGGTTGTTGTATGGAGCTTAGACAGTGACTATCGTAATGGGGATGTTATCCCTTTGGAAAGTTGCGGTTTAAATTCCCCTGTTTAAACTGCGGAAAGCTTACGCGAGGCAAGCTTGGCTATTGCCCCAACTGTAGACCCAATTATCGGTACAGGTAATGCAACAACGGTTGCTAGCGCATTACTAGCAACCATTTAATTTTTTGAAAACGATGAAACCTAGACCTACAGCCGTAGTATTTTGTGCAGGCGGGGGAGGCGTAGAGACTGGCTTTAAAGATGCCGGAATTAAGACCATCGTCGCCGTGGATTATGACCCCAAAAATGAAGGGGTCAGTCTGGAGATAGCTGAAGCCCATCAAATCAACTTTCCTGAATGTCATCTAATTCGAGAGACGATTCAGAATGTCTCTGATCTAAATTTTGACGGGATACCGTGTAATCCCACTTTCTTATGGGCATCCCCGCCCTGCACGGAATACAGCGCGGCAAATCCGTTTGGGAAAGAGGGCAGTGCTGACATCGCAATTGCCGAGGCGATCGCAAACGGCATAGCCCAGCTTAGTCCTCAATATTTTGTCTTGGAAAATGTCAAGGAATATGAAGATGGGCAAGCGCTTGCCACCATCATCAGAGAGTTAGACCGCCAAGAGTATCACCATAAATATCAGATAGTCAACATGGCGAACTACGGCGTCCCACAAGCCAGAAAGCGGCTAATCTTGCTTGCCTGCAAGAACCCCAACGCGATCGCACTTCCTCCAGAAGAGAAGCACCTCGGCTGGTACGAGGCGATTTGTGACCTTATCCCAAACTTATTTGATGCTGAACTCTTACCCCGACAGCAACAATCAGTTGATAAATGGCTAGAGCGTAATGCCCCACAGCCATTATTGATTGACCGGATAGGGGCGTGGGGAGACTATACGCCTATTCCTGGTTGCCGCCCAGCCTTGACGATACTGCGATCGCGGTTCATAGACCATCGGAATAACAGCCGAAATCGGTTTGCAGACATTTGGTTGCCCGACGGCACGGTTAAGCAGGTATCTATTGAGTGCATCCGCCGTTTACAGACATTCCCAGACTGGTACAAACTACCCGAAAAAGTCGCCATTGCCGGAGCCATCCTAGGCATGGCAGTCCCGCCCTTATTTGTCACTAAATTATCAACAACCATGATGAACGCTGAAGCTACTAAGCCTAATGAAGATTGCACATGCAACGCCGACCTAGACGTTTACAAAGGTAAGCACTCACTTGAGGTATTAACTTCAAGCAAATCCGATGAAGCATACACCCCAGACGAAATTGTCAACGCCGTCCTGGATGTTTATGAAGGAGTTATTGACCTTGACCCATGCAGTAATAGTCACACTACGCCCAATGTGGAAGCCAAGACGCTTTACACGATGGCAGACAATGGCTTGCAGCATAAATGGTTTGGGAAGGTCTATTGCAACCCACCCTACTCTGAGACAGCAAAGTGGGTAGATAAGGCTCTTATCGAGTATGATGAGGGGCGTGCTAGCGAAATCATACTACTACTAAAATCAGCTAGCGGTACGCGGTGGTTCCAGCGCCTTGACCGATTCCCTAAGTGCTTCCTCAATGGACGCCTAACTTTCAAGGAACCCAAAGAAGATGGGACAATTGCGCCATCAAATTCACCCGCCCCATTTGACAACGCTGTATTTTATCTAGGAAAACAGCCTGAAAAGTTTGAGGTTGTATTCCGCAAGTTGGGACGAGTACATGACGTGCTAGAGTATAGTGAAAAAAAGTTTAATATGCGGCGACATTTACGCAACTATAAAGCTTACCTAGAGGCAGATTTGCCGCCATTTGGAAGCTTTGAATATCTGCTTGATGCCATTCAAAGCTTGCCGCCAGAAAAACAGAATGAACTCATCAAATCAATTAAGGAGATAAAGTAATGCTGCTAAAGTTCCCGGTTTTAACCCGTCATCAGGTGGAAATACGCGAATACACAGCCGACCTTGATGAGTGTCTAAAAGAAAGGCATCTTGAAACTATAGAGAAAAGTTTACGCCGTCCCTTTAAGGTGGTTGGTGGACTTAGTAACTACAACTTAAATCCATGGGATTGGGATGATGCTTTTCGGCTGTTTATCATGAGTTTAGCCGTAAGGTGGGCAAAAAACTTAGCTGTTGTCAGAATAAATACTCAGACTTATCAAGGTCTTCTGGCGTATGATTTTGAGCTAGAAGGCATCAGTGCTAGCCCAACAGCCAATCAACTCCATAGCGTAAGCTGGGGCGATTTTGCCTACCCTAATTATCCAGATGTTGTTAATAGCTATCGATTAACTCAAGCTAAGGCAAAAGAGTTTGCAAAAAAGTTAGC
>JGI12210J13797_10259906_pt1 | contig 26100 bp, 28 predicted proteins | sample ElkSlonscriptome_3_FD_13797 | JGI IMG/M metagenome (IMG submission 13797) | reverse complement strand
GCAAGCCTTCATCTGCTACACGCCGGCGTTTCGGTATCCCGCGTGGCTGGCGCTGAAACACCTCGGCGACGCCCTCGTGGCGGGCCTGTTGGTGGTGCTCCTGTCACCACTGCTGCTCTTGGTGGCGCCATCGCGCTGACGATGGGCCGCCCCATCTTGTTCGGTCAGCAGCGCATCGGCCTCAATGGTCGTCGCTTCTCGATGTTGAAGTTCCGCACGATGGTAGCATCCTCTTGATGACCATCCCCGCCGTCATCCGCGGCAAGGGCGCCCATTGAGCCTGGGCCTGCCTCCCCGTCGTCGCGGCCATCAGCCGACGACGGAGCCCATGCCTATCCCCACGAGCAGGGAGCCGTCGTCGACGAGCGCCTCGAAACCGTGGCCGATGTGCACGGCACTGAGGCCCGCGCCCCAGAAGGCGGTCGACACCTCGTCCAAGGTGAGGCCTTCGTCGTCCTCAGAATCGTCACGGAGCCAGTCCCACTGCGCAAAGAGCCCACCTGGTCCCATCGCCATGGCGAGTCGATGCAACGTCGACCGGTAGTCGGGCAGGGTCGCGCAGAGGCACGACGCGACGATGAGATCGAAGCGCCCCGACCAGGGGACGACGGCATGGTCGATGTCGGCGCAGCGCAGCTCGACGTTGGGCAGGCCCTTGTCTGCGAGCACCGCGAGCATGCCCGGTGACGTATCGACCGCCACCACCTCTTTGACGAAGGGCGCGATCTTCTCCGTGAGCAACCCCGTGCCGCAACCGACGTCGAGCACGCGACGACGCGGCCACGAAGACGCGCGCACGTCGACGTAATCGAGCAGCGACGCGAACGCTTCCTCGGCGATGTCGCGCGCCTGCTCGTCCTCATCCCAGATGCGGGCGAGCTCGGTATCCTCGTCGGTACGGTCTCGGATCGACATCGGAGCGGTCAGTCTGGGCCGATCGCGGGCTTGGTAGACATGGCCGGGTGCATAGCATCTCACAAGTGTTGCCCGCCGCTCCCCGGGACACGTGGTGTCTCACTGGATCATTCGAGGTGGGGTCACGGCGCGTGAGAAGCGGCCAGGCCCTGGTCCAAGTGTCGAATAATGCGACGCCCGATGCTGGCACCGTGCCTGCATTGCTTCCCCCCGTGCGGATGATACGAACGACGGGACGAGGGCTCTTGTGTGGGCTCGCTCTCGCCGCCTGCGTGGGCACCATCGGGGAAGCCCCGCCCGACCTCGAGGCAGCCGGCGACCCACCGCCCGAGCAGCCACAGATGCCGCTGCACCGGCTCAACCGGCTCGAGTACGACAACACCGTGCGCGACCTGCTCGGCACGGGGCTGCAGCCCGCGCAGGCCTTTCCCCCCGACGGGGAGAGCGCTGGCTTCGACAACATCGCCGAGGCATTGCAGCTGACCCCAACGCTTCTCGACCAGTACTACACCGCCGCGCGCACGGTGGTCGACGATGCGCTCGACGACGTCCCCGCCTTTGGCGCGCAGTTCGGGCGTGATGCTTTCACGACCCCGGCCGGCTACGCAGTCGGCTCCCTTTGGGCGCTGTCGGGAGCCCCCATCACCGTGACCTTCGAGGCGCCGGGCCAGGACCTCTACTTCGTCTATATCCGCCTCGGCGCGAGCCAGATCGGAGCGGCGCCGGCGCCGCAGTGGCAACTCGAGCTCGACGGGGTCCCGGTAGAGACCTACCCCATCCCCGGCACGGCGGCCGCGCTGGCCACGCACACCCATGCGCTTCAGCTCGAGATGGGCTCGCACACCCTGCGCTTCATCCCGACGAACTACGTCAACGAGCCGGTCGCCAACAACGCCAACAACATCCTCGTCGCGTCCATCGAGGTCGCGTCCGAGACCGAACAACCGGGCCCCGGCCGTGAGCGTGTCTTCATTTGCGAACCGGACGACAGCGATGGCTGCCCAACGGAGATCCTACACGCGTTCGCTCGTCGGGCCTGGCGCCGGCCCTTGTCGGCCGAGGAGGAGGTCGCGCTCGGAAGCCTCTACACGCAGCTCACCACGGACGGCGAGACGACCGAGGCGGCGATTCGGCTGGGGCTGCGGGCGATCATGGTCTCACCCAAGTTCCTCTACCGGGCGCGCACCCTCGACGACGACGAGCGCGACGGCCGGCTCGATCCCTTCACCCTTGCGAGCCGGCTCTCCTACTTCCTGTGGAGCAGCACGCCCGATCAACGCCTCTACGACGCGGCGAACGCCGGAGAGCTGTCGACCCCAGAAGGGCTCGAGGCCGCCGTGGGTTGGATGCTCGCCGACGAGAAGGCGGCCGGCCTGCGAGATGGCTTTGCCGAGCAGTGGTTGGCCCTCCGCCTCCTGGAGCAGGCTTCGCCGAGTCCCGAGGTCTACCCCGACTTCGACGACGCCGTCCGGGACTCGATGAAGGCGGCGTCCAAGCAGTTCTTCGCCGACTTCGTGAGTGGCGACCAGCCGGTGGCCAACATGCTCGATCCCGACTTCGCCTACCTCGACGACCGCTTGGCTCGGCACTACGGGCTCGACCCGGTGGGCAGCGAGACCATGACCCGCATCGATGACGCACCCCGCCGGGGCCTGCTCTCCCTCGGGGGATGGTTGACCGCAGCGTCCCACGCCGAGCACAGCTCGCCCATCAAGCGGGGCCTTTGGGTCTCGGATGCGATCCTCTGCGAGCCGGTTCCCCCTCCGCCGCCCGGGCTTGCCATCGAGCCCATCGTGCTCGGCGACGACGGCACGGTCCGCGAGGCTCTGGAGCGGCACCGTGACGACCCCACCTGCGCCAGCTGCCACGCGCTGCTCGACGTACTGGGCATGGGCTTCGAGCGATTTGACGGCACCGGTCGCATGCGGCCCGAGGCCGACCTCGACGCCCGCGGTGAGCTGCCCGACGGAACCACCTTCGAAGGAGCGGTGGCCCTCGCCGAGCTCATCGAGCGTGAGGCCTTCGTGGGCTGCCTCACCCAAAAGCTCTTCACCTATGGCCTCGGCCGGACGGTGGAGGGCTTCGACGCGCCCATCATCGAAGACATCGCCTCGCGCGCCACCAAAGAAGGCTTCAGCCTCGCCGACCTCTTGGTCGCCATCGTGACCTCCCCGTCCTTCCGCATGGCGCCACCACGCACCGAGGGAGACCGCCCGTGAGACGACGACGCTTCCTCCAGGGTTTGGCCGGGGCCACGCTCGCGCTCCCGGCCCTAGAGCTCTTCGGCCGACCCGAGGCTCGAGCGCAGACCTCCCCTCCTCGGCTGTTGGTGTACTACCTTCCCAATGGTCGTCGTCCCGAGTGGTGGGTACCAAGCAGCAACGTCAATGGGCTGATTTTTCCCGCCGAGTCGTCAGCCTTGCAACCCTATGCCGACCGCGCCTTGTCGCTGGTGGGCCTAGACAACACCGCCGCCACCGCGAGTCCGGGCGCGGCCCATGCCATGGGGACGGCGACGGTGATGACGGGCACGGCCATGCCAGATCTCAATGGGCTCAAGAACAACGTCTCGCTCGACCAGCTGGTGGCCCAAGCACACGGAAGCGACACGCGATTTCGGTCGCTGCAATGGTCGGCCGGAGAGCCGGGGCCCTGCGACGTAGGGGGTAGCTCGTGCGCCTACACCCAGAGCGTCTCCTGGGCGGGTCCAAGCCAGCCGCTCATCCCTACCATCGACCCGTCCGCGGCCTTCGACCGGCTGTTCAATGGCAACACCGATGGGCTCTCGGGTCCCGAAGCGGAGGTGCGGAAGCGATCGCTCGGCTCGGTACTCGACCACGTGCGCGACGACGCCCGCGACCTCGAGTCGAGGCTCGGGGTCGACGACCGCGCTCGCCTCGAAGAGTACTTCACCGCCCTCCGCGAGCTCGAGAAGCGCCTGGGCGATGCCGGGCCCACCTGCGAGGTCCCGGAGTCTGGCCCCGGCGGCGCGCTCGACTACCCCAGCCGCGTGCAGGCCTTCCACGAGCTCATCCGCTTCGCGCTCAGCTGCGACCAGACGCGGGTACTCTCGTTCATGATCGAGTTCGGGCTCAGCGGGCGCTCCCACGATTTCATCGACGCCGCAGGCGGTCACCACGCACTGTCTCACTACGGCAGCACCGCCCAGTACGAGCGCTTGCGTCGCCTGGAGCGATGGCACAGCGAGCAGGTCGCCCACCTGCTGTCACTGCTCTCGTCGCCCGACGAAGATGGCCACAGTCTACTCGACGAGACCCTGGTCCTGGTCATGCCGAGCATGGGCGAAGGCTCTTCGCACAACCACGCCCGCAACTGCCCGCTCCTGTTCGGGGGCGGAGCCTCCTTCCGGACGGATGGCCGGCAGATCGTCTTCGATGGCGCCGACCGCCTCGCGAACCTGCACGTGACCCTGCTCGAGGCCTACGGCATCGAAGGCAGCTTCGGCCTCGACGGAGCGCGCTTTGGCGACGACGGCGATGCCGTGATCAGCGGCATCCTCAGTTGAGCGGTGGCCAGGTCACGGCGTCGTGCGTGACGATGGCGTGCACGTGCCCACGGTCCATTTGTGCGCCGGGGCGCGCCGCTCACTCCTGAGGAGCGGCAGCCAGGGCCGGAATGTCCGGCACCGCGTGCGCGGCGACGAGCTTCAGGGTGAGGGTGGGGGCGAGCCAGGCGGGCGCGTCGGGGCCGAGCGCCGCGGCCACCGCGATGATGACCGCGCTGGCCAGCAGCGCCGTCGAGTTACGAAGGGGGCGCGGCGCGACCCGAACGGCGGCCGTGGCCAGGACGATGGCACCGTACAAGAATCCCGCCCAGCGCCAGGGCGCCCCCGCGAAGAGCGCTGCCACCACGAAGGGGTGGACGTGGCCTGCGGGGAAGGCCAGCGCCTGAAGCCATCCCATCCCCTCGCGGTGGTACCAGCGCCGAGCGGCCGGAGTCGCGAGCACCCACACCCCCGCCCCGATGTCGAACGCGATGGCGGTGGCCACCACCCATGCGAGTCCCCCGACGCCGAGGCGAACGTGGGTGTCGATGCCCACGGCCGTGGCCGCCAGCAAGGCCGCCAACATGGTGCCGAGGTTCTCGGCCCGGGTCGTCCCCGGGCCCATCACCCGGTCCCAAAGGCCCCTCAAGCCGCTCCTCGGCGCAACGTGGTCCATCCCTGAGGGTGACACGACCTCGCGGGTCGATCACCTCAGCCGCACGGCGAGGGCCCGTCGTCCGTAGTCGCAACGCGGTTGCCACCGAACCGACCGACCGCCAGGTGACATGGACCATTCGGGCCGCACGACCACGATGTTACGTCCCCCGAACCCATACTGAGGCGAGAGGCGCCCGCGTCGGCTCGCTCCCCAACCCATCGGAGACCGTTCATGGCAGATCACAGCCCCCATCAGAACACGACCTTCCCCTCCAACGGCCATGAAGCGCATGGCTACCTCGCGACCCCCGAGAGCGGGAAGGGACCCGGGCTCATCGTGATTCAGGAGTGGTGGGGTCTCACCGACCACGTCGCCGACCTGTGCAATCGCTTCGCCAAGGAGGGCTACGTGGCCCTCGCCCCCGACCTCTACGGAGGCAAGGTCGCCCACGACGCGGACGAGGCGGGGAAGATGATGGGTGCCCTGCCCGAGGCCGACGCTGCGCGCGACCTCGCGGGCGCGGTGAGCTTCCTGCTCGACCACGACGCGGTCACGTCGTCCAAGGTGGGCGTCGTCGGCTACTGCATGGGTGGCGGTTTCGTGATCCAACTCGCAGCCCAGCAGGGCGACAAGATCGGCGCCGCCATCCCCTACTACGGGGTCCTTCAGAGCGAGCCCGACTTCTCTGCCATCGAGGCGCCGGTCCAGGGCCACTACGCCGAGACCGACGACTTCGCGCCGCCCGAGAAAGCACTGAAGATGGGGGCGGCCATCCGCGAGGCCGGGGGCAACGCCCAGATCCACGTGTACGGGGGCACGGGCCACGCGTTCTTCAACGACGAGAACCCGTTCGGAAGCTACGACGAGGTGAACGCCAAGATCGCCTGGGACCGCACGCGGGCGTTTCTAAAGGCCCACGTCTCCTGAGGCTCCCGGGAGGCGCGGACGAGCCCCCCGATGACCCGGGCGCGGCTCTCATCCTCCCGCCGGCGTTGACCTGGCCGAGGCCAGAGGAGACCATTTGGCCATGAGCTTCCGCTTGTGGTTCGCACTCGGCGTCCTCCTGACCGCCTGTGGCGGGCCCGTTCCGACCTTCATCGACGACACCAACCCCGGTGGCGGCGGGTCGAGTATGTCGACTTCCTCGGGCACGCCCACCTGCGACTCGTCGGCGTGCCCCTCGGCGCCGGGGGCGACCGCCGTCTGCGACGGTGACGCCTGCGGCCTCATGTGCGACGCGGACCGTGGCGACTGCGACGGTGACCTGTCCGAGCCCGACACCAACGGCTGCGAGGTCGACACCAACGCCACCGACGAGCACTGCGGGATGTGCGGCCGCACGTGCGCCGAGGGCTGCTTCGAGAGCGACTGCAACGGCGCGGTCGAGGTGTCCGCTGGGTGGGGCACCGTCTGTGCGGTGCGGCGCAACGGCTCCGTCTACTGCTGGGGACGGAACGAGTTCGGCGAGGCCGGCAACCTCGACGCCATGCCCATCTACGAGCCGACCAAGGTCGACCTGCCGACCGGGGCGGTGTCAGTGTCGGTCGGAGGCGACTTCGAGTCGGGCCAGACCTGCGCCATCCTCGAAGATACGACCGTCTATTGCTGGGGCAGTCCGCAGCTCGATGGCGCGCCCGGGGGCGGGGGAGGCGATCCGGTGCTGGTGACGGGGCTGGTCAACGTGGCCAAAGTCTCCGCGGGCGGCGACCACACCTGCGCCCTCAAGGAAGACGGCGCACTGTTCTGCTGGGGTCAAAACGACGACGGCGAGGTGGGCAATGGCGATGACCAGATCGTCGACATTCCCGTCCAGGTGCAGACCGGGGTGGCCGATGTCTCCGCGGGCGGCGACCACACCTGCAGCGCCCTCATGAGTGGCGCTCTGTACTGCTGGGGCAGCGAGCAGTTCTCGCAGCTGGCCATCAACGGAGAGTTCGGCCCCGATGTGCTCGAGCCCACACAGGTGGCCGGCATCGACGGCGTGGACGAGGTTTCGGCCGGACACGTCAACACCTGCGCCCGTAAGGGCGACGAGCTCTACTGCTGGGGCTGGGACTACAACGGAGGGGTCGGCACCGCCCTGTGCACGGGCTCGGTCGCGACCCCCACCCTCTTGTCGCTGAGCGAGCCGCTGGCCATCAGTGCCCGCGGCGACGAGTCGGGGGTGGCCATCCGAGGCGCCGACCGCACCCTGGTGGGATGGGGCTACGGGCTGAGGCTCGACGAGATGGACAACACGTGCGGCATCAACCCATCGACCATCAGCGGCGTGGCCCAGGTCAGCCACGGCAAGGCCGTCACGTGCGTGATCTTCGAGTCCGGGGAGCTGTTCTGCGGAGGCGATGACACCGGCGGCGCCGTCGGTGACGGCGAGCAAGCTATGCCGGCCAGCCGGGGCCCGCTCACGCCGGTGACCTTCCCCGTCGACGCGCCCCTCTAAAAGCGGCCCCCCAGGGTCACACCGCCGTATCGAGGGCCCCACGTCGGAAGCACGTAGGCTTCCTGGGTTCGCCCTGGCGCCAGGACGAGCAAGACCACGCCGGCGACCGCTGCCGCCCCGCCCACCCCGAGAGAAACGAAGCCACCGATTCGAAGCTGCTCGGCACCGTCGAGGGTGGCCTCGATGTCGGCCTGCTCACTCTGCGGGCACGCGAGTCGATCGGGACCGCCGCAGCGCTCGTCGACATCCCCTTCTTTGCCTTGCGCCACCCCGAGCAGCACACCGCCCACCACCAGACCTACGCCCCCGACGCCGGTCACGACCGCGCCGGGCCACAGGATCGGCTCCGGCTCGTCTCGTGGCCACTCGGGCCCCTCGGTCTTGCGGGCGTTCGGATCGACCTCCAACGAGAGTGACACCTCCCGGTGCCCTTCGGCGATGGTGGTCGACTCGCTCACGGTGAGGTAGCCGGGCGCGGCGGCATTCAGGGTGTGCTCCCCCGGGTCGATCGGGAGCTTGGTACCGAGCGCGGCGGTGGCGACCTCCTCACCGTCGATGGTCACGCGCAAACCCGCCGGGGGGTCGACGACGACCAGGGTGATGGTCGGGACCTTGGGCCTCAAGGCCTCGAGCTTGGTGGTCAGCACCTTCACCACCTGGTTCTTGCCGTCGAGCCGGGCCTGCTCGGCGCCGCGCTCGTAGGCGTCGAGGGCACTCGTCAGCCGGCCCAGCTCTTCGAAGCAGATCCCCACCCGTAACCAGAGCTGAGGCGTCTCTTTGATGTCGAGCGCGCTCCGGTACTTCTCGGCCGCCTCGTCCCACTGCTCGGCCTTCTCGGCGCGGAGCCCTTGCTGGTAGAACTTTCGCGCCACCGCGAGCTGACCCTGCGCCGAGACGGACGGCGCGGTCAGGAAAGCGCCTACGAGGAGCATGCATCCCAAGAGCGAGCGGTTGGGCACGGCTGTGGATACCCCCGCGCCGGAGTCGCGACAATGCGGGACGATGGAGATGTGGCGCAGAAGCCCGTACATTCTCGATCGTGCAGGCGGGCGACGTCATCGCGGAGCGCTACCGGCTCGTCAGGAAGCTGGGCTCCGGCGGCATGGGTGCCGTGTGGCAGGCCGTGCACGAGGTGACCGACCGCGCGGTGGCGGTGAAGCTTCTCCACGAGGGCGTGACCGACGACCGTGAGGGCCGGAGCCGCTTCATGCGCGAAGCCCGTGCCTCCGCGCGCATCAATCACCCGAACGTGATCGACGTGCTCGACGCGGGGGAGACCGATGAGGGCGGCCTCTTCTTGGCGATGGAATTGCTCGATGGCGCATCGCTCCAGGAGGCCATGGCGAGCGAAACCCCGCTTTGCGGCCGCGATTTCCTGGTGGTCATGGCCGACGCCTGCCGCGGGCTCGCCGCGGCGCACGACGTGAACATCGTCCACCGTGACGTGAAGCCAGCGAACATCTTCCTTCACCGCGACAAGGGCAAGGACGAGGCCCGGGGGCTGGTCCTCGACTTCGGGATCAGCAAGTTCATCGGCAACGTCGACGGCATCGCGACGAGCACGGGCGCCGTCCTCGGATCGCCGCGCTACATGAGCCCGGAGCAGATATACGGCAGCGGCGACGTCGACCATCGCACCGACATCTGGTCGGTCGGGGTGCTCCTGTTTCGCGGCTTCACCGGGCGCTGGACCCACCGAGCGGAGAACTTCACGAGCCTCTGCATCGCCATCGGAACCGAGCCTCCCTGCGACATCGACGTCACGGCCCCCGACCTGCCCGGCCCGCTGCGGACCATCGTCAAGGGCTGCCTCTTGCCCCAGGAGCAGCGCTGGTCGTCTGCCGCCGACATCGCCGAACAGCTCGAGGCGATAGCGGGCCGTCCCGAGCTGGCCTCCATCCGCGTGCACCCCGCGTCCAGCGGCCGTTCGGGTACCTCGAGCCAGGTGCCCGTGCGTACGCCGTCGTCGCTCGAGACCGGCGAGCTCACCCTGGTGCGGCCGCCTCCATCGCCGCCGGTAGGCCACGCAGCCCCCGCTCGGCCCGACGACATCCGCATGTCGACGGCCCCGAGCGGCACCATGACCTCCCCCCTAGCGCCGCCACGTCGGTCCCGCAGCACCCTCGTGGGGGTGGCCATCGGGATGGTGGTAACGGGCGCTGTCGGCGCCGCGGGCTACACGCTCATGCGCGGTCCGAGCCGGGTTTCCGGGGAGACTTCCTCGGAGGTGGCCAACCCTTCGGCGGCCTCACCGGTGACGACGGCGACCGTCGTCGACGCCATCCCAACGGCGACCGCAATACCCGAGCCTCCACCCGAGCCATCCGCATCCGCCGAGCTCGAGCCCGCCCCGAGTGCCCCTCCCAAGGCCGCGGTGCGGCCCCGTGTCCCGCGCCCCGCCCCCCCCGTCGTCGTCGAGAAGAAGAAGGTGGAAGGCGAAGACCTCGGCTCGGGGATCTAGCTGGGCCCGAGGCCGAGGTTCTGAAAACGATTGCGTGAATCCAAAGCACCAAGGCGGCTACCCTTCCGCCATGTCTGCTTTTGAACTCGCGAAGACGCCCGTCCATCTCGGCTCCGGCGCCACCGCCGTGGTCCTCCCGCCCTTCGATGGAACCATGGAGTGGTACCAGCGCTACGGCGAAGCCCATGGCGGCGACGGACCCGAAGGCCGCCTCGTCGCCCTCCACCGTTTCGAAGAGGACTGGCCGACCTGGGAGATGCACCCCAAGGGCGCGGAGCTCGTCGTGGTCACCCGCGGCCGCATGACCCTCGTGCAGAAGATCGACGGGGAGATGGTCGAGACCGAGCTCACCGCGGGCCAGGCCGCCATCAACCCTCCGGGCGTGTGGCACACCGCCAAGGTCGCTGCGCCGACCGAGGCGCTCTTCATCACCGCCGGGGAAGGCACGGAGAATGCCCCGGAGCCGGCCTGAGCCGAAGGGGCAGGAACACCGTCACCAGTTCCGGGACCGGGCTCCGTGTCGACGCGCGGCTCACCCATCGCGACGAACGCCGGCCGTCGCCACCAGCAGACTCAGCGTCGCCGCCGCATAGGCCACCGCCACCGATACGAATGCGCCGTCGGCGGGATGGGTGCGTAGCAGGTAGACCGTCGCCACCAACGACACCGTCGCCGCGCCGGCCGTAGCGACGAAGATCCGGCGTGACTGCGCGTGGGCCAAGAGCCAGCCCCCCAGCATCGCCGCCGGAGCTTGCACCACGACCACCACGCCCATCGCAATACGCCAGGACAGCTCGGTTGGTGTCGACGAAACGCGTGAGAGCACCGCCCCTCCGAGCGTCACCAGACCCACCGCGTACAGGCCCGCCAGGCCCGTCCAGCCCGCGACCGCTTTGCCCAGGCCCAACGGTTCAGCGCCAGCAACAGATGGGTGCGCAACGACCCCGCGTGGTAGAAGCCTTCGTCCGCCACCAAGGGCAACAGGAAGGCCGCCCCGTGGAGCGGCATCCACCGCGCCACCGTCGCGCCAAGCGCCCAGCCCGCGTGGTCGCGATGGGCCGCCACCACGTCATCTCGCAGCCCCGCCGTATCCGCCCTGGGGGGACGGAGCCGGCGCGCGTCCACGACGATCACCGCCAGAGCGCTCCCGCCGAGCGCGAGCAGAGCCGTGGCTGGTGCTAGGCGTCCCGTGGCGATGAGTCCCCCCAGCGCCCCGCCAACCCCCGCGAGGAACAGACCCGCCCGCTGCGCCGCACGCTCCGGCCGCAACGCCACGAACTCGATCCGTCGCGCCAGATGGAGGGTGAGCCACGCCGGCGCGACCACCGCCAGGACCCCTAGCGTGGCCGCCCCCTCGGTCCCGTCGAGGACGTAGCCCAACGCCCCCACCCCCGTCATCGACACCGCCACGACGACCATCAGCCAAGCGTGCAGGCGCCACACCACCCGCTGGTGCGCCGCCGAGCTCGCCCTGAACCGCCCCTGGCCGTGCATGAGGGCCGGCTCGATGATCACCGCCTGGTGGCCGCCGACCAACAATCCCATCGCCGCCAAGGCGAAAGCGAAGCGACCATGCGCCTCCACCGAGAGCTGCGTGGCCACCGCGACGGAAGCGGCGAAGGACGCGACCGAGGCCAGGCCCTGGTCGAGCACCGCCGCCCCGGCTCTTGCAGCACCGGACCGGTCGTGGGTCATGGTGGCCACATGCTACGGAACGACGTGGAGAACTTGGTCGCAAGCGAGACCGTTCCCGCGTCACTCGAGGGCCGCCGGCCCACCTTCCGCGACGCGCTCGTCGGCACCGCCGTCGTCGATGCCGTCAATGCAAGCCTCGCCCAAGACGGCGCCTGGCAATCGGTCGCCACATGATCCATCTCTCCGCCGCCGCCTTGCGGTCCGTCCTCACCGACAACCTCCTCGAGACGGGCACCGGTGCCGAGGCCACCGAGTGCGTGGTCACCTCGCTGGTGGAAACCTCACTCCGCGGCACCGACTCCCACGGCATCCACCTCTTCCCCCATTACGTGCGCGCCGCCCGCGGAGGCCAGGTTGCCGACCGGGCCCTACAATCGGGTCTCGGACAATGCGGCCGCCGCCGAGGCTCTCGGATGGACGCCGAAGATTTCCTTCGACGAAGGCCCGGCCGCCACCATTGATTGGTACGTGGCAAACCATCCCGTAGAAGAGGTGCGGAAGAACCTCGAGCATCGCCTCACGGAGCGCACGGACGCCAGGCCATGAAGGACCGGACGACCTTCTCGGTCGCCGGGGTGCACATCGACGCCGTCGACCTCCTCCGAGACAGGTTGCGAAGCTGCACCGGCAGAAAGAGCACCAGCACGCATATCGAGACCGCGGGCCAAAAGGACCAAAGGTACGACAAGGTACGCGGCACCCTCCGGGCCGCCATCCAGAACACACGGTGCCCCCCCGGCCGCAGTGAGAAGGCAGAAGAGCGGGACGAGCTCGTGGAGGTAGATGGGCCCCGTGGTGCCGATCACCGTCTTGGGTGCGATGAGGCGGTAGGCGTAGTCCGCCGCCACCAACCCCCACAACAGCGGCAGCCGCCGCCCGCGCGCGACGAGCGCCATCACGACGCCGAGCACGGGCGACCCGAGAAGCCAGACCTGCTGGCGGAGGAAGCCTGAGAACACCGCGCTCGCCATCACCACGTCGCGCGCGGTAACTCCGTACGTCCCAGGGTGGGTACGCCGCCGTGCCAGGCCTGGTAGCCGGTCACGAAGAAGCTCCCCGTCTGGGCCCCGTTGACGAGCATGAAGACGGCGGCCCATATGAGCACGGGCCCGGCGGCCAGGCCCACCGCCCGCACCTTATCCCGGGCGTACCAATCTCTTCGCGCCAGCAGGAAGAGCAAGCCCACGCCCAGGAACAAGACCCCCGGCAATGGCCGAACCAACACGCCAAAGCCCGCAGCCATTCCCGTCGCGAGCATCGCTTTGGGTCCCACACGCTCGCCCGCCAAGGCCCACGCGACGACGAGCATGCATAGGCATGAGGCGGGCTGAGAAAACATCGCCGCTCCGGTCAACACCCATTGCGGCGACACCGTGAGCAAGAACACTGCCATGGTGGCGATACGCTCCCCGTGGGTTCGCCGCGCCAGCATGAAGGTGACCACCGTCGCGCTACAGGTGACCAGCGGACTGACGAGCCCCGGCAAACCCACCGCCTCGCCCACCGCCAACAGCAATGGCCAGCCAATCGGGTACTTTCCCCACCAGCCTCGCTCATCGAGCACGATGAACTGGCTGTCGAAGAACGGAAGGTCGCCGGGCGAGGGGTTGATGACCCGCCCCCTCAACAGCGTCTGGGCGATGAAGCGGTAGGTCGACTCGTCGTCGGACAGCGCCGCCCCCGCATAGACGAGCTGCTGCACGGCGAGCATGGCGACGAGCTGCACCCCGACACAGACAACGAGCACCTTGGGGCCGCCGTCGAGCAGCCGCGACCACCGACGTCCCAGCTCCTCCGCCCACGACGTCTTGCCGAAGGCCACCGTCAGCAAGAGCGTCGTCAAGCCTCCGAAGAGGCCGTACCAGAGGAAGTAGACCAGCTCGACTGCGTTGATGCGCCGCAGACCGACGCCGTAGTTGATGCGATGGCCGAGGTAGAGCGTCCCCCGACGGTAATAGGCCACGGCACAGACGATGGCCCCCCCCGGCGGCCAAGAGGGGGATCAGCCATGGTCGTGCCCTGCGCATGGAGCCCGGACGCTACCGCATCGGTGCATGGCCGGGCGAGCTATGTGGCGACGTCCCCTTGGCTTCGCTCCACGGCATGCTCACCCCGTACGCCACGGCTCACCGCTTCCAGTAGATGTTGCGGCGAACCACCCGAGCCGGCACCCCCGCCAGCACACAGTTGGGTTCGTCGAAGGCGCGGTTCACGAAGGACATCGCTCCGACCACACAGCCATCGGGGATGATGCTGCCCTTGCTCACGATGGCGCGAGCCGCGATCCATACTCCGTTGCCCACCACCACGTCGGCCGGGGGGTTGATCTGCTCGTTGGTATCGCGGTCGAAGACTTGGTGTACGTCGGTTGCCCTCAGCTCGACTTGTCGCGACAGCATGCACTCCTGCCCGATGGTGACGTTGCGCTGACGGCAGACGATGAAGGACTCGATGCATGTGGATCGATCTCCGATGTGAACCTGGCGGCGCTTGCCGTGGACCACGATGTAGCCCTTCCACTTGCAGCCCGCGCCGATCACGACGCGGTTGTCGCGACCGGTGATCCGAATCCGCAGATTCTGGAGCCAGGCCGCCTCGCCGAGCTCGACGTGGTTGCCCGTGGCACCGGGCGAAAACTCGATGCGGTTGAGGCCACTGAGTCGGGTCTGCTCGAGCCCGAAGATGGTATTGTCGTCTTGCGGCCCGCGCACCCAGACGCGATTGAGCTCGCGCAGTGAATCGAGAAAGCTCACGGTAAGTTCGTGAACTTACCCTCGATGGACCGCCGGGGTGAAGTCCTGCATACGCGGACCTTTACGGTCAGCCTCGACCAGCCCACCCTCTGAGGCATGAGCGACGGCGAAGACACGCTGGTCGGCACGACGCTGTCCGAGAGCTACGTCATCGAGCGCATCCTCGGCGAGGGCGGCATGGGCCGCGTCTACCTGGCCTCCCACACCCGCATCCCAGGCAAGCGATTCGCCATCAAGGCGCTTCACGAGGAGTTTGCTCGCCACGACGAGGCCTTGGCGCGCTTCAAGCGCGAGGCCGAAGCCGGGGCCCTCGTGAACCATCCCCAGGTGGTGGCCGTGCAAGACATGGGCACCGCGCCCGACGGCCGCCCCTTCATCGTCACCGAGTTCCTCGACGGCGAAGAGCTCCACGACCGCATCGAGCGCAGTGGCGCTCTGACGCCGACGGAGGCCGTCCCCATCTTCCTTCAGGTCTGCAGCGCGCTCGCCGCCGCGCACGCCCAGGGCGTCATCCACCGCGACGTGAAGCCGGAGAACATCTTCCTCGTCGGCGGCGGCCCGGATCTCGTCAACGCGAAGCTCCTCGACTTCGGGATCTCGCGGCTCGCCGACAGCGGCCGCCAGGCGCTCACCGCCGCCGGCATCGCCCTCGGGACCCCGGCCTTCATGTCGCCCGAGCAGGCGCGGGGAAAACCGGTCGATCATCGCGTCGACATCTACTCGGTCGGTCTCAGCCTCTACGTCGCCCTCACCGGCGTCTCCCCCTTCGAGCGGGATGCCCCCAACGAGAGTCTGATGGCCCTCCTGACCGAGGAGGTCCCGCCCCCCAGCATGCTGGAGCCCGGGATCCCACCCGACCTGGAGAAGGTCGTGCTGCGCGCCATGGCGCGCGAGCCCGACGAGCGCTTCGCGCGGGTGGAGGAGCTGCACGCCGCGCTCGCCCCCTTCGCCACCGCACCGTCGCCGACGGCGGTCGCCCCCGCGCCCCCATCCGCGTCGGCTACGGCGACGACGAGCGCTCCCGCGCCGACGCCACGTCCTACGCCCCGCACGGCCCCGACCGTACTCGCCGTCAATCGCCGCGCCCCCAGCAGTCCTGCGCCGGGGAGCCTCGTCGTCGCGGCTACCCTGTGCGCCCTCGGTGCCCTCGCCGCGGCCGCGACCCTCATCGGTGGTCTCGCCCGAGCGGGTGGCGTGCGGCTCGAGACCGGGGGTTGGGCCGTCATCATCGTCGCGGTCGTTCTGGTTCTCGCGACCCCGGTCGGCCTCTTCGTGCGCCACGCCCAGAGCGAGGTCCTCCCCGCGCCCGAGCGGATCGGCCCGGCGACCCGCGCCCTCCAAGGGCCCTTGCTCGCCGGCGCCAGCGCCTACGGTCTCATCGCCGCTTGGGCACGGCTCATCTCCTTCGCGACCCGCCGGCGCCCCGACCTCGGTGCCCCCGCGTGGGACGTCTGGCTCGTACTGGTCGCCGCGGGGGCCGCCGGCGTGGCCCTCTGGTCCGCACGGCGAGAACAGCCGCCTCCAGCGTGGTTGGTCGCAGCCGGTGCGTTCACGGCCTTGGTGGGCACCATCGCCATCGCCGTCGCGCGCTAGACGACCACCGTGGACGACGGTGGTGGCCGCAGAGGGATGGGCCAGGCATCATCGTCCCGTGAAGATCGACCTCCAGCTACGGGACATGAAGACTGGCAACACCTCGCACCGGGCCTTCGACTCGGCGGAGGCATGCGAAACGTGGCTGAACGACCGGCCCAAGTTCACCGAGGTCATCGGCCTCCGGAGCAAAGACGTCCCGGACGGGGTGAACGACCAGCTCAAGGCCGCCTGCCGCCCTCTCGACGCCGAGGAGACCACCTTGGTCAAGCAGCTCGACCAAGCGCTCGACGCAGCCCGGAAGGCGGCTGCGCAAGCGCGACGGAAGGAAGAGGAAGCGGCGGCCGCCAAGCATCGAGAGGAGATGTCGAATCTCGCGCCCGATGCGCCGATGAAGCTCCGCTACCTCTTCAACAAGGGGGTAGCGGCCGCCGATGCGACCGATACCCGCACCCCGAGCGAAGGTTGCTTGGCCGCGGTCAAAGCATGGGTCGAAGAGCGCAACACGTGGGTCGAGGGGCGCGGCCAGGTCGTGGGCGACGCCAACATCGAGGTGTATCCAGGAGCCCTCCCCGAGGGCGTCGAGAGCCCGATCATCTCCGGTACCTTCGTCCCCGTGACGGCGCCCGCGAAGGACTGACGCCGCCCGTGCTAGCGCAGGTACTCGTCCTCGAAGAGCGGCTCGACGTCGAGGTAACGGGCCTCGAGCGGTAGGGCGAGCATGGCGACGTCGACCGCGCCGTTGCTGCAGGCCGAGAGGAGCGCATCGGTCACGTCCTCGGTAACCTCGATGTTGGCCTCCGGTGCGACGTGCGAGAAGGCCTCCATGATCTCCGGGAGGAGGAGGGGGCGATGGTCGGGATGGCGCCGATCCGCAGGGTCCCAGTCCGCCCGTCGGTGATCTCGGCCTTGGTGCGGGTCACGATGTCGATCACTTGGCGGGCCCGCGGCCGTAGCAAGCGGCCCGCGTCCGTGAGCACCACTTGGCGCGATTGTCGCTCGAAGACGGGCTGTCCCAGCTCGTCCTCCAGCTTGGCGATCGAACGGCTCAGCGCAGGTTGGGACAGCGCAACCTCCTTAGCGGCACGCGTGAAGCTGCCGTGTTCTGCGACGGCGAGAAAGTGCACCAGTTGCTCGAGCTCCATTGCGCCTCGAGTGATAGGTCGAGCCGCAACGAACGCCAAGCGGGCCCCTCCCCGCGCTGGCCGTGCTAGGTCCGAAAGGTCATGCGGGTGTGGGCACTGGCCTTGGGAAGTTGGCTGACGACCGTCGCCTCCGCTGCGTCGGGCTACGGTTACGATAGCCCCATCACGACGCCCTGCCACGAGACCATGACGGCCAACGCGTTGCGCGATGCGCGGGCCAAGTGGCCGAACGCGATCCCCGTCGAGACCACAGCCGAAGACCGGCTCATTCTCGATGACCTCGTCTTCACCGTCCCCCCCGACCTGCAAGACATCGGCGCGACCACCCTATTGATCGGCGTTCGAGATCATGACCTCAAGGGTGAGAGTGGTATCGACACCCAGGAGCTCGCGGCCCTTCACGGCGACGACGACAGCCAAGCGGAGCACTGCTTGCGCCGGGCTGAGCACGACGAGCCGGGCGGCAGTGCGGCCGCGGTCACCGAGTGCCGGGAGCTGGTGCGAGAGCTCACTTATGCCGCCATCGATGCGGGCCTGAACGGCGAGGGCCGCATCGATGGATCGCGACGGCAGACGGTCGCGGTCCATCTGGCATTTCGACGCCGTACGGAGCTGTCGCTGCCGATCTTCCACCTTCGGCTGGGACAGGCGCTGCACACGCTCCAGGATTCGTTCAGCCACTCGTTTCGCACCCCCGATCACCGGCGAATCACGGTCGCGCTCAACTGGGTCGACCAGGTCACCGGCGACCTCGACGAGAGCCGGGACGGTCCCGGACACATGCGAGCGCTCGACATCTGTCTGAAGCTCGACGAGCTCCGGCAAGGGCGTCTGGATGCGGCACGAGAAGCGACCTCGGCCCTCGTTGCGGCCGTCTTCGACCACGGGAGCGACAAGGCGGCGAAGAAGCGGGCCGTCGACGACGTCCTCGCACGTTACATGGCCTTCGAGCCGGGCTGCAGCTTCGACAACGGCTGGTGCGCGGCGCCCGAGCGCGACTACGCCGATGACGCGTGCACCTGCCAGGCGCCCGGGGGTCCGGGCCGAGACGGGGCCGGCTCCTGGCTCGGGGCCGCGCTCTTGTTGATGGGCATCGTGCGGAGGAGAGGATGAGACCCCTCTCATCGCTCGCGACGCTGGTCGCCTGCCTCATCGCCCATCCTGCCGCCGCCGGAGAGGCCGATGCCCCGGCCCCCGATCACACTGGCCCCGGCTTTCACGCGAGCCTCTCGGGCAGCGTCGACAACGGGGCTCTCGCGGGCACGATCGGCGCCCGGTACGCCATCACCCGCGGCTGGCTCGTAGGCCTCGACGTCGAGTACAACCCTTGGGTCTCTTTCGAGGGACGCCGGCTCGGGCTCGGCGCCTTCAACAGCTACGCAACCTTCATCTACCGCTGGGACGTCACGCAACACGTCGCCCTTCGCGCCACGTTCCACGTGGGCGCGAGTGTTCTCCTCTTCGACCTCGTCGGTGCACCCGCCGGCAGCACCGGTCCCCTCGTAGGGGGAAACATCCTCGGGCTGAGCTACGAGGTGGCGGATGAGGTCTACCTCCTGCTCGATCCGGCCCAGATCATGCTCCCCGCCCCCCAAATCCGGGGCGCCCCCCTCGTCTACCACCAGTACCGGCTGACGCTAGGACTGCAGGTGGGCGGCTGAGAGCCACTCGGCCTGCGTTTGGGGTTTGGCGACAATTCTCGCTATAACCCGGCCAGCATCGGCCTCGATCGACGTTTTGACGAGCTTCGGCGGGTCGATCAGGGGGAAAGTAAAACGCAAGTCATGGCCTGGTTATTGAATCGGGGCGGCCAGCAAGAAGGGCCGCTCGAAACGTCGCAAATCATCCAAATGATCCAGTCGGGGCAACTCACCGACGGACACGTGGCCCAGCCCGGCTCCACCCAGTGGATCCCGCTGCAGCAAGTGCCAGAGTTCGCGCAGGCCCTCGCAGGCCGTGGGGTGGGGGCCACCGTGCCCGGAGGACCAGCGGGTCAGCCCGGAGCCCCCGCCGCTGGCGGGGGCGCCCCTCCCAAGAAGAAGGGGGCCCCGATGGGCCTCATCCTCGGGCTCATCGGCCTGCTGGTCGTGGCCGGAGCCGGCGTCGGACTCTATTTCTTCTTCTTCCGCGGGGTCTCGTCCAACCTCAGCGCCAACGTCCCGAAGGACACGCAGATCTTCTTCGAGATCCCGAGCGCGCCGGCGGCCCTCCGCGGCTTCGCCACCATGGACGTGGTCGACCGCGAAGAGCTCGAGCCGGAAAAGATGCTCGAGAAGGTGCAGGAGGGGCTCGAAGAGTCGTTCGACCTGAGCGGGGACGAGGCCGAGGCGCTGCTCGGCGATCTCGAGTCGGTGGCCATCGCCGCCCGGGGCCTCGGCGACGACGAGCCCGAGGCCGCGCTCGTTCTGAGTTTCAAGGGGACCGACGCCGTAGAAACGCTCCTCGGCACCGATCGGTTCGAGGACACCGACGAGGACATCGGCGGGGGCAAGCGCTACGCGCTCGAGCGCGTCGACGCCGACTATGACGAGATGAAGGACTGGTCCCCGGCGCGCAAGAGCTTCTCGCGCATGCGCTTCGAGGAAGACAGCGAGCGGGACGCTTTCGTCTGGTTCGCGGACGCCAAGCTCCTCGCGATCGGCCATCCAGACCTCATCGAGGACATCGGCAAGGTGAGCCTCGAGGGAGAAGAGTCGCTCAGCAAGCAGGACAAGTGGAAGCAGGCCAACTTCGCCTCCGACGCTTCGGCGCTCCTCTACATCGATACCGAGCTCGCCGAAGAGATCGACGAGAAGGAGATCGAGAAGCTCGTCGAAGGCTACCTGCAGGATGTCGCCCCCGTCGCCGGCACGGTCGGGTTCTCCGACGCGGGCGTGCTCTTCACGGTCAACGGCGAGCTCAAGGGCGACCGCATCGAAGACGAGGACTACACCGATGCGGCCGAGCTCGACGTGCACGAGCACCTGCCCGCGGAGACTGTGCTCTACCTCGCCATGTCGACCAAGAGTGGTCTCTCCGGCGAAGAGGCCAAGGATCGGATGCTCGAGGAGATGGAGGAGCTCGACGAGAACAGCGCCAAGGACATCGAGAAGGCCCTCGAGACGATCGAGGAGGAACTCGACATCGACATCGAGGACGCGCTCGACGCGCTCGGAGACCAGATGGCCATCGCGGTGGCCGTCGATGAGGGCTTCGAGGTGGACGACGAGCCCAAGCCCGAAGACTTCATGTCCGAGATGGGGCTGGGGATCCTCGTCCACATCGGCGACGAGGAAAAGGCCAAGGAGCTGGTCTCGACTCTCAAGGAGAAGGTGTTCGAAGATGGGCCGCTCGAGAAGGAGTACGAGCTCGAAGATGTGGGCGACGGCTTCGATGCCGAGCCCGAGAGCGACCGTTCTCCCGAGATCCGTGTCCGCCTCGAGAAGGGCTTTCTCCTCATCGCAGCTGGCGGCAAGGCCGAGGCCTTCACCAAGGCGCTCGAAGGCGAGGCCACGCTCGACGGGGTCAAGGCCCACGCGCGGGCCATGGATGCGGTCGGGGGCAAGCCCTACGTCATCTACTGGGAGGACACCGGCCGCGTCGCCAAGGCCATGCTCGACTTCGTGGAGAGCAAGGACGACATGAAGGACGAGCTCGAGGAGGCCGAGGAGGAGACCGGGCTGAGTGCGAGCGCCTTCCGATTCGAGGGGGATGAGCGGGTGACCTCTGCCTTCTCCATCTCCGTCACGCCCGAGAAGGACCGCTGGAGCTACAGCGTGAAGGCGCTCAACCTCCCCATGGCGACCATGGGCGCAGGCTCGTTCCTCTTCTTTTCGTCGCGCTCGGCGCCGGGCGAGGTAGCGGTCCCTACTCCTTCGGGCGGGGGCGGCAACGCCGACGTGCCGCAGGTGTGTAAAGACTACCTGAAGAAGTTCGAGGACTGCCAGAAGACGCTGCCCGAGAGCGCACGCGAGGGCTTCAAGAAGAGCGGAGAGGCGCTCAAGAAGTCGCTCGACATGGCCAAGGGCAACAAAGCGATGATGGACGCCATGACGAAGTCCTGCGAGGCCGGCGTCAAGGCGCTCGAGCGGACCTGCAAATGAGAAACGCCGTCCGACAGCTTGGGGGGGGTTGCTGCCGGACGGCGAGAGAATGTGAGCGCAACGCCGGATGGGGGGGGATTACCGACGCGCGCTCGTCTGTTTACGTTGCACGAAGAGTGCCAACGTCGACGGCTGTCACGACGGCTACTTGGCACTGCCATGACGGCATGGACCCTTGCAGACCTGAAAAATCACACTTGCAGGTCTGAAGGATGAACGACCTCGTCGCCCGCTTGCTCGGCGCCGCCTCGCTACAGACCTGGTACCTCGAACACCGAACGGGCGTCCGTCGCTGGCGAGAACGTGTCCCGACGACGTGGCTCACCGAGCTGTCGCTCGAAGATGCCATCACGCGCGCGACCCGCGGACAGGTCGATTGGCTCGAGCGCGGCCTCGGACAGGGCCCGCCGAGCATCGCTCCCGCCCGACTTCCCTCCGCCGCGAGGGCCGCAGGGGCCTCCCTCCGCGTCCACCGGATCCACACTCTGGACCCTCGCATTCGTGAGGTGGCCCTCGCCTTCCTCGCGGCCTTCGGCGAAGAGATCAGCGTCAACGCCTACGCCTCGCCCCCGGGTGCCACTGGCCTCGCATCCCACACCGATCCCTACGACGTATTCGTCCTTCACACCGCGGGCACGAAGCGTTGGTTCCTCGAGGGCCGAGAGGGAGAAGCGCCCATCCCCTACGCCGAAGCCACGGGCGGTACGCACGGCGAGCTGGTGCTCGAACCGGGAGACCTCCTCTTCCTTCCGGCCCACATGCGGCATCGCGCCCAAGTGCTCGACGGCCCTTCGCTTCACCTCACGCTGAGCGTGCAGGTCAAGTCGCCCCGCAGCCTCGTCGAGTGGCTCGCCACCGAGCTGGACGACGGCGGGTCAGAGCCGGCTTGGCTCCCGCGTCGCGCGCAGGACGACGTCGACTACGCGCCATCCGTTGCAGCCCTGCGTCGCGCGGCCCTCGCCCAGCTCGACGCCACTGCATGCGCCCGCTGGCTCCGCTACCGCGAGGGCGTGGAGTACGAGCGCACGCTCGCCAGCTTCGCGGACCATCGCGCCACCGCCGCGCGCCGCTATCGATGAACGTGAAAGCCTACCGCACGGCGGAGCAATGGCTGCAGACCCTCGGCCGTGAACTCGAGGTGGAGTGTCGATCGCGTCGGCCCTATCCGCTCCGTTGGTCGGCGATCTGAGCCTCACATGAAGAGGGCGACCAGGAGGACGAAGGCCATCACTGCGAGCAAGACTCCCACCGTGATGGCCACCCAGAGCGATAGCTCGGGCGGCGTCTCCAGCTTCACCGCTGGCGGGGGACGACGCCAGGCGTGGGTGGGCGCATCGCCCGCGATCTCCATCGTCGAAGCTTCCTCAGCGGGCATGGGGATCCCCTGCACTACCGTCGGGGCGTCGTCCTGAATCACGGGCTCGGGGCGCGGCATCTGCTTGGTCGGCGCCTCCCCCATCGACACGAGGGCGGCCGGGCGCGCAAGCTGGATGGTTGGGGCGTCGGGCTCCTCGGGGAGCGGATCCTCGACCACCGGCTCGGGCGGGAGCTCCAGCTCGGCCAGGGCCGCACGCATCTCGACGGCGTCGCGGTAACGCTGACCGACATGCTTGGCCACCGCGTGACGTACGATGGCCGACAGCGGTGAGGCGTGGACCTCAGGAGCGAGCTGCAGCGGCTTGTCGCTCGCGTGCTCGAGCATGATGGCCACGTGCATGTCGTCGGTGATGACCGGATGGCCCGTGATCATCTCGGCCAGGACCAAGCCCAACGAGTAGATGTCGCTCGCCTCGACCACGGCTTCGCCGCGCGCCATCTCCGGCGACATGTAGCGGGGCGTGCCGAGTCGATATCCGGTGCGGGTCAGCCCCGTCGTCTCGAGGCGCTCTCCCTCCAGGGCCTTGGCGAGCCCAAAATCGAGGATCTGCACCACTTCCTCTCCGGCGCGCCGCTCGAGGAACACGTTGGTCGGCTTGATGTCCCGATGGATGATCCCCATGTCGTGGGCCGCCTCGAGCGCGTCGAGCGCCTCGCGCGTGATCCGGATGATCCGTCGGAGGGAGAAGGGGCCGTCCCGCCGAAGCGCCTCCTTCACGGTGAGGCCCTCGAGGTAGGAGAAGCAGATGTAGGGGAGTCGGGTATCGCGGGTGTAGCCGAAGTCGAGAAGCCGCACGATGTTGGGGTGCTGCAGCTTCTTGACGAAGTCTGCCTCGCGCTCGAACCGCTTGCGGGCGACACCAGCGAGGTCGTGCTCGTGCATGACCTTGAGCGCCACGTCCTCGCCGGTGTCGGATTCGGCCAGGTACACGCTGCCCCCCCCGCCACGCCCGAGCACCCGCTCGATGCGATAGCGATCGACGCGCTGTCCGATGCGGAGCTCACCTCCCACTGTGCTGTGCCGCGCTCCGCATGAGAGTCAGCGGGAATCTTCTTCGATCTGAGACGGCGGCGAAAGCGCGACCTCAGACGCCGAAGATCGCCAGCGCCAACAGCACGAGCACGAGCAATACGAACAAGCCAAAGACGACCATGGCACCGAGGGTTCCTTTCCCCTCTCGGTCACGACGTACCGGCCCGGCCGGCGGGGCATCGCTCGGAGCGAGTGCGCTCGGAAGCTGACTGACGTCCAAGGGGCCGTCTGCCCGAGCCCAGGGCGCGGTCGCCGGCGCCGGCAAGCCGGTGAAGGGATCCTCCCGCGAGAGGTCCTTGGGACGCCCTCCGCCGTCGCGCTTTCGAAAGGGCAGCGCGCGGCACTCGACGTGGGCCGGCATCTTGGCCGTCCCCGCCAGCTCCGGGATGTCCTCCGGGACGTCATCGTCCCAGTCATCTTCCCAAGAGGCAACAGGGTCGAGCTGGCCTCCAACCTCGGCCTCGAGCGCAGCGTCGCGCACCATGCGACGGGTTGGCGGTTCCGGATGGGAAGGCGCCGTTTCGCTCATTTCCCCACGGGGCCGCACGATGGTGAGCGTCTCCTCCTCGACCAAGCGCGGGTCCGGCGGCTCGTCGTGCTCTTTCGGCGTCCCCCCCAAGCGCCAAAACTACCACGACCGCTAAAGCGCTCGTGCCCACCGCCGTTCCAACGTGGTGGCACGTCACCATGAGCAAGCACCCCACGCACTCCGTCGCCGTCCGCCGACGGCGCCACCCCACCGCTCCTCAGTTCAAGCTGGAAGGCCCCCCTTCGTCGATCCCCGCCAGCGCGAGCTATCCTCCGACCGTCGATGACCTCCAAGGGGAGCTGCGAGACCTGCGCCGCGAGAATGCGCGCCTGCGAGCCGAGCAGCGCGGCACGTACCTCGACCAGACCACCGGCGCGCACGACGCACGTTACTTCTACCGTCGTCTGCGCCAGGAGCTGGCGCGGACCGAGCGCTTCGGCCACCCGTTGAGCGTCGTCGTAGCCGAAGTGCTCCCGCTGGCCGAGCTCTCCTACGTCTCGGGTCGCCCCGCGAGCAACCGGGTGCTGCGGTGGGTCAATGCCGTCCTGTGCCGTCACACCCGCGAGTTCGACGTCGTCGGGCGGCTAGGCACCGCGGAACTCGGCCTGGTCCTGCCCGAGACGACCCACCACGGGGTCGTCGCCCTGACCTCGCGTCTGATGCGCGCCCTCCAAGAGGCGCCCGGTCGTCCCGAGCTGCCCGCGGGGGTGGAGCTCCAGATCGTCTTTGGCAGCGCCACGGCACCCCACGACGGCCAGACCCCGGTCGAGCTCGTGATGGCCGCCGAGGAGAAGAAGATCGTCGACCGCGCCGTCGACTCGATCCGCTTCGGCCACGTGGCCGCGTGAGCTGACCCCCATCGCCGCTGGTAATTTTCGAACGGACGACGCCCGTTCACAACCAAAGATGCACAGTTCCATGGGGCAATCCAGCCTCACTGGAAATTTTGGCATGGGTGTGCGGACCGCCGTTGGGAAAATATCGATTCATCCTGGTGAGATGAATCACGCGCGAGCGAGCGACCGCCGTCTCGCAGATGGCAGGAATGGCCCTTGCAAGCTGGTCCAACTTGCGCGACACCCGCGCGAGAAGCTTTTGCCCGCTGGGGACAAACGGCTCTCGCGGCCGTATCATGGCAAGGCATCTCTTCGAGCGAGGACACTTTGACGACCCGCCTCATTCCCTTCCCGCTTCGCATCTTCCTCGTCGCCTCTGCACTGGCCTCGACCGGCTGCGCCGACGACGAGCTCGATCTCGACGTGGCCTTCGGCCGAGACCGCCAGCCCATCGTGCAGGGTCAGGTCAACAACGGTGACCCGGCCGTCGTGGCCCTCACCGCCCAGGGTCAGCAGTTCTGTACCGGCACCCTCATCCGGCCCGACGTCGTCATCACCGCGGCGCACTGCCTGCCGCCCAACGTCCCCTTCAACTACACCAGCATCGACGTCTTCTTCGGAACCGACGTCAACGGGCCGGGAGAGTTCGCGCCGGTCGCGAGCGGGTGGACCCACCCCGGCTGGAACGACAACGAGTTCCTCTACGACATCGGCTTGGTGCGGCTCGCCCAGCCGGTGGCGGTTGCTCCCGTTCCCTTCCGCACCGACTTCATGGGCAACGACATGGTCGGCACCCAGGTCCGTATCACCGGCTTCGGGATCACGCAGAACGGGGCCAACGACAGCGGCCTCAAGCGGGTGGCCACCACGGAGGTGAGCTCGGTCTACCAGGGCGTGTTCGACATGGCGATCGCCCCCTCGGGCACGTGCAGCGGCGACTCCGGCGGCCCCGCTTTCATCATGAACAACGGCGTTGAGGAGCTAGCGGGCATCCACTCGCGGTCCGACTGCGTCAGCAGCGCCATCGACACCACCGTCCCGGACTACCTCGACGACATCTACGCCTTCCTTGGGGAGA
>JGI12210J13797_10490737_pt1 | contig 26156 bp, 17 predicted proteins | sample ElkSlonscriptome_3_FD_13797 | JGI IMG/M metagenome (IMG submission 13797) | reverse complement strand
CAGATCAGCACCGGATGGACCGTGGACGGTGGTGAGACCTGGATGACCAAGATCCCGATGCCCAACCAGGCCTATGGTGCCCGCGGCCCCCTGCATGGCATGGTGCATTGGCAAGATGAGGTGCCTCAGCGGGCAATCATTCACATGATCTCCAAACATGGCACCCAAGTCACTTATGACGGCGGTGAGACGTGGACAGAAATCAAAGAACCCGACATGCTCATTGAAGGATCGCACGCAATAGATTACGCGCGGACTCACAACGAAGCCAACCCCGATGATCCCATGGATTATCCAGACCTCCGCGGCTACGGCATCAGCGGCTCAGGTGTTTTCTTCGGGGATAATGATGGCATCCACTTCAAGGCAGACGATGCCGAAGAGTTCGCTAAGGTTGCTGACTTCCAGGTAAACGGCTACACCCCGATCGCCATCTCAGGTGTTCTTGTTTGGGCCGCTGAAAATGGCCTCATTTATTCCAGCGATGGCGGAGCATCCTGGCAACAGCTTGGTAGCGAACTCCCCAATGTCCGCCAAGGCCCCTTCTTCGGCAAAGCGCCGCAGGAGATGGTCGTGGTGACTGAGGACGGGGTTTTTGGCACCCGCGACTCCGGCCAGAACTGGACCAAGGTGAGCGATCTTTTCTGGGTGCCCGACGCTTATAAAAAGCAATTCGGCCAATTTCTCCGTCGCCATGATTACGACTGGGATCCCCACCGCAATGTTCTCTACGTGGCCGCTCTGGCTTCTCACGCTTATCGCAAGCAACTCGACTGGTAGCCTCGCTGCTTCGACCCCGCAACCAATTGACATTTTAAACAAGGAAAATCATGAAATCCTTCCCCATCATCTATGTTCTTATCACACTTCTTGCTAGTATCCTGCCTGCGAACGCAGAGCCGTTTGCAAATCGCTCCGACCGTAATGCTGTGACCAAGGCATCCCATCTGCCGAGCACTGTTGGCGAAGACAATCTACTCTGGCGTGTGCCTCTGAAAGGCGGCGACTTCATGAATACCATTACCATTTATGATGGAAAGGTCTACTGTATCGTTGAAGGGGCGGCTGCTCCCAACATTGAGTTGGGCAGACGCGAAAATGTGCTTCTGGTCTTCGACGCGCGGACGGGCGAAATTCTTGTCGAAAAGGGATACAGTGGTCTTGGCGGGGGCTATGATGCCCATGCTCCTCTCATCGAAGGAGACCGCCTTTACACCCGAACGGACGGTGATCATTTTATATGCCTGAACCGACATACGGGCGAGGTGATCTGGGAGAACAACCCGGTGGAGCAAATGGGGATGAAAATCCAGCGCTGCCACGGACCCAACGGCAATGCGATCATTATTGGCGATTATTACTATGTGCCCACTTGTGCAACGGGTCTTGAATGGACTCCCCGCATCGACGAGCTTTCCCAGGAATGGCCCTGGGTTCCTAAGATCGTGGCGATGAACAAATATACCGGGGATATTGTCGCCATGGACGAACTGGAACAGGAACACTTCTATCACGGCCAATGGTCCTCCGTTTCTACCGGTAAGGTAAATGGGCAGCAGGTAATTTTTTATGGAGATGGGAACGGCATCGTCCACGCTTTTAAAGCAGAGGACACTTATCCCGAGCGCGTTGGCAACGGTGATGTGCATCGCCTCAAACACCTGTGGTCCATGGATGCGAATCCCCCGGAATACCGCTTTTGGGAAAACGGACTTCCCAGGAGCTACCAGACCGATTGGGATGGTGTTCGCGATATTCCGGAAGGAAATGGTCGGGACATCGGTCCTTGCGAAATTATTGGAGACCCGGTTTTCAAGGATGGCCTCCTCTACGTTGCTCTTGCCCGCGATTATGAGTATTGCAACAAACGCGGGGCTCGCGCCTTCGGCCAAGGGGGCATCATGTGCATTGATCCCGACGGAGGTGGCGATCTGACCAAGCCCACCCTGGTCTGGCGCAACCTGGACCTCAACCGCACCTTCAGCACGCCCTCCGTTACGGACGATGGCCTTATTTTTATTGCCGACCTCGCAGGCCAGATCAATTGCTTCGATGCCGTCACGGGAGAACGTCTCTGGGACCACGACATCAAAAGCAAGTCCTGGAACTACGGCCAAATCGTTGCCGATGGTAAAGTCTTTGTCCAAAACTCCACTGGCGATCTCTATATTTTGGGAGCCACCCGCGAAAAGAAAGTCTTTTACGAAGGCGAGTTAAACGGGAAGAACGGCCCCATGTGTGGTGTTGCTGATGGTATCCTCGTGGTAGCCACCGGGAATGAGGTCGCGGCCTATGGCGATCCGGATGTTGTTAAAGGTCCGGGAAGCAGCAATACCGTCGCCGATCTGCGGTGAGAATGCGTTCCTTCCTCTCAACCCCGCCAAGTTTTCACTAGTTCCTGAAGGTCATGGAAACAGTGAGATCCAGATCTTTGCCTTTTGCCTGCCTGATATTGCTGATTTCACTCCTGGTTCCCGGCATGGCCAAGCAGGAAAATGGGGAATGCTGCCCCGAAATGCCTGAGCAGGTACATACGCACGTCGATCTTCCGAGGGAGTTGCTGGAAGCCTATCCAGAGGAGCGCCCCGCGGACGCAGTGAAGTTCCAGGGCAGCTACTACAAGGTCTTTACTGACGAAGAACAAAATCTTACCTGGCACCAGAAAAAGGCACTTTGCGAACGCATGGGGGGGCATTTGGCTGTCATCGAGACAAGCCAGGAACAAGCCTTTATTGCCAAGCTTGCTGATGATCGCTACCTCAGCCTGGGTGCTACAGATGAAGAAAACGAGGGTGAATGGATATGGATCAATGGGGCCGAGTGGGTCGAAACACACTGGATGGGCGGCCAACCCAACAACTGGGAGGGTGACGAAAATTACCTCGCTACCTACATGGGTGGCGAATGGGTGGATGTTGCTGCGGAGGGAAAAAAGTTTTGGTTGCCTACTGGTTTCATCTGCGAATGGGACGAAGGCCATGCACCCTGAAGCATCGCATCTGACCAGCACCTTGCGGACAAAAAAATGTTTCTGCCCCTGGCTGGGCCTCTTCTTTCTAGCCCTGGCTGCACAGCTTGAAGCCCATCCCGTATCCGTCACCAGCACCATGGTCAGTATTGAGGACCAGCGCGTGTTGGTAGAGATCGAGGTCTTGGCCGAAGACCTGGCCATGTTCTACGAGATGGAGACGGATGACACGCTTTACTACACCCCGGATAATCTCCAGGAACAGGCGAAAAAGCACTGCGGTTTTCTCCTTCAGCATATCCATATCCTGGATCAAGAAGGTAGAGGGCTTACGGGCAGTGTCGTCGATCTCGACCTGTCAGCCTTACCGCAAGAAGGCATCTATTTTAACCAGTTGATGGATTACTGGATGACTTACCAAATTGAATTTCCCTTCACAGAACCTCCAGAGACGCTCACCGTGATGCAGGATCTTGGCGGGAAAGAGCCGCCTATCCCCTCCGAGATGAGCATGCAGATCTTCCACAAAGGAGTGCGACTTGAAACCCTCATGCTTGAGCACGGACAATTTCAGTCCTTTCGCCTCGACTGGGACCGCGCCTGGGGGGAGATCGCCGACGACCCTGAAGCCGTGCGACAAGCCTACTTCGAGCGGAGGGACGAGTTACTGGGCATCACTGCCTCCATGAACCTCTACAGCTTCGTCTATCTTGAACGCGATGGACTCCGCCACGAGATGCTCATCCCCTTGAATACCCTCGATGAGTGGATCCCATTGGAACGGGCAAACAAAGGGTATTTGAATGTGCAGGAACAGCACGAACTGAAAGAGAAACTGGATGCCTTTCTTGCCAAACAACAGGAGGTCTCTCTCAACGGCAGGGCTGTAGAACCGCGACTTACACGCATCACCTTCTACGGTCCCAGTCCCAGCGACTACGGCGCCAGCCCACCAGAGAAAAGTGTGCCCGTCATTGGGGGACGCTTGGGCGTGGCCTACTTTTTTCCCGCTCAGGAACGCCCCTACGAACTCACGTTTGCCTGGAAAGAATACAAGAGCCTGAGTGCTTTGGAACCCCGGTTTTTCGTCTTCGAAGAAGGTAATGGCGAAACCCATATCCTCTACCCCGGCAACGAAAGCTTCACCTGGAAAGGGGAGCGCCTGCCCGGTAGCGATCTGATGCTGGCAAGTCTGCCAACGCCCCCGCAGAGCGAAACATGGCAAGTTCCCATCCTTGCACTTGGCTCAACTCTATTGGGCCTGGTTCTGCTGGCAGCAGGATTGGTCAAGCGCAGATGCAGTGTTCTCATCGCCAGCATGGTCTTTCTAGGAGTGGTGCCCCTTGTCTGGAGCTTCGTGAACCTCGAAATCAATCACGGCGTATCGCCCAAAGCGATGCCCACCGAGGAGGAAGTAACACCCATCTTCGCCACCCTTCAGCAAAATATTTACCGCGCTTTCGAGCAGCGTAAAGAGGGCGCGATTTACGATGCATTAGCGGAGAGCGTGGCCGGTCCCCTGTTGGAGGATTTCTATCTGGAAGTGATTCGCGGACTGCGGATGGAGGAACTGGGAGGAGGAATCTCTCGTGTCGAATCGGTCGAGTTACTCGAAAAGGAAATTACAGAGCTTTCGGGCCAACCAAGGGCAATTTTCGAGATAACCGCCACCTGGAATGTCAGCGGCACCCTTGAACACTGGGGCCACATCCACTCACGGACGAACCAATATCGGGCACGCTTTCACATCGAAGGCCTTGCAGACGGCTGGCGCATCACCCATTTCGAACCGCTCAACCAAAAACTCGTCTCCCTCAAGGTGCGTGTGCGCGGCTAAATCCCTCAAGCCGGGATCACAGCAGCTGTCCTTCCTGTTTCTTATAACCTGCTATTGGGATTCCCCAGCTCAGCGAGAGCTACTTGAAACGGTATAGATTTTCTACATGTAGGCTTTATTTTTCAAAAAAAAATAATACCCACTGAATGCCAACATGCAAAAACACCCATCTCTCGTTTCACCTCTTTTCGCCGGTAAGATAGCTAACTTTACATATTATGGATACCAAACGCTTATCTGAAAAAGTCTGCCTCATCGCCGGCGCCAGTCAAAACCTTGGACTGGCCTTCGCGAAACGCTTCCTCAATGAAGGTGCGACCGTTTATCTGATTGCCCGACGCGCTGAAATCATTAAGGAGATTGCCGATGGTCACAAGCGTGCATTTGCACTGCCGGGAGACCTCACGGATCCTGCTTTCTGCAAAGAAATGGTGGAAACCGTGGTGCGTGAACAAGGCCAAATCGATGTCCTGCTGAACAATGCGTACGGGGCCCCCCGCTTTTCCGCCGCCGAACAAACGGATGAGGGATGGGCACAGGCACTTTCGATTGGGCTTACGGCCATGATGGCCGCCACGCGTGCAGCACTTCCCCATATGGTGGAAAAACACGCGGGATGCATAATCAATCTGGGTTCCGTCAATGCAGTGCATCCTAATTTTGGAACCGCAGCTTACGCTACCGTCAAGGCCGGTATCGAGGGGTTCACCCGCCATGTTGCGACCCAGTATGGTGCCGATGGCATCCGCGCGAACTGCCTGGCTCCCGGCTTCATCGTCCATGCGCAAATGGATGCGGCTTTCGACAAAAGACCTCTTGAGCGCCAGCGAGCCAATGCCATCATTCCGCTTCGTCGCACCGGCAAGGCTGATGAGGTGGCCGCCGTAGCCGCATTTCTCGCCTCAGATGAAGCATCCTTCATCACCGGCCATACCCTCGTGGTTGATGGCGGTCAGACGATCCAACACGGTTCCATCACCACTTATCCCTTCCAACAAGCACTCGCCGAACTGGGCAATCCTGATGCGGGTTAGGATGCCCAGATTAAAGAGCACATCAACCTATACATGACCATACCACACCATTTTACTCTCCTCACATTTTCCCTACTCCTGCCTCTTGTCCATCATATATCGTTAGCGCAACCTCTGGCACCGGATGCCGATGCACCCGTACATGAGTTGGCAGCCGTCACCGTTTTTTCCGGTCCTGAAACGGCATCCGTACCTCCCCTGTCCTCATTCGATCTTGAAAATATCCTTGGGCCTTCTGTGGACAGCCTGTCCGGGCTGCGGGGGTTTGTTCCCGGGTTCAGTCTCTCCAACGCCGACACCCGCGGCTACGGAAATTCCGCCTCGATGCGGGGAATAGGCAACACACCTTTTTTTGGCCCACCCGCCGTCGCGGTTTATGTGGATGGGGTGTCTCAGGGGGACCTCTACGCGAACCCTTTGGAAGTATACGATATTCAGAGCGTCGAAGTCTCCCGCGGACCCCGGGCTACCCGATTCGGCCAGAACGCCCCTGCCGGCGTGATCGAAATCACTACCCGGGCGGATACCGCCGACGATGCGACTGCGACCAGAGGTACGGTGCAGGGAACTCTCGGTGAATACAACCAGGTTGGCATCACCGCCGGGCTCCAAACCCCACTGCAGGATGAACATCTCACGCTGGGCCTTAGCCTGAATCACGAACAGCGTGACGGCTACATCGAGAACAACACACTGGGCGGTGAGCAGGACGAACGCGATGCGTGGCAAGGCCGCGCCCGCCTTCACTGGACTCCCGACGATATCTGGACCTTTATTCTTGGACTCGATGCCGCCAGATACGACGACGGCGGCCCCCGTCTGCTCCCCCTCCGTGGAGGCCCTGGACAGGACAGTGTAGGGTCCGATGTCGAGGAGGAGACCCTGGTGAACCGCAACGCGCAATCCTTCTCCGCCCGCTACCGGGGAGAGGACTGGATATTCCACAGCATCACCTCTCGACAGGAATGGCACCTTGACCCTTCCATTACCGATTTGGACCTAAGCCCCCTGCCCGGAAACCGCTCGGAAATCCGCCAACACCAAGGCCGATGGACACAGGAGTTCCGCATCGAATGCCTCCCCACCGAAAATCACCTGGCCTGGCGTGCCGGTGTATTCCTTAGCCACAAAGACGACGAAAGCACCGCCACCCGCGATTTCCTTGCCCCTAATCCTTTCTTCAACCCCGGCAATCCACTCTTCGGTCCGCCGGCCTTTGCGGTACAGGAAACCACGGATTACCAAATCAAAAGCGAAACAGCCGCACTTTTTGCTTCTGCAGACATTCCACTGGGCAACGACCTCGAAGTGCAATCCGGCCTGCGGGGTGAATGGAGTGCGGCTGAGATCGACCGGAGTAAAAGCGGAACTGCAACCGCCCCCGACACCTATTCGCTGGAGGAGGACGAATTTTTCGTAGTGCCGGAACTGCGCCTGCTCTACGACCAGGGCGGCATGCTTTCCTACTGGGCTGCCGCTGCCTATTCGGCAAAGCCAGGAGGGTACAGCGGATACGCCGATGAGGTCAGCGCCCGCTTCGACCATGAACGCTCCGCTCACTATGAAACCGGTGTGAACTTCGTGTGCCCCGAGGGCCGCGCCCGTGCCACTCTCACCCTGTTTTGGGTCGATGCCGACGATTATCAGGTTGAACGCAGCCAACCCGGAACGACGAACTATGTCGTCGTCAACGTGGAAGAAATGCGCTCCAGAGGAATCGAATTTGAAACCACGTTCCGCCCCGTCGACTTTCTCCGTTTCGACCTCGCAGCCAGTTGGTTGGATGCCGAATTCCAAAACGCCACGGACTCCTTCACCGGCGAATCATTGGACGGCAATCGGCCGCCCTTCATTCCCGAGTGGACCGTCGCTCTCAATGGCACCGTGCTTCTGTCGCGCAACCTGTACATGCGCAGCGGACTGCGTGCCAGCTCCGGCATCGACTACAGCCTGTCCAACGACGACCGCTTTGCCTCCAACGACCACATATGGGTCGAAGCCGCGCTGGGCTATCGGACGGAAGATTGGGAAGCCTCGATTCAAATCGAAAATGCCTTCGACGAGACCTACTTCGAAACCATCAACGAAGGGATTGCAGCCGGAATTGCCGGACCTCCGCGCGTGGTGAGTGCCACGCTCGGACGGCGTTTCTGATACCAGCAATCGTTTCTTCCGGATCAGAAACATCGCGTCAATAGTTCAACTTAGATATTGTCACTTAATGAAATAAGTGTTTATAGGTAGTCATTGTTTCGATCGCCTACTCGCATATGACCTACACGGAATCAGACCCACCGGCTTCAGAAAAGCCCACCAACAAAAACGTCTTGCTCTGCGCCTGCTCTGGTGCTGGGTGGATTGACCGGGAAAAAATGGATGTGGTACGCACAGCCCTTCTGGACGCAGGACATACCGTGGAGTGCGTGCCCGATCTGTGTCGGATCGCAGCCAAAGAGCCGGAGCGCCTTCACGAGCGAATATCCGGGCAAACATCCCAGACCATTGTGGCCTGTTATCCTCGGGCGGTCATGGGACTCCTCGCTCAAGCAGGCATTCATCCGCCAGAGGAAAGCGTCGATGTCGTCAACGCACGTACATCTTCAACCACGGAGGTGTTGAAGGCCCTTGATCTGGAGCCTCCCCGGACATCAGCCGATGAAGATGTACCCAGTGAAGCCTCGGCAGATGAATGGGTTCCCTGGTTTCCGGTAATTGATCAGGAACGGTGCATTGACTGTCTTCAATGCCTCAATTTCTGTCTTTTCGGGGTGTATGGAGAAGACGAAGAGGGTCGCGTGCAGGTGAAAAACCCAGAGGCATGTAAAACCAATTGTCCAGCCTGCGCCCGCATATGTCCCGAGGCAGCCATCATGTTCCCCAAATATCCCCACGACCCCATCAACGGGGAAGAGGTCGGGGATCTGTCCTCCGACAAGGAAAAAATCCAAGTGGATATGGACAAACTGATACAGGGAAATGTACACGCTGCATTGGCCGCCCGAAAATTCAAACGCCAGCAAATGGCACTGCTTCGCAAAGAACAGGAGACCTCATGATATCCCTTACCCCTGGAATCCGAATGCTGCGAGAGCCGGACAAACGCCTCCTCTGGAAGTTCGTGATGAACTGCGGATGGCGGGGCGTTCGTTCCGTACGCGCCTTCGAGCGACGTCGGAAGCGCGGAGAACCGCTGACTCCCGCGTTTATTTTTATCTCGGTCACCGAAGCCTGTAACCTGCAATGCCAGGGATGCTGGGTGGGCCTGGAAAGCGGACACGCGAAACGCAGACTGAGTTTTGAGGAAATCGTCGATGTGATCGAAAGGGGGAAAAATCAGGGCGTGAACTTTTTTGGCATTCTGGGAGGGGAACCGCTGATGCACCCGGATCTGCTTAAAATTTTCGAACGGTTTCCCGAATGCTATTTTCAAATGTTTACCAATGGAACTCTGTTGGATGACAAGGTGGCGGACCGCTTGCGAAAGGCGGGCAACGTAACCCCTTTGATCAGTGTGGAAGGATTGGAAGAGGTGAGCGACGAACGTCGTGGCGGGCACGATGTCTACCGACGCAGCCTGGATGCCCTCGATGCCTGCCGCCGCAACCGACTCATTTTTGGCGTGGCCACCAGCGTGTGCAAAAGCAACAAAGAAGACCTCGTGAGCGAACGTTTTGTGCAGGAGATGACAAACCGGGGAGCCCTCTACCTCTGGTATTATATCTACCGCCCGGTGGGCCCCCGCCCCACTCCGGAGCTGGCCCTGTCCGAAGAGGAAATTCTCGAATTGCGCCGCTTTATCGTGGATATCCGGCTAAAAGCTCCCCTTGGGATTGTCGATGCCTACTGGAATGACAAAGGAGAAGCGATGTGCCCAGCCGCCACCGGCATCAGTCACCACGTCGGCCCCGGTGGCGATATCGAGCCTTGCCCCCCTCTTCAGTTTGCCAAAGAATCCATCCGCGAAGCCGCGAACGGGAAAGATCCCTTTGCCGACTCCGACTTTCTTGAACGTTTCCGTAAATTCAGTTCCGAAAACACCCGTGGATGCGTGTTGCTGGAGTGCCCGGAAAAACTGCATGCGTTTATGGAATCGGAATCGGCCCGCGACACCAGCGGACGCGGCACCGGCATGGATGAACTTGCCGCCATGCGTGCCCTTCCCGGTCATCATCTTCCCGGCAAGGAAATTCCAGAGCGTCACCCCTTTTACTCTTTCGCAAAAAAACACTGGTTCTTCGGATTCGGCGCTTATGGATAAACCTCCTCTCACATCAAGATCCCCCGCCACCGCCCTACCGGTGTTGCTTTCCTCCTCTGCGGCAAAACCTCTACCCGACCAGAGTAAAGGCTCCCGACCGGTGCGAAAAAAATGTGCAGGCTGTCGGGCCGTACCCAAGGACAGCGACCTGCGGCTCGAGTTGGAGGAAAAAGCCAATGCCTGGATCGGGCGCGCACACCTCATCGCCCCCATGGACTGGGACGAGCTGATAAAGCATCGTGACCACATGATGGAGGAAGAAGACATTCCCCCCGCCTATAAGGACTTCATGGCCGTTCTGCTCAGCAACGCGGTGTGGATGCCGGTTCTACGCAAAATCCCTTATGAACGACGGGTTTTGCTGTTACCTCAATGTCTACGCCGACCCGAGGTCTGTGAAGCGGGCATGGACGAATTCGGGTTGCTGTGTCTGGAATGTGGCGGCTGTTCTATTGGCAGACTGCAACCTCTGGCAGAAAGCCTTGGATACTCCGTGGTCGTGGCGGAGGGGACCACGATTGTGACCCAAATGATCCAATCCGGACAGGTCGAAGCGGTGATCGGGGTCAGTTGTCTTTCCGTACTGGAGCGCGCCTTCCCTCATATGGCCGCACATGCAATTCCGGGTGTTGCCCTGCCCTTACTTCAGGAAGGCTGTCTCCGTACCGATGTGGATGAAAACCGTTTGCTTCAGATTTTACAAGACTATGAACCAGATGAGAGCTATAACCGGATCGACCTCAACGAGCTTCAAACTGAAATAGCCAGTTGGTTCTCCCAAGACCACTTACAACCCTATCTCCTTTGCCACAACACCGACACCGAGCGTTGCGGGCTTGAATGGATGGCCAGCGGGGGCAAGCGCTGGCGTCCTCTCCTTACCGTAGCGGCCTATCGGGCTCTCACGGGTACTACAAACCTTCCCAGGGAGATTCGCATGGCGGCTATTGCGGTGGAATGCTTTCACAAAGCCTCCCTCATCCATGATGATCTGGTCGATCAACAGGACCTGCGCTACGGCGAACCCGCGCTTCACCACCAGGTCGGGCACCATGTCGCCCTTAACGTGGGGGACCTCCTGATCGGAGAAGGATACCGGCTGATCGCCGAGGCCGGATTTCCTCCTGACATCGCCTCCCAGTTGATTCAAATCGCCGCCAAGGGCCACCGGGACCTCTCCCTGGGTCAGGGCGGAGAGCTGTGGGCGGAGCAGCATCGGACCGCCCTGGAATTCGATCAGATTATTGAAATTTTCCGTGGTAAAACCTCCCCTGCTTTTTCTGTAGCCCTGTGCATCGGGGCTGCGGCCGCCCGCGCGGATTCGCTCACCCTGGAAGCCTTGCAGCAGTTCAGCGATGCGCTGGGCATTGGCTATCAAATCCAGGATGATCTCATCGATACTCAGGAAGACAGGGCAAACCTGGATGCGACAGAAGTGGAAACCATCCCCTCCCGGGGGGCTCCCTGGACTCCTTCCATTCTCGCCGTACTCCGGCAGCGTCTCACCTGCGAAGGACATGCCATTCCTTTTGAAACAGCCCGTGAAGAAGCAGCGGACCTTATCGATCAGTATCGATCCGAGGCCATGTCCGCGCTGCATGTGCTACAAAACAGCGAGCTGAAATCCCTTCTCCATCGCCTCAGTGCCCGCATTCTCCAAAAGAACGATGCCACTCCCTGAGGTGAAGGCTGCATGCATGATCCTGTTCGAAATGGTTCCCCTCCCGTAGGCTTCTCCCTCCTTCTTTCCGCCGCTACAGCACGACAAGCTCTCACCCAGGATGCCCAGGAGCTGGTAACGTCCTATATTCGCAGCCAACAGAATTCCGATGGTGGATTTCGTGGGCGAGACCCCAACGGGAAGAGTGATACCTACTACAGCTTCTTCGCCCTGGCGGGCTTGCTGGCTTTGGGCGAAGACCACAGGTCGTTTGATGATGCAACGGCGTGGCTGGAAGGCATGTCGGCCAACACTCCGGAACTCGACCCCATCCATCGAATCTGTCTCGCTCAGGGGCAGGCTCTGGTCCGACGAAAACGAATGCTGCGCTGGATGCTCCAGCATGGAGCCCGCAGTCGAGTTGCGCAGTGGATGTACACAACAATATCCGGACGGATGAAGGGATCGTGGGGCAGCCCTTTTTCGTCTACAGAGCGCGCAAGCCTGCTTCAGATACTTCCTCCGGACGCTCAAACGACCTCCGAAGGTTCCGACACCTTTCCCGAACTCTATCATCTGTTTCTTCGCATTCAGTTATACGAATCCCTGGGAATCAAGCTGGATATGATTCCTGTACTGGACATACTGAAGGCCTGCTCCTGCCCTGACGGCGGATACAGCAGTGCTCCCGGAAGGTCCCTCGGAATCACATCCGCCACCGCGGCCGCCCTGATCCTCCAGGTCCGATCCGGACACCCACCGTCGGCAACAACGATCCAATGGCTGCTCGATCGCCGCGATGAGGAAGGAGGCTTCGCCGGAAGCCCAACCGCTCCTATGGCCGATCTGCTCTCTACAAGCGTTGCGCTTTTTGCTCTCGACTATAGTGATCATCCACTGGACAAAACGGCGTGCGCACTCACCGAATCCTATGTCTCTGCTCATTGGAATGAAGACGGAGGATTTTGCGGCACTGTTTTGGATCCTGACTCCGATGTCGAATACACCTTTTACGGAATTCTGGCACTTGGGTGCCTCCATCACATGCAATCGTCACCCCTCCAATCATGAAAGCCCGGGCACACACCTGCCTGGAGTCGCTGACCAAGCGGCTGTTGGATGAGGCTGCAGACGGCAAGGGATGGGAAGGTCGGTTGTCGTCAAGTGCCTTGGCCACTGCGGTAGCCAGCGGAGCACTGCTGTCCTTTGAACGGCAACAAGACCAGAACTCTGAGGAACTTTGCCAACAGGCCGGACGCGGATTAAGCTGGCTGAAAACCCATCAAAACGCCGATGGCGGCTGGGGGGACTCCCCCGAAAGTCCCAGCAACCTAGCCACCACGCTCCTGGTGCTTGCCGCCTTCCGTATCGGACAAGAGAATCCCTGCGCGGTCAAACGGGGGATGGATTGGCTGGAGCGGCGTTGCGGCGGAACCGACCCCGCGGACTGGCGGAAAGCGGTATTGGAGTTCTACGCCGAAGATCATACGTTTTCGGTCCCCATCCTCAGCTTCTGCACCGCGTGTGGTTTGCTGGATTCCCCCGGGGAGACTCCCTGGCATCAGGTGCCTCAACTCCCCTTCGAGTTCTCCTGCGCCCCTCCCGGATGTTTCAGACTTCTACGCCTGCAGGTTGTCAGCTACGCCTTGCCCGCTCTGATCTCTATTGGACTCCTCCGCCATCGCATGGCTCCCGGCCTGCTTCCCCTGGCCTGGCTTCGCAACCGATTGACCGCACCTGCCCTACGCCTCCTCCAGCGCATTCAACCTGAAAAAGGCGGTTTTCTCGAAGCAGCCCCGCTAACGGGTTTCGTTCTGCTCTCGCTCTCCGAGGCGGGGCTTGCGGATCATCCGGTAGCGACGAAATCCATGGAATTTCTGACAAGCCATCAACGCGCGGACGGGAGCTGGCCGATCGACACCCATCTGGCGGGTTGGTTGACGAGTCTGGCTATTGATGCCCTGCCGGAATCCGCGTGGTCCGCATCCTTTCGCTCCTCCTGCCTCTCACTGCTGCTGGAACGGCAAACCCGGGAGATCCATCCCTATACCCGAAGTGCACCGGGAGGCTGGAGTTGGACCCCGCGAAGTGGCGGAGTTCCCGATGGAGATGATACCGCCGCAGCCCTCAAAGCTCTCTTCCGACTGGACCCTGAAAAAAAAGAAACGCTGGATGCCGCTGAAAAAGGCTGTCTGTGGCTGGTTGGTCTCCAGAACCGGGATGGAGGCATTCCCACGTTTTGCCGGGGATGGGGCAAACTTCCCTTCGATCAAAGCTGTCCCGATATCACCGCCCATGCCCTGCGGGCCTGGCGGCTGTGGGGTCCGTTTCTCGATCCTGCGGCAGCCCGTCGGTTGCATCGCGCTGAACAACATGCTCTTCGTTATCTTGGACGAACCCAGCAAGCGGATGGATCCTGGCATCCACTCTGGTTTGGAAATCAGGCTCACCCCGCACATAGGAACCCTGTCTTTGGCACCGCTCAGGTGTTGGCCGCACTTGCAGAACTCCCATCAGAACTTCTGCCGGACGCAAGAACAGCCGCCATGAGATATCTGATACAGGCACAGCATGATGACGGGAGTTGGGGGGGAGACAAGGGATTGACTCCCACCATCGAAGAAACGGCCCTCGCTCTGCGTGCCCTGGTCGAGTTGGATAACCCAGAAGCTCAGCTCTCCGCCGACCGAGCCGTCACCTGGCTGATCACCCACATCGAATCTCAACAAGGCGATCTCCCCTCTACTCCCATTGGGTTGTACTTCGCCTCTCTGTGGTATGACGAAACGCTCTATCCTGTCCTCTTTGCCACCGATGCCTTAACCCATTGGCTTCAGGCAAAAAACCGCCCCTGATATTAATTTCAATTATTGAAATATCTGCAAAATAACCTTTGACAAAAGATAAATAATACATCTATTATCCTATTAAACCTATAAATACGTTTTCCCTCCTGTTATGAAGCCTCTCACTCGCTTGTTTTCTTTACTGATCATCCTTCCCGCTTTTGGGGGAATCCTCCTCCTGGCGGTCATGGGGTGGCAACCTGTTCAGTTAAACGTCGAACGGGCGGAGCCCGACCGGGACGGCACGCCTCCCCGCGACCCCAGTATGGCCCAGCAAGTGGACATTGGCGAGATTCTGGAGGTGTATGTCGCACCGGATGAGCGGAATCCAAACGTAAGCAACGAAGTTTGGCCGGCCTTCCGCGGCCCCCACTTGGATTTTATCGCTCCAGAGAATTACAAGGTTCCTCTGGCTGCAGATTTTAAAAATGACGGCTCGGTCCGCAAGGCGCCTCTGGCAAGCGACGGCATCCTATGGACACAGGAGATGGGCGAAGGGTACGCCTCTCCCGCCATCGCCGAGGGCTGTGCGTATGTTCTCGATTATGACGAAACCAAACGGGCGGATGCCCTGCGTTGTTTTGATCTGGAAACCGGAGAAGAACTGTGGAGACGCTGGTATCGCGTGGATGTGAAACGAAATCACGGAATTTCCCGGACGGTTCCAGCCATTGCCGACGGAGTAGTCGTTACCATCGGCCCTCGCGGACAGGTCATGGCCTGCGAAACAGAAAACGGCAAATTACTCTGGACCATTGATATGGTTCGCGAATATGGCACTGAAATTCCCGATTGGCACGTGGGACAATGTCCTCTGATCGTCGACGGGGTGGTCCTGCTTGCCCCCACGGGAACAGAAGCGATGTACCTGGCCGTTGATCTGAAAAGCGGTGAGGTTCTCTGGCAAACGGACAATCCGGACGGATGGAAAATGTCCCACGCCTCACTGACCCTCATGAATCTGGGCGGCGAGCGGGTTGCCGTCAATCTGGCCCTGGGAGGTATTATCGGAGTGGCAATTGATGGAGAACGGGCCGGGAAAACAGTCTTTCAATCCGATGCGTGGACGGAAGCGGTCGTGGTTCCTTCTCCGGTCTATCTTCCAGGAAACCGCATCCTGGTTACCGCAGGATATGGGGCGGGTGGGGCCCTGTTTCAGCTCACACCCAACGAGGCGGATTCCACCTTTGAGGCGGAGCTGATCGACGAATGGATGCCACCTCAAGGTATCAGCTCGGAACAGCAGACCCCTATTGTATATGGAGACTATGTCTTCTGCGTTTTACCAAAAAGTGCAGCCCGGTATCGGGAACAAATGGCCTGCTACCATGTGGACAACCTGCGCAAACCGGTTTGGACCAGCGGGCGGGAGCGCTACGGACTGGGACCCTATGTGATTGCCGACGATTATCTGATCATCATGGATGACCATGCGGCGATCAGTTTTCTGGAGTTAAGTACCGAAGAGTTCAAACCAGTTGCCACGGTGAAATTCCTGGAAAATGGATATGACTCCTGGGGTCCTCTCTCCCTTTCCGACGGCAAGTTAATCGCCCGGGATTCCATGGTAATGGCCTGCCTTGATCTTGCTCAGCTTCGTTTTCAACCATCCAGTGACACCGCCTCCATTCCCACCCGCCCCTGAACCTCATCCCCACTCCCCCACTACTATGAAAACTGAAACCAGAACCCCCATTACCCGTCGATCCTTCCTCAACCGAAGCGCAACTCTGTTGGGAGGTGCCCTGGCGGGAGGCGTAACCCTTAGTGGCTGCGGAAAACCGAACGTCGATCAGGGAAAAATCTTTCAAAATGATCCAGGACCCGGAATGGACTATGATCCGTCCATGGTCAAATGGTCACGTGAAGAAGGGTATGACATCGCGATGGACGGAGCAAAAAACCTTCGTATTCTTCCGTCCGGCGGTGTGGTGGTGAGTGGAGCCGAAGGGCTGGAATCTGTCGACATTTCCGGCTACAACGGCCCCGCCCTGATTCCTACAGTTTCCGAGCCCCGTTTCGATTTCATTGAAGGACCCAAGGGAGGATTCTTCACGGTCAGCCGCCAGGATATCATCCATCACACCTCGGCCGAGGACAGTCAGGGCACCCTGATTCTGTCCCTGGGAGGAAACGCCTACCTTACCAATATCGAAACCGACGGCGAGTCCCTCTACGTTGCAGACATGGGGAACCGCCTGTTTTGGAACGTCTCGTTGGAGGGCCGTATGATCGCCAAGTGGGGAGAGAAAGACCCCGAAAAAAATCAACCGGGGCTGGTGGTCCCCAGCCCCTATCTGGAGCTGACCCTTGATGCACAGAATCGACTATGGGGAGTAAATCCCGGACGGCATAGCGTGGACTTGTACGACGAAAACTTTGCCGTGGTACGCAGTTGGGGCTTTGCTTCCGCTCGAACACCAGGCTTTTGTGGCTGCTGTAATCCGACGCATCTCATTGCATTAGCGGACGGTACCTTTCTAACCTGTGAAAAAGGATTGCCGCGAGTCAAGCAGTACAGTCCGAAAGGAGAACTGATCGGATTGGTCGTTCCCCCCGATCATTTTGAGGCGGGAAATGAATCCATCGTCATCGCCGCACGCAGTGCAGAAGATGTGCTGGTGATGAACCCCGTCGCACACAAAATCTGGCGTTACAAAAAAACGGTTTCAGCCTGAAACCCCAACATCCCTACCGGTGTACATCATGAAAAAGAACATTCAGCGACGTAACTTTCTTAAAACCGCACTCCGAGGATGCTTGGGCGGGGGGCTGGCCGCTAGCGGTGTTGTATTAGCCTCCCGTCGGTCCCCGGTTCAGGAAGACTGTAACGACCCCAAACATATTTGTCCGCGCTGTGGTAAAAATGCCACCTGTGGTCTCCCCCATGCGATGAATTACCGAAGCCATCAGGCGCGACGTTCCAGAACAAACAACCCCGTGGTATCATGAGCACAGAAACCAACCCTCCACAGGAAAGCGGAACCCCTACCAACTCCCGACGGGATTTCCTCAAGAACGGGTCCCGCGCCATGGTGGCCCTCGGCGTCGCCGGAGGTGCTGTGGCCGCGACCTCCACCTCGGATGAATCCGAAATGGTATGGCAGATCGATCCGACAAAATGCACCATGTGCGGCAACTGCGCCACCGCCTGTGTCCTCAGCCCCTCCGCCGTCAAATGCGTTCACGCCTATGACGTTTGCGGCTATTGCAAGCTCTGCGGCGGATACCACAACAGCAGCGCACTGGTTCCGGATACTGCGGCGGAGAATATGCTCTGTCCCACCGACGCCATCGTACGCACCTTTATTGAAGATCCGTATTACGAATACAGCATTGATGAAGATCTCTGTATCGGCTGTGCCAAATGTGTGAAAGGCTGTGACGACTTTGGCAACGGCAGTCTTTACCTACAGATTCGCCATAACATCTGCGTGAACTGCAACCAATGCGCCATCGCTAACGTATGTGAAGGCGACGCCATCTCACGGGTTCCCGCCTCAGCTCCCTACACCCCGAAGGGTGACCATTTCAAAGGCCTCCGTCCATCCCCCCCAACGGAAGCCCCCCAAACAACGGATACGGACACTTCAAACGAATCACTATGAGCCCCACCTTCACTTCTTCCCGTAGCCGTGCGACCTGCCGGACCTGGTTGGTATCCCTGGTTCTGGCAACCCTGATCTTCCCAGCATTTGTACAGGCCGTAGACCGCTTTCCGCGACCTGAATTTGAAACCGGTTATGAAAGTCCACCCACCGACTTTGCCCACCAAAACTTTACCTGGGAAGGGATTCTGGATGTCAGCTTGCTACTGATCTTTATCGCAGTCGCAGCCTGGCTGGGTCTCCGCAAAAGAAGTCGGCGAGGTCTTTTTTTACTTACCCTCGCTGCACTGGTCTACTTCGGGTTTATTCGTGCAGGATGTGTCTGTCCGATCGGAGCCATCCAGAACATCACCCTGTCTGCGGTCGATCCGTTGTATGCCGTTCCGCTGGTGGTGTTGATATTTTTCCTCGCCCCGCTTCTGCTCACCCTGGTGACGGGCCGCAGTTTCTGCGCAGGGGTTTGTCCTCTGGGAGCCATTCAGGAAGTGGTGATGGTTAAACCCATTCAACTGCCAGCCCGTCTGGACAAAGCACTGGGAATTCTACCATACATCTACCTGGGACTGGCTGTAATGCTGGTGGTCTCCGGAGGCGGATTCATTATCTGTCAGTATGATCCCTTTGTCGGATTTTTCCGTATGGGCGCCACCGCAGGCATGCTGTCTTTTGGTATCGGATTACTGGCCCTCGGCACCGTGGTGGGACGACCCTATTGCCGCTTTCTCTGTCCGTATGGCGTGCTGATGGGCTGGCTCTCGCAGCTTAGTTGGAAACATGTAAAGATTACTCCCACCACCTGCATCGGCTGCAAACTTTGTGAAAATTCATGTCCTTTCGGTGCCATCCGCAAGCCCAAAGCGCCTGCCTCCGATCCTGCCGAAGTAGCGGGACGCCGAAAAGAAATTGTCCAGCTGTTCGTGCTCTGGCCCTGCATGACCGCAGTGGGCGCGTTCCTGGGTCATTCCCTGGCTCCCGTCCTGGAGTGGACGCGGGTGCTGGTCACCGATTATAACGCTCCAGCAGTAGATCTATCCACCGGAGGAGCGGTTTTTGGAGGCTTTATCGGCTTCATGATTATTTTGCTGGCCTTGCGGGAGCCTCTGCGGAGACCCACCCCGGATTATACGATTGACCCCGTTCTCTGTGTGAGTTGTGGACGCTGTTTCGGCGACTGTCCAAAAGAAAGCGAACAACGTCTCGCTCAGTTCGCCTCCCTCACCCTCCCCTCCGCTCCCATCCTTCCTCCCTCAAGCGATTCCCAAGAGATAACATCTGCTGAACATCCATCCCCGTCTCGGGAACCCGCCTCAAACTCTCATGCCTAAGCTCCCTATGGATTCCAACGACGCACCCACTCCTCCCGTCCCCACCGCCCGGCCGGGATGGGATCATCTGTACCGACTTCGGGACGGTCTGCCCTGGCCCCTCGTCCATCATGTGCGGGAAAACCGACGGCCACTCTTAGTCACGGCGCTGATTCTGCTCGCGTGTTCCGTTCTATCCTTGGGTGGGCTCGTGATCGCCTGGCAGAGTTTCCGACTTGCAGATCCCCAGTTGACTCCAGAGCTGGTCACCCTGCGGGAGGAATTCGCCGATAACCCCCGCGATGAGGACCTCAAAGCACAGATCCGCGCGCTCGACTTTGCTCAACGCCGCAAATACTTTCACCGACTCCAGCACCTGGATGTGTTTGGTTGGGCCTCCCTGCTCGCCGGCTCACTTGGCCTCCTCTACCTGAGAGGCTGGGTGGATGCCGGACGCAAACAGCCCGGCCTTCAATTTTTGGTAAAAGAGAAAGACGAATCCGAACCTGATTCCGAAGAGGAGCCTGAACCAACCTCCACACCTTCCGATGCAGGAGAAGAATCTATCCCTTGTGAACCTGACGTCATTGACGACCTCATGGTGAAACATGGGGATACGGTTTCCGCTCTGATCCCCATTCTCAACTCCATTCAGGCCCGGTATCGATATCTTCCTGAACCCATGATTCAGCTCGTGGAGGAAAAACTCAATCTGAGCCGTGCTCATATCGATGGCGTGATCAGTTTCTATCATCAGTACCGTCTGAAACCCTGCGGAAAAAGTTTGATTAAGGTCTGCGTGGGCACGGCCTGTCATGTAGCCGGAGCAAAAAACATCGTCGATCAGCTCAAGCGCCGATATGCCATTCCCGCCGACGGTGACACCGCACCAGACAGTTCCGTGACCATTGAGGAAGTTGCCTGTATCGGGTGTTGTATGTTGGCTCCCGCCGCTGACCTTGATGGTGAAATTCTCGGCCCCACCACCAGCAACGCCATTGCGGCTGAGGTCAGCAAACCCAAAGAAGCAGCGGATGAGGATGACGACGTGGAGCCCAAGCATGCTCAGGGTCAGGTTCCGGTACACAGTATCGCGTTGTGTCTCTGTTCCAGTTGCCGGGCCAGTGGCTCCAGCAAAGTGGCGCCGGCATTGCGTAAAGAAATTCGCCGACGAAATCTCCCAATAAAACTCGAATACACCTCCTGTGAGGGCGAAAGTTTTCTCACCCCGATCCTGCATTTGCGGAAAGAGGGTCAGGAGATTGCGCGCTATCACAATGTCTCCCCCGAACAGGTTCCGCTTCTCCTGCGCCAGGTCTTCCCTCCCAAAATGGGAATTGAACGCGTGACCTATTGGGCCAGCGACCTGGTGGCTAAACTTGCCAGTTCACATCCCTCCTCTCCTGCCCGGCATGAGTCCGAAAAGGATCAAGGGGCCCAGGAACGCATTGCCGCCAGCCAGGCGACCCGTACCGATCCGGTTTCGCTGGAAGGGTACCGAAGCGATGGCGGGTTCCTCGCGCTGCAAAAAGTCGTGGGGTTGGAGACATCGGAAATTCTCACCATCCTGAAAGACAGTGGCCTGCGAGGGCGTGGGGGAGCGGGTTTCCCCACCGGAGTGAAATGGGAACATGTGGTCAACGCAGACAACCAACCCTTGATTGTGTGTAACGGAGACGAAGGTGACCCGGGTGCATTTATGGACCGGATGCTCATGGAGAGTTTTCCCTTCCGGGTACTGGAAGGCATGTCCATCGCCTCCCATACGACCGGAGCGGAGGAAGGAATTCTGTATATTCGGGCCGAATATCCTTTGGCCATCGAGCGCATTGAAAAAGCCATTCAAGACTGTGAAGCCGCAGGCATTCTCGGGGATAAACTCCTTGGCTCCGACCATCCCTTCCGGGTACGGGTTGTCTCCGGTGCAGGCGCATTTGTCTGCGGAGAGGAAACCGCGTTGCTTGCGTCCCTGGAGGGACAACGCGGCGAACCCCGTCAACGCCCGCCCTACCCTGCGATAAAAGGAGCCTGGGGACGCTCCACGCTGATCAATAATGTGGAAAGCTTTTGTAACGTTCCCTGGATCTTGTTGCGGGGCGCCCAGGCCTTTCGAGACGCCAGCACCAGCCCCGAGCGCTCGGGAGGCACAAAAACCTTTGCCCTGGCTGGAAACGTCAACCGCCCCGGCCTTATCGAGGTTCCTGTAGGGACCACCATCCGTGAGATTATCTACGATATCGGTGGAGGCATCCCCGGAGGGAAAGCTCTGAAAGCCATCCAAATTGGAGGCCCTTCCGGCGGCTGTGTGCCCGCAGACATGATTGATACCCCGATTGATTACGACACCTTGGCCGCCAGTGGATCGATGATGGGGTCTGGAGGCATGGTGGTCCTCAGTGAGGAGGACTGCGTGGTCGATGTGACACGTTATTTTCTAGAATTCGCCACCCGTGAATCCTGTGGTAAATGCGTTCCCTGCCGTATTGGCACCACCCGGATGTTGGAAATTATGGAGAAACTCTGTGAAGGAAAATGCTCCAAAAAAGAATTGGCAGAGCTGGAAAACCTGGCTCAACTCACCCAGACCGCCAGCCTCTGCAATCTGGGAAAAACCGCACCCAACCCGCTCATCTCTACCTTAGCCCACTTCCGGGAAGAATATGAAGCCCACGCGAAAGGGCAATGCCCCAGCGGAGTCTGCACCAGCCTGATCCACTACGAAATTACCGATGCATGTGTGGGCTGCACCCTCTGCTCCACCGGCTGTCCGGTGGATGCCATCCCTTTCACCCCGCACGAACTGCATACCATTGATACCGACCTCTGCATCCGCTGTGATGGATGTCGCGACATTTGTCCCGAGGACGCGGTGGCGATTATGACCGGCGACACCCGGGTTCGCGGAGGCACCGGAGAGGATAAAAAAGAAAACCAACTGGCCGCTGCCCAAGGCTAAAGGAATACGATTATGAGCACCCCCACCGACTCCACGGACGCCCCAGCCATTACCCTTTCTATTAATGGGAGCCCCATCGAAGTGGCCGCCGGGACCAGTGTCCTGGAGGCATCCCGCAAAGCTGGATACGAACTACCCACCTTGTGTCATCTCGAAGGTCAGCCCGGCTTCTCCTCCTGCATGCTATGCACCGTCAAAGACAAAGAAACCGGAAAGACCTTCCCCAGTTGCGCCATTTCCGCCGCTTCCGGTATGGACATTGAAACCGAAAGCGATGAACTAAGCGAGCTGCGTAAGTCATTATTGGAAATGATTCTCAGCGATCATTCCGGTGACTGCGAGGCGCCTTGTGAGTTAGTCTGTCCGGCCTCAGTGCCCATTCCGGAAATTATTCACCTGCTCCTCAACGACCGTCCATCCGAAGCGGCCACGCTTTTACGCGAACGAGTACCCCTGGGTGGCGTTTTGGAACGTATTTGTACGGCACCCTGTGAAAAAGGCTGTCGCCGTGCCAAGGTCGACGACGGGGTTTCCATCCGCAATATCTGCCGTTACGCCGCCGATCTTCCTTACGATGCCGATGCCATCGTCCTCCCTCCCCCGAATCCTGCGCTGGGACGGGTGGGAATTCTCGGAGCGGGACCCGCCGGCCTTTCTGCCGCCTGGTATCTGGCGAAAGCAGGCATTGCCGTCACCGTCGTGGACGAGCATGAACACGCCGGAGGTATGTTACGGTACGCCGTACCCGAAGAAGAGCTGCCCCGTGACGTGCTCGATCAGGAAATCCAGTTGATCCGGAGTGCCGGGGTAGAATTCGATCTTGGAAAACGCATTGGCGATGAAATTTCTTTTGCGGATTGGAAATCCGGCTTTGATGCCGTGGTGCTCTGTCCCGGACAAATTACCGATCCCGACAAGCTGCCAACGAATTTCAAAGATCGTACGCCCCACCCCCGTCCGCTCCATCCGGATCAGGCCGCCGACATCTTCAGCCTGGACATGGCGAAGGCCGGATTCAAGGTTGAGAAATCCACCGGAGGCACTTCGGAATCCGGCGTATTCGCGGCGGGAGACGCAAGTCGGTTTTTACGCCTCGCCGTGCGCGCGGTGGCCGATGGACGAAACGTCGCCGAATCCGTGAAACAGTTTCTAAGCAAAGATGAGGTCGCCGGACCCCACACCATGTTCAACTGTAGTATGGGCAAACTCAATCCTGAACAACTGAAGGAATTCGCCAAGCGTGGAACCGAGGACGGTCGATACCAATTTAGCGAGAACCCGGCAGAGCCTCTGGATAAGGAAACCATTTTAAAAGAGGCGGCGCGCTGTATGGCATGCGACTGCGCCGCCCGCCATGACTGCGGTCTGCGCGAGCATTCGGACACCTACGGAGCAAAATCGAACCGCTTCAAGCCCGCGACCCCGATTCCCTATCATGTCGACGTGGAACATCCTGAGATCGCATACGATGTCGGCAAATGCATACGCTGCACCATCTGTATCCGTCTTTCAGAGTTGAAAAATGAACCCATTGGGTTAGCCGGTATGGGCCGGGGAATTGATAAAAAACCCGGTCCCCCCACCGGAAAAACCTGGGCAGATGCCTTGCAGAAAGAACCGATTGACTATTGCAATCTTTGTCCCACAGCCGCGTTATCACGGAAAACAAGGTAACCAAACAGATCCAACCACCCACCCCATAGCCCCCATGATGAAACATCTGATTTCCACTCTGCTGTTTGTATTCGCACCCATGCTTTCCCTGCAGGTGCTCGCCCAAGGCACCTGGCTCGCACCCTGTGACCTGACCCTGAGTGAGGATCGTTCCACCATTTATCTCATTGAACGGGAAAGCTACGAGCTTCGGGCCGTTTCCATCCGCCAGGATACCCCTGCAAAAACTCTGGCTCTCCCAGAGCAGCCCCACGCCATTGTATCTCATCCTTCGGCAAAGGTGCTCATTGCCGCAGGGAGTGCGAAAGGCTTCATCTATCTGGTCGATGAGACGATGACCACCGTGGAGCGCACATATCCTGTGGGGCACACGCCCTCCGCCATCGCAGTGAGTTCGGATGGCCAGCGCATGTTTGTCGCCAACCGCTTCGACGATTCTGTCAGTGTGGTCGAGTTTGCCAGCGGTGAGGTCCTCCAAACCATCCCCGTGCTTCGCGAGCCGGTATCCCTGGCCGTGGCCGCCGGAAAACTTTGGGTGGCCAACCTCCTGCCCTCTGGACGTGCGGATAAGGGGGATACCTATTCTGAGATCTCGGTGATCGATCTGGAGAGCCTCGAACTCAGCGCAAACATCAAACTCCCCAACGGGGCCACGTCTCTGGGGAACCTCTGTGCCTCTCCAGAGGGTGACTTCATCTACGCCACCCATATTCTGGCCCGCTATCAGGTGCCCACCACCCAGTTGGATCGTGGCTGGATGAACACCAATGCCTTGAGCGTGATCGATGCGGTTAACGGAAGTCTTGTAAATACCGTTCTACTGGACGAACCCCAACGTGGAGCCGCGAATCCGGGAGCCCTTACCGTGACGGATGACGGCAAACACATTGCAGTCGCGATTGAAGGTACTCATGAACTCATGATGATTGATCGCGAAGTCATGCATCAGAATCTCGCGGCGGTCGCGGCGGGCAATCCTCACCGTGAAACGATTGATCATGCCCAGCAGGTCCCCTTTGACCTGAGCTTTCTCTCCGGGTACCGTGAACGCATTGCCCTGCCAGGAAACGGCCCCCGGGGAATAGCAACCGCCCCTGAGAGGATCTACACCGTGATGCAGTATTCGGATCAACTTATAACGATTGACACCGCTACCGACCAAGCATCCAGCCTGGATCTAAATCCCGAACTGACCATGTCTGCTGCTGAAGTAGGTGAAGCCGCCTTTCACGATGCCAGTTTCTGCTTCCAACAGTGGCAAAGTTGTGCGAGCTGCCACCCCGGTCAGGGACGGGTGGATGCCCTGAACTGGGACCTCCTCAACGATGGCATGGGCAATCCAAAGCAAACCAAAAGTCTGCTGCTGGCCCATGCCACCCCCCCGGTCATGATTTCCGGGATACGCGATGATTACACCATCGCAAACCGGGCAGGCTTTAGACATATCCAGTTTGTGATCCCACCGGAAGGACGCCTTAAAGCCGTGGATGCCTATGTGGCTTCACTTACCCCCGTGCCAAGCCCCTATCTCGTGAACGGAGAACTCAGTGATGCGGCCCAACGAGGCCGAAGCCTTTTCGAGAAAGCCCGGTGCAGCCACTGTCACTCCGGATCCGCTTTCACCAATCTCAACTCCTACGATGTCGGCACTGGAGGAATTCACCAGGATGACAACACGCCTCTCGACACGCCCACCCTGATTGAAGTCTGGCGCACAGCCCCCTATTTAAAAGATGGCCGGGCCGCTACCATCCAGGATGTACTTACGACCTTTAATCCAGAGGATCAACATGGACGGACCTCCGACCTGAATGAACAGGAACTAAACGATTTGGCAGAGTACATCCTCTCCCTATGACCTCTTCGACCCGCCGACGAACGAACACCCTCATGCGCTTCCCTGCCCCAGTTCTCCCCACGCTCCTCATGAGTACCAGTGTGATTCTGTCCACACTTACACTGACAGGATGCCGTCAGGATTCGAGCATGGATGCGAAACCGCCCCCCTCAG
>JGI12210J13797_10229040_pt1 | contig 26189 bp, 18 predicted proteins | sample ElkSlonscriptome_3_FD_13797 | JGI IMG/M metagenome (IMG submission 13797) | reverse complement strand
TGGACGTTCGAGGCGGGCGCCTACCTGCGCGTGCGCGACGAGAGCCTCAGCACCTTCACCTCCAACACCACGGGCAATTCGGCCGGCCGCTTTCCTCCCGCCACCCGCAACTACGGCATGGAGGTGCTGCTGCGCCGCCAGCTCAGCGGTCGCCTGTATGGCTGGATCTCCTACTCGCTGAGCTGGGCCCGTCAGTATCTCGACCATGGAACGGACGAGCGCGTGAGGGTCGACGACCCCTTCGACCAGCGGCACAACCTCGCGGTCGTGGCCAGCTACGCCCTGCCTCGGCACTGGCGGATCGGCGGGCGCTTCCGGCTGGTCAGCGGCTCGGCCCACACGCCGATCGTCGGCGCCATCGATGTCCCCTCGAGAGGAAGGTATGGGACCACGTCTCCCATCTACGGCACGGCGAACTCCGCCCGCTTCCCGGTCTTCCACCAGCTCGACCTCCGCGTCGACAAGCGCTGGTACGTCCGTCGGGCCATCTTCATCGCCTACCTCGACGTGCAGAACGTCTACAACCGACCCAACGTCGAGGCCTATCTCTACAGCCCCGACTTTCGCCGCCGCGACGGAAGCCTGGGCCTGCCGGTGTTCCCCACCCTGGGACTGAGGGTGGAGTTCTGAGCAAAGGGATGAACGCGCGGTCCCGCGGCCGGTTTCGACCGGGGATGACCCAAAGGTGCCAAGTGTTCTCCGATAGCATCGCCGCCGTGCGAGGGCACGAACGGGGTCGGATCGCGGGCGCGGCGCTGCTGCTGGCCGGCTGTCTGCCCGGGCCTGGATCCGACATCCTGCTCACCGAGCGGGTCGAGATCGTCAGCATGGGCATGGAGCTGGTGGAGCCCGGGCCGGCCTCGGTCGGGCTGCTGCCGATCCCCGCCGATCGCGTGCAGAGCGAGGCGCTGCCCGGCGATCGGGTGCGCATGACGGCACTTGCGGTCGACCACGACGGCCAGGTCGATCTCGAAGCCCAGCGCGCGCGCTGGCTGCTGAGCTGGCAATACTTTCCGTTTCCCCTGGAGGAACTGCACCCCTGTGATCTCTCCGTCCAGATGGAGACGAGTGAAGTCTGCGAGGTGGGGGTGGGTGCTTCGGTCGAGCTCACCGTGCCGCCGCTCCACCCCGATCTCGCCATCTACCAACAACGGCCGAACGTGCTGCTCATCGTGGGCACCGGCGGCGTGTCGACCGAAGAGTGCATCGAGCGAGCGACCGAGGATCTCACCCGCTTGACGTGGGATTGCGTGATGGCGAGGAGATCGATCACGCTCGGTCCCACCGTTCGGCTGGCGGGGCTCATGGCGGAGCAGGGGATCCCGCTCGACCCGGACGACGCGTTCGACCTGCCCGAGATTTCCGAGATTTCCGAGCTGCCCGAGCTGCCCGAGGAGGTCCCCAACTTCGCCCCCCAGACCCCCTGGATGGCGCTGTCGCGTCCGGGCGAGCTGATCCGGGTGTGGCCCGGCGAGCGAGCGCAGGTGGCCGCGGGGGTTCGCTACGACGTGGGCGCCGTCCGCGAGCCTCGCGACTCCCAGACCTATATCAGTGTGGGTTTCAGCGGCTTCCACCAGAGCAACGAGTCGGTCGCTCAGGACTGGTACGCGACCGAGCCGGTCCTCGGGGGTTACCCGCTCGAACTGATCGTTCCCGACGACGTGACCACGTTCACGCTCTTCGTGGTCGCGATCGACAGCCGCTCGAGTCAGTCATGGTCCATCTTCGAGTTCGATGTCGTGCCGCCATAGTCGCGGGTGCGCTCGCGCTGGTGTGGCCTTCGCTGGCGTGGGCGGCTCCGCCCCCGTGCTCGGCCGAGACCTCGGGCTGCGTCACGCTGAACCTGACGGTGCAGCGCGCGGGCGATCGGGTGGTGCAGCCCGACACGCAGGTCACGGTCGCTGCCACCGGTGAGCCTCCCGCCTGGACCACGGTGGTCCGGACCGATCCCCAAGGCCGCCTGACCGTCGTGGTACCCGCGGGGCGCGTGCGGGTGGTGGTGCTCACCCCTGGCTTCGAGCGCTTCGATGCCGAGCTCGACCCGGCCGCGGCATCCCCCTTCTTGGTGGTGCTCGAGCCCTCGCCCGCCAACCTCTACCGCACCATCGTCTCCACCCCCGACGAGGTGCAGGCCGGCGTCACGGCGCGGCGGCTGTCTCGGGAGGAGATCGCCACCGTGCCCGGATCGCAGGGCGACGCGCTGCGGGCCCTGCAGACCCTGCCCGGCGTGGCGCGCACGCCCGGCGGCCTGGGCCTGCTGGTGCTGCGCGGAGCCAGCCCCAGCCAGTCGGTGGTGTACGTGGGAGAGCATCGGGTGCCGCGGGCGTTCCACGCGCTGGCCATCTCCAGCGTGGTTCCAGCCGATCTACTCGACGAGGTGGAGCTGGTGCCGAGCAACTTCTCCAGCCGCTACGGCAACGGTACCGGCGGCGCGGTGGTGCTGCGCCCTCGGGCAGGCCGACGCGACGGCGTGCATGGCTATGGAGAGTTCGATCTCGGGGCCGCCGGCGGGATGCTCGAGGGGCCGCTGGGAGGCGGCTCGTTCGCCGTGGCGGCCCAGCGCAGCTACATCGATGCGTTCTTGCGCACGGTGGAGGTGGTCGATCCCAACCAGTCCTTCGTGCTGCCGTCCGCCTGGGACTATCAGCTGTTCGTCGACCAGCCCGTGGGCCACGGAACGACGCTGGGGGCTCGGGTGCTGGGCTCGGAGGATCGGATCCTCTCCCGCTACTTCGACGGGGTCGAGAAGGTCAACGGCCCGGAGATCCGCGCGGGGTTCCACCGGGTGGACCTCGAGCTGCGCCACCGCAGCGGGCCGTGGACGCTGCTGCTCAGCCCATCCTTTCGCTTCGAGCACCAGTCGCTCAGCTTCGACGAGCGGGCCTCGTGGCGTCGCGACTACGTGACCTCTGGGCGCGCCGAGCTGCGCGCACGCCTCGGCCCGCGCGCCCGACTCACCTTCGGCGCCGATCTCGAGCTCGCCCCCTTCTCCTCCCTCACCCAGGTCTACGAGCCCACGTCCCCGTTCGAGGAGCCACGGGGCGAGCACTATCGCGGTCTGCGGACCTCGACCGGTCTGTACGCCGTGACCGACCTCCGCATCGGGCGGCTGTCACTCGTGCCCGGGGTGCGGCTCAATGCCTTCACCCTCGACCGCGCCGCGCGGGTGAGCGTCGACCCCCGCCTGCTCGCCCACCTCGACGTCTCGCCCACGGTGACGTGGTCCGCGGGGGTGGGGCTATACTCCCAGCCCGAGACCGACTTCGGCACGAGGAGCGGCATCTCCTTCTTGGACAGCGCGCTGCTGTATGCGCGCTGGCAGTATCCCTCCGCCGTGCTCTCGCTGGTCCCCACCATCCCCCTGTCGCCCGACGTCGCCGGCATTCGTCTCGCGCAGGCGCTGCAGACCAGCACCGCCGTCACCTACGCGCCCTCGAGCCGCTGGACGATCGAAGCGGGCGCGTACCTGCGCCTGCGCCAGGAGAGCCTCGGTGTGTTCACGAACGACGAGGACCAGGTGGTCTCGAGGTTTCCGCCCGCCAGCCGCAACTACGGCGTGGAGCTGCTGCTGCGCCGACAGCTCACCGGGCGCCTGTACGGCTGGGTCTCCTACTCGCTGAGCTGGGCCCGTCGGCTCTACGACCAGGGCACCGACGAGCGCCTGCCCCAGATCGATCCCTTCGACCAGCGGCACAACCTCGCGGTGGTGGCAAGCTACGCGCTGCCTCGGCACTGGCGGATCGGCGGGCGCTTCCGGCTGGTCAGCGGCTCGCCGTACACGCCGATCGTCGACGCCATCGTCCAGCCCGCGTCGTTCGGGGTCCTTGCCGATCCCTTCTACGGCGAGGAGAATTCCGCCCGCTTCCCGATGTTCCATCAGCTCGACCTTCGGGTGGACAAGCGCTGGTACGTCCGCCGCACCATCGTCACCGGCTACCTCGACGTGCAGAACATCTACAACCGGCAGAACGTGGAGGCCTACCTCTACAGCCCCGACTTCCAGCGCCGCGACGCGAGCCTGGGTCTGCCGATCCTTCCCAGCCTCGGCCTGAGGGTCGACTTCTGACGAAAGGGATGAACGCGCCGTCCCCGGCCCGGTTCTGCGCCGGATGGCCCGGTCGTGCCAAGCATTCCGAGGTACGATCTCGACCCGTGGGAGGCCGTGGCCCGGGAGGTGACGAGTGCCGCGGGCAGACCGAGGCGGCGTGCTCGCGCGTGCTCGCGCGTGCGCAGCGTGCATGGCTGCTGGCGCTGGCGCTGGCGGGCTCGGCCTGCCCCTCCGAGCCCGCGCCCGCGCCCGCGCCCGAGCCTCCCTCGCTCGACGAGCTGGGGCCGCTCACCGCCACGCTGCGCCACGTGCTGCCCGAGCGCGTCATGGCGCCGGGCGTCGACGAGATCGTCTGCGTGAGCTGGACCTTGAACAACGAGGCGACGCTCTACGTGCAGTCGATGCGCCAGGACAACGGCGGCGGCTTCCACCACGGCAACTGGCTGGTGGTGCCGGCCGAGGTCTACCCCGGCGACGACGGCTACTGGGATTGCAGCGAGCGGGACTTCGACGAGATCTCGGCGGCGATGTCGGGCACGATCCTGTTCGCGCAGTCCACCCAGGCGCGCAGCGAGGAGCAGCGCTTCGCCGAGGGCGCGGTCATCAAGATCCCGCCCCGCTCCAAGGTGGTGGCCGACATCCACCTGCTCAACGCCAGCCCCCGCGAGGTGCCGGCCCGGCTGTGGCTCGAGCTCGATCTAGTGCACCCGGCGCTGGTCGAGGCGGTGCTCTCGCCCGTGCTGCTGTCGTACCTCGATCTGCAGATCCCCGGCAGCGCCCGCTCGCTCCACACCGGTCGCTGCGAGGGCACGCCGCGGCTCGATCCCGAGGCCCCGCCTCCCCCGCCCGATCCCGACGCCGAGCCGCCCCTGCTGCCGCCCCCGCCGCCCTGGCCGACCATGGAGCTGCACTACGTGCTCCCGCACTTCCACGGCTTCGGCGAGTCGTTCGACCTGAGCGTGATCGGGGGCGAGCTGGACGGGGAGTCGGTCTACCGCGTGGAGGGCTTCGACGCCGAGTCGCTGGGGCAGACCTACGATCCGCCCCTGGTGCTCACCGGCGCCGACGGTCTGTCGTTCTCGTGCGGCTACGACAATTGGCTGCCCGAGGAGCTGAACTGGGGCCTGGGTGAGGGCGAGATGTGCCTGGTGCTCGCGCTCGCCAACGCCGACAGCGTCGTGATCGGAGGCGTGCGCAGCGGCACCGAACTGCTCGACGTGCAGGATGGCGTGCGCATGTTCGAGGGGCCGTGCGAGTGGGCGCCCATCCCCAAGGGCTACGCGCACACCATGCCGTTCCGCCGCGAGCTCGAGCTGCCGCTGTACGTCCCGCCCAGCGACGAGTCGCCGGATGCTCCGCCGCCGCCGACCTGCGTCGACGCCGATCCCACCGTGGCCGCCGTGGCCCCGGGCACGCTCGAGGCGGTGCGCGAGCACCTGTTCGAGCCGTCGTGCGTGTTCTCCTCGTGCCACGGGCAGAGCGCGGCGGGAGGGCTGGACCTGCGGGCGGTCGATCTGCACGCCGAGCTGCTCGGGCACGAACTGCGGCGGGACGTCTCGCGGCCGCTGGTGGCGGAAGGTGACCCCGAGGGGAGCTACCTGCTCGAGGTGCTGTCGCGATGCGAGCCGGAGGGGGGCGAGGCGATGCCGGCGAATGCGGTGGCGCTGGTCGATGCGGAGGTGGTGGCGATCGTGCGGGAGTGGATCGCCGGCGGGGCGCTAGACGACGGATAGCCGAGAGGAACCCGAGCGCGTCGTCGACGGCTCGGGGCCTGCGTTCGATGCCCGCGCCCGCCGGCGACCGCGATCACTCGTAGCGTACGACCCAGTCGTGGTGACCGTCGGTGTAGAGCTCGAAGGGGTTCATCAACACGGCCACATTGGCCTCGCGGGCCAGGCCGACCAAGCCGAGGACCGCCGGGGGGAGGCCCGAGCCGCGAAGATTCCTCATCGGACCGACGCCGAAGTACCGACCCAGCGACCAGTCGGTGTCATGGGCCATGGCGATGCGCGACAGGACCCCGGGATACTGCCCCTGCAGCAGCACGTCGGGTCCGTTGCCCGCGGTGCCGCCGAAGGGATCGAAGCGCTGCCACCACTCGGCGTAGAGCAAGCCGCCGGACCGAGCGGCAGCGGCCGCCGCCCAGGCGTCGTGAGCCGTGCTGCTGAAGTAGCCTGCCGCCTCGGCCATGGCCTGAATCTCGGCGGTCGACTTGCTGTACGCCCGGGTGTCGTCGGCGTTCTTCTCTCGGACCGCCCGGTCGCGCTCGCTGGCCAGCTGACCGGCTGCGATCCCGAGTTCGACCGGGCGCGTCCGGATGCGGATGGAGCCGACGTTGATCTCGACCATGTCATTTCTACCGAACATCGTGCGAATCCTTCTGAAGAGACTGCAACTATAACGACCACGATGAGCGACGCAACGAGAGAGGAGGCACGCTCGGAGCGGTGACATTCGAAGCAGAACCGAGAACGGTCTAGCGAGCGTGGAAATTGCAGCGCTCGGCCCTTGGCGGCGCCGTAAGCCGAATCGCCGGATGTGCATGATGTCGAGGCTGATCCAGCCGTGGATGAGCCCTCCCGGCTCCTACTCGCGCAGATCGTGTGGGCCAGCTCGACCAAAGCACGAGCATGAAGCGGTACGCCCGGGCCGGTCACTGGTCGAGCGCAGTCGCTACGATGCCGACCCGGTTCGTCCTTCGTGGTGAAATTCCCACGCAGTCAGGACACCACCCCCGAGGCTGCGGGGCTTGCACACTCGTCCCGAGCGCATGAGCGTGGACCTACGCTCGGGCCCACAGCTGCTCGCGCAGGCCCTCGTACAGCCGTCGGGCCACCTGCGGCTCGGGCAGGCCGGCGCGGGCGCGCAGCCTGGGATTGCGCTGCACCCTCAGCCCCTCGCTCAGCGCATCGGCGGCGTGCCGCCGTGCTTCGTCGAGCGTGGCCGAAGCCTCGTCGCCCAGGCGGTCGCGGCCAGCCATGCGCCCCGCCGCGTGCTCGACCACGACCCGGGTCGCGAGCGCAGGCACGAGTACGGCACGAGCACGAAATGGGCACGGCGAGGGAGCGAACCGCGTCCTCGCTCGGACCGCACTTTGGCGTCGTCGCTCGAGTCCGTGGCTCGTATCCTCGACCTGCGTGTCCGCCTCACCCACCTACCGTCCCGCGCGCGTCGAGGACATCCCCGTGATGATGTCGATCCGCAACAGCGTGCGCGAGAACCCGCTGGTGCACCTGGTGCTCACGACCGAGGACTACGTGCAGGCCATGACCGTCGACGGCCGGGCGTGGGTTGCCGAGGTCGCGGGCGAGGTCGTCGGGTTCTCGTGCGGCCGGCTGGTCCAGGGCGACATCTGGGCGCTGTTCCTGCGCCGAGCCCACGAGGGGAAGGGGATCGGCCGCGCGCTGATGGAGATCGTGGAGGGCTGGATGTTCGAGGAGGGCGTCGAGGAGATCTGGCTCGTCACCGCCCCCGGCACGCGGGCCGAGCGGCTGTATCAGCGACGCGGGTGGGTTCAGCAGCAGATGAAGGAGAGCGGGGAGGCGGAGTATCGCCTCGCCCGGCCGCCGGCGTCGCGGTGACCGCTCACAGCGCTCGGAGCTCGGCGCGGGCGTGCTCGCCCAGCGCAGCCACCAGCGCGTCGACGCTCGGTGACGACAGCGACCACTGCTGCCAGTACAGCGGTACGTCGATGAAGCAACCCGGCGCCAGGTCGACCAGCCGCCCGCGCCGGGCCGAGCGGCTCATCAGCAGCTCGGGGTTCATGCCCCAGCCCAGCCCGCGCCGGCAGGCGTCCACGTAGGCCTGCGGCGACGGCAGGTAGTGCGGCTCCAGCTCGGCATCGGGGGCGTCGAGCTGCTCGCCGAGGAACCGCTCGCACAGCCGATCCCGGCGGTCGTACGCCAGCGTTGGCGCTGCGGCGAGCGCGGCGGGCGTGGGGCCCTCGGGCAGCCACCGGCGAGCGAAGCGGGGGCTGGCGGTGGCGAGGTAGCGCATCACCCCCAGCGGGTGCACCCGGCAGCCCTGCACGGGCCGATGCTGCGAGGTCACGGCCCCCAGCACCCGCCCCGAGCGCAGCCGCTGCGTGGTGTGATCTTGATCGTCGAGCACCACGTCGACCCGCGCGTCGTGCTGGGCCGCGAAGGCGGCGAGCGCTGGCATCAGCCACGTGGCGAGGCTGTCGGCGTTGACGGCAATCGCCAGCCGCATGGGAGGCGCGGGCGAGCCGGTGCCGCCCTTGCCTGGGCTGGCCCTCGGGGCGAGCGTGGCGAGGAGATCGGTCTCGAGCAGTTCCACCTGACGGGCGTGCCGGTAGACCATCTCGCCCACCGGCGTCGCCACGCAGGGGGAGGCCCGCACCACCAGGATCGCCCCCACCTGCTCCTCGAGCTGCTTGATCCGCTGCGACACCGCCGACGGCGTCACGTGCAGCACCCGGGCCGCGCGTTCGAAGCTGCCCTCGCGGATCACCGCGGCCAGAGCGGCCAGAGCACCCGCTCCCAGCATCATTAGAGAATCTTAACTAGATTCAGAAAGTTTAGCCAGACTCATCCGGCGACGGGCGCTAGCTTCATGGTGATGATCGGGCGTTGCTTGGTGATGGTGTGGGCCGGGCTGGCTCTCGTGGCGTGCACGGAGCCGGCGGGAGGCTTCGACGACGTGGGCGACGAGACCGGAGAGACCACCGACGATCCCACCCGTGGGCTGCCCTCGGTGTCGACCCTCGTGATCCCGATGCGCCCGCGGACCGAGCTGGAGCTGTCGACGGTGCTGGAGCTGGTGGAGGAGGACGGCGGGCCGCGGCTGCAATTCGCCACCCGCCTGGACCTCGCCCGCGGCGAGGGCTACCCCGACGTGCTCACGGTATCGCTGCCCTCGTCGTGGTGGGCGACCTGCGGCCCCGTCGAGGGGGCGCTTTCGCTGGCGTCGCTGGAGGGCTCCACCGACGCCGTGGGGGTCGAGCTGGCCGACGAGGCGACCATGGTCGTGCGCGGGCACGCCGAGGGGGCGGCGAGCATCATCGGGGCGGGGTCGATCACGCTCGACGAAGAGGCTTGTGCGGTGCCGGCCGGGACCACGCTGCCCGTGGACCTGTCGCTGACGATCGCGGTGCGGCCAGCCGACGACGCCCGCATCGAAGGGCCCCACCGCGGGTGCGACGGGCCGATCGCGGTCGGGGCCGACCCGAGCACGGAGGGCAATTGGTTCACGGCGCAGCTGCTCGACCGCGAGGGGGAGCCGTTCCAGGCCGCCAATGCCGAGCCCGACGCGCAGGTCAGCGTCGAACTGCACGGCGCCTTCGAGGCCGAGCACGCCGAGCCCGACGTGCTGGCTCGGTGGGTCGTGCCCTCGGAGCCGGGCGAGGTGGAGATCGTGCCGGCGTTCGGCCAGCCGCGAACGGTCGAGGTGGTGGAGGCCGAGGCGATCGTCGCTGCGACGGTGCAGTTCCAGCTCGCCGGCACCGCGTCGGGCCCGCTGGTGCTCGAGTCGGGCGAGCGCTACGGCGAGGGCGGCTGGGGGCGCGCGGCCAACCGCATCGCGCCGATCGTGGTCGACGCGGACACGGATCGCGGCCCGCTGTGCTCCAGCCCGGCCACCGCATGGTTCCAGCTCGAGAGCCTGACCCCGCAGGTGTGCACCATCGTCGAGCTGCCCCGGGACGCGGGTCCCGACGGCTACACCTTCTTCGGCGCTCGCACGGGGCAGGCGGCGCGGCTGGTCACCGCCGGCACCTGCACGCTGTCGCTCGACGCACCCGACGTCGCGGCCGAGGCCGGGTTTCCGCTGCGCCTGAGCGCTGAGTTCGCTGATCCGACGGGGCTGCACGAGTTCTGAGCCGAGGCGGCCGAGGCGGCCGGGCGCTCGCCGGTCGCTCGCCGAGCCCCGCGGCCGTCCGTTGCGCGCTGTGGCCGACCCGGCGACCCGGCGTGCTCTCGGGCAGCCCTACCGCGCCGGCAAGCTCTCGCCCAAGAACGCATCCGCCTTCGCCCCCAGCGTCTCCGGATCGGTGATCGGCGTAGAGCAAGCCGACGCCGTGCACAGATACACCGCCGCTTTCCCGATCTCCGGATACCGCTCCCCCGGCCGGCTCACCTCCACCACCGCCCGCGGCTCGGGAACCCGCAGCGCCGCCCTATGCAGCGCTTCCGTGCCCGCGTCCCCCACCTCGCCCACCACCGTCACGTCCACCGTCGGCATCAGCACCGACTCGAGCGCCAGCGCATACTTCCCGATGATCCGCCCCTCCTCGGCCACCGTCTCTCGCTGCCCGACCGCCGCCACCGCGCGCTCCGCCGCCTCGCGGTAGGGCGTATCGGTGCGCCCGTCCCCGTCGAGGTAGCGGTGCAGGTCGATCATGAAGCGCGCGGCCAGCCCGTTCTCCTCGAGCGGCTTGCGGCGCTCCCGAAACACGCCCACCGCGCTCGGATCGGCGGTGTGCGCATGGAACCCGCCGTGCTCGGAATCCTGAAGCTCCGCCCGCATGAACTCCGCCGTGCGCCGAGCCGCCCGAAGCCAGTGCTCCTCCCCCGTCGCCCGGTACAGCGCCAGCAATCCCGCCCCCATCGCGGCCTGATCGCGCAGGTACAGCAACCCCTCCGGATCGTCGCCCGCCCCGTGCAGGAACGCCCCGCCGCGGGTGAGGTGCGTGCGCATCAGGTGCTCGGCCGCCCGCTCGGCGTCGGCGAGATCCTCAGCGTCCCCGCTGGCGGCGTACAGCTCCACCAGCGCCCGGATCATCAGCCCGTTCAGATCGGCATACACGCTCGTGTCGATCCGCGGCAGCCCCAGCGCCCGGCGCTCGGCGTCGGGCTTCGCGTAGTACTCCGCCCCCGTGATCACCGGCTGCCCCTCGCGGCGCAGGTCGGCGTCTTGGCTCGTATAGAACCCACCCTCGGGCGCGCGCATCATGTCGCGCATGTAGCCGGCGGTGAGCCGAGCGCTCCGTAGCCACGCGTCGTCCCCCGAGTACCGGGCCATCATCGCGTAGTTCTCGATCGCCCCCGCCTGCACGGCCACGATCTTCTCGTAGTGCGGGTGGTCCCAGTCGCCGCGCACCGAGTACTGATAGACGCCGCCCCACACCGGGTCGGTGATCTTCTGCTCGTTGCGCAGGGTGAGCGCGGCGCGGTCGAGCCACTGCGGCTGGTCGTAAAGCCGCGTGCGCACCAGCGCGTGCTCGAGCGGGGCAGGGAAGGGGTACTTCTGTCGCTCGCCCCAGCCGCCGATGTCGGGCTGGTAGTAGCCGTCGAGCTGCTCGGTCACCATCGCGAGCACCGGCCCCAGCGCGCCCTCGATGGGGCGAGCCTCGTCGGCCGGCGACGTGCGCTCGGCCAGCGTGCCCGCCTCGCGCTCGGCCACCAGCTCGCGCAGCAGCGCGCCAAAGACCTCGGGGTTTCGAAACCCACGCAGGGCCATCACCGGCTGCGCGTCGGGGGTGAGGAACGCGGTGGCCGGCCAGCCCCACGCCCGGTAGCGCTCCGCCACGTCGGGGCGAGCGTCGGAGTCGACGCGGATCGTCACGAAGTGCTCGCGCAGCAGCGTGGCGATCTCCGGATCGGCATACGTCTCCTCGTCCATCACGTGGCACCAGTGGCACCACGACGCGATCACGTTGATCAGGATGATCTTGTCCTCCCGCTGCGCTCGCTCGAAGCTCTCCGGCGCCCAGTCGACCCACGCGGTCTCGGAGGCGACGGCCGGGGCGGGTGAGGAGGGGGCGGCGGGAGCGTCGCCGTGGCCGCAGGCGGGGCCGAGGGCCAGAGCGGTGAGCAGGGCGATCGGGCGAAGGCGCAGCATGCGAAGATCCTCGTCAGCGATACGGGGCGGCGGCCCGAGGGGATCGCCGCCCCGCCGAGCGACCGCCGGCTGGCGCGCCACCGCGCAAGCGCTCGCGCACCCGACCGTGCCGCAGTGCCGTTCGAGACGCCGTGCCACCGCCCGGCCGAGGGCCCGAGGGCCCCCGCGCGCTCACGCGCTCACGCGCGCCAGAACGCCCGCTCAGGTGCAGCTGAAGGGGACGACCCCGAACATGATCCCGGCCACGAACAGGGTGATGGCCAGGGACAGCGGCAGCCCCCCGGTGGAGGGCGGGTCGGTCTCGTCGTCGGAGCCCGACTCCGGGTGTGCATGCGCGTGCACATGCCGGGCGTCGCTGTCGTCACACAAAGCAAAGCAGCCTAACACCGACCGCTCGGGGGGATCAATCCGATCTTCGTGTGGACCCGGTCACCACGATGCCCGAGCGGGCCCGCCGGGTGGGCGGTGTCACGAAGATTTTACCGCATCGATTGGATTGACCCAGGGGACATCGTCTAAGGTCCGGACCGGGACCGACATGCAGAGCACGACGACGACAAGCGAAGCCGAGCCTCGCCGAGGCTTCATCTCGACCTGGATCCTGGACTTCCACAACCGCACCGTCCTGTTCCGCCTAGGGAACTGGCTGTTCACCACCTACGCCTTCTTGGCCGGCATCGCGTTCGCGACCGGCTTCGGCGTGTCGCTCTGGTACGACGGCATGGTGGGCATGGACGTGGTCACCATGGCCAAGCTCTACCTGTTCTTGGTGGTGCCGGCCGTGCTGGTGGGGCTGCGTTCGTTCAGCATCATGCTGGAGTGGCGCGAGCTGTTCCGGCGGCCCATCGCCACCCTCATCAAGCCGGGCTACATGCTCCACGGCGGGGTCGCGGGCGGCGTGATCGGCCTGTACGCGGTGAGCGTTCTGTCGGGCGTGCCCCTGCTGCGCATCCTCGACGCCCCGGCGTTCGCCATGCCCCTAGGCGAGGCCATCGCCCGCCTCGGCTGCTTCGTCTACGGCTGCTGCTGGGGTCGACCCACCCGCAGCACCCTGGGGAGCCGCTTCGGCGTCCGCTACACCAGCAAGGACGCCAAGGTCATCCGCGCCGCGCCCCACCTCGAGAACGTCAAGATCCACCCCGCCCAGCTGTACGCCTTGGTGGTCTACCTGGGGCTGTTCGCGGTGTTCTACGCCATCCTGCCCTACCTGCCCTTCGACGGCGCGCTGGCGGGCATCTACCTCATCTCGCACTCCGTCATCCGCTACACCCTGGAGTACTTCCGCCAGGACGACCGCGGTCGGCTGTGGGGCAAGCTCACCCACACCAACCTCTACGCGGCCCTGATGATCCTCGGCGGCGTGCTGTGCCTGTACGCGGGCAGCACGGGCGGGATGCATGCCACCGTCGACATGGGCATGCGCTTCGTGCACGTGCTCGGCAACGGCCAGATCATGCCCTGGATCGCCCTATACGGCCTGGTCTTCGGGTTCGCCTACGGCGTGCACTACAAGAAGGTCGGCTCGTGGATCCAAAGCCCCAGCGGCGGCATGAATCCCAACGTCGACGAGATGAGCATGGGCGCCGTCTCCCGCATGGAGGCCAAGGCCCGCGGTGAGGGCGAGGGCGAGGCCCAGTAGGCCGGTCCTCTCGCCTGCATGGCGCGCCCATGGCGCGCAACTCGAGACGAGTCGTGGGGCAGCCTGCGGCTCGTCTCTCGATTTCGGGCGGGGACGCCCTTGCCGGATCCCCGGCGTGTCGAAGAACGGGACCTGGAAGGTCAGTACGATGCACGCCGAAATCCAGATCGTCGGACCGATCGTGCCCGTGCCCAGCCCCGCGCTGGTCGAGGAGGAACCCGACCTCCTCCCGGTGGAGGGCGGAGACCCGGCCGCGTCCTCGTCGTCCGGCACGCTCGACATGAAGGCCCTCGCCTCGCTCGGCGCACCCAAGGGTGGTGAGCCGCAGTCGATGGCCGGCCCCGACCTCGACCCCGACCTCGAGCTGCCCCGGTTCTCGGGCATCGCCCTGGCCGAGGCACCGGTCGAGATCACCGGGTCCGTCGTCGAGTCCCCGACCGTCGGGCCCGAGCCGAGACCCAGCGCCCCGCGCGGCACCGACACGGTGTTGCGCCGCGGCTTGCCGTGGGTGATGGCCGCCATGGGCTCGGTGCTCGCCGTGCTGCTGCTCGTGAACTGAGCGGCCCCGAACCAACCAACCAACCAACCAACCCTTCGCCGACGCGCGACGCGGTCGGTCGTAAAGGATGCGCGACCTCCGAGGTCGACCCCGCGTGCACGTCTCGCGGCGTGGTAGACCTGATCCACATCGATGTCCGTATCCGTCCACCGCACCGAGCAGCTGTACCCGTGGTCACTGAACTTCCCGGGGTGGAGGCGCGTGCTGCCGGGGGTGGTCAAGGAGATCATCCGTGACCAGGTCACCTTGATCGCGGGCGGGGTGGCCTTCTTCGGGTTCTTGGCCATCTTCCCCGCGATGGCCGCGATCGTCGCCGCCTACGGCCTGGTGTTCGACGCGTCCGACGTCGCCAACCAGATCACGGGCGCGCGCGGCATCCTGCCCAGCGCCGCGCTCGAGTTGCTCGAGGAGCAGCTCCATCGCCTCATCTCGGCCGATTCCGGGTCGCTCAGCCTGGGCGCAGTGCTGGGGCTACTGCTGGCGCTGTGGAGCGCCAACAAGGGCAGCCGGGGCATCGTGATGGCCATCAACATGGCCTACGACGAGAAGGAGGACCGCAACTTCATCAGCCTCAACCTCGTCAGCTTCATCCTCACGGTGGGGATCATCGGCGCCGTGCTGATCATGGTGGGCATGGTGGCGGTGGTGCCGGCGTGGCTTTCGTGGGCGGGGCTGTCGGTCGATACCGAGCGCTGGCTGGCCCTCGCGCGCTGGCCGGTGCTGCTGACCATGCTGCTGCTCGGCTCGTCGGCGGTCTACTACCTCGCGCCCAACCGTCGCTTCGCGCGCTGGCAGTGGCTGACGCCCGGGGCGGTGTTCTTCACCTTCTCCATGCTCGCCGTGTCCGGGTTGTTCTCGCTGTACGTGCAGAGCTTCGGCAACTACGACGACGTCTACGGCTCGCTGGGCGCGGCGGTGGTCTTCTTGCTGTGGCTGTACCTCGGGTCGTTCCTCGCGCTGCTCGGCGGAGAGCTGAACGCCGCGGTGGAGCGCGAGGTGGCGGTCTGCCGGACGGTCGGCTCGCCGCGGCCCAAAGAGACGAAGATCGCCCGCACAGCGGCGCAGTAGCGGTCGAGGGTCCCGCGGCATCGGTCGCCGGGTCCGGTCCGCCGCAGTCCGCCGCGGTCCGTCGCAGTCCGCCGCAGTCCGCCGCAGTCCGTCGCAGTCCGCCGCAGTCCGCCCGCTACTCGCTGTCGTCCGGCGCCGCCGCGAGCTTCGTCTCGGGCTCCTCCACGTCGGTGTCGTCGTCGGTGTCGTCGGTCTCGTCGCCCTCGTCGTCGCTCGTCTCGTCGCCCTCCTCGACGGGGTCCTCCTCCATCGCCGGCTTGGGCTCGGCCTCCTTCTTGGACGCGGCCGCCTGCTTCTGCTTCTTCCCGCCGAAGCGTCGCTGCCACCACAACCCCACGCCGCCCTGGGCGGCGTCGCCGAAGAACGTCTCCACGCTCCAGTACGGCGGCGCGAACCGGTACTCGAGCGAGAGCTGGGCCTGGTTCTCGTCGTCGGGCGCGTTGTGGTGGTAGGTGCTCTCCACGTAGACCTTGCGGTTGATCCGCTTGCCCACGGTGAGGATCGGCTGCTCGACGGTGTCGCCGAAGCCCACGCCCACCCGGTCGATGCCCACGCTCTCGCGGAGCTGCCGCTGCAGCGCCGAGTTCTGGAACGCGGCGAGCACCGAGGCCACCTTGGCGCTGTACTCCGTGTCGTCGGCCTCGTTGGAGTCGGCCTTGCCGGTGATGAGCAGCGCGAAGATCTCGGACTCGGCCATGGCCGGGTCCGAGCGCAGCCGGAGCCGCGGCCGGCTCACCGAGCCATCCACGATCATCGTGACCAGCGCGTCGCCGGTCTGGGTGGTGGCCTCCAGGTCGATGAACAGGTCGAGGTCGCCCTCGGCGGGCAGCCGCACCGCGCCGCGCGTGATGTCGAAGTCGTTGCCCAGCAGCGACACCCGGCCCCCGCCGTCGGTGTGGAACATGCCGCTCACCTGCGGCTTGCTGCCCTGCTCGCGGTGCACCTGGATCTTGCCGCTCCAGTCCATGTCGGCCTGGGCGGCCCGGATCCGCAGGGGATCGGCCAGCGTGAAGGTGACCTCCATGTCCTGGGGCACCCACGGCTCGCGATCCTTGTTGTCCGCCCGCTTCTCGCGGCCGGTGGGATCGGCAAACACCACGCCGTCGTTCTCGGGGATCTTCTTGGCCGAGCTGCCCCCGGCGTTCTTGAGCACGTCCACGAAGCCGTTGTGGGCCACCACGTCGAGCCGGGTGACGGTCCCGGTGGCGTCCAGGTCCGCGTCGATCTGCGTCTCGAGGGTCATCATCGGCAGACCAGGCCGCACGATCGGCAGGGAGCTGGCGATGAGCTTCAGCGAGCCGCGGGTGTTGCCGCGCTCGATGTGCAGCGAGCCGGTGGCCCGGGTCGAGCCGTCGCCGCTGCGCGCGGACAGCTCCAGCTCCACGTCGTGGTCGTGCAGGGTCGTCTCGAGCTGGAGCGCGGTCAGCCGCTGCTGGAGCGGCACGATGGTGATGGCGCCCTTGTCGATGGTGACCTTCCCGGCCAGCTCGGGGTGGAGCAGCGGACCCTCCAGCGAAGCGTGCAGGCTCATCGAGCCCTCGGGGTGGTGCACCGCGTCGGGCAGCAGCGGCGCGAGGCTGGTGAGATCCAGCCCCTCCGCGTTGGCCTCGGCCGAGATCACCAGGTCGGCCAGCTCGACCTTGCCCTTCATCACGTCGGCGAGCACCGCCTCGAGCGTGGCGGTGGCCACCAGCCCGCTGGGCCCGCCGCCCACCAGCACCCGCGCGTCCTGCTGCTCGGGCCCGATGTCGACGCGCACCGACACGGGGATCGGCAGCATGTCGTCCTTGCTCAGGTTCAGCCGCGACTGCACCGTGCCCGTGGGCGAGAACGCCGGCCCCCTCAGCACGACCTCGGCGTTGGCGTCGAGCTTCAGCCCCCGGGGCAGGGAGACCACCGTCGCCAGCGATTCCTCGTCGACGCCCGCGGCCCACAGCCGGATCTCGTGGTCCTGGTCCTGGTGCCACTGGAATTCTCGGGTCGCTCCGTTCACGTGCAGCGGCGCCCGCCCGGCGACCTCGACCCGCTGCGTGCCGTGGCGCTGGTCGACCCGGGCCACCAGCGCCTCGCCGTCGTAGTCGGCCTTCAGGTCCACGTGGCCCAGGGCCCGGGAGCGCACGTCGAAGTCGTCGATCGCCAGCGTGGCGCTCAGCCGCGGATCGGTCACGGTGCCGTCCAGCCGCAGCGTGCCCCCCAGGGTGCCGCCCATGGCCAGGGAGGGCCGGATGTGCCGCAGCCCGGCCAGGCGCACGTCGTCGAACTCCACCGTGGCCTCGAGCGGCCGGTTCGGATCCCAGGTGGGCGCGGCCTTCATGCCGCGGGTGTAGACCGGCAGGTGGGTGGAGACCTCCACCAGCTGCGCCCACGGCCCGCTCACCCGCACGCGGGCGTACGTGTCGTCCTCGGTGGTGCTCACGCGAACCTCGGCCGCGCCGATCTCCACGCCGGCCGCCGCGAGCTGTCGGCCCTGCACGATCCCCTCGCCGCGCAGGGTGCCGTTCTCGGCGACCACGTTCAGCTGCACGCCCACCACGCCCTCGAAGTTGCGCTCGGGCACCCACGGATCGACCGCGGCGAGATCGAAGCCGTGCACCTCGGCCACCAGCCGGTGGGTGCCCTCGGGCTTCAGCCGCACGCGCTTGGCCGGCAGGTCGATCTCCACCGGCACCAGCACCGAGGCCCGGGTGCGGCCGATCTCGCGCCCGGACACGCTCAGGTCGGCCCGCGCCTCGTCGTCCTCGTACAGCGCGGTCAGCCGCACGTCGCCCAGCGTGTGCTCGCCCAGGCCCGCCCCGTCGACCGAGACCTTCGCGATCACGGTGGGGTCGCGCATGGGCCCGGCCACCCGCACGGTGCCGTCCACCCGACCGCGGGGCAGCGTGTCGGGGGGCAGCCAGGGCTTCAGCTCGTCGAGGTCGAAGTCCTCGAGGTCGACGCTCACGCTCATGTTGCGCGACGCCAGCAGCCCGAAGCCGCCGCCGGCCAGGCTGGCGCGCACCGGCACCCGGGCGAACACCCGGGCCGTGGCCTCGCCATGGCCCCAGTTCACCTCGGCCCGCGCCCGCTGGTGGTCGTAGCGCGCGTCGAGCCCCACCGTGCCCAGCGGGTCTCCGGCCCAGGCCAGCGAGGTGGCCTGCAGCGTGGCCCGCAGCGTGGGCGCGTCGGAGGTGCCGGCCAGGTGCACCTGCCCGCCCAGGCGCCCCGCCACCGGCACCTTGGGCGCGAACTGCTGCACCACCCCGAGATCGAGCCGGTCCATGTCGACGTCGAGGTTCGAGCGCCCCTGCCAGGCGAAGCGCCCGTTCGCGCCGAGGTGGCCGCCGGCCACGGCCAGGCGGAAGTCACGGATCGTCGCGCTGCCCTCTCCGATGTGGGCCGACGCGGGCTGCGTCAGGCGCAGCGGCTGGTCGCGCAGCTCGCCCTGCAGGCGCGTCAGCTCGATGGCCACGCCGTCGCCGGTGGCGACGTGGCCCTCGACGATCAGGTGGTCGCCCTCGTGGCGGGCGCGGGCCTGCACGTCGCACGACCACCCGCCCGGGTGGCGGCATTTCACGTCCACCGCCCCCGCCCCGGTGAACTGCGGGATGTCGCGCGACAGGATCTGGCCCACGTACTGCGTGGTCTGGGCGGCCGAGCGCACCACCACGTGGGCCTCGGCCGACTCGAGCTTGCGCCCGGGCAGCTCGGCCGAGGCGCGGATCCGGGTGCCGGGGACCACCACCTCCGCGCGCGCCCGCATGCCGGCCGTGTCCCCCCGCAGCCACGCCCGCACGTCGGTGTCGGGCGCGGTCACCTGCGCGTGGGCCTGCAGCCGGCCGTCCCGCGCCATCCGGGCGGTGGCGGCCAGGCGGGCATCGGGAATCCCGTAGCCCAGCGAGGGCGCCACCTCGCCCCGCACCCGCGCCCGCATCGTGCCCTCGGGGGGGAACTCCGCGCCCAGCTCGAGGTGGGCCCGGCCGTACTCGGGCACATCGGCCCAGATCTGCGCGTTGGCCTCCGTCCACGTGCCCTCGCCCACGATCTCGACCTCGCCCGGGGGCAGCTTCACCTTCTCGAGCGGCGACGAGGCCAATCGGGCCGACAGCCCCGCCGCGTACTGCTTGGCCAGCACGTCCAGCCGCGCCTCGCCCACCGACACCTCGCCCGCGTCGGACTTCAGCCACAGATCCTCCACCGACACCACGGGGGAGTCCCAGGCCAGCCGGCCCCGGCCGTCGGTGACCAGCAGGTCCTCCACCGGGCTGACCACCGCCGTGATCTCCTCGATGGTCAGCGCCGCGTGCCGGCCCTGCCCCGTGAGCTGGGCCACCAGCGCCGTGTCTCGCACCAAGAACACCTCCGGCGGCTCGACCCCCGCGGGCTGGTGGCGGATCACCGCCACGTCGCTGGCCTCGATGTGCCCGTCGATCTCCACCGGCAGGTTGGGCCCGGGGTCGTTGGGATCGCCGGGGGGCTTGTTGGGATTCTTGAGGTCGTCCCAGCTGGGATCGGGCCACAGGTGCACGCGCACGCCGTCGACCACCAGTCGCTCCACCTCCACGCGGCGGCTCACCAGCGCCAGCAGCCGGGCCTCGAGGCACAGCTCGCGCGCCGTGATGAGGGGGCGACCGTCGGCGTCGGCCACCGTCACGCCCTCCAGGCACAGCCGGTCGGCGAGGTTGCCCTCGATCTCGTCGATGGAGACGTTGCCGGGGATCGAGCCGGAGTAGAGCGCCACCCCCTTCTCGAGGGCGAAGCGGGTGCCGCGATCGGTGGCCAGCACCACGGTCAGCAGCGCCACCACCAGGGCCAAGAGCACGCCCAGGCCGATCCCCACGCCTCGGGCCACGCGGCGCAGGCGGCTGCGGCGAGGGCGTGAGGCCTCGGGCTCCGGCTCCGGGTCTGGCCGGGACTCCGGCTTGCTGGCGTAGATCTTCAGAACGTGTCCCCCAGCCCGAAGTGCAGCGCCCAGCGGGGCTGGGCTTCGTACATCTCCGGGTTGTTGAGGCGAACGCCCACGTCGAGGCGGAACGTGCCGATCCGGCTGGCGTAGCGGAGCCCGGGCCCGGCCGAGTAGTTCCACTGCTGCGGGCGGAACGTGCGGACGTCGGCCTGCACGTCACCCATGTCGAAGAAGGCCACCGTCCACAGATCGCTCCACACGCGGGTGCGCACCTCGAAGTTTCCCAGCACCGAGGTGTTGCCGCCCACCGGGACCCGGTCGCAGGTGCCCTCGAAGCAGTCGTCGATGTAGGGCGACAGCCGCCGCAGGCCCCAGCCGCGCACCGTGCTCGCGCCGCCGAGGTAGAGCTTGAGGTCGAAGGGCGCGCCCGGCTCGTCGCCGAACGGCAGGATGAAGCCCAGCCGGCCTCGCGCGGCGAACTGCAGGCGCCGGCGCAGCGGGGTCCAGTAGGCGCGCACCTCTGGGGTGATCTTGTTGTAGTCGAACTGCCCGCCGAAGATCCCCCCGGCGATGTCGTAGGTCGCCCCGATCACCGCGCCGTTGCTCGGCTCGAGCAGCTTGTCGGTGAAGTGCAGGTTGAGCTCGACCTCCATGTAGCTCAAGATGTAGGGATCGCGGAAATCCAGCCCCAGGATGGTGCGGTTGCGGTCGAGGGTGGGGGACAGCGCGAAGAAGTCCACGAAGCGGACGTTGTGGGACAGGCCCGCCTCGATGTAGCGGGTGAAGAAGCGCGACACGCCCACCCGGTTGCCCGGGGAGTAGAACTTGTAGCCCTCCTGCAGGCCCAGCTCGAACTTGGGCTCGAGGGTCCAGACCAGCTCGTCCTCCAGCAGGCCCTTCTTGCGCAGGCTGGGCTCGACCAGCGCGATGGGGCCGTGCTCCTCGGGGTTGTAGAGGGCCGGCAGCTCCGCGTAGCCCCCGCGCACCCGCAGGCGGAAGCGGGTGAGCGTGCCCGCGAGGTTCTGGTGCTCGTAGCGGGCTTCGCCGTACTCCTCCCAGCGGTTGGGCTCCAGCCCCAGGCCCACGCCGAGCTTGATCGACTGGGGCTTGCTCTCCTGCACGTGGATCACCAGGTCCACGTGTCCGTCGCGCGGCTCGTCGGCCTCGGTGATGGTGACCGCACCGAACACCCCCAGCGAGTAGACGGCCTCTTGGATGTGGGCGAGGCGGCGGGGGGAGAAGGGCTTGTCCTCGTAGTCCTCGAACTCCACCCGCACCGGGTGCTCGGGCACGGTCTGGAGCCCCTCGATCTCGATCTTGCCGATCCGCACGAACGGCCCGGGGGTCAGCTCGAACACCACGTCGGCGCGCCGGCTGACGCGGTCGACGGTCGCGCTGGCCTGGACCTCCGCAAAGGCGTAGCCGCGATCGCGCAGCGCCTCGCGCATGGTGGCCTCCGAGTCGTGCAGCTCTTCCACGTCGAACGGCTGGTCCATGGTCAGCCCGCAGTGGGTCTGGATGCGCTCGGGGCGGGCCCGGCGATCGGCGGGTCCTTCGGGGGGCCCTTCGGGCCACTTGAAATCGATGCCGGTGACCAGGGTCGGCTCGCCCTCGTCGATCACGAACAGCACGTCGGCGACCTTGTCGTTCTTCGGTCGCACCTGAACGTCGGTCACCGTGGTCTCGTAGTGGCCGTGGGCGGCGTACAGCTCCACGATCCGCTCGGCGTCGACCGGCATCAGCCCCTCGAGCAGGTAGCGGCGGCTGGGGATCGGCAGCCAGCGGGTCTCCTTGAGGTTGAGGTACTCCTCGATCTCCTTGTCGCTGAGGTGCGTGTTCCCCTCGAACTCGATGTCGCGCAGCCGATACTGCGCGCCGGACAGCTCCTTGGCCGTGCGGCGGCGGCTCGCGCAGCCCGACGGCCCCAGGCCCGACAGCACCACGAGCGACGCCACCGCCAGGGATCCGAGCTTCGCGTGCAGGGTTCCTGATCGGCGGGTCCGGGGCGGGGCCGAGAGTCGAGCGTCGGGAGCGGTGGTGTTCACGGAGATCGGGAGGCCGAAGGCCACCCCGCGGGGACCGGTGCCCGCGGCCGGAGGTCGGCTGAGTATCGCAGCCGGTCTACGCTGCCCCCACCGGGTGACAAGCGTCGATCATTGCGATGAGCGCCGGCCAGAACGTTGATTTCGTGAGCAAACCGCAGGGGATACCCGTACCCAGGGGCTCTTTGCACCGCGTTGCACCGCGTTGCACCGTCATGTGGGTGCGGGATCGACGAGCTGCGCGCTGTACACGGGGGCCGGGGGGATCGAGCTAGCGAGCCGAGAGCTTCGACGCGAGCCACTGCTCGACCCAGGCCTGGTGGGGGATGGGCTCATGGTCCTGGCGCAAGCGGAGCAACCGCATCGTGGTCCTGGCCGCTGGCGATGCGCTGGAGTGTTCGCAGGCGCACCACTTCGGGGTCGTTGGAGCCGAGGGCCTGCTCGAGGGTCTCGAGGCTCTCGGCCGCTCGCTCGATGTCGTCGTCGTCGAGTGCGTCGTCGGTCGCGTCGATGAGGGCCTGGGTCTCGCGGTTGCGCGACGGGGTGTCGAACAGGGTCTCGAGGATCTCGTTGACGTCCTGACCCTCGCGGTGCGTGCCCTCGAGCAGCGCGAAGCCCTGGAGGGGCCGGAGCTGGCGCGGGAGCAGCTCGCTGACCACGATGGGGGAGTGGGTGGTGAGCACGAGCTGCGCGCCGGGGAAGACCTTCCGCAGCCGGGCGGGAAGTTCCCGCTGCCACTGCGGGTGCAGGTGCTGCTCGAACTCGTCGATGATGAGCACGAAGGGCTCGGCGAGCGGGCGGGGAGACTCGGGATGAGCGATGACCAGGCGGCGGGCGATGTCGGCGATCATCGCGATGATCGTGCGCTCGCCCTCGCTGAGGCTGTCGAACAGCAGCACGTCGCCGTTCTTCTCGACGGTCAGCCGTGGGATCGCCAGGCCCATCGCGCCTCGTCGGATGACGCGCAGGTGATCGTAGCCGGGCAGTAGGGCTCGAACGGCGGAGCGCACTGCGTCTAGGGAGGGGCTCTCGGTCGACTCCCCGTAGCGGAAGCGCTCGTTCTCCTCGTCTTCCATCTCGCGGAACCAGTGGAAGAACCGGTCGTAGCCTTCGGGGCCGCGGGGATCATGGCGAGCGTCGTCTTGGTTCCACTCGCCCGGTTGGGTCGAGCCGGGCGTGGCGTCTCGAACGGGACGATCGACGGAGTAGGTGAAGACCAACTCACGCAGCGACGGCCCACGAGGTCGCTTGCGCGCCAGTCCCCTCGTCTTGCCAGTTCTCACGACGCGATGTATGGGCGGGATGCCTTCGAGACCTATCAAGATCTCAGCCTGCCTAGCGCCGAGTTTGACATCCGAGTACTTCCAGGGCATCAGCTCCAGCCCCACCAGCAGCGCATCGATTACGCTGGTCTTGCCGCACCCGTTGACCCCCACCAACACGGTGAGATCGGGCTCGAAGCGCAGATCGAGCCGCTCGAACCCGCGAAAGTCGTTCAGCCGTAGCCACTCGAGCGCCATCGCGGGCGAGAGTATAGCCGCTCACCGCCCGGTGTGCGGGTCGTCGGGGGGCTCGGCGTACAGGCTGGTCAGCGGTACGTCGTCGAGGGTGAGCACCTGCATGGGCGCGGTCGTTCCCATGCGCTGCCACAGCGATTGCTCGTCGACCCCCATGTGCAGCTCGTGGAACAGCAGGCCCGAGCGGGCGCGCCGAGCCGGGGCGGGCTGCAGGCCCTCGGGCCACCGTCCCTCGCGCTCGTACTGCCGCCGCGAAAGCTCGTGCAGGTCGTGCAGGTACAGCGGCCCGGGCACCTGCCGCAGCGTGGGCCAAAGCTCGTAGAGCGCATGTCCCCAGAAGCCGCGGTTGAGCCCGAGATCGGCCGCGCCCCGAGGGCCGCCGGCCAGCGGAGCGTACTGCGAGAGGTTGTAGGGGTGACCGTCGAGGGTGGCGATGGCCGCGGGGCCCAGGCACAGGGCCAGCGCGATCGGGGCCAGCCATCGCTCTTGCCGACCGACCCGCACCGCTCGCCACAGCTCTCGCCACGCCACCGCGGCGGCCAGGGCCAAGAACGGGTAGGCGGTGAGCCAGTGCTTGGTGCCGCCGAAGATCGGCGTGCTCGGCAGGCTGATGAGCACCAGCGGGAACGCGGCCAGCAGCCCCAGCCACAGCGCATCGAGGCGAGACCAGCCCGCGGGCAGCGGCGCCGACCAGCGCGACCGCGGCGAGGCGGCGGCCGGGAGCGTGGGGGCTCGCAGATCATGGCGCACCGACAGGCCCAGCCCCACGCCGGCGAGCAGCAGCAGCGCCGTGGGCACCGTGGCCCACGTCATGATGGCCACGTAGGACACCGGCATGGGCGGCTGGTTGTAGTTCCGCCCGAGCAGCTCCATGTTGTACCAGGAGTGGTGGCGGTGGAACTCGGCGTACTCCAGCAGCCGGTTCACCGGGTCGGACCACACCCAGGGCCACAGCGCCCAGGCCACCAGCGGGGCGAGCACGGCCATGCTCAGCAGCGGCAGCGGCAGCCACTGCGCGGGGGTGATCGCTCGCCCGTGTCGCCACCGGCCCCACGCCAGGCAGCCGTAGTAGTGCAGCGCGAGCAGGGGGCCGAGGAACAGCGCGTTGTGCTTGACCGCGATCGCCACTCCCAGCAGCGGGCCGACCAGCCACCCCCACGCGCGGCGGCGCAGCGCGGCCCGGTACGCCAGCGCCACGCCCAGGCCGGCCACCGCCACCGGCACGTCGAACGCGTGCAGGCCCGCGTGAAAGGCCACCCGCGGCAGCAGGATGAACCAGCCCGCGGCCAGCAGGCCTCCGAGCAGCCCGCCGCCCCACGCATGGCCCCACACGAACAACAGGGTCACGCCCAGGCCGGCGATGATCTGGGCCGGCAGGCGCATGGCCGCACCTTCGAGCATCCCGCGGCGAGGGGGCGCGCCACGCTTCGGCGGGGCGCTCGCCAGCATCCGGGCCGACAGCCCGCCCAGCGTCTTCATGAGCACCGGGTGCTCGTGGTTGACGCGGAAGTGCTGGTCGCGGAGCTTGCGATCCGCAACCCGGCTGGGCTGCTCGGCGACGGCGGCCACCCACGCGGCGTAGCTGCGGCTGGCGTCGAAGTAGATGCCCTCGTCGCGCACGTAGCCCACGTCGTTGTGGCCCCGGGCCAGCAGCACCACCGTCAGCAAGCCCAGCGCCAGCGCCAGGCCCCACACCGCCCAGGAGCGCCGTCGGGCCCGGGGCGGGGCGGGGCGAGGGGAGGGACCGTTGGGCGCGTCGCTCGTGTTGCTCACGTCGCTCGTGCCGCTCACGTTGCTCGTGCCGCTCACGTCGCTCGTGCCGCTCACGTCGCTCGTGCCGCTCACGTTGCTCGTGCCGTTCACGTTGCTCGTGCCGCTCGTGCCGCTCACGTCGCTCACGTCGCACCCTCCTGCAAGCTGCGCAGCTCCACGCAGGGCGCGTGGACCCGACCGGGCTCGTAGCCCGAGGTCTGCCAGGTGCCGCGCACGGCGGGGGTCAGCTCCAGCTCCACGTCGTGCGTGCCCGGCTCGGTGCGCAGCGCCAGCGGCCACCAGCCCTGGGCATCGGTGACCAGCCACTGCGCGTGCAGCTGGCCGTCGATCCGCACCCGCACCCGCACCGGCGCGTCGCTGCGCAGCCGCGCGTTGAAGTCGTCGAAGCCCACGTGACCTCGCAAGACGTCGCCGGTGGGCATGGCGGGGTAGCGCATGCGCACCGCCACGCCGTCGCCGAGATCGGCCTTCAAGCAGCGACGCGCGCGGTGATCCACCTCGACCACGGTCGCGTCGACACGCCCCTCGTCGCATCGCCGGCCCTGTCGTCCGCGGCAGGGACCGTGCTCGGTCTCCACCTCGAGCCGAGCCATGTCGGCCACGAAGTCGGCCAGCCGCGTGCCGGCGGCCGGCTGCTCGTAGGTGTGCAGCGCGAGGCCGCCCAGCGATCGGGTGGACACCAGCGTGGGCGGCGGCAGGTCTTCCCGGTCGGCCTCGCGCTCGGGACCCCAGGCATCGTCCCCGCGCCCCAGCACGTGGAAGCGCGGCGCCCCGCGCTGATCGGGAGGCGCGACCGCAGCCCAGCTCGCCAGCCGCGGCAGGTGCAGGCGCGCGCGCGGGCCCAGCCACGGGGTGCCCAGCCAC
>JGI12210J13797_10045230_pt1 | contig 26227 bp, 27 predicted proteins | sample ElkSlonscriptome_3_FD_13797 | JGI IMG/M metagenome (IMG submission 13797) | reverse complement strand
GCGGCCTTCGCGTTTCTTACGCAGATTTCTTTCAGTATTTTCCATGACCGTTATCCTTCAACTTTCTTCTGATTCTGGATGGTCTTGATACGGGCAACCGTACGACGCAGCTCTTTCATGCGTGCTGGGTTTTCCAACTGTCCGGAAACCTGCTGCAGTTTCAAATTGAACTGCTCTTTCTTGATTTCCTCGAGCTGAGCATCCAGCTCCGCAACCGTCATTTCATTAATTTCATTAACCTTCATCGTCTGGCCCATCCTTTAGTCGTGAGCGTGCCGCTGTACGAAACGGGCGCGAACCGGAAGCTTAGTGGCTGCAAGACGCAGACACTCTTTTGCAATAGATTCCGGAATCCCGTCGAGTTCGAACAGCATGGTACCCGGCTTAATTACGGCAACCCACTGGTCGACGCCGCCCTTACCTTTACCCATACGAACTTCCAACGGCTTCTTGGTGATTGGTTTATCGGGAAAAATGCGAATCCACATTTTACCTTTACGTTTCATGGCACGTGTTGCAGCAACACGACACGCCTCAATCTGGGTGGCCGTAATCCAGCCGCGTTCAAGCGACTGCAAACCGAATTCCCCATAGGCGAGCTTATTGCCCTTCTGTGCGAGGCCGCTGCGCGAACCGCGCTGGACCTTACGATATTTAACTCTCTTTGGCATCAAAGGCATGATTCAAATCTCCTAGGCTTTCTTTTCGGATTCCTTGCAGATCCAGACCTTGATGCCGATAATACCGGCAACAGTGTTGGCTTCTGCAACACCGTAGTCGATGTTGGCGCGCAGGGTGTGCAACGGAACCTTACCTTCTTTATAGCTTTCAGAACGTGCAATTTCTGCACCGTTCAAACGACCGGCAGCAAGGATCTTTATGCCAAGAGCACCATTATCCATAGCCATCTGAATCGCGCGCTTCATGGCACGACGATGAGATACGCGGCGTTCAAGCTGCATGGCTACGTTAGCGGCAACCAAGGTGGCATCAATGTCAGGCTTCTTGACTTCAGCAATTTCCACATACACCTCTTTTTTGGTGATTTTGGAAAGCACTTCGCGAAGCTTATCAATGTCTTCACCTTTACGACCGATGACCAGACCTGGACGAGCGGTTTTAATGGTTACACGAATGCGATTGGCATAACGCTCAACGTAGATGTCCGAAACAGCCGCGTCTTTCAGTCGTTCAGCAACGAGCTTGCGGATCTCAACATCTTCCTTGAGCATGGTACCGAAGTCACGCTTGTCGGCATACCAGCGGGAACGCCAGTCTTTCGTCAGCGCGAGTCGGAATCCGATAGGATTTACTTTTTGTCCCAAAACAAGTCTCCTTATGACTAAGCGTTATCGCTCAAAATAATGGTTACGTGGCTCGTCTTCTTTTGAATCGGACTGGCCATGCCTCGGGCACGCGGACGGAATCTTTTCATCATCGGTCCGCCATCCACGATAGCGTTCTTAACATACAGGCTGTCTGCGGAGAGACCTTCATTGTTTTCAGCGTTTGCGATCGCCGATTTCAGGGTCTTACCGATCTGAACAGCTGCCTTGCGGGCATTGAATTCAGTAATCCGCAGTGCATCGGCAACAGCGAGACCTTTGATCTCGTTGGCCAGGTCACGCGCCTTGGTCGGCGACATGCGGATATATTTAGTTGTTGCTGACACTTCCATGTGTTTTCAACCTCAATTTTCCACGGGGAATAAAGGGCGGAGAGTCTAGGGATTTTTCAACTTGAATCCAGCGGATTCGTTGAAAAATCCCATCCGACTATTTTTCCGTCGCCATACCGTGAGTTTTGAAAGCGCGGGTAGGTGAAAATTCACCCAGTTTGTGCCCGACCATATTCTCCGTAACAAACACCGGAACGAAAACTTTACCGTTGTGAACATTGAAGGTGTGCCCCACCATTTCCGGAACAATCACCGAGGCACGTGCCCAGGTCTTGATCGGAGTTTTGCGGCTGGCATCATCCATTTTACGAACCTTCTTGATCAGCTTCAGGTCAACGTAGGGACCCTTTTTAAGTGAACGACTCATTATTTCTTCCTCCGCTCAACAATATACTTATTGGTCTGTTTATGCTTATTACGGGTACGTTTACCCTTAGCCAGCAGACCCCAAGGGGACTTCGGATGTCCGCCACCGGATGTGCGGCCTTCACCGCCACCCATCGGATGGTCAACCGGGTTCATGGCCACACCACGTACGGTCGGACGAATGCCCAGCCAGCGTTTACGGCCGGCTTTACCCATTACGATATTGTTGTGCTCCACATTGCCCACACGACCTACCGTTGCGTAGCAGTCGGTACGGATCATGCGAATTTCACCGGAAGGCATTTTCACGTTGGCCCACTCGTCTTCACGAGACATCAACTGAGCGGCAGTACCGGCCGAACGAACCAGCTGGCCGCCTTTTCCGGTAACGAGCTCAATATTGTGAACCGCCATGCCCACCGGAATTTTTCCCAGCGGAAGGCAATTGCCCAAAGACGGCTCAGCGTCAGGACCAGACATCAGTGTGGTACCCACTTCAAGCTTCTGCGGAGCAATAATGTAACGCTTCTCACCATCTGCATAGTGCAACAGTGCGATACGTGCGGAACGATTCGGATCGTATTCGATTCCCGCAACTTTCGCCGGAATTCCGAACTTGTCGCGTTTGAAGTCGATGACACGATAGCGGCGCTTATGACCGCCTCCACGGTGACGTACCGAAATACGACCCGCGCTATTACGACCGGCTTTCTGTTTTTTCGCTTTAACCAAAGAGCGCTCGGGAGTGCTCTTAGTGATTTCTGCGAAATCGGACAACACCATGTGCCGGCGGCTCGGTGTGTACGGTTTATGTGCTTTCAAAGGCATTGCGACAAACTCCTTAGATCAGGTTAATGCTGTCGTCAGCATGCAATGTAACCACAGCGCGTTTAGACGCTGCAGTCGTTCCGAATTTGCGAGTTGCACGAGAAAGCTTTTTCTTTCCTTTTCGGCGCATCGTATTGACGGCCATAACACGGACATTGAAAAGCTCTTCCACAGCTCGCTTGATTTCCACCTTGTTGGCCAACATGGCAACGGAGAACATATACTTGTTCTGCTCCTCGGAGAGGATCATGCCTTTTTCGCTCAACAAAACTTTTTTAATAATATCAGCTGAATTCTTCATCGATATTCTCCTTATCCGATACGCTCGAGGAGCGCTTCCATACCGGCTTGGGTTACGACTACGTTCTTGTAGCGAAGAATCTGGTAAATGTTCACCAGTTTCGCGGTCGCTACTTCAGCAGTCTGAATGTTGCGGGCAGCCAGCAGCAGGTTGTCGCTCGCTTCATCCACGATGAAGAGTGCACCACGGTCAAGACCGAGGTTTTTCAGCACAACAGCAAACTCTTTGGTTTTCGGGGCGGACAGGGTCAACTCGTCAACTACGGTGATATCACCCTGCTCGACTTTAGCGCTGAATGCGCGGGCAAATGCCAGACGAGCGGTGCTTTTGTTCACCTTCTTAGCGTAGTCACGCGGCTTCGGGCCGTGTGCAACATAACCGCCGCGCCAAACGTTGGACTGCTTGTAACCGGCACGTGCACGACCGAGACCCTTCTGTTTCCAGGGCTTCTTGCCGGAACCGGCAACTTCGGACTTGCTCTTGGTGGAGGCGGTACCGGCACGCTGCGCTGCATTATATGCAACAACGGATTCGTGAACCGCGTGATCGCCCTTATCGAGAACGAGGAGATTATCTGCAACGTCGAAATCGCCGAGGCTGTCTCCCTTAATATTTTTAACAGGTACTTTACTCATGATAATCCCCGCTTATTTCTTCTTGAGGGCTTCTTTAATTGTAACGATGCCGCCTTTGGCGCCCGGTACAGAACCTTTAACCAGAATCAGGTTTTCTTCAGGACGAACCTGTACAACCTTGAGATTCTGCGTGGTTACGCGCTTGTCACCCATTTGGCCAGGCATGCTCTTGCCCTTAAAAACGCGTCCCGGAAACGTACACATACCGATAGAACCAGTACGACGCACCCATCCGCCACCGTGAGATGCGCGGCCACCGGCGAAATCATAGCGCTTAACAACGCCCTGGAATCCGCGGCCTTTACCTGTGGCCACAATGTCCACATAGTTTACATCTTCGAAAGCGGCAGCAGTAACTTCGTCACCAATGCTGACTTCAACGTCTTCAACGCGGAATTCGCGCAGAACGCTCTTGGCCACAACACCTGCTTTTTTCAGGTGGCCGAGTGCCGGCTTCGTCAGGCGCTGTTCTTTCTGGTCGCCATAGCCGAGCTGTACAGCTTTGTAGCCGTCTTTACCTTCTTCTTTCAGCTGAGTCACCACACAGGGACCTGCTTCAATAACCGTTACTGGAACAGCGGCACCATCTTCAGTATAGATGGAGGTCATGCCCAGTTTCTTTCCAATCAAACCTTTCATGATTGAAACCTCCTTAGATCTTAATGGTGATATCCACACCGGCCGGCAGGTTGAGCTTTTTCAGCTCATCCACGGTCTTGATGGTGGGATCAATGATGTCGAGTAGACGCTTATGTGTACGGATCTCGAACTGTTCCATCGCTTTTTTATTCACGTGCGGACTTTTGTTCACCGTGAAGCGCTCGATACGAGTCGGCAGCGGAATCGGGCCCGCAACGCGAGCACCGGTACGGCGAGCCGTCTCGACGATTTCAGTGGCGGAAACGTCGAGCACACGGTGATCGAACGACTTCAGCCGAATTCTGATTCTCTGATTTGTCATTGTATTCTCTCTCTAACGGTTAAGGATAGCGTCTGTCATATTGGGCGGAACCGGATCAAACGCTTGCGGTTCCATCGAATAGCTCGCTCTACCCTTTGTTAAGGAACGCAAACTCGTTGCGTATCCGAAAACTTCGGCAAGCGGAACATCCGCCTGCACGACCTGAAGATCATTAGTAGCCTTAATTTCGCGGATACGTCCACGACGGCTGTTGAGGTCACCCATTACATCACCAAGATGTTCCTCGGGGGATTCAATTTCCAGCAGCATAATCGGCTCAAGCAGAACCGGGCTGGCGTTGCTGACCGCCTCGCGAAGTGCCATAACCGCTGCCGATCGGAAAGCCACTTCTGAGGAATCCGTATCGTGGGTCTGGCCTCCAATCACCGTAACTTTCGTATCGATGATGGCAAAGTTGCCGAGCACGCCGGTCAGCAAAGCGTCAGCAATTCCCTCTTCAATTCCTTTACGGAATTCGTCCGGGATAATTTTACTGGAAACATCAAATGTAATGATATTCCCCGCGCCGGCCGCATTCGGCTCAACAGCCAGTGTCAGCGCAGCAAAGTGGTTTTCGTCGCCGATGGAGCGTTCGAAAGTGAAAGAACCTTCGCCTTTGGCGGAAATGGATTCGCGGTAGGCCACCATCGGCTTACCCGCATTGGCCTGCACTTTATATTCGCGCAGGATACGATCCTTGATGATTTCAAGATGCAGCTCGCCCATACCCGCAATCAGGGTCTGGCCGGTTTCATCATGAATCGATGTGTGGAACGTAGGATCTTCGTCGGCCATGTCTTTAAGCGCGTTAACCAGCGAATCTTTATCCGCCGTGCTCTTCGGCTCAATGGCCATGGAAATTACAGGTTCTGGAAATTCGATATTTTCCAGAACGATCGGATCGTTTTCGGCGCAGACCGTGTCACCGGTGGTAAACAGCTTCTGCCCGACCATACCGCCGATTTCCCCGGCGTACAGCACATCAATATCTTCGCGGTGATTCGCATGCAAACGCAGAAGGCGCCCGATACGTTCGCGTTTTTTGGTGCGGGGATTGTAAATATTCATGCCTTTTTTCAGCTGGCCGGCATAAACACGAACAAAGGCCAGTTTGCCGACAAACTTATCGGTCGTCATTTTGAAAACGAGACCGGTCAGCGGCTCAAAGTCGGAAGCTTCGCGGGAAAGTGGCGCCTCGGATTTCGGACTCACCCCCTCAACAGCCTTAATATCAAGCGGAGAAGGAAGCAGGGAAACCACCGCATCGAGCAAGGGTTGTACACCCTTATTTTTTAGCGAAGAACCCACCAGAACCGGAACGATATCATTAGCGATTGTTGCGCGGCGCAGGGCAGCTACCAGTGCCTCCTCAGAGACAGCGGAATCTTCCATATAAACTTCAAGCAGCTCTTCATCAACTTCAGCAACTTTTTCGATCAGCTCCGCGCGATATGCTTCAGCATCGGCAGCCAGGTCAGCGGGAATTTCAATGGGTTCTACTTTGACCCCCATGTCGCCCTCGGAGAAGTTCATGGCTTTCATCGAGATTAGATCAATCAGACCCTCAAACGTTTCAGCAGCCCCGATCGGAAGCTGAATGGCCACAGCCGGCGCTTTTAGCTTGGTCTGCATCTGGTCGACCACATTGTAGAAGTCGGCCCCCATGCGATCCATCTTATTGACGAACGCGAGGCGCGGGACGCTGTATCGATTGGCCTGACGCCAAACCGTTTCAGACTGCGGCTGAACACCTCCAACTGCACAAAAAACGCCCACAGCTCCATCAAGGACTCGCAGTGAACGCTCAACTTCCACGGTAAAATCAACATGGCCGGGCGTATCAATAATGTTGATCTGATGTTCCTTCCAGAAACAGGTGGTGGCAGCTGATGTAATCGTAATGCCGCGTTCCTGCTCCTGAATCATCCAGTCCATGGTAGCTGTGCCATCATGGACCTCACCGATTTTGTGCACTTTTCCGGAATAATACAGGATGCGCTCGGAGGTGGTTGTCTTGCCCGCATCGATGTGGGCGATAATGCCGATGTTGCGCACAGAAGAAAGCGCATTCGCACGGCCTTCGGCTTCCCGACGGGAATCCGAACAGTTTCCTGCTTTTTTCTTATCTTTACTCACAACACTCATATTCTTTTTCAACAACCGGAAGCTTCCACAGGGTGGAAGCTTCCTTTCAATCGGCGACCCCCATCCGTTGGGGATTTCCTATGGTACCGGCACAAGGACCGCGGTCTTACCAGCGGTAGTGGGCGAAGGCCTTATTGGCCTGGGCCATCTTATGCGTGTCGTCACGCTTTTTGATGGCAGCACCCTGCCCCTTATAGGCGTCGATCACTTCATTCGCCAAGGCTTTACGCATCGGAACACCTTTACGGTTACTCGCGTAGGCAATCAGCCAACGAGTAGCCAGTGCAATCTGACGCTTGGGTTTAACTTCCAGCGGAACCTGATAGGTAGCACCACCCACACGGCGGGACTTAACTTCAAGGCGCGGGGAGACGTTTTCAACCGCGGTAGTGAATACTTCCACCGGATCTTCGTCTTTCAGCTGGGCCTGAATATCTTCAAGGGCTCCGTAAACAATGCGGGCCGCAACGGATTTCTTACCACGCTCCATGACACAATTGATCATGTATGCAACCATCTGGTTGTTATATCGCGGATCCGGAATCAGCTCGCGTTTCTCTGCTCTACGTCTTCTTGCCATTGTTCAAATTTCCTTATTTAGGGCGCTTCGCACCATATTTCGAACGACCACGCTTACGTCCGTCTACTCCGAGACAGTCGAGCGCACCGCGAACGATGTGATAACGAACACCCGGCAAGTCCTTCACACGACCGCCGCGAACCAGAACCATGCTATGTTCCTGCAGGTTATGACCTTCACCGCCGATATAGGCGTTGACTTCGCGACCATTGGTCAGGCGTACACGGGCAACTTTACGAAGGGCCGAGTTCGGCTTCTTCGGAGTCTGCGTTTTTACCAGCAGACACACGCCGCGACGTTGCGGACAGGTTGCCAGCGCGGGCGACTTGCTCTTTTTCTTCTGCAGCGCACGCGGCTTTCTTACTAACTGATTGATTGTAGGCATAAATATCCCTTCCTATAAAAAAGACAAGCGCAGGACAGTAGACATCTACGTCCTACACCGCAAGCGAAACATTACACATTTTTCGCCCGGTTTTTTCTTTAGAACTTCCAACCCTTGGAAACTCCTGTAACCACAAACTGCCCCTCACTTAACTGCGGGATACATTTACCCTGCATTTCAGATCGAAACCTAATCCGGATCGGAAACCGATTGCCGGTGCATTCGTGATCTTCCTTATGCGTGTCCATGAACCGCCAGCCACTCCAGAAACGAGGAAGATGTGAAAGCAACTGTAGATTAAGCCGTCGCCATTCGCACCCTCCCGCAGCACACAAATTGACGCGAAAGGATGGGCAACATAGAGAATCAGCAGAGAAAATCCAGAGAAAAATGCACCTTTTTCAATGCAGACCCAATCAACCTCTTTAAAATTAATGTATTTTTACTTCGCTATTACCTCCAGAACAAGGTAAACACGCGTTTCATTCAATAAAGGACATACAATGAATACAGGTACAGTTAAATGGTTCGACGCCGAAAAAGGCTTTGGTTTTATCACTCCTGACGGCGGAGGAACGGACATGTTCGTTCACCATTCCGAAATCCAGGTTTCTGGATACGCTTCCCTCGATGAAGGCCAGAAGGTCTCCTTCGAAATCGGCGAAGGTAAAAAAGGTCCGTGTGCGACCAACGTTACACCAATGTAAGACCAGGGGCTTTTAAGCTTTGATAAAAGGCGTCCTTTCGGGCGCCTTTTTCGTATCCAGACGGCAACGTCGGCCGTCACCCTTTGGCTAAAATGGTGCTGATCACATCTGCGGCAGAAAAATCCGCCCTACCGTTGATGCAGAAACGACCCACGTTTTCCAGATCATCGCCCATAGTGACCAGTGCTTTTTCGAGGGAGCCATCCTTCACGCGCTGTGGATAGCCGATATCTGCGGCCAACGCATTACATAGGCATTTACTGCCTACCGTATCCTCTTCTTTACCGCCCTTGGCCACATAGGCCGCAACCGGCTCAGCAGAACACCGGTAACCTATTCCGCCATCGGCCTTACGGTAAGGTGTACGCAGAAAACCGATATCGCAAATACGCCGCCGTGCCTCATAGACCGCCTGCTCCGAGAGGCTTCCCGGCAAATCAGCCACCTTAAACGGAAAGCCGGTAGGTGAAGCATGTGGATCCGTAAACACGCGAATATGACCGGATAATACGCCCTGAATAATTTCCCGGCGGGTTTCCGGATAGAGGCCGGACTCCTTGCACAAACCGAACGCAGTTCCGACCTGAACACCGGACGCACCCAGTTCCAGCGCATGTTGCAGTCCTTCAGGCGATCCGCGGGATCCCGCCAACCAAAAAGGGAGCCCAAAATCACGAAACTTAGCTAGCTTTGCATTATCGCGCGGACCGTAGATTGGCTCCCCTGAATCACTCAGTTCACCTTTGCCCCGGGGTGGCGCGTTGTGACCACCGGCCATATTGCTCTCAACAATAAATCCCTCAATACTTCCATTCGCCCTTTTCAGCAAAATCGAAGCGAGCGACTCTGTTCCCACGATGGGATAAAAGTCAGGGCGTATCAGAATGCCCTGATCGCATCGACCATCCATCAGCGACAGGGGATTGAAAGCGACATTTACAATTTCAATTTCGCCATCCGCCCCCGTCACCACAATTGGATATTCAACCTCATGATGCCTAGCCAGACCATCCAGAATACCAGGAACCGTTAAAGGAATACCCGCCCCCATCAAAACCACAGACACCCCCGCGAGCATCGCCCCATATAATGATGGCAAATGCGGGAGCTGAATTTTTTCCAGATAGTTCACCCCAACAGGGTGCGCATGCCCCTCTTTCGCAAGAAAGACCTCCACAAAATTACCGACCACGCAAAGCTCAGCCGCCTCCTGCGATCCTTCGATCGTATGCATGGGGACATGTTTATAGGACGCACCGACTTCAAGACCGCCTTCAACAAAATAGGTATCCTGAATACGCTTGGCCACTTGCGGAAATGGAAAGTGCTCCAACGCACGACGCACGTCCCCTGCCGGATCGCCATCTTGAAGTTTACGCGTGAGCATGACATCCAGAGCTGTGCCCGAAACCACACCCAACTGGCCCAGACGCGACACCGCATTGGCCAGTCGCCAACCCGAAACACCGAAGCCCATTCCGCCCTGAATAATTTGTGGTAATTTTTTAAACATAGGGGCGAGACTATGCGACGGTCGGCCCGTATCTGCGATAATATTCGAAAACAAAACAGCCCATTTACAGAGTATTATTGATGCCGACCGGACTCCCATGCCTGAATGGCACGCTTGCGTTCTGCACCCCAGGCATAGCCCCCCACTGCACCAGTCTCACGGATAACCCGATGGCATGGAATTAGATACCCGATTAAATTACGGCCCACAGCTGATCCCAAAGCCCGGGAAGCACCCGGTTTCCCTACCCAATCAGCAAGTTTTCCATAGCTCACCAAACGGCCTTCCGGAATCTCCAGCAATGCTCTCCAGACCTTTACCTGAAACGCAGTTCCTCGAACATAGACCTTCAGCGGTTCCAAAGGTTGGAAATCCTTCCGGAAAATCAGGTTCACCAACTCCCCCGCCCTTTTAGCATCCTGAACCAGCTCAGCCCTGGGCCAATACTGCTTTAAATGTTTCCAATCATTGGAAAATGACAAATAGCAGATCCCGCGCGGCCCCTCAGCAATCAGACATTCGCCAAAAGGAGATTCAGATATTCCTGCATGCAGGGCCCACCCCGCACCCCCAGCTTTGATTTCACCCGGCGACGCCGCTTCCAGATGCACACATAGGTCATGGAGACGCCCCGGCCCCGAGAGCCCGACATCCAATGCCGCATCCAATACAGCCTGACCCTCTCTCAAGCAAGCGAGCGCGTGCTCCAAGGTCAAGCTCTGCAGGAAATCCTTCGGTGTAATTCCAGCCCACCGGGAAAAGAGTCGATGAACATGAGACGGGCTAAGGTTAACCACTCTCGCCAACGTAGAGAGATCGGGCTGTTCATCCCGATGATCCTCAATATATCGAATTATCTTGGCTATGCGCGCATAGTCACTCATACGGGCAATATGCCATGAGCTGGAAACCAGGCCCACCCGATTCTTACCATGAGCTACCAAAAGGTGACAACGAGTGCCCTCACTCGTCCCCGTCGATCCACAAACAACGCGCACTGCCAAAAATAAAAAAGCGCCCCATGCGGGACGCTTTTCCAATGATTGGAAGCTCCAACCGTTAGGCTTCTTCAGCCGGAACTTCAGCAAAGGCCAGCGGATCGCCGCCCAATGCATCTTCAACTGAGATTTCTTCGCCAAGCTTGACCGGCTTGATATCACGATACATCGGGAATCCGGTACCAGCAGGAATCAAGCGACCCATAATGACGTTTTCTTTGAAGCCACGCAGTCCGTCGACCATGCCCAGTGTTGCAGCTTTGGTCAAAACGCGGGTGGTATCCTGGAACGACGCCGCCGAGATAAAGGACTCGGTTTCGAGTGCGGCTTTGGTGATACCCAGCAGAACCGGAGACGCTTCCGCCGGACGACGACCTTCGGCAACGGCCTTCTGGTTGACTTCCTGGAAGGTCTGCTTTTCGACCTGCTCGCCCCAGAGGAACTCGGTATCGCCCGGGTCGGTAATCTTGACCTTACGCAGCATCTGGCGAACGATCACCTCGATGTGCTTGTCGTTTATTTCCACACCCTGCAGACGATAAACGGCCTGTACTTCGTTCACGAGGTATTCCTGCAGGTCCTGCGGACCACAGACTTCCAACAGTTCCTGCGGAACGATCGGGCCTTCCGTCAGCTGCTGACCTTTGTGTACAAAGTCGCCCGGGAACACAATCACGTGCTTGTTCATCGGGATCAGATGTTCTTCTTCAGCACCGGTAACGGTATCACGAACGATTAGTTTACGCTTACCTTTGGCAATGCCGCCCAGTTCAACAATACCTTCAATCTTTGCGATCTCAGCAGCTTCTTTGGGTGTACGAGCCTCAACAAGCTCAGCCACACGCGGCAGACCACCGGTAATGTCCTTCGTACGAACCGTCTTACGCGGAGTACGGGCCAGTGTGTAACCGGCCGAAATGGCATTACCTTCTTTGATCATCACCTGTGCACCGGCCGGGATAGAGTAGTGGCCTACGCTTCCGTCTTTTCCTTTGATCAGGATTTCCGGATGGAGGTCTTCTTTATGCTCCATGACGGTCAGACCTTCAATACCGGTCGCTTCGTCAACGGCCTTCTGAACGGTTACCCCTTCAATAAAGTCCTGGAACTCAAGTTTACCATTGTGCTCAGAAAGAATCGGAACGGAGTACGGATCCCATTCCACGAAGGTTTCACCGGCTTTTACTTCGCCGCCGTCATCAATAGCAACAAGTGCCCCGATCACCATCGCATAACGTTCCAGCTCGCGGCCTTCTTCATCAACAATGAGGATATTACCGTTCTTATTCAGCACGACATTATTATCTTCAACCTTAACGGAACGGATATTTTCGTACTTCACGGTACCCGCAGACTTGGCCGTAACTTTCGGTTGCTTAAATACAGACGATGCCGTACCCCCGATATGGAATGTACGCATGGTCAGCTGCGTGCCCGGCTCACCAATGGACTGCGCGGCAATAATACCGACTGGCTGACCGAGCTGTGCAACTTTCCCGGTCGCGAGGTTTTTACCGTAGCATTTGGCGCAGACACCGCGACGGGATTCGCAGGTCAGAACAGATCGAATCACGACCAGTTCAACCCCGGCGCTTTCCACCTTACGGGCAGAATACTTGTCGATGAGTTCACCGGCAGCCACGAGTACCTCGAGGGTATGCGGATTACAAATGTCCTCTGCAGCGGTACGACCGATGATACGGGTTGCGAGCGATACGAGCTCATCGTCACCTTCAGTAATGGCGGCCACTTCAATACCGTTGAGGGTATGGCAGTCTTCTTCGGTGATGATGATGTCGTGCGACACGTCCACCAACTTACGGGTAAGGTACCCGGAGTCCGCTGTTTTAAGCGCGGTATCGGCCAGACCTTTACGGGCACCATGTGTCGAAATGAAGTATTCGAGAACGGAAAGACCTTCACGGAAGTTCGAGAGAATCGGACGTTCAATAATTTCACCGGACGGTTTCGCCATCAGGCCGCGCATACCAGCCAGCTGACGAATCTGCTGTCGGGAACCACGAGCGCCGGAGTCTACCATCACGTAAACCGGGTTGAGCTCTTCTTTGGATCTCGCGTTATGAATATCATCATTGTCTTCCAGCACGTCGAAAAGCTTGTTGGTCAGCTTATCATTGGTATCCGTCCAGATATCGATGATCATGTTGTAGCGCTCACCTTCGGTAATGAGACCCTTACGGTGCTTCGCCTCAACCTCTTCAATTTCTTCACGTGCAGCGGCAACCATTACGGCCTTTTCCGGCGGAATAATCATATCGGTCAGACCGATGGACATTCCGGAACGGGTAGCATGTTCATAGCCCAGGTTTTTCAGTGCATCGAGAACGCCAACCGTTACATTATGACCGGAAATTTCGTAGCAGGCTTCAATCAGCTGACCCACAACCTTTTTGGTTGCAGTCTTGTTCACAAAACCGAGCTCGTCCGGCCATACTTCATTAAAGAATACGCGGCCGACGGTCGTGGTGATCACCGAACGCTCCATATCACCGTGACGGGTCTCGCGCTGATAGTCCGGATTACGGAAGCGAATGCGGTCGTGTAGTTTCACAACGCCTTCATCATAGGCTGTATGCACTTCCATGATGTCGCCCATGATGCGCAGATGCTCATCCGACTTCTTACCATGCTTACGCTGCATCCGGAACGTCTGCGATTCCGAGGTCAGGAAGTAGCAACCGAGCGCAATATCTTGGGTCGGTGTGGTTACCGGTTTACCTGAAGACGGAGAGAAGATGTTGTTGGTCGCGAGCATCAGGCTCTTGGACTCAACCTGAGCTTCTACCGAAAGCGGTACGTGTACCGCCATCTGGTCACCGTCAAAGTCGGCGTTATAGGCGGTACAAACGAGCGGGTGCAGCTGAATCGCTTCACCCTCAATCAGGATCGGCTCAAACGACTGAATAGAAAGTCTATGCAGGGTCGGCGCGCGGTTCAGCATGACGGTATGGCCGCGGGTCACCTCATCGAGGATATCCCAAACTTCGTCCACCTCGCGCTCAATCATTTTCTTCGCACTGCGCACGGTATGAACAACACCGCGTTCTTTCAGGCGACGAATGATAAAGGGCTCGAATAATACGAGAGCCATTTTCTTTGGCAGACCGCACTGGTTAAGCTTGAGGGTCGGGCCCACAACGATTACGGAACGGCCGGAATAGTCTACACGTTTACCGAGCAGGTTCTGACGAAAACGACCCTGCTTCCCCTTCAGCATATCGGAAAGGGATTTCAACGGACGGTTACCCGGACCAGTTACAGCACGGCCATGACGACCGTTATCAAAGAGCGCGTCTACAGACTGCTGCAACATACGTTTTTCGTTGCGGATGATCACTTCCGGCGTTTTAAGAGCCAAGAGCGTGCGCAGACGGTTGTTGCGATTGATCACGCGACGATACAGATCGTTCAAGTCAGAAGTCGCAAAACGGCCGCCTTCGAGCGGAACCAGCGGACGCAGGTCCGGCGGAATAACCGGCAGCACTTCCATGATCATCCACTCCGGACGGGAGCCGGATTTGATGAAACCTTCCATGACCTTCATCTGGTTAACCAGTTTTTTGCGGGTCTGTTTGGAACGCGTGTTCATCATCGCTTCTTCGAGATCCTGCAGCATTTTCACCGGATCAATCTTCGTCAGCAGTTCGCGCACACCTTCGGCGCCGATTTTTGCGACAAAACTGTCCATGCCATAGTTATCCATGGCTTCGCGGTATTCTTCCTCTGAGAGAAGTTGCTTGGCTTTGAGCGGGGTTTCCCCGGGATCGACAACAATATAGTTATCGTAGTACAGCACGCGCTCCAAGTTACGCATGGTCATGTCCAGAATCAGACCCATGCGAGAAGGCGTGGCTTTGAAGAACCAGATGTGCGATGCCGGAACAGCCAGCTCGATATGCGCCATACGTTCACGACGAACACGCGACAGCGTTACTTCAACGCCGCAGCGGTCGCAAATCACGCCTTTGTGCTTGATCCGTTTGTATTTTCCGCAGGAGCACTCCCAGTCCTTAGTCGGACCGAAGATGCGCTCACAGAACAGACCGCCTTTTTCTGGTTTAAATGTCCGGTAGTTGATCGTTTCCGGATTTTTGACTTCGCCGTGACTCCACGAACGAATGGCTTCCGGGGAAGCCAGCGTGATGTTCGCATAGTCGCTCTGTTCCTGCTGTTTGATACCGAAGATGTCGGCTACGTTGCTTGAATTGTCCACGAGGTATTCCTCCTGCAATATAATGTGTTGGTATCTACGTTACGTAATTAGGCCGACAGGATGGGTTCGCCATCCTCGTTCTTCACCTGGAAGTTCAGACCAAGACCCTGCAGCTCCTTAATCAGTACGTTGAACGATTCCGGACGACCGGAGTCGAGGACGTTTTCGCCCTTCACAATCGCTTCGTACATACGGGTACGTCCGGCAATATCGTCGGATTTAACCGTAAGGATTTCCTGCAGTGCATGTGCCGCACCGTAGGCCTCGAGTGCCCAGACTTCCATTTCCCCGAAGCGCTGACCACCATACTGGGCCTTACCGCCGAGCGGCTGCTGGGTAACGAGTGAGTACGGGCCAACCGCACGGGCGTGGATCTTTTCGCTGACCAGATGGTGCAGCTTGAGCATGTACATCACACCAACCACAACACGCTGTTCCATACGATCACCTGTACGACCGTCAAAGAGCTCGGTCTTACCATCAGATGAGAGACCGGCTTCGCCGAGCATCTTGAAGATCTGTTCCTCAGAAATGCCGTCAAAAATCGGTGTTGCCGCATGCATACCCAAATGTTTACAAGCCCAACCGAGGTGGGTTTCAAGAACCTGCCCCACGTTCATGCGTGAAGGTACACCCAACGGGTTGAGTACGATGTCCACTGGAGTTCCATCCGGCAGGAACGGCATGTCTTCCTCGGCAACAATACGGGAAATTACCCCTTTGTTACCGTGGCGTCCGGCCATTTTATCACCAACAGAAAGTTTCTTCTTCTCGGCAACGTAAACCTTAACGGATTTAACGATACCCGCATCGACCTCTTCGCCACTTCCGGCGCGGTCCATGGAGCGGTCCTTGTCCTGTTTGGCTTCAACGAACTTGTTCCGGTATTCATCGATAATGCCCATGATCTTGATGCGGATCGGGGACGGATCGATTTCAACGTGCTCGTAGTTAGCCGCCAGTTTACGCAGAAGCGTTTTAGTGATTTTACGATTAGCCGGGATGATTACATCGCCGCTGCTTGCATTCATCACATCCAACGGAATCTTCTCACCCAGCAGGATATTGGAGAGGGCCTCCGTTAGATCTTCTGTCAGCTGAGCCACCACATCGTCATGACGCTCGGAAATCTCTTTCTCGAGTTTCTTAACATCGGTCTGCTTCCCTTTTTCGGAAGCGCCCAGGGCGTCGTTTTTGGACGAAACTTTCACGTCCATCACAATACCATGTGTACCGGAAGGTGCTTTCAGCGACGTATCGCGAACATCGGCTGCTTTTTCGCCGAAAATGGCACGCAGCAGGCGTTCTTCAGGCGCAAGCTCGGTTTCGCTCTTCGGTGTAATTTTACCGACGAGAATATCGCCCGGCTTAACTTCAGCACCGACCTGAATGATTCCGTCGTGCGACAGGTTTTTCAGGGCTTCTTCACCAACATTCGGAATATCGCGGGTGATTTCTTCAGGACCCAGTTTCGTGTCACGAGCACCACATTCAAATTCTTCAATATGAATGGATGTGTAAACGTCTTCGCGAACCATTTTCTGGTTGATCAGGATCGCATCCTCGAAGTTGTAACCAGACCACGGCATGAACGCGACAACCACGTTTTTACCCAAAGCCAGTTCGCCCTCATCCGTGCCGGAACCATCAGCCAGCACATCACCGGCCTTAATTTTCTGGCCGATTTTAACCAGCGGACGCTGGTTCAGACAGGTACCTGCGTTAGAACGCATGAATTTGCGAAGCTTGTAATCCTGGAAGTCATTTCCGGTTTTTTTCACCGGCATTTTCCCATCCTTGGAAATCACGATACGGTCGGCAGAGGCATACGCCACTTTACCATCTTCTTTCGCGATGACCAGAACCCGGGAGTCGCGGGCCAGACGGCCTTCGATACCCGATCCAACAAACGGACGTTCCGACTTCATCAGCGGAACAGCCTGACGTTGCATGTTCGAGCCCATGAGTGCGCGGTTGGCGTCATCGTGCTCGAGGAACGGAATAAGACCCGCAGCAATGGAAACCACCTGTTTCGGTGATACGTCCATGTACTCAACTTTTTCCGGCGGAACTTCGATAAAGTCACCACGAACACGAACCATGACGCGGTCATTTACGAATTTACGACCGTCGTCTAGCGGCGCGTTCGCCTGGGCGATGATATAGCGTTCTTCTTCATCCGCCGTCAGCCAGTCAATCGTCTTGCTGACTTTACCTTTGGAGGCCTTTAGATACGGCGTAACAATGAAACCGTACTCATTGACCTTCGCGAAGGTGGAAAGCGAAGAGATCAGACCAATGTTCGGACCCTCAGGAGTTTCAATCGGGCAGATACGTCCATAATGCGAACTATGTACGTCTCGAACTTCGAAACCGGCACGATCGCGATTAAGACCACCCGGACCCAATGCAGAAAGACGACGTTTATGCGTCAGCTCTGAAAGCGGGTTGGTTTGGTCCATGAACTGCGACAACTGCGAACGACCAAAGAAATCTTTGATTACTGCAGACAGCGCTTTAGGGTTGATCAATTTCTGGGAAGAAAGACGGTCCACTGTAGTATCAAAGATCGTCATACGCTCTTTAACCAGACGCTGGATACGCGCCAGACCAACACGGCACTGACCTTCGAGCAACTCACCAACCGTACGAATACGGCGCGAACCCAGATGGTCGATATCGTCCAGCGTACCCTCGCCCATCCGAACCATCAGCAGGTAACGAAGTGCCTCAACGACGTCTTCCGTTTCCAGAGTCAGCGATGTGCTTTCGATGCCCAGCTTCTGCTGGATTTTATAACGCCCCACGCGCGACAGGCTGAAACGTGCTTCATCAAAGAAGAGACGCTTGATCATCTGACGAGCAGATGCGGTGGTCGGCGGATCACCTGGACGCAGTTTCTGGTACAGGTCTTTCAGGGCTTCATCCACAGTACGCGTGGTGTCGGCCTGAACCGATTTAAGGAACAAGCCTTGGTCCCAGGAAACGTCTACAACGGAAACCTTTTTGTACCCGGCCAGCTTCATGCGCTGAATCATGTCAACGGTCAGCTGGTCATAACGACGACCGATCACAGACTCAGAGTCCGCATCGACGATATCGTCGGAAAGAACGAGGTTCTCAAGATCCTCTTCTTTGTAGGTTTTCTTGGACAGGGAAAACTCGGCAAACTTGTAGTAGAGACCGAGAATTTCTTCGTCTTTTTCATACCCCAAAGCACGCAGGAACGTGGACGCAAGGAATTTACGGCGGCGACGTTTTCGGTCGAGATAAATATAAATCATGTCGCTGGTATCGAACTGTGCTTCGATCCAGGAACCATGGTCCGGAATAATGCGGAATGAATGCAGCGTGGAACCGTTGGCATGCTGAGAAGATTCAAAGCAAATACCCGGCGAACGATGCAGCTGGGAAACAATAACGCGTTCAGCACCGTTAATCACGAAGCTGCCGCTATCAGTCATCAGCGGAATTTCACCCATGAATAACGTATCTTCGCGCAGGTCTTCACCTTCACGCAGCTTGAACGTCACATACAAAGGCGCCGAGAAGGTTTCCCCTTCACGGATCGATTCCAGATGTTCTAGTTTCGGCTTTTTGATTTCGTAACTGACAAAATCGAGAGCGATCTGTCCATCATAACTTTCAATCGGAAATGCTTCACCGAGCACGGCCTGCAATCCCATTTTCTTACGACGGGAAGGAGAAACGTCCTGCTGCAGGAAGTCCCGATAGGAGTTAAGTTGGATTTCAATTAAGTCTGGCGCATCTAGCGCGTCTGTGAGTACTCCGAAGTTTTTTCTCTCAGCCATTCCGCACCTTCAAGGGTTGTTGTTGGATAACGCATGTTCCCCTTTGGGTCTCAAAGGGGAACACAACACATGTCGCAAGAGAGCGACACAATCTGTCTTTTCTCAGGAAAACCGAGGTTTACTTGAGGTCTACAGATGCTCCAACACCCTCAAGCTTTTCTTTCATCGATTCTGCTTCATCTTTGGAAAGGCCGGCTTTCACGCTGCTCGGGGCACCGTCAACCAGTTCTTTTGCTTCCTTAAGACCCAGACCGGTGATGCCGCGGAGCTCTTTGATTACCTGAATTTTGGATCCGCCAGCTGCAGTCAGTACAACTTCGAACTCAGTCTGTTCAGCAGCGCCGCCGCCTTCATCGCCGCCACCAGCCGGTGCAGCAACAGCTACGGCCGCCGGAGCAGCTGCAGTTACGCCCAGACGATCTTCCAGCGCGGTTACGAGCTGAGAGAGTTCCAGAACGGAAATGGTTTCAACCCAGTCAACAAACTCGGCCATTTTACCTTCGAGTACTACTTCATCTTTTACTTCTTCGGACATTTGATACCTCCTAATGAACTGCTGTCTAATTCAAATTAATTGTTGTTATGCTTCTTGTTCTTTTTTGCTTCTTACCGCATCCAGCACATAAACCAGCGTGGAAACCTTCTGGCTCATCACACCGACCAGCTGACTGCAAGGTGCCTGCAGGGTGCCGAGCAACTGTGCACGCAGGACATCCTTGGAAGGAAGTTTTGCGAGTGCTACAACGTCCTTGGCAGTAACAGCTTTGCCTTCAACAAATCCACCGGTAACTACCGGCTTTTCATTTTCTGCAGTAAATTTTCTAATAACCTTAGCCACTTCAACCACATCGCCATCGCCGTGAATCATGGCGGTCTGCCCTTTCAGGAGCTCAGCAATGTCCGCTTCAACCGCACGGTTGAGCATGGTTTTTTTCACCACATTGAAGGAAGCACCGCTATCACGGAGCGAATTCTTCAGGGCGGTGGTCGTGGGCATGTCCATGCCGGTGTAATCGGCAATGATCATGTAAAGTGCACCCGCTACGCGCTGATCCAGCTCCGCAGCTTCGGACATTTTTTCCGGCCGTATACCTTTTTCTTCAGGTTTCATTTAAATACCTTACCCTTCCCTTAAGCGGAGATTTCCTTGAGAGCAACCCGGAGACCCGGACCCATGGTGGAGGAAATCGTTACACGTTTAATGTAGGTTCCTTTGGCACTGGCCGGACGTGCCCCGTTAATCGCGTCAACGATCGCCTGGGCATTTTCCAACAGTGCGGTTTTTTCGAAAGAACGCTTACCGAAAGGAACGGCAATGTTGCCGTTACGGTCCATACGAAACTCAACGCGACCGGCCTTCAGCTGATTTACAGCAGCGGCGGTATCATCGGTAACGGTTCCGGTTTTCGGATTCGGCATCAGACCACGCGGACCAAGCACTCGGGCCACTTTACGAACTTCCTTCATGGCATCTGGCGTGGCAACGGCGGCGTCAAAATCTGTCCAGCCGTCCTGTACTTTTTTGATCAGGTCTTCAAAACCTACCTCTGCGGCCCCCGCTTCGCGGGCGGCTTCGGCGGCATCGCCGGTTGCAAAAACGATTACACGAACATCTTTACCGGTACCGTGCGGCAACGCAACGGTCGAGCGAATCGCCTGATCGGATTTGCTCGGGTCAACCCCCATCCGGAAAGCGAATTCCAATGTTTCGTCAAATTTAGCGGTCGGGTTCTCCTGAAGAAACGCGATGGCACTGTCCATCGAATAATCATCCTGAGCAACCTTTTCCACCACGGCACTATATTTTTTTCCGTGAGTAGCCATTATCCTTCCACCTCGATTCCCATGCTGCGCGCGGTGCCTTCGATAATGCGAACGGCGGCGTCGAGATTACTTGCGTTGAGATCGTCTTTCTTGGTCTCAACAATTTCCTCGAGTTGGGCGCGGGTTACTTTGCCTACTTTATCGCGGTTCGGAACACCTGAACCCTTGGCCAGACCTGCTGCTTTTTTCAGCAGAACAGCCGCCGGGGGGCTCTTGGTTTCGAACGAGAAGCTGCGGTCGTTATACACGGTGATGACCACCGGGATAACCATTCCAGCTTTGTCCTGCGTAGCGGCATTATATGCCTTGCAGAACTCCATGATGTTAACGCCGTGCTGACCCAAAGCGGGTCCCACCGGCGGTGCAGGGTTTGCTTGCCCTGCCGGGATCTGCAATTTGATGTACCCTGTGATTTCCTTAGCCATAACTAACCTCAATAAATTTTATTCGGCCGAACGCTCAACCTGCCAGTATTCCAGTTCAACCGGCGCTTCGCGACCGAAGACAGAAACCAGTACTTTCAGAACGCCGCGTTCCGGATCGACTTCATCGATCACACCGCTGGAGCTCGTAAACGGCCCATCGGTTACTTTCACGACTTCACCCGGCTCGAACATCACCTTCGGCGCAACGACTTCTTTCTTCTCTTCAATCTGATTGACGATAGCGCTAACTTCTTCGTCGCTCATTGCAGGCGGTCTTTCTCCGCCCAAGAAGCCGATTACGCTTGGTGTGTTCTGTATAAACGACCAAGCTTCTGCATTAACCGATTTATCCTCGTGGTAGAGACAGATGTTAATCAACAAATACCCCGGGAAAAACTTGCGGTTGACGGTTGTCTTTTTGCCTTGCTTAACTTCTGAGACCTTCTCGGAGGGGATAAGCACCTCTCCGATCACGTCTTCCATTTCTTCCTGCTGCACGCGGCTGATAATGTTCTTTTGAACTTTAAGCTCGTGACCGGAAAGCGCATGTAGGATGAACCATTGTTTCGGCATATGTATTAATCCCTTAAGTAAACTATCGGATGATGAACTGTAGAAGGTTCATATTAACGAGGTCACAAAGGCCGACAAATCCGGCGAGAATGATGACCGAAATAATGACCACAAAAGACTGTCCGATCAGCTCCTTTTTCGTGGGCCATGTGCATTTCAGCAGCTCGACTTTTACTTCTTCAAGAAAAGTGCGAAGACCGCCAACGCTTTCGTTAAGTTTACTCATTGTTTGCTTTCCAGTTTCAAGATAGTGGCAGGACGGAAGGGACTCGAACCCCTAACAGCCGGTTTTGGAAACCGGTGCTCTACCAATTGAACTACCGTCCTGTCGTCAAATTGATCAACTACTTGGTTTCACGATGAAGCGTGTGGCGCTTGTCACGAGGGCAATATTTCTTAATCTCGCGGCGTTGCGTTTCCAGCTTCTTGTTGCGTGTACCGGTGTAGTTGCGCTCTTTGCACTCGGTGCAGGCCAGAGTTATAATGTCTCTTGGCATGGTTTTATCCTGTTAGATGTAAAACGGGTCACGGGCGGGAGATCCCGCCCGTCCCGGTTAACCACCGATGTTAAGCAACGATTTCGATAACACGTCCAGCACCAACGGTGCGGCCGCCTTCGCGAATTGCGAAGCGCATGTGCTGTTCCATCGCGATCGGGGTGATGAGGGTAACGTCCATAGTGACGTTATCGCCAGGCATTACCATTTCCACACCTTCCGGAAGCTGGATGTCGCCGGTTACATCCGTAGTACGGAAGTAAAACTGCGGACGGTATCCTTTAAAGAACGGAGTGTGACGTCCGCCTTCTTCTTTGGAAAGAACGTAGACTTCACCTTTGAACTGGGTGTGCGGGTTGATTGAACCCGGTTTCGCCAGAACCTGACCACGCTGTACTTCTTCTTTCTTAGTACCACGCAGCAGAATACCAACATTGTCACCGGCCTGACCCTCGTCGAGGATCTTACGGAACATTTCAACGCCAGTACAGGTAGTGGTTGCAGTATCTTTGATACCCACGATTTCGATGGTGTCACCCGTGTGGATTGAACCACGCTCAACACGACCGGTAACCACGGTACCACGACCTTCGATAGAGAATACATCTTCGATCGGCATCAGGAAGGCCTGATCCGTCAGACGTTCCGGTTCCGGAATCCAGGCGTCCAGTGCGTCCATGAGTTCCTGGATGCATCCGGCTTCTTCGCCTTCAGGATTGTTGATGGCGCCTAGGGCGGAACCACGGACAATCGGAGAATCTTCTTCGAACTCATACTTTGCGAGGAGTTCCTGAATTTCCATTTCAACCAGCTCGATCAGCTCTTCGTCATCGACGAGATCGCACTTATTGAGGAAAACAACGATTTTCGGTACACCCACCTGGCGGGCCAGGAGGATGTGCTCACGAGTCTGCGGCATTGGGCCGGACGGAGCTTCAACCACCAGAATCGCGCCATCCATCTGCGCAGCACCAGTGATCATGTTTTTAACGTAGTCAGCATGGCCCGGGCAATCAACGTGGGCGTAGTGACGGTTATCTGATTCGTACTCAACGTGCGAAGTAGCAATAGTCAGAATCTTAGTGGAGTCACGACGACCCTGGGATTCAGATGCTTTAGCAACGCTGTCATAAGCGATGTACTCAGCCAGACCTTTAGCAGCCTGTACACAAGTGATCGCAGCGGTAGTTGTAGTTTTACCATGGTCAACGTGACCAATCGTGCCCACATTCACGTGGGGCTTTGTCCGTTCGAACTTATCCTTAGCCATTTGGTTTACCTCCTGAATATCTCTCAGTTAATCATTACTTACAAATCGAATAAATGGAGCCCATGAGCAGATTTGAACTGCTGACCTCATCCTTACCAAGGATGCGCTCTACCAACTGAGCTACATGGGCCTGTTTATCCAAAAAACAGACAAACAAGCTCATTGCACACCGGTAAATAATGCACTCACAAAGCTTGTTGCACAAAAAATAATCCTACCCGCCGACACAAGGCCTATTTGGCAAATAAGACGGCGCAATATATAGAACCCCGCGTCAGAGTCAACCACCAACCGGAAAAAACTTCTGCAAAATCACGCCGATTGGCAGATCCGCCGTTTTTCCCAGAAAAATTGCTCATTCTGCGGTTCCAAAGGCTGGATTTCCCCTGCTTACTCGTAAAGAAAATACTATGAACGTAATATTTATCTATGAAAAGCTACTGATTTAAATTTCCAATAATTGGAACCCTGGCAATAAAATCGCGCAAGCAACGTTTGTTAGGTTCGCAGACCAATTTTAATAAACGGTTGCTTTTTCCAAAGTCTGGATGGCACATTCCATATCAAGATGCTTACACAAACCAATAGAATTTTCGACCTCCTCGCGGCCACCGGGCTCATCGACGAAGCCAAACTCCAGGATACGCTGGATGAAGCACGAATAAATGGCGCTCCCGTCTGCCGCTTCGTGATCGACAATACCGGCGTTAAAGAAGAGGAGTTACTCTCAAAACTGGCCAACTCCATTAACCTCCCCTTCCTTCGGCTCAAAGAGGTCGAGATCGATGAAGAGATTTTAGTAAAATTGCCCACCAAAGCGATTTTCCAATATAACGTCATTCCGCTCGCCGAAGAAGACGGTTGCCTGAAGGTCGCCACCAGCGATCCCTTTACCGCCGGACTAGTCGATGCGCTGCGCCTCGCATCCGAAATGAAAATCAGGCTAGTGCTTAGCCCTTCCGAAGATATCGAAAGCACCGCCAAAATGTTTTACGGCGTCGGCGCGGAAACCCTCGACCGCATGATGGAAGACGGCGCGCTAGATCTGGACGAAGAAGAAGATCTGCTCCGACAGGATCTCAGCGAGCTCGACCAGGAAGCCTCCGTGGTAAAATTTGTGAACCAGATTATCTGGGAAGCCTATAAGGACCGTGCGACCGATATTCACATCGAACCGATGGAAACCGACCTGCGCATTCGCTACCGCATTGACGGCGTGCTCCATGAAACCCCAATGCCCCCGCAGCTTAAACGCTTCCAGTCTTCGGTCATTTCCCGTATCAAGGTCATGTCCAATATGGATATTGCGGAAAAACGCCTGCCGCAGGACGGGCGCATCAGCGTCCGAATTAAAGGGGCCGAAATCGACGTCCGTGTTTCCACCATGCCGACGGTCTATGGCGAATCGGTCAGTCTGCGTCTACTCATGCGCGGCGGCGGCCTGGTCACCATGGCCGATCTCGGTCTGAACGAACACGACTCATCCCTTCTGAAGAAAATGATCACCCGCCCGCACGGAATTCTGCTGGTTACCGGCCCGACCGGATCAGGCAAATCAACCTCACTATACGCGTGGCTGCATACAATCAACTCCGTCGACAAACGGATCATGTCAGCCGAAGACCCAATCGAATACGAAATGAAGGGCGTCAACCAGGTGCAGATGCGCCCGGAAATTGGACTCACTTTTGCCAATACCCTTCGAACCTTCCTCCGTCAGGACCCGGACGTCATCATGGTCGGAGAAATTCGCGACAAAGAGACCGCCGAAATTGCCATCCGCGCAGCGCTGACCGGTCACTTGGTTTTCAGCACGATTCATACGAACGATTCTGCCAGCACCGTGACCCGTCTTCTTGATATGGGCATTGAACCATTCCTCGTAGCTTCATCCGTTGAAGGCATCGTGGCTCAGCGTCTGGTTCGCGGTTTATGCAATAACTGCAAACAGCCTAAAGAATTTGATCTAAAATTCCTAAAGGATCACAGCTTCCCCATTGAGCGCCTGACGACGGAAGGCCCGATCTATGAAGCCGTCGGTTGCGACGAGTGCCGAGGCAACGGCTACAAAGGCCGTACCGGTATCTTCGAAATTCTGCACGTCACCGATGACATTCGCCCGTTGGTTGTCGCCCACGTTACGGCTGCCGAGATCAAAACCAAAGCCCTTGAGCACGGCGGCATGAGAACCCTGCGAGAAGATGGCTGGGATAAAGTGCTCGCCGGCGTGACGACGATCGATGAAATCCTCCGCGTCACTGAAGACGAAGAGTACGAGGAAGACGAGCTAAACTGACTATTCGGCACCGGGCGGAGGAAGAACACCTTCCTCCACAAGTTGGTTGTCCATTTCCTGCGTCAGCGGAATCGGTAGCGGCGGCATACCGGCGCGGATCACTTCCATCTGATACTGCTCGAGATTTTCCCGAACTTCTTTCCGTTTTGCAGCCTGCTCCTCAGGAGTCAATGCCGGCTCAGCTGGTTTCGTTGGCTCC
>JGI12210J13797_11164532_pt1 | contig 26278 bp, 25 predicted proteins | sample ElkSlonscriptome_3_FD_13797 | JGI IMG/M metagenome (IMG submission 13797) | reverse complement strand
AGCGCATTGATCGCCTGCTCGGCGGTGCGCGAGGTGGTCTGCGTCAGATGGGTGTAGCGGGCCGTGGTGAGAATCGAGCTGTGACCGAGGAGTTCCTGCACCTCGCGCAGATCGACGCCGGCCTCGATCAGATGGGTTGCATCGCTGTGGCGAAGGCTATGCGGGGTGATCTTTTTTTTATCCCGCAGGACTGCACCACCTTGCCCAAGGTCGTCTGCACGCCGGCCGGCGCCAACGGCCCCGGCGCTTTGGCCGCCGCCTCAAGTCCGCCCTTGCGGTTCGGGAACAACAGCCGCGGATGGCGGTGCCGCGCCCAGAACCGGCGCAGCAGCACCAAAGTGGCATCCGGCAGCGGCACCAGGCGGTCCTTGCGGCCCTTGCCGTCGCGGATGTGCACCCGTCGACGCGCGGCGTCGACGTCCGCCACCGTCAGCCCCAGCCCCTCGCCCAAGCGCAGGCCCATGCTGTAGAGGGTGAAGAACAGCACCCGGTAGCTGAGCACCCGAGTCGATTGCACCAATCGCGCAACCTCCTCGACCGTGACGATGTCGGGCAGGTGCCGCCCCCGCGGCGGCTTGATCAGGCCCACGTGCTCCCACGGCTTGCGCAGTACATGCTCGTAGTAGAACTTCAGCCCGTACAGGTCCAGCTTCACCGACGCCCAGGAGTGCGTCTCCAGCAGCTCGGCGAAGTAGTCCGTCAGCTGCTCGGCGCTCAGATCGTCGATCCGATACTCGAAGTGTCCCGCGATCCGACGCACGCCCCGCGCGTACGCCTCGATGGTCTTCGGGCGGAAGCCCTTGAGATGCAGGTGCTTTTCCAGCGCGGTGTAACGGTGCTTGAAATCGGCCTCGAAAGATGCTGACATGTCGGTGCAACCTCATGATTCTCAGCGGAATGTCCCCTCGCACGCGCGAGGGGGTGAGGTTGCATCTTAGTCGCCGCGGGGCTGCCGCGTCGCTGTTCTCCGCGATAGCGGCTCCGTCCAACGAGTGCACCAGCCCGAGCGCTTGGCCCGCATCGAGCTCAGTCTCCGGTTGCACGTCAGTGCCAGGCGGGCCAAGGAGCACGGCAAAGGAGCACGGGGTCACAAAGTAGCACGGGGTCACCTGATGGCAGCGGTGCTCCACCATGCCCAGCGTGGATGGAAGTACTGGTTGCATAGGCGCAGCAGTAAGAACGCCATGAACTGGGAGAAATATGCGCACTTGCTGGAACGCATTCCGTTGCCGACACCCAAGATCACCAACGCTGTCTGAGCGCTTGCAGGGGAGCAAAGTTATGCGTCGGAGTTGTGTTGCTGCTCTGATTACCGAGGAACCGGATGACCGAATCGGTCACGTCCGGATCTGTGGGGGGGGATGGCCAGCAATGGCTGTCTCTACCCGGAGACCGCTTCGGAGTGTATGCAGCTGCCTGTACCCGTTGAGACTCAAGCGGGCTGCCATTGTCACCCGCTAGGTGGGCGTCGCTACGGCCGCCACGGCACGCCCCGCGCGGCGCCCAGCTGCGTTACAACGCGTTGGAATAGAGCAACTATTCCGCCTCGTTGCGCCTTGCTGGACATCATGCGGGACGCACCCTGACGACCGTCCAACTGCTCTTTCTAGGTTGATCGAGCGCGCCCCCGAGCTCCAACACAGACCCTATCATCACGTGGTGGAGGCCAACATCCGGGGCTTCTTTGAGCATATGGATCACGATTGGGCGCTCCAAATGCTCGGTGAGCGGATTGATGACAACCGCGCCCTGCAACGGCTCGGCATTGCCAGCCACGCATCACTGAGAAGCGTCTTGTGCAGCGCGTAATGGTGTTTGCTGTTTGCATGAATCTCTGCTCGGCCTGCTGCTGTTGGATGCCTGGCCCAGGCCGTGTTTGGTCTTTCGCTGTCCTCCTGTTCCGTAATCATACGGATTACGCCTTCGGCTTAGTCATTGTAGACTTCGCTAAAGGCCCGACGATGATGGATAGGTCGGCAGAGGTTGTGCGCCGAGATGGCTCGGATGCGCTCATCGTCGGGCCTTTTTCGTGCTTCGGCGCGACGCCGACGCGGCGCTTATCTGGAGGCCAGAGGGCATCCGGTAGAGGTGCTTGGCGTCGACCGAGCAGATAGTGGAGGACACCGAAATGAACGCTGTATCGACGGCGCGCGTTGCGATTGGCAACCGGCATGCCGAGACCGGTCTTGCCTTCCAGATGGTCTATTTGTCAGGCTCGGATCGAGAGCAAAGCGAGCTGCTCGACTCCCTCCAAGGCCCGGTGGCGACCACTCGGGTGCTCAAGGACGATAAGGGCTATGCGCTGGCTGTTATCCCCCGCGCTTGGGCAATTGACCCACCAGCGCTGCGCGAGGAGTTCGGTCGAAATTTCCACCTTGCTGAGCACGCCGAGATTGGGAACTCGTTCTTGCTTGGCACCCCGATCCCTGTTGCCCGCGAGCGCGGGATCGAAGTGATCTTGGAGCAGTCACTCGTCTGCCTGCTCAGCGTCTATCTCGAGACCGCCCATCCACATCTGTTGATCCATCTCGACGGTGAATCCTTCCGCTGCCTATTCTATGGCGCTTGGTGTGGTTACATCAGCCATGCGCACGTTGCCGCGGGATTTAGGGCTGAACCGTGTCGGGCTGGTGCAGGCCTTGCTAGATCCGATTGAGAGTCTACGCGAGCCGTTGTCACAGACGTGCCGCGGTGGGGCGATTGATTGCGACGAGCTGGAGGCATGCGATGGTCGATCAGAAAGTGAAGCAGCAGCCGCGCCCGAATGTTCTGGCGCGCGACGATGAGCGTCTCCATGGAGACCTGCTCGACGAGTACGGATTCCTCGAGGAGCCGGACTTGTGGAGCCGCGATCTGGCACTGGGGCTCGCCGCGGAGATGCATCTAGGCGAGCTGAGCGAGGCGCACTGGCGCGTCATTGACCATGTTCGTGCCCACTATCTCGAAACTGGCATGCTGCCGGTGCAATCGACGCTCTGTCGCGAGGTCGAGATGGACGCGGATTGTCTCCTGGCATTGTTCGGCGGTCCGATCGAGGTCTGGCGGCTCGCCGGTCTCCCGAACCCGGGCGAAGAGGCCCGAACTTACATGGAGAACCAGGAGGCCCCCGATGCAGAGGGAATGAACTGGGTGTCGCACTGATAGAACGTCTTGTCAATGTCCTGAGCACAGGCTGCAGTCGTCGACAACCTGTATCTACCTGCGCTCGGCTCGCTCAGCCGTCGGCTGCGGCGCCCACGGGTCTCCATTTACTCCTGACATGCGCTTCTCGCCCTGCTGCCAGCGCTACGTGCACTGAGTCAGCCGCTCCCACGCGCTCGGTTGGTGCTGCGCGAGGCGGTCCTCTGGGTGCGGGCGGGCCGGTGTATGCCGGGCGGGTGCGAGTTTTGAGGAGCGAGTGTCTAGGAAGATAATATCAATCAGAAAGTTAGCCGTGATAGAAGCTGAAAACTGACGTGCCATGAGTATATACTCGGGCTTTCATGCGTCCATGCTGCCTCTAAAAACCAATAGCCAAGATTTATATAATTGTCTTTTCAAATAGTCGGCCGCTGGCTAAGGTTTGCCATAAGACCGAGTGCTTCGGTCAAAAATTAGCCACACCCGTCACTTGCGCCATTCTGAAGTCGTGTAAGGGCGGGGCGGCACAGTTGACACCATTTTGGAGAATGCCATGACCCGAACCCTCACCCGCAAAGAGCAGATCCAGGCCATTGAAAAGGATTGGGCTGAGAACAGTCGCTGGACTGACGTCGCGCGTGGCTACAGCGCCGCGGACGTGGTGCGTCTACGTGGTAGCGTGCAGCCGGAGCATACCTATGCGCGCCGCGGCGCCGAAAAGCTGTGGGGACTAGTGCATGGCGATGCCAAAAAGGGCTATGTCAACTGCATGGGCGCGATCACAGGCGGGCAGGCGATGCAGCAGGCCAAGGCCGGTATCGAAGCCATTTATCTCTCCGGATGGCAGGTGGCGGCGGACGGCAACACGTCCGAGACCATGTATCCGGACCAGTCGCTGTACGCCTACGACTCGGTGCCGACCATGGTCCGCCGAATAAACAACACCTTCAAGCGTGCCGACGAGATCCAATGGTCGAAAGAGATCGGCCCGAGTGACGACGGCTATGTGGACTACTTTTTGCCGATCGTCGCGGATGCTGAGGCCGGTTTCGGTGGCGTGCTCAACGCCTTCGAGCTGATGAAGAACATGATCTCTGCCGGCGCCTCCGGTGTGCATTTCGAGGACCAGCTTGCGGCCGTGAAGAAGTGCGGCCACATGGGCGGTAAGGTGCTGGTGCCGACCTCCGAGGCGGTGAAGAAGTTGGTCGCCGCGCGCTTAGCGTCCGACGTCATGGGCGTGCCGACCCTGCTGCTGGCGCGCACCGACGCCGAGGCGGCCAACTTGCTGACCTCCGACGTCGACTCCAACGACCAGCCGTTCCTGACCGGTACCCGCACCGCAGAGGGCTTCTATCAGGTCAAGAACGGCCTTGAACAAGCCATTAGCCGCGGCCTGGCGTACGCGCCTTATGCCGATTTGGTCTGGTGCGAGACCGGAACCCCGGATGTCGGCTTCGCCCGGGAGTTCGCTCAAGCGCTGCTGGAGAAGAATCCCAACAAGTTGCTGGCCTACAACTGCTCGCCGTCGTTCAACTGGAAGAAGAACCTCGACGATGCCACCATCGCCAATTTCCAGGATGAACTGGCCGACATGGGCTACAAATACCAGTTCATCACCCTCGCCGGTATCCACAACATGTGGTACAACATGTTCGACCTGGCCTACAGCTACGCCCGTGGCGAGGGGATGAAGCACTATGTCGAGAAGGTGCAGCAGCCGGAGTTCGAATCCCGCGACCGCGGCTATACCTTCGTCTCCCATCAGCAAGAGGTTGGCGCCGGCTATTTCGACGATGTCACCACCACCATCCAGGGCGGTGCTTCGTCCGTCACGGCACTGACCGGCTCGACTGAAGAAGATCAGTTCTGACGCGAAATACCGAGGCTTCGGCCTCGGTCGTTTCGCTAAAGAGGATTTCGACATTTTCGCCATCGCGGCGTAGGGGCGAATTCATTCGCCCTGTTTCACTTTTGCGGGTTCCCCCTGATGACCTTTCATTCCGTGAACTTCAGCACGGCCGATCTCTATGACCAGTTCGAGGAGCGGCTCGGCGTCTTTGAGGCTGTTTTCTCCGATTTCGGCGGCAGAGATACGTTCTCTGGAGCGGCAGCGACGGTCAAGTGTTTCGAGGATAATTCGCGCATCAAGGAAGCGTTGGCAGAGCCCGGTGAGGGCAGGGTGCTGGTGGTCGACGCTGGCGGTTCGGCGCGTTGCGCAATGCTCGGGGACCTCATTGCCGAGAGCGCCGTGGCCAATGGTTGGGCTGGCGTGGTCATCGACGGCTGTGTGCGCGACGTCGAGCGCCTGGCCGAGATGGACCTTGGCGTCAAGGCGCTGGCGGCGATTCCGCGCAAGAGTACGCGCCGCGGTGAAGGTCAGCGCGACCTGCCGATCGAACTTGCCGGCGTGCTTGTTCGGCCGGGCGACTGGGTCTATTGCGACGCGGACGGCGTCGTGATTGCGCCCGCGGGCCTGATCGAGTCGGAGGCGGGCTGATGGGTTCCGCCCGCCCGCACGATGCTGTGAGATCCTACCGGTTGCCCTGCGGGGAATCGCTGACCTCGCTGTTGGCGTCGCCTGATGAATCTCGATCTGGCAGTCGTTCCGATCGTGGGGGCGAATGCATTCGCCCAGTCAATGTCTTCAATGCCGCTGAAGCCGCACCGACATTAGGTGATGCGGACGGGGTGATGGGCACGCTGCCCTTTGCCCTCCCTACGGCTGCGCCGTTTGCTTGGGCGCTGAATCAATATTTCTGCTTGCTCGAGGGTTGGTTCGGCGCTACAAACCGTTTGAGTTCGCTCGACCCCTGCCTGGTCTCGGCGCGGGGCGATCTCCACGAGCATCCCGGCGAACGGCGCCGCTGATGGCCTGGATTGAGGCCAAACAGCTGGCCGAGGCCATCCTCGATGGCTTCGACCGCCATTACCGGCTGTTTCGTGAGATCACCAGCGGCGCCCGGCAGCGGTTCGAGCAAGCGGCCTGGGGCGAGGTGCAGAGCAGCGCACGCGAACGCATCGACTTCTACGACAAGCGCGTGAAGGAGACCACCGCCGTGCTGCGCCGCGAATTCCGCTTGCGCAGTCCCGAGGACGAACTCTGGAAGCGGGTCAAGATCGAGTATTCCCGCCTGCTGCCCCAGCATCATCAGCCGGAGCTGGCCGAGACCTTCTACAACTCCGTATTCTGCCTGTTGTTTGACCGGCGCTACTATAACAACGCCTACATCTTCGTCTGGCCGTTGCTGTCCACCGAGCACTTGGAGGCGGAGGTACCCATCTTTCGTCCCTATTACCCAACCCGCGACGGCTTTGCCCAGGTGATCTTGAGCATCCTGGAAGACCTGCGCTTTGACGTGCCGTTTCGCGACCGCCGACGCGATGTCCGCAACCTGATGCGCGCAATTCGCGAGCGCTTTCCGGCGAATCGGGCGCGGCACCAAAACTTCCAACTGGCCGTGCTGTCGGAGCCGTTCTTTCGCAACAAGGCCGCCTATGTCATCGGCAAGGTAATCAATGGCGCCGATCAGATCCCGTTCGTCATTCCGATTTTGAATGATCTTGGGGAGAATTCCGACGATGATGACAAGGACAACGACAAGAACAACGGCAACGGGAAAGTCAACGACAACGAAGACGAAATCCCGGGTGGGTTGTATGTCGATACGTTGCTGAGTGGCGAAGACGATATTTCCAATATCTTTAGCTTCTCCCGCGCCTATTTCATGGTCGATACCGAGGTACCGGCGGCGGTGGTAGAGTTTCTGCGCCCGCTGATGCGGCACAAGGGGAAGGCGGAGCTTTATACCGCTATTGGTCTGCAAAAGTTTGGCAAGGCCGAGTTCTATCGCGACTTTCTCAAACACTTGCGCTATTCCAGCGATCAATTAGTCGTCGCCCCCGGCATTCGCGGCATGGTCATGTGCGTGTTTACGCTGCCGTCCTTTCCCTACGTGTTCAAGGTCATCAAGGACCACTTCCCACCCCCCAAGGAGATGACCCGCGCCCAGGTGATGGACAGGTATCTGCTGGTGAAGATGCACGACCGCGTCGGACGCATGGCCGACTCCTGGGAGTATTCGCACGTCGCCTTTCCGCGCGCGCGCTTCTCCGATGAGCTGATCACGCTGCTGCGCAACGAATGTGCGGGCAGCATCGAACACGTCGAGGGCCAGCTGATCGTCAAGCACCTGTACATCGAGCGGCGCATGTCGCCGCTGAACATGTACCTGGCCAGCGCCGATGACGACGATATTGCGCATGCTGCCTCGGAGTATGGCGACGCCATCAAGCAGCTCGCCGCGGCGAATATCTTTCCCGGCGATTTCCTGTTCAAGAACTTCGGTGTCACGCGCCAGGGCCGGGTGGTGTTCTACGACTACGACGAACTCTGCTATGTGACCGAGTGCCGCTTCCGCGACATCCCGCCGCCGCCGTTTCCGGAAATGGAGTTCTCCGACGAGGTTTGGTATACCGCCGCCCCCGGCGATGTGTTCCCTGAGGAGTTCGAGACCTTTCTGCTGACTGATCCACGCTTCCGTAAAGCGTTTCGGCCCCTGCATCGCGACATCTTCGACCCCGCCTGGTGGCGCGCGCGACAGAGCGCGATCCGCGAAGGCCGGGTCGAGGACGTGTTCCCGTATCCGGAGGAGCGGCGTTTTGGCTGAAGAGCGTGCCTGCCTAGTGCAACAGTGCGGAAGTTCCCACGCCATCTCCGATCGTTGTCGTTCGACCAATGCCCGATCACGACAGCGACAACGAACGGAACCTCACCCCGGCGTCAAATAGCCCGTGCAGTCGAGATCGAACACCTTGATGGGTTTCTTACGGCGGATGCGCACGGCGGTGAGGCTGCCGCCCCAGAGGCAGCCGGTGTCGAGACCCCAGACGCTGTGTTCGGCGATGTAGCCGAGCATGGACCAGTGGCCGAACACGATGCGATCTTGGCGGGTGGCGCGGCTGGGCACCTTGAACCATGGCAGGACCTCATCGGGTTGGCTGCCGGGTAACCCCTTTTCGTTCAGCAGCAGGCGGCCGTCGCGGTTGCAATAGCGCAGGCGTGTGAAACAGTTGGTGATGAAGCGCAGGCGGTCTTCGCCAGCGAGGTCCGGCGACCAGATGTCGGGTTCGTTGCCGTACATGGCGTGCAGAAAGTCGACAAAGCCGGGGCCTTGCAGCTCCGCTTCCACTTCCGACGCGCAGGCCCTGGCTTGGGCCAGGTCCCATTGCGGCGGAAGTCCCGCGTGCAACATCGAGAAGCGCTTTGTCTCGTCGACATGCATCAGCGGCCGGTGGCGCAGCCAGTGCAGGATCTCGTCGCGGTCGGGGGCAGTGAGAATGTCGTCGAGATTGCTCTTCTTGGCGTGTTTGTCGTTACCGACGGCGAGCGCGAGCAGGTGCAAATCGTGGTTGCCAAGCACCGTGACGGCCTGCTCGCCAAGGGCCTTGACGTACCGGAGCACGGCCAGGGACTCGGGACCGCGGTTGACCAGGTCGCCCACCAGCCAGAGTGTGTCGGCGACGGGGTCGAACCCAATGCGATCCAGCAGCTGGCGGAGCTCGTCGTAGCAACCCTGGATGTCGCCGACCGCGTAAGTGGCCATGATCTAGTGAAACCGCGCACGATCGCCCAGCGAAAAGGCCGGTATCTCGGCGTCAAAGCGGGTGCCGTCGTCCGCGAGCATGCCATAGCTGCCGTGCATGCTGCCCACCGGTGTCTCAAGCTGGGTGCCGCTGGTGTAGCGGAAGGATTCGCCGGGTTTTAGATGCGGTTGTTCGCCGACCACGCCGGCGCCGCGCACTTCTTGGGTCTTGCCGTTGGCGTCGGTGACGATCCAGTGGCGATTTAAGAGCTTCGCCGGAAGCGAGCCATTGTTCTCGATGGTGATGGTGTAGGCGAACACGTACCGCCCGGTGTCAGGATCGGACTGATCGCCAAGGTAGTTGGTGACCGCGCTAATGGCGATGTTATAGGGCTGCTCTGTTTCGATGTGCATGGCGTACTCGGATGCTTGAATCGTTTGCCGGTCGTCCCAGTTTGGCGGACCGAAACCTGGGGTTTAAAAGCTGGTTACTCCCCGCTGGGAGGCGCGAATAAAGGCGATTATGGCGTCAGTCTCGGCCCCAGGGCACTCGGCCTCGGCGCGCGGCAGGGCCTCTTCCATCCGCATTCCGGAGCGGAACAGCAGCTTGTAGACGGCCTTGATGCGATTGCGCTGGGTCTGATCGAAACCGTTGCGGCGCAGGCCGACTAAATTCAGACCGATGATGCGAGCGCGCTGGCCGTTGACGATGACGAAGGGCGGCACGTCCTTGGGTACGCCACTGACTCCGCCGAGCATACTATAGGCGCCGATGCGGCAGAACTGGTGCACGGCGACCTGTCCGGAGACGAAGACATGATGGTCCAGCTCAACGTGTCCGGCCAGCGTGGCGGTGTTAGCGAAGATGTTGTGATCGCCGACGGTGCAGTCGTGACCGACATGGCTGAAGGTCATGAAAAAGTTGTGGCTGCCGATGCGTGTGCCGGCTTCGTACTTGACGCCGTGGCTGATATTGACGCCTTCCTTGAACTGGTTGTGATCACCGATGGTCAGCGGGCGGGCATTGTCCGGGCTGTAGCCAAAGTCCTGGGGTTCGCTGCCGAGTGTGGCGCCGTGGCAGACGCGGTTGTGTCGGCCCATGTGCGTGGCGCCGTAAATCCGCGCGCAGCTCTCGACGATGCAGCCCTCCCCGAGCATGGCGCCGGCCTCGACGATCGAATACGGCCCGACGCTGACGCTTGCGTGCAGTTTGGCGCCATCCTCGATGATGGCGGTGGGGTGGATGGGCATGGGGAAGTGACGAGTGTCTAGGATCGAGTATCTAGGGTTGACTGTCTAGCGAGGCTGCGCCTCAGGCCGACGAGCAAGCGCTAATCTATTGTAAAGCCAGTGCGCGGCTTGGCGAGGACTGAGGGCCGAGGGCCGAGCGCCTGCGGCCGACATTGCCGATGTTGCCGTGCGGCGGCCCTTGGCCCCTTGCCCCGAAGATCGGCGTGCGTCGATGGCGGCCGTTTCCCCTCGTCACTCGTGACGCGATACTCGTCACTTCTTTAGTGTCTAAAATGCCGCATGCCGGTCAGCACCATGGCCAGTCCGTGCTCGTTGGCGGCGGCGATGACCTCGTCGTCGCGCATTGACCCGCCGGGCTGGATCACTGCGGTAATGCCCTTCTCGGCGGCCTGATCGATGCCGTCGCGGAACGGGAAGAAGGCGTCCGAGGCCATCACCGCCCCCGTCACCGCGAGCCCGGCTTGCTCGGCCTTGATGGCGGCGATGCGGGCGGAGTTGACGCGGCTCATCTGGCCGGCACCCACGCCGATGGTCATGCCGTCGCGGCCGTAAACGATGGCATTGGATTTGACGAACTTGGCCACGCGCCAGGTGAACAGGAGGTCTTTCATCTGCGCATCCGTTGGGGCCTTGTCGGTCGCGACCTTGAGATCGGCGGTCAGCAGCAGGTCCGCGTCCTGCACCAACAGGCCGTCGCGCACGCGCTTGAAATCGATAGAGGCGCCGCGTTCGGTATCCCAGTCGCCGCACGCCAGCAGGCGCACGTTTTTCTTAGTCGCGATTGCGGCGGAGGCATCGTCGCGGACGCTCGGTGCGATGATGACCTCAACGAACTGCCGCTCGACGATACAATTGGCGACGTCGACCGTGAGCGGTCGGTTAAAGGCGATGATGCCGCCGAAGGCCGACTCGGGGTCGGTGGAGAAGGCGCGCTCGTAGGCCTCCAGCAGCGTCTCGCCGACGGCCACGCCACAGGGGTTGGCATGCTTGACGATGACGCAGGTGGGCGCGTCGTTGAACTGCTTGACACATTCCAGCGCGGCGTCGGTGTCGGCGATGTTGTTATAGCTCAGTTCCTTGCCCTGCAGCTGCGTGGCGCTGGCGATAGACGCTTCGGTCCGGTGGCGGGCGACGTAGAAGGCGGCCTGCTGGTGCGGGTTCTCGCCGTAGCGCATGGGCTGTTGTTTGCGGAACTGCAGGTTGAACGTGCGCGGTAGCCCCTCGCCCTTGCCGTCGGGATGCTCGACGATGCGGCCCAGATGATTGGCGATGGCGCCGTCGTAGGCGGCGGTGTGCTCGAATGCCTTCACGGCCAGGTCGAAGCGGGTGGCGTCGCTGACCGCGCCGTTGTTGTCGGCTATCTCTGCGAGCACGCGGCTGTAGTCGTCGGCGTCGACCAGCACGGTGACCGCGGCGTGGTTCTTCGCCGCCGCGCGCAGTAGGGTAGGGCCGCCGATATCGATGTTCTCGATGGCGGTGGCCAGATCGCAGTCGGGCTTGGCGACGGTCTGCTCGAACGGATACAGATTGACCACGACCAGGTCGATGGGTTTGATTTCGTTCTCGCGCATGACGCCCTCGTCGATGCCGCGCCGGCCGAGGATGCCGCCGTGGATGCTTGGATGCAGCGTCTTGACGCGTCCGCCCATGATCTCCGGAAAGCCCGTGTGCTCCGAAACCTCTTTGACGGGGACGCCGGCCTCGGTGAGCAGCTTTGAGGTGCCGCCGGTGGAGAGGATCTCGACGCCGTGCTCGTTTAAGCTGCGGGCGAACTCGGTGAGGCCGGTCTTGTCGGATACGCTAATCAGCGCGCGGCGAATGGCGTGCATGCAATATTTACTCTTAATGATTAAGACCTACTGGCCGGCGCGACCATCGCGAAGGTTGCCGCCACGGATGCTGGCCGCGGTTCGCGCGGTGTTTGGCACGATGCGGCAGTAGTTGTGGCCTGTGTGGCGGCTTGGCGTGGCAGCTAGGTCTGGTCGAATGCTCTGAGTTTCTTTCGCAGAGTGCCGCGGCTCATGCCGAGCATGCGTGCGGCAACGGACTGGTTGTTGTTGGCGTTCTCCATCACCGTCTCGATCAGCGGTCGTTCGACCTCGTCGAGCACCATGCGATAGAGGTCGTTGATGTCGTGCCCGTTCATGTTGTGCAGATAATAGCGCAATGCGTTGCGCACACACTCGCGCAGGGGCGCCGTCTGATCCTGTTGCAGCACGGTAAAACCTTCGCGTTGTTGCAGCGACTTGACCTCCGTCAGGTTGGTGCCCGGTGTGTTGGTGCCCGGTGCGTTGGTGGCGGTTGGTTTCTTGGTCTGGGGCGAATTGTTCAAAGGCAGGTCTTTGGCTGTGCTTGCAGTTCCGGCGGTCATGCCGCGTCCTCCGTTGGCAGCAACCCGATGAACAGGGCTCGTACACATTCAGTTTGTTGTTTTGCGGTCTCGGCGCGATTGATCGAGACAAGGTGCCGCGCGGCCGACGATTGCGTGCGTTGGCTGGCGGCTCGGTTGCCGTGGCGTAAGTACCAGCCGATATGCTTGCGCGCGATGCGAACGCCGCGCGCCTCGCCGTAAAAACTGTAGAGTTCATCAAGATGCGTCAGCAGCGTCTCGTGCACCCACTCGGGCGAGGGTTCAGGCAGCAATTGACCGGTCGCGAGATAATGCGCGATCTCGCGAAAGAGCCAGGGTCGACCCTGGGCCGCGCGTCCGATCATGATAGCACTGGCCCCGGTATCGTTCAGCACCTCTCGAGCGCGCTGCGGCGAATCGATATCGCCGTTCGCGACCAGCGGCAGGTCGGTCGCGCCACGCAGGCTGCGCAGGCTGTCGAATTCCGCGGTACCGCGGTAGCCACAGGCGCGGGTGCGCCCGTGCACGGTCAACAGCGCGACGCCGGATTCCTGTGCGATCCGCGCGATCTGGTGCAGGTTGCGTGTCTCTGGCGACCACCCGGTACGGGTCTTCAGTGTAACTGGCACGGGCACGGCTCGCACCACGGCCTCGAGAATGCGGCCGACCAGCGCCTCGTCGCGCAGCAACGCCGAACCCGCGGCGACCTTGCACACCTTCTTTGCCGGGCAGCCCATGTTGATGTCGATGATCTCAGCGCCCTGATCGAGATTGTAGCGGGCCGCGTCGGCCATCTGCATGGGATCGGAACCTGCGATCTGTACCGCGATGGGACCGGGCTCTCCGGCGTGATCAGCGCGCTCGCTGCTCTTGCGGGAGGCGCGCAGGGCCGGATTGGCGGACAGCATCTCGGAGACCGCGAGGCCGGCGCCGAGCCGCCGGCACAGGCTACGGAACGGGCGATCGGTCACTCCGGCCATGGGCGCGAGGATCAGGCGATTCTTGAGTTCAATCGCGCCAATGCGAAACGGCTCCGCGTCGAGGTCGGCGTCCTGCGTGAGGTCGTCGGTCATTGGGCCGCATGCCGGCGCGACAGCAATGAATGAGCGGAGATGTTGCAGGTGCATGGCGATCCGGCGGCAGCGGGATGGCTAGAGATTCTAGTCAAGTCTCGCCGTTTCGGCAGTGCCGATCGTCAGGACGCGTGCAGGTTTTTGGATGACATCCGACGGGCGGGCATCGCGTGGCGCGAACTATTGCGGTTTGAGATTCGAAATTCTAGCGAGGCTTGGCGTTAGCCCGCCGAGTTGTGAATTGTGGCGCTCTCGTCAGCCTGAGGCGCCGCCTTGCCAATGATGGGCGCGCAGTCGGCGCCCCGCGAGCAGCGCCCAGTCTGCGTCGATCTCTGGCGGTTGCAGCAGAAAGTATTCCCGATAGACATCGGCGACGCGTGTCGCCTGATGGCTGAGGATGCCGGACAGTCCGATTAGCGCGTCGTCCGCGGCGAAACCGGTCAGCGTGGGTGCAAGCTCGATCAGCGGTCCCGCGAGGATGTTGGCGACGACCACGTCGGCGCCTCGCGCGGTTGCGTCATCGGGAGATCGAGCCGATGGCTGCCGAGCCACACTCGGCGGTAGATGCCGGGGTAGATCGGGCGGAAGCAAGACCGTCAGTCGCTCCACGACACCATTGTCGATGGCATTGTCGACGGTGGCATCAAGGGCCTGCTGATCGTGGTCGACGGCGAATGCATGGCGCGCGCCGAGCTTGAGCGCGGCAATGGCGAGAATGCCGGAGCCGCAGCCGAAATCGAGCACCGTGCGGTCGGCAAGATCGAGCCCGTCGAGCCAACGCAGGCAGAGCGCGGTGGTGGGGTGATGGCCGGTACCGAAGGCGAGTCCGGGGTCCAGGTTGATGATGACGCTGTGCCCGTCGGCAGCGTCCGGTCGCTGTCCGTGCGGGCAGATCCACAGCCGGCGACCGAAGCGCATCGGTTCCAGTTCCTCCAGCCAGACACGCTCCCAGGGCCGATCGTCCAGGGTTGTGATCAAGGGCGGGGCTAGGCTCTGAAAGCCGAGGCTGTCTGCCGCTTGCTCCGCCAGCATCGTGCCCTGGGGATCATCACCGTACAGTGCGGTGATGCGCACCTGGCGCCACAGCGGCGTCGCGTTCGGCGCTGGCTCCAAGATCGGGTCCGGCATCGGGTCGTCGGCGGCGTCGTCGATGGTGACCGCCAGGGCGCCGCCGTTCTCCAGCGCCGCCTCGATCAACGCGGCCTGTTCGCGATAGGCCACCAGCGCGAGTTGTAGCCAGGCCATCAGCGGGTGTGTGGGTGCGGGTTTGCGGCCATGGTTACATGCCCAGTTTCTTTTCCAGATAATGGATGTTGGCGCCGCCCTGCTGGAAGGCGGCGTCCTTCAGAATCTGACGTTGGAGTGGGATGTTGGTATGGATACCCTCGATCACCGTTTCCCGCAGCGCGTTGCACATGCGTGCCAGCGCCGAATGGCGATCTTCGCCGTGGGCAATGAGCTTGCCGATCATGGAGTCGTAGTAGGGCGGCACCAGATACCCGGAGTAGATGTGCGTGTCGAGCCGGACGCCGGGCCCGCCGGGGGCGTGGAATTCTTCGATGCGGCCCGGACTCGGCATGAAGGTCTCGGGGTGCTCGGCGTTGAGTCGGCATTCGATGGCATGGCCGCGCAGCACGATGTCGTTTTGGCTGTAGCGCAGCCGGTCGCCGGAGGCCATGAGTAATTGTTCCTTGACGATGTCGACGCCCGTGATCATCTCGGTCACCGGGTGCTCCACCTGCACGCGAGTGTTCATCTCGATGAAATAGAACTCGCCATCCTGGAACAAGAACTCGAAGGTGCCGACGCCGCGGTAGCCGATACTGCTGCAGGCATCGGCGCAGCGCGTGCCGATGAAGTGCCGCTGTTCGTCGGTGATGCCCGGTGCCGGCGCTTCTTCGATGACCTTTTGATGGCGCCGCTGCATGGAGCAGTCGCGCTCGCCGAGGTGGATGGCGTTGCCGTAATTGTCTGCGAGGATCTGGAATTCGACGTGCCGGGGGTTTTCCAGGTACTTCTCCATGTACACGGTATCGTTGCCGAAGGCGGCTGCGGCCTCGGCCTTGGTCAGCGAGATCGCGTTTAGCAAGGTGGCGTCGGAATGCACAACGCGCATGCCGCGTCCGCCACCGCCGCCAGCGGCCTTGATGATGACCGGATAGCCGATCTCGCGCGCCATCTCCAAGGTGCCCTTGTTGTTGATGTCGATGGGACCGTCGGAGCCCGGCACGCAGGGCACGCCGCTGCGCTTCATCGCGCTGATAGCAGACACCTTGTCGCCCATCAGGCGGATCGTCTCGGGCTTTGGGCCGACAAAGATGAATCCGGAGCGTTCCACGCGCTCGGCGAAGTCCGCGTTCTCGGACAGAAAGCCGTAGCCGGGGTGGATGGCCACCGTGTCGGTGACTTCCGCGGCGCTGATGATGGACGGGATGTGCAGGTAGCTGTCGCGTGACGGCGCCGGCCCGATGCAGACGGACTCGTCCGCCAGCAGCACGTGCTTGAGATCGCGGTCTGCATCGGAATGCACGGCCACGGTCTTGATGCCGAGTTCGCGGCAGGCGCGCAGGATCCGCAGTGCGATTTCGCCGCGGTTGGCGATGAGAACTTTTTCTATCATTCGATCACGAACAGCGGTTGGTTGTATTCAACCGGCTGTCCGTTCTCCACCAGGATGCGTTTGACGGAACCGGCGCGCTCGCTCTCGATCTGGTTAAGGATCTTCATCGCCTCGATGATGCAGAGCGTGTCGCCCACCTTGACCTCGGCGCCGTCCTCGACGAAGGCCTTGCTGCCCGGCGACGGTGAGCGATAGAAGGTGCCGACCATTGGCGAGCGGACGAAATTCTCCTCGTCTGGTTCTGGCGCGGCCATAGCGACTGGCGCACTGCCTGCTGCCGACGTCGCCGCCGCCGTGGGTGCCATCGGGCTCTGCATGTGGAACTGGGCCGGGGAGCTACCGTGACGGCTGATGCGTACCGATTCTTCGCCCTCGTGAATCTCGATCTCCGCGACATTCGATTCTTCGAGCAGCTCGATGAGCTTCTTGACCTTACGGATATCCATGACTGTTAATGATTCTCGTTGTCGATCTTTGTCGTTGGTCCTTGTCAGGAGCGCGTAGCGCCCATGGCCGGCGGCATCTGTGTTAGGCCAGCCGTCGTATTGCGGCCGTCAATGCCAGTTCATAACCGATGGCGCCGAACCCGCTAATCGTGCCCACGGCGATATCGGAGAAATAGGAATGGTGACGAAACGGCTCGCGGGCGTACACATTTGACAGATGCACCTCGATGAAGGGGATGCGCACGGCAAGCACCGCATCGCGCAGCGCGACGCTGGTGTGCGTGTAGCCGGCCGGGTTTATCAGTGCAAAGGCGACGCCGTCGGCGCCGGCGAGGTGCAGGGTATCGATCAGCACATGCTCTGCGTTGCTTTGTACGAATAGCAGTTCATGCCTGGCGTCGACGGCGAGCGTACGCAGGCGCTCGGCGATGGCATCGAGTGTCTCGCGGCCGTATTTATCCGGCTCGCGACTACCGAGCAGATTCAGATTGGGGCCATTGAGGCAGAGTATCTTTGCCATGTGCGGGCTGTCGGCGGCTCTCTTCGGGCGCTGTGGAATCTGGGGCGGTCAAACGGGCATGCTGAATAGGAGACGCAAGCAGGCAAGGCCCGCCGGGCCTAGCGGCCGGGTGCGCGGACCTCGCGCTGGCTAGTTTAGATGCCAACTGTGCGCAAACCGCAGCGAACGACCAGGAACTATCCATCTTCTTGCCGAGGCACGAAGGCGAGTAAGGGTAAGGGAAACGTGGCAATTTTACAAAGCGAATTTCGCGCGCGTTGGGCGCTCGTTCGCCTACGTTGGCGGCGGTTCTATTCGATTATTCGAAGGCGCCAAATGCTTGCGGTTGCGTCAAGTCGCCGAGCAACGATGCGTTTGTGCGGCGAAGGGGCTAGGGACCAGGGACTAGGGACGAGTGTACCGCTGCGGTAGTTTCGAAGGGCCTCAGGATCGTTACTACGCTGCAGGAGGGCCGAAATTTCAGATGGTGCGCTGTGCGGCGGCCCTTGGCCCTCGGTGCTTGGCCGACTCAACGCAGCGAACGCGTTTCGCGTCAAGGTATCGTAAGCTCGTCGGTCTGATGCGTCGCTAGGATTCGGCGTCCAGCAATGGCAGCACATGGGCGCGTATCTCGGCCGAGGTGATCTCACCGGTGTGGCTGAAGACAAGCCGCCCGACGCGGTCGAAGACGACGGTGAATGGTAGACCGCTGGTCCGGTTGCCGAGTCGTTTGGACAGTTCCACGCTGCTCGCGTCGCCGAATAGAATTTGGTAGTTGATGCTGTTCTCGTCGAGGAAGCGGCGTACCGAATCGGCATCGTCGATGGCGATCCCAACCACCTGCAGCTGGCCCGTATCGAAGCCTTGCTGCAACTGCTCCAGCATCGGCATTTCGCGCAGGCAGGGCGGGCACCAGGTGGCCCAGAAGTTCAACATCACCACCTTGCCTGCCCAACTGTTACTCGCGATCTCGCGTCCCGTCGTATCGGTTAGGCGGATGTCCGGCAGGCTATTGATGGTGTCGCCGGCCCGATTAGAGGCAATGCCGACGGCATCGTGTTCGGCGAGCCAGCGCTCGCCGAACAGAGCGATGCCGATGCTGAGGGTGCCGGCCAGCAGGGTCACGACCAGAACCTTGGCCGGGTTCACGGCGCGACCTCGCGCAGGTGCGCGGCGAACTCGTCCGCCGGCACGAAGCCCACCAGGCGATAGCCGCGCAGTTCGTTTCCGTCAGCGTCGAAGAACAGCATCGCCGGTGGGCCGGGCAGGCCGAAGCGCTCCTGCATCAGCGCCTTGTCTTCGGCATCGTTGGCGGTGACATCGGCCTGTAGCAGCACGAAGCGCTCCATCGCTGAGACCACCTGCGGGTCCGGAAAGGTGTAGCGCTCCATCTCTTTGCAGGACACACACCAGTCGGCATAGAAGTCCAGCATCACCGGCTTGCCGGCGGTTGCCGCCGCGGCGACCTCGCGTTCGAGGTCGGCAACGGTCTTGATGCGTTTGAATTCGGCGTGCGCGGCGGCGCCTGCTCCACCACCGGCCGGGACCAAGCCGCGCAGCGGCTGGATGGTGTCTTTGCCGCCGGCGGCGACCCCGACCAGCATCAGGATGCCGTAGACCAGCACCGTAATGCCTAGTGCCTTCCACAGTTTGCGCCAGCCGCTGACGTTTGCGTCGAGCGTGGTCAGCGCGCCCAGGTAGACGCCGGAGCTGATCAGCAGCAGACCCCAGAGCAGCATCGCGAGCGCGGCAGGCAGAACACGCTCCACCAGCAGGATGGCCACCGCGAGCAATAGCACGCCGAACACCGCCTTGACGGCATCCATCCAGGCCCCCGCGCGGGGTAGCAGTTTTCCGGCGGAGGTGCCGATTGCCAGCAGCGGCGCGCCCATACCCAGCCCAAGCCCGAGCAGTGCGAAGAAGCCCAGGACTGCGTCGCCCGTCTGACCGATGAAGATCAATGCCCCCATCAGGGGCGGCGCGACGCAGGGGCCGACGATGAGCGCGGACAGGGCACCCATGATGGCGGCACCGGCCAGCGTGCCGCCTTCCTGCTTGTTGCTGACTTCGGTGAGTTTGGTCTGAACGCTGCTGGGCAGTTGCAGGTCGTAGAAACCGAACATCGACATGGCCAGGGCCACGAACACGGCGGCGAACACCGTCAGCACCCAAGGATTCTGGAAGGTCGCCTGGAGATTGGCGCCGAACAGACCGGCGATGACGCCGACAACGGCATAGGTCAACGCCATCGCCAGCACGTAGGCCAGCGACAGCATGAAGGCCTTGCGTGTGGTGATGCTGTCGCCCTGGCCAGCGATGATGCCGGATAGGATCGGGATCATCGGGAACACGCAGGGGGTGAAGGCCAGCAGCAGGCCAAGCCCGAAGAAGATGGCGACCGCGCCAAAGATGCCGGCATTGGCCAGCCGCGCGGCGAGCTGATCCTGTTCCGACACGCGTCCGGCGGTCGCGGCAGTTTGGGCTACCCCGGCCTCGGAGACGGCTGATTGGGAAGAGGGGGTTGCCGCCGGCTCGGTCAGTGCGACGGTCTGCAACGCCGCCGGCAGTTCCAGCGTGACCCGCTCGGTGACCGGCGGATAACAGATGCCGCGCTCGGCACAGCCTTGGAATTTGGCCACGAGCGTGACCGTGGTGGGGTCGGCAGTGCCGCGCAACAGTGGCACCCCGAGATCGACGGTGCCATGGTAAATCGCGACATCGCCAATGCTGCCATCCGGTCGCACCGTGTTGGCCTTGACCTCGGCCTGCGGCAGCTCGTAGGCACCGAGCTGAACGCCGTCGGCGTCCTCCAACGTCAACTCGATCTTCTCCTCGTACAGGTAGGTCTCCGGGGCAACCTCCCATTGCAGGGCGAGGCCGTCCGGGCCGCTCACCTCGGCGTTGAATCGAAACGCCTCCTCGGCAGGTAGAATGTCGTCTTCAAGCCCAAGCCCGAGCGATTGCGTCATGGCGCCGAGGGCCGACTTGCCGGATCTCGTCGCCGGCACTGCATCTGCAGTCGCTAGCGATTGCGTCGGCAGGCGCTCCGACACCGAGGCCGCGGGCTGGTCTTCCGCTGCCGCGGGTTGGTCATTCGCTGCCGTGGGCTGGTCGGCCGTCGACGTCGGCGCCAATGCCAGCAAAATCTTGTGCTTTTGCGGCGGGTAGCACAGGCCGGCATCGGCGCAGCCCTGCGAGGTGGTCTGGAGTTCGACGATGTCGCCTGCGTCCGCGGTGCGCTGAATGGGCACCCGTGCCTCCACCCGGTCGCGGTAGATCTGGACTTCACCGAAGAACTCGTCGTTCTTGGTCTCAGCGGGCGGCAGATCCGCACGGCCGGTCTCGATGTCGGGCGTCTCGCTGGAGAAGCGGAACTTGCTCCGGTACATGTAGTAGCCGGGCTCGATATCCCAGCGCACCAGCACAGCATCTTGACCTGCCGCCTCCCCGGAGATGCGGAAGGCCTGATCGGGCTGCAGGAACTCGTCTTCGGCGATCGCCGCGACCGGCTGCGACAGGAACAGGGTCAGGCCAAGGGCGCCCATGGCTTGGAGCAGGTGTCCGAGCCCGCGGCGGAGCCCTGGCGCTAACGGCGCGATGGACAGATTGGTTGCGGCGGATGCCATCAGTCTTGCGTTCTGGTGCATGTGCGGACCCACTCAAGATAGTTGTCGAGCCCTGCGACAATCGGGTGTGCGATCACCTCCGGGACGTCGTAGGGGTGTTGTGCTTCGATCTGCGCCGTCAATTCTGCGAGACGCTGCTCCGTGGTCTTGATCAACAGCAAGGCCTCGTTGTCTCTGGCGATGCTACCCTCCCAGCGATACACGGACAGCACGCCGGGCAGGATGTTCACGCAGGCGGCAAGATTCTGGTCAACCATCGACTCTGCCAATGCCTCAGCGGTTGCTTGGTCGGGACAGGTGCACAGCGCGAGGTAGACGGTGTCGGACATGGGGTCGGCTCCGGGGAAGGTTGGGGCGGCGATTGCGACTGCCCGCGAGCACGACGCACGGGCGTTCGCGCTGGACGCGCTTAAGGTTACCGGAATCGTAGGCTTCCGGTCGCCGCGGATTGAATCGAACAAATCCGGACAGACTTTCCGGGATTCCGGGCCGAAGTGCGAGATCGCCGCGGCTCCCGACCAAACGAGACCACAGGTATGCTGCTTTTTTTTCTGATTTTTGTCGCCGCCCCGCTCGTCGAACTGTACTTCCTAATTCAGGTGGGCTCCGTTATCGGTGCGCTGCCCACGATTGCGCTTTCCATTCTCACCGCCGTCATCGGTGGTGCCTTGGTGCGCATGCAGGGCATCGCGGTGTTGATGCGCGTGCGCGCGATGCTGGATCAGGGCGAGATGCCGGCCCTTGAACTTCTCGACGGCGCCGTTCTGTTGGTGTGCGGTTTCGCCTTGCTGCTGCCGGGGTTCGTCACCGACATCGTCGGTTTTCTCCTGCTGATCCCGACAGTTCGGCACGTGTTGATCAGGCGTTACATCCATGTGGCGCCGCTACCGGATGCGGGCGACGTCCGACAGGGCGATTTCCAGCGTGGTCCGCGCGTCATCGAGGGCGAGTATCGGCGCGACGACGACTGATTCGCCCTGGTCTTATCTCCGGGTCCTTCTCCGTACCGCAGTTGCGCCACCGACGGTTGCCGGTCTGAGGTGTCACCTCGCCGGCGCGTGGCAGTGATTCGCTGTCTCAAATTCGTGCATCGACCCCCTTGACAGGCGAAAGTACGCCCCTATTATTAGCACTCGTCAAACACGAGTGCTAACACCCGAGCGACCAGCTCGCGTGTCACCTGAACCACTGCAACCTAAGCTGAGGGGAAAACACCCATGAATATCCGTCCCTTGCACGACCGTGTCGTTGTTCGTCGCATGGAGGAGGAGCGCACCTCCGCCGGCGGCATCGTAATCCCGGATTCCGCTACCGAAAAGCCGATCCAGGGCGAAATCATCGCTGTTGGCAACGGCAAGATTATGGATAACGGCGATTCTCGCGGCCTCGACGTCAAAGTTGGCGATCGCGTGCTGTTCGGCAAGTATTCCGGTACGGAAGTGAAGCTCGACGGCGAAGACTTCCTCGTGATGCGCGAGGACGACATCATGGGCGTCATCGAGGTCTAATCGGCCCTGAGTTCGCCTGTTCGATTATGACGTGACGCGTCTCACAGGTACTGCCGGAATGATCCGCCCGATTGGCCTGAATCAGGCTCGGCAAGCGGCTTCGGAGTTAGTCCTAGACCGCACCTCACCCAAATTTTGCAAAACCAGTTTAAGATCGAGGTAATAGCGCAATGAGTGCAAAAGAAGTCAAGTTCGGCTCCGATGCCCGTAACCGCATGATGGAGGGCGTCAACGTCCTCGCCAATGCCGTTAAGGTCACGCTTGGCCCGAAGGGTCGTAACGTGGTGCTGGAGAAGTCCTTTGGTGCGCCGACCGTCACCAAGGATGGCGTCTCCGTGGCCAAGGAGATCGAACTGTCCGATAAGTTCGAGAACATGGGCGCACAGATGGTGAAGGAAGTCGCCTCCCAGACCTCCGACATCGCCGGCGACGGTACCACGACTGCCACCGTACTGGCCCAGGCCATGGTGCGTGAGGGTCTGAAGGCGGTTGCAGCCGGCATGAACCCGATGGACCTGAAGCGCGGCATGGACAAGGCCCTGATCGCAGCTGTCGCCGAACTCAAAGAATTGTCCAAGCCCTGCTCCGACAATAAGGAGATCGCACAGGTCGGCACAATCTCTGCCAACTCCGACGACTCCATCGGTGAGATCATTGCCGAGGCCATGGAGAAGGTTGGTAAGGAGGGCGTCATCACCGTTGAAGAGGGCAAGTCCCTGCACAACGAACTCGACGTGGTCGAGGGCATGCAGTTCGACCGTGGCTATCTGTCGCCGTACTTCATCAACAACCAGCAGAGCCAGACGGCCGAGCTGGAAGAACCGTTCATCTTGCTGCACGACAAGAAGATCTCCAACATCCGTGAGCTGTTGCCGGTGCTCGAGGCCGTCGCCAAGGCCGGTCGTCCGCTGATGATCGTCGCCGAGGACATCGAAGGTGAGGCCCTGGCCACGCTGGTGGTGAACTCGATCCGCGGCATCATCAAGGTCTGCGCCGTCAAGGCCCCGGGCTTCGGCGACCGCCGTAAAGCCATGCTCCAGGACATCGCCATCCTCACCGGTGGTACCGTCATCGCCGAGGAAGTCGGTCTGACGCTGGAGAAGGCGACCTTGAACGAGCTGGGTTCCGCCAAGAAGGTGCAGATCAGCAAGGACGAGACCACCATCATCGACGGCGCCGGTGCCGACGGCGAGATCAAAGGCCGTTGTGATCAGATTCGTGCGCAGGTCGAGGAGACCACCTCCGACTATGACCGTGAGAAGCTGCAGGAGCGCCTGGCCAAGCTGGCAGGCGGTGTTGCGCTGATCAAGGTCGGTGCCGCGACCGAAGTCGAGATGAAGGAGAAGAAGGCCCGCGTCGAAGACGCCTTGCACGCGACGCGTGCCGCGGTGGAAGAGGGCATCGTCCCCGGCGGTGGCGTTGCGCTGGTACGTGCCCTGACCAAGATCAAGGGCCTGACCGGCAGCAACCACGACCAGGACGTCGGTATCGCCATCGCCCTGCGGGCGATGGAAGAGCCGCTGCGCCAGATCGTCACCAACGCTGGCGACGAGGCATCGGTGGTGCTGCACAACGTCGCCGACGGCGAGGGCAACCACGGCTACAACGCCTCCAGCGGCGACTACGGCGATATGGTCGCGATGGGCATCCTGGACCCGACCAAAGTCACCCGCATCGCGCTGCAGAACGCCTGCTCCGTGGCTGGCTTGATGATCACCACCGAGGCGATGGTGGCCGACGAGCCCAAGGACGACGCCCCGATGATGGGTGGCGGCGGCGGCATGGGCGGCATGGGTGACATGGGCGGCATGGGCATGATGTAAACGCCCAGCGAGCATCGGCAACGTCTCGGCGCGGTAGCGCCGAGACTGCGCTGAGCCAAAAGCCCCGCTTAGGCGGGGCTTTTTTTGCTCAGTCGCAAGGCAACTAACAACCCATTCCGAGAGGGGTCTGACTGAAGCGCATATTCTCGTCGGCTTTCTCGCCTGCGAATGCCGCGTACAGCCTTTTCCGGAGGCTACCTTTGGGGGGCGCGCGTCACCGACCAGAACACACCTACCGCCTCGACCCGCGCACCGTCGCCAGCATAATGCCCAGCGCGATTAACCCACCACCGGCCGCATGAAACCAAAGCAACCGCTCGCCGAGCAGCAGCGTTGCGAGCAACGCGCCGAACGCTGGCATCAGATGAATGTACTGCCCGGTGCGGTTCGCGCCCATCTCGTGGACGGCGCGATTCCAGAAGATGTAGGCCAACACAGACGGGAACAGGGCGACATAGCCGATGGCGCCCAGATTGGTGGCGCTGAGCGCGAAACGATGGCCAAGCGACAGGTCCCACGCATAGAGCCCGCTCAGTGGAATGAGGCCGATGGCCATGATCGCGGCCAGAAACGTGAGCGGTTCGAGTTCGGCCGGACGCCAGCGCAGGCAGACGGAGTAGAGCGCCCAATCCAGTCCCGCCGCGAGTATCCATAGATCACCCCGATTCAGCGTCATGCCGGCGAGCAACTGCGGATGGCCTTCGGTGGCGATGACCACAACGCCGGCCAACGACAGCAAGATGCCCAGCATTTGCGGTAAGCGCACCGCCTGCTTCAGCAGTAGGAACGAAAGGGCCACAATCCAGACGGGCGTCGCTGAGGACAGCAGCACCCCGTTGGTGGCGGTAGTGTCCTGCAAGCCAAGGTAGGCGAAGGTGTTGTAGTTGGTGATGCCGAGAATCGCCAGCAGCGTCAGCAGCGGCCAGTGGCGTCGCAGCGCGGGCCACTGTGCGCGTAGGCCGGGCCAGGCAAAGGGGAGCAGAATCAGCAGAGCCGTTGACCAGCGCCAGAACGACAACGCGATGGGCGGTATGTCTGTGTGCAATGCCCGCGCAAGCACGAAGTTGCCGGCCCAAAAAAGCGGCGGTAGCGCGGCCAAGAGCCAGATCGGTGCTACGGCGACCCGTCTCATTCGCGTGCTCTCGCGCCCCAGAGGTCTCGTTGTCGACGGATTGCTGCCCGCAACATCGCCACAAACAGCGAATCTTGTGCAATAATTAAGTGGCTTCGCATCGTAAAAACAGGTTGATAGCTAGACTACTTCAAATGGTTCTTACTGATTCGGCGCGCTGGCTCGTTGCTGCGTCCGCGGTGTTGTTGACTGCCTCGTTGCTGGTTTCTGGTGCCTCGGTGGCGGGCCCGGATATCCGCTCCGGCGCCGCACTGGTCATCGACCATTTCGGTAACCGGGTTTATGGCAAGAACACGACCGACGTGCGCCCCATCGCCTCCATCACGAAGCTGATGATGGCGATGGTCGTGCTGGATGCCGACGTGCCCCTGGACGACCACATCACCATCACCGAGCAGGACCGCGACCGCCTGCGCTGGAGCCGCTCGCGGCTGCGTATCGGTGAGGCGACGCTGTCGCGACGCGACATGCTGCGGGTGGCGCTGATGTCGTCCGACAATCGCGCCGCTGCGGCGCTGGGCCGCACCACCTTCGCCGGTGGTACGGCAGACTTTGTGGCGGCCATGAACGCGAAGGCGGCGACGCTCGGCATGCGCAATAGCCAGTTTGCCGATGCCTCGGGGCTCGATGCCGGCAACCAATCCACCGCCGAGGATCTGATCCGCATGGTGCACGCCGCGTCGCAGTATCCGTTAATTCGCGAGATCACGTCGACCGGTGAATATAAAGCGCATCCCTACGCCAATCGCGGCGCGGTGAACTATCGCAACACCAATCCATTGGTGCGTGACTCGCGCTGGAATGTGGAGCTGAGCAAGACCGGATATATCCACGAGGCTGGTCGCTGCCTGGTTATGCAGGCGGTCGTCGCTGGTCGGCGCCTGTATATCGTCCTGCTGAACGGCGACGGCAAGTTGACCCCGGTCGGCGATTCCAATCGGCTGCGCAACTGGCTTAAGACCAGCGGCGATCGGCGAACCGCCAGCGTTGACAGCAGCGGCGGCTGATCGGCAGGCGCCGCGCTTGCCGCCAAACCCGAACAACCTAGTTTGCGCGTTTTGACGCGGCCCCTGCGGTAACGTCTCGGCGCCATGAGCACCGGTTACCCTCTGCTTCCGAAACTCGCGGTTACTGATGCGTCACCTTCGTAGGCGTCATGATTCACCGCGGCAGCCAGTCAAACTGGGCCCGTTACGTCGGGGATCTATACTGGAGTGATCCCGCCTTTGGGCAGTTCATCGAGATCCC
>JGI12210J13797_10555089_pt1 | contig 26288 bp, 24 predicted proteins | sample ElkSlonscriptome_3_FD_13797 | JGI IMG/M metagenome (IMG submission 13797) | reverse complement strand
GCAGGCCGACGCAACACACGCGTATCGGCCGGATGCGCGCGAGCAGCTCGAGCTCGGCGAAGACCCGACGCAGGCGCTCTCCGCCGAAGGGACAGTACAGGAAGAACACCGTGCCCACGGTGATGAAGCGGATGAGGTCCGCGGCGTCGCCCTCGATGAAGCGCGCGCGCTCGAGGTTCAGCCACGCGGCGCGCCCGCGGGCGGCGTGCACGAGGTCGGGCTGGATCTCGAGGCCGATGCAGCCCGCGCCGGTGAGCAGGTGCGCGAGGGCAGCGGTTCGTCCCAGCCCGGATCCCACGTCGACGAACACGTCGTCGCTGATCACCGCCGCGTGCCGGAGGGCCTCGAGCACCGTGTCCACCGGGCACGGCAGATACGGCACGCAGCCCCGCGGGAGCCGAGGGTCGTCGTCGGGGAGCTCTTCGCTATCCCACAGGCGGTCCAGCCACGCGTCCCGGTCCCCCTCGGGAACCTCGGACAGCCGGGCCCGGAAGCTCGCCGGCGTGAGCGTGAGGCCGTCGCGCACGAACGAGCGGCGCAGTGCTCTGGCGGCGGCATGGGCTGCGGGCTGCATCGGAGGGGGATGATAGCAAGGGCGGGTGGGCGCTCGCGATCGGGCCATGCGTGCCGCCCGACCACCCCGGAGCGGCGCCGAGTCCTACCGCCCGTGCGCGGATCGATCGAAGGCCGGCTGCGCGCCCGCTCGAGCGCACGACGAGGTGTCGAGCTGACAGGTCGGGTCACAGGGCAGCGGCTCGGTCCCCTCGCCCAGCCCTGGGCGGAATGCGGTCCGAGCGGATCAACATCCCGTAGCCGCCGCCCGGCATCCGTGCGCGCCGCCCCGCCCGCCGCGTCGGCGGTCACGCCGAGCTTCGAGAGAAACAGCGGAACACATCATTCCGCTGAATCATCTCGATGCCCGATGGGCTACGCATCGATCGAATCCATGCTGACTCGATGCGAATTGCAACGATCACGGAAGTGTTGCGATCCACCACGATGCAATGCGCAACGAATCATGCTCGATCCGTGCGTCTTGCATTAGATTGCTCCGTCATGGCCCCGAAAACATTGTTAACCTGAATTTCTGGCCCCAAATTTGGAAGAGGGACCCTCCACCGAACGCCGAGACTTCGGCGCGGATCCCTTGCGGAGCACACAGCGACGCCTGCGTACATGTGGCCTGCGCAGACATCGAGAGTGAAGAGGAGACGATCATGCAAGTTCATCGTATGACTCCACGGTCGACGTGGGGTCGACATCGCGCGCACTTCGAATGGAGGCGCCGCCGGCGAGGGTTGAGCTCGGTGCTCGGCTTCACGGCGCTGCTCGGCGTCGGCGGGCTCGCCAGCGAGGCCGAGGCCAAGCCGACCGGGCCGATGCGGTTCTGCGAGGCCTACCCCGAGAGCCCCGACTGCTCCGGCCGGCTCACCACGTGTGAGACCTGCCATACCTCGACCGATCCTGCGCAGTGGAACGCGTACGGGGGTGCGCTGCTCGGCGCGCTCGGCGGGCGCGACTTCGACGAGGGGATCGCCAGCGCGATGCTCGAGCTCGAGGACCTCGACGCCGACGGCGACGGCGAGACCAACCTCGACGAGATCCTCGTGGGCACCAACCCGGGCAACGCCGAGTCGATCTGGCAGCCGGTGCCCGAGGTGGAGGGCGCCAACCCCTTCTACGACCTGGGCACGTACGACCCACGCGTCGCCCTGCAGCGGGTGATGGTGCTGTACTGCGGTCACTCGGCCAGCTACGAGCAGCGGCAGGACTTCGCCGCGTTGCCGGCCGAGGACCAGCGCGACGCGCTGCACGAGACCCTCTCGATGTGCCTGGACGGCGAGTACTGGCGCACGCTGGCGCTCCGGGAGCTCGCCGACGTGCGGATCACCCCATCCTACGCGGTGGGGGCGGACTCCGACGTCAACCTGTCGCTCGGTGACGGCGCCTACCAACAGCGGCTGGTGCTGGCCGACTACGACTGGGACTACCGGCTGTGGCGCTACATCATGACCGATGATCGCGACATCCGGCAGCTGCTGACGGCCAAGTATCACGTGGTCGACGACGGCGCGGGCGGGCTGATGCCCGTGGAGGGGATCCTCGACAGCCCCTACGAGACGGTCGCGGGCGGGCAGCCGCTCCCGCCGGAGCACCGGGCCGGGATGATCACGACCCAGTGGTTCCTGATGGTCAACACCATGTTCTCCGCGCTGCCGCGCACCACCGCCGCGCAGGCCTACCGGTCCTACCTGGGCATGAACATCTCCGCCAGCGAGGGGATCCTCCCCGTGGCGGGGGAGCCCCTCGACATCGACGCCAAGGGGGTGGCCGCGCCGGCGTGCGCTTCGTGCCACTCCACCCTCGACCCGCTGGCGTACGCCTTCTCGTACTACAACGGGATCGGCAACGAGACCAACCTGACGGGCGACTACGACCCCATGCGCCCGGTCACCGCGATGCCCGCCTGGGAGGCCGAGCAGCCCACGAGCATGATCCTCGGCCAGCCGATCGACAGCGTGGCCGCGTGGGGCCGGGTCGCGTCCGAGTCGCTGTACTTCCGCCAGGCCATGGGCCGCATGTTCTTCGAGCATGCCCTCGGCGGCCCGGCCGGCCCCGCCGAGCTCGACGACCTCGCGCAGGTCGTGGAGACGATCCCCGCCGACGGCCACTCGGCCAACCGCATCATCCACCGCATCATCGACACCGAGGCCTTTGGAGCACCATGATGACGAACCGAACGATCCATGCCTGGCTCGGCCTGTCGCTGCTCTCGTGCCTGGGCCTCCCCGGCTGTCGCGACGACCAGCCCGAGCCCGAGCCTGCGGCCCTCGCCGCCTCGACCCGCAACCACCTGGTCTGGAAGCGCTACCACGCCTTCGCCCAGGACCTCTCCCGTGCCCTCGAGCTGCCCACCGAGGAGCTGTGCACCGAGCTGGGAGAGTTCGACTGCATCAACGACGTCCACCTCGCGGGGCTGGGGGGACATGAGCCACTCCACCAGGGGTTGCTCGAGCCTCTCGCCGAGCCGCTGGCCACCACGCCGCTGGTGACCGAGCGGGTGGTCTTGTCGGCCTGCACCGCGCGGGTCGAGCGTGACCGCACCGATCCGGTGGTGTTCACGGCGCTGGAGCTGGACCAGCCCGCGCCCGCCGAGGACAGCGAGGCCTTCACCGACACGGTCCAGGACCTCTATCGCCGCCTGCTGGGCCGCGACCCCATCGACGCCGAGTACACGCTGCTGGGGCAGCTGCTGGTCGACGACGAGGGCGAGCCGGTCACCTTCGGCGAGTTCGCCCAGCTGGCGTGCTTCAGCATCGCAACCACCACCGAGTTCTCGTTCATCTAGGAGATCGACATGAGCCGCAACACTCGACTCTCACGACGACGGTTCTTCACCGGCGTGGCCGGCACGGTCGGCGCCGCGGTGACGGCCGCCCACCTCCGCAGCGGGTCGGCCCGCGCCGAGGGGATGGCCGCCGAGGCCTCCGATCCTGCCGACCGCAAGCTGCTGTTCGTGGTGTGCGCCTCGGGGGGCGCCAGCATCATCGACAGCGTCTTGCCCGTCACCACCGACGAGCTGCCCGAGGGCAGCGACGCCGCCTCGCTCAACGTGTACGAGCCCTCGCGGGTCATCCAGCCCGCGGGCAGCAACATTCGCTGCGTGGCCCCGCTGTCTCCCCTGGATCAGCTGTTCTTCACCCCGCAGTACTCCATTCAGGAGTTCGTGGAGGCCCACCATGCCCACATGACGGTGGTGACCCAGGAGGCCACCTCGGTCAACCATGCGGTGGCGCAGAAGCGGGCCATGACCGGGGCGGGGATCAACCGAGGGCGCACGATCGCCGAGGCGGTCGCCGAGCGACATGGTCGGGGTCTGCCGCTGGCCAACTGCAACATGGGCAGCGGCGGCTACCTCGAGCCCGGCGACGACCGCACGCTCGCCGGACGGGCGCGGGGCGAGATCATCACCAACCCGCGGGCGTACGCCATGGCCACCCATGGCAGCCGGGGGCTCGAGGGGATCCCGGGGGCGCAGCAGCTGTTGCGTGCCCGGGGGATCCGCGAGCAGCTCGACGACGCCTCGCCCTTCGGGGAGACCTACCGCAACGCCCCGCTGCGCGAGCGGTACCTGAGCATGCGCCGCGAGCTCGGGCCGATGCTCGAGGAGCAAGACGCGATCACCAAGCTCATGCTCACCCCGCAGGACGACATCCCGGCCGCGCTGGGGCTGGAGTCCTCGCCGATGGCCGACCAGGTCCGAGACGCGCTGCCCAACCTCGACAAGGACTCGTGGCAGCAGCAGGGCGGGATGGCGTTCTTGCTGGCGTACTACGGGATGAGCTGCGCCTCTACCATTGGGGTGGGCGGTACTTCGTTCGACGGGGATACGGTCGTGTCCGCGCCGCTGGCGTTCGACTTTTCCCATACCGTGCATCGCACCGCCCAGGGCGTCATGTGGTCGCGCGTGCTCCAGGTCGTGTCGGGGTTGATTACGCTGCTGCAGCGGCATGACTATCTTGGGGATCCGGCGCTGGGGAAGATGTGGGATCGAAGCTTGATCTACATCGCGACTGATTTTGGGCGCGACAAGCTGAGGCCGGCGACCAGCCCGGATTTCTACGGGACGGGGCATCATCTGAACAATGGGACGGTGCTGCTGTCGCCGATGCTCGTGGGGAACCGGGTGTTTGGTGGGGTGGATCCGCAGACGCTGCTGACGTACGGGTTCGATCGGCGTACGGGGGAGGCTGCGCCTGGGACGGTGATGCGGGAGGGCGACATCTATAGTTTGATCGCCCAGGCCATGGACGTCGACTTCGACGGTCGGCGGGACATGTCGGCGGCGCTGGCGTAGGGGCTGGCGGCGCCGTCGTGTGGTGAGTGCCCGTCACGGCGTAGGTCGTGACGGGCACGCTCGTTCATTCCCTTCGACCGAGGCCGGGTTTGGCATCGTCCCAGGTCATGACCGCGTCGGGATCGTCTCGGTGCTCGGCCAGGCGACGCCGTAGCTCGGTGCGCTGCTCGTCGGAGACGGGCGGCTCGACCCCCTCATCGAGGAGCGAATCCCACAGCGTCCCGATGAGGTCCCGCGTTGATCGGGAGCACGCCACGACCACCGCGGGTCGGATACGCGGCTGGACTCGCGGCACGGCGCATGACCAGCGCTCAGCTCTGTTTCAGCCGCTGGGTACGACGTGTGATCTTCTTGGCCGCGAGCAAGGCACCGGGCTCGACGTCCAGCACGGTGGCGAGCTTGGCGAGGTAGTCCACCGACGCCGCGGCCTTCCCTCCGAGCACGCGGTAGAGGTGAGGGCGCCCCACTCCCGCATGCGTCGCAAGGTCCTGCAACGTGAGCCCGCGAAGCTCCATGGCTTCGCTGAGCCTGGCCGCGAGACGCGCCCGAATCTCGTCGGGTTCCACCAGGCAGGAGCCTATGCCCGTCCGTAGCGTTGTAACGCATACGATACAACATATGTTCCGTTTGCGTTACAGTCACGCCATGCAGACCAGCGGAACGAATGCCTCCCGAAGCACTCGAGCGCCCGTGCCTGGCGAAGCTCCTGGGCGCAACCAGCTACCGGTTGCGTCTCGCGACGTGGCCACCGATGACGTGGCCGGGTTCCTCCGGTCCCTGCTCGGGCTGGACCCCGAGGAACCGGCCCCGGGCGAGTTGGCGGCGCAGGGCGGCCACGCCCTTCCCCTCATCGTCGCTGGGGTCGATGCTGGTCCGATGCTCGCGACCGAGCAGCACTGCGGCCCACACGGAGTGCACGACTCGATCCTGCACCGCCCTGGAGTTTTCCTTTGACCGGTCATCCGCCGATCCACTACGATCGGACCAGAGGCGGCCAACGAGTCGAGCATGACGCGATTTCGACGAGACGCGGCGTTTGGATCGATGAAGACCACGCTCTTGGGATTCTCTGCGAGTCCGCGATGGCGTGCCGGAGGCGTGATGCTCTCGCTGATCATGGCGGCGGGAATCAGCTGCGGTCCCGAGATCGAAGAGGCCCCTCCAGTGCCCGAGCACCGCATCGAGACATGCGAGACCTGGTGCGCGATGATGTTCGACCCCCTCTGCCCCGCCCAAGACGTCGAGGTGGAGACCGAGCAAGAGTGTTATGAGGGATGCCTCTCCGAGGAGGGAGTCTGGGCTCCCGTCGGTGAGGGTCACGACGATTGTGCCGCGACACACATCCCCTATGTGGAGTGCCTGGACTCGCTGTCCTGTGAAGAGGTGCAGCAGCACTTCGAACTAAGGAACGTCGTGCCCGCCGAGGAACGGTCCTCGTGTGGGTCTCTGCTCCTGGCGCAGGTCGAGTGCCAGGCTAGACACTACTGATCGCGCAACGCAGCGCCGGTCTCATCGGAGACTGAAGACATGAGGCATGTTCGGATCTCCATCATCATCGCGATCATCACAGGGGTTGCGTGTGACGATGCCGACATCCCCGCCTGCCCCGGCCAGTGCTTCGAATATACCGTCGAGTACGCCAACGAAGACTACTGCACGAATGGAATGGGATATGACTACACGATCTCCTTCACCGGCAGCGCCCCCAGTGGATACTTCGGGCGACACTGCTCCAACGAGGAGTCGAACACGCTCGTCATGGATGCGGTCGATCACTTGCGAGCCGGAGGTTCGCTGGCGGATCTCAGCCCCGACGTCGCTGCGGCCTACAACACCATGGTCGCCGCCATCGAGGCCCAGGTGTACGCAGGATGCATGGCCGCTGCCCCGAACCAGTGCATCGACGAAGAGGTGACGTGCAATGGCATCGTGGGCGACATGCATGCCCAGCTCGTCACGGCGCAGACCTGCGTCCTCGAGCCCGGCGGCGTCGAGAGCGTCGTGCTCGGCGAGGGCGAGGTCTGCCATCTCAATCCCGTCGTCTTCGGCTCGACCGGCAACGAGCCGAGCGACTTCTGCACGGACATCACTACGAGCGGTGGGGCCGATGACACGACGGGCACATGACGCCACGAGGTCATTGGAGCGTGTCTTCGTCGGCTGGGTAGGGCCCAGGCCGTTCCAGATCAGCTCAGCGCGCGCTCGACTACATCGACGAATCAGCCGCCGCCAGGGCCACGTCCCTGGCCCCCATTGCAGCGCTCGGCAGCGTCGATGTCATCGAATGCAGCTTCTCGCGTTACGAACTCTGGGTTCACCGCCGGGACAGTCCATGCTCGACGTCGTCCCAGGTCATCACCGCATCGGGATGGTCTCGATGCTCGGCCAGCCGACGTCGCAACTCGGCGCGGACCTCGTCCCACGTGGGTCCGCTGGGCCCGTCCCGAAGCACTCGCCGGGCGCGGCGCTCGATCTCCGCCGCCCAAGCCGCTTCGACGTTCGTATCGGGCTCGCCGTCGAGGCTCGCGAGCAGTTCGGCGACCAGCTCGGCGCGCTCGTCCACCGTGAGGCGAAGGGCGGTCGCCAGCACTACTCGGGCTCGGTCGGTCACGGGTCGATCGTAGCTGGGATCGGGGTGGATGCGCCGGCTGATGATGGACGAGATCGGAGCCTGACCCACCGAGCCGCGTTGTCCTGGGGCGGCACCGAGCGACTCAATCGTCCGCCAGCTGCTCGTGAAGCAGGCGGAGCATGGCGTCGTGCTGGGCGAGGCGCTGCTCCGGGGTCAGCGTGAGGTTGTGATCGACGAGGGTGGGATCGATCCCCGCCTCGATGGCGGCCCGCCGAGCTGGCCCCCCCTTGGCGCGCTCATGAGCCTCGAGGGTCTCGAACGTCAGCTCCATCGGGTCGATCGCCATCGCGTCGTCAGGATAGCCCGCCCCAGCTCCCACCGCTGCGAGCACTCGTCACGATCGCTCGCCCAGCTCGGCGCGAACCTGGGTGCCACCGCTGCGCATCCGCCCGATCACCAACCCGACGATCCACCGCCCAGTGCCCCGCCAACCCCAGCGACCCGAACCCGCGAAGGTCTCCCCAGGTCTCCCGAGCGTTCCCCAGAAACAAAAAACCCCGCTCTCGCGGGGCTTCTGATGGCGCATCCGGAAGGATTCGAACCTCCGACTTTCGGTTCCGTAGACCGACGCTCTATCGCGGTCTGCGGGGTCGAGTCGGCCTGATGCTCCGAGGGGCGCCCGTCGATGCGGGGCGCGTTGGTCATGATGTCCTCTCTCCCCCTGGTCTGGGGGACGATCCTAAGGTCGACGGATCTTTTCGCGGGTATCAAGAGGAAACTCGTCGGCTTGGCCGACCGCCGGGCGAGCCAAGCTCACCGCCGCTGGTGGTGTCCTCTCCCCGCTCAAGACGCCCCAGGCGTAGGTTGCGCCGGTCATTAGAAAGCGGTGACCACGCAAAGCACGAGTGAGCAAGCGTACAGTGCGCAATCAACACCGCATTTGGCGGCCCATGGAGGGTTCACGTGGACAGAGTGGATCCAGTCCATCCAAACGTTCGAAATCACTCCACTAAAAAAATACCAGAGCGGCCCGAAGAAATAGTGATTCCATTTGGTTGGACGCCGTTGTGGATGAGTAGTACCCCGTAACGAGCGAACCCCCGACGCTTTCGCGTCGGGGGTCACCCTGAGGCGCAGTAGCCAAGCGGCTAAGGCGCGAGTCTCGCATTTTTCGTAACCGAGGGTTCGAATCCCTCCTGCGCCTCACTCGGCCCGGTCGAAGCTCCAACTTCGGCCGGGCCTTTTCTCTGCACTACGAACGTACGACACCTGCGTTGTCTTGTCGTGCATCTACCTCAGAGGTAGCAATCGGTGGAGGTTTTCGGCCACTTCGGTTGCTTGTTTTCTGCGCATGCGCGGCATGCGCCATTCACTTTTCTTCACTCGACGAAGAAATTTTTCTCGTCTTATCAGCTACTTAGGGATCCTTGGCCGGGCCGGGCCGGCCGGGCCGGGCCGGCCTGCTTCCTAACCTGCATGTCAACAGTTGCGCCTCCCGTCTGTCTTTCGGGCGGGTCGGGGTAGAAGGGGTCGGCGGGCATTGCGCCGCTGACGAGCAAGCAGCAGGACGGCGACGAGGCGCTTGAACCGTCCGGGCATGGGCGTCAGGACGTAGCGGGCCACCCGGCCACCATCAGCAGGACCGAGGTCACCTGCGACCCTCCCGCTCAAGGTCCTCGCGGATGTGCCCCACGACAATAAGCACCATCATGGTGTGCTCGTGGGGCTGGAGCCGCGGACCGTGCTCAATGCTTGGTGCCTCTTCGCAGGCGGAGCCGCCGCGTTGGGCTCGCAGCACTCCGAGCCGGTCTACGACCTGGGCGGCTGGCTCGGGTACTGCCGGCGCGAGCCCGGCTTCGGCCTGCCACGCGAGCCGTGGACGTGGGCGCTTGGCCGAGCCCACCACGCACTGCCAAGGCCGGGCACCCTGGCGTGCCTACCGGTGGTCCGGTCATGGTAGGAGTCCAAGTCGACGCACAACTCGGGCCCCACCCCGATGAATCGGGGCTAGACGTCCAGTGCCTGCAAGCAACGATGCAGCCCCCGTATCCAAGGGTCGTGCTTCTCGGTCCAGTCCATCGCGAGCTTCCCCTGAGTCTCGGGTCGGACCATTACGCTGGTCACCCCCTTGATCCCACGGCCGAAACCATACCTGTCGAGCTTCGCGAGGGCTTCGCGCCAACCAGCCGGCTGGTCCAGTATGTCCGAATGCTGCTCATCACCATCGGCACGCAACGTCACCCAAAACGTCCGACCAGCATGATCGTCCAACACTCGATCACACGAGGCGAGGATCCTCCTTTTGAAACCATCGCCGTAGCGGTCCAGCTCACCCACGTAGACATCCGCGATGAGTTTGAGGGTCGATAGGACATCGCTGTCGCAGTCAGCAAGCAACGCCGCGCACTGCCGGAAGTAGGCGGTGGGAGGCGCGTGGTCATGCATCTCTTGGGCGACGAGCACGGCGAGGCACGGCTTGGCCGCCTCATGAATGCACTGCCTCATCTTCGCGTAGCCGTTCACCACGGCTCGATGCACGTGGGGCTTGTCCATGCCCTCGGCAACATCGACGACCAGTCCAATCACGTCTTCCTTGTCGCTCTGTTGCGCGACCAACTCGAAGAACTCGTTGATCTCCGCCTCTTGGGCCTTGCGAGTTGCTTCGTCTACGACCGCCCACAGGACATCGACCAACGGCACCTTCTTCACGAGATCTCGCGCCGCCGCAGACCCGCCACCGCGGATGACCGCTAGCAATCCGTGTCGTTCATCAGCGCTTCGAACAGCCAGCGAGGCATCTTCCTTCTCGTTGTCACCCATAAGTCGTCGCCCTGTTCCGTTGCCCGGTACTCGCCCTTCGAAACTCGAAACCCCGCTCTCGCGGGGCTTCTTAGCGCATCCGGAAGGATTCGAACCTCCGACTTTCGGTTCCGTAGACCGACGCTCTATCCAGCTGAGCTACGGATGCAGTTCTGGGCCGCGGAAGCTACCAGCCCCCGCCCCCTCTCGCAACCCTCTCCCCCCTTCACCACGCGCGCTCCCTCACACCCTGCTCCCGGCCCTGCTCCCTAGCCCCCACCCCCGCCCCCAAAGAACAGCACCGCCAGCACATACGCATTGTTGCCCATGTGCACCCCCGCCGCGGCCGACCAGCGCCCCGTCCGCTCGAGCACCACCGCAAACACCACCCCCAGCCACGCATAGATCACGATCCCCGCCGGGTTGCCGTGGATCGCGGCAAACCCCAGCGCGCTCAGCAAATACGCCATCCCCCGCCCGGACGTCCCCAGCAGCCGCGTGAAGAACAGCCGCCGAAACAGCCACTCTTCCGCCAGCGGCGCCATCAGCAGCGCAGACACCGCGAGCACCACCGCCTCCTCCACCCCCCGGCCTCCCCGGGCCCCCTCGGCGATCTCCACCACCCGGGCCTGCTCCTCCACGCCCAGCCCCACCGCCTCGAGGGCCAGCCCCAGCACGATGCTGCCCCCCAGCGCGGCCAGGATCCCCAACCCCACCGTCGCCGCCACCCGTCCCCACGCCCTCGACGGCGCAGCCAGCTCGGCCACGGGCTCGGCCTCCGCCCGCTCGCCCCGCGTGGCCTCCGCCCATCTCGGCCCCACCCACGCATAGAAGGCCCCCGCCAGCGCAGTCGCCAGCACGCCCCCCGTCAGCTGCAGCGCCCCCACGTCCACCGCGGCGAACAAGGCCCCCACCACCACCCGACCCACCACCAACCCCGCCATGGCCATGCCGAGCTCCGCCACGCCCAGCCACACCCGCTGAAGGTCCATCCCGCGAAGCATGCCGGCCCGCCCCAGACCACCGCAAGGCGGCCGCCCCGCGCCCGTTCGGGCAGAACGCCGTCAGCGCGGCTCGTGCCAAGGCGCGAAGAGGGCGTTGACCGGGCGTAATCAACCGATGAGGAACGAAGGCATGAGCCGCGGGGGCGGTGTCATGGCCTCGCCAGGGCTTCACCACAAGCTGCTAGCTTCGCCGCCCCCGAACATCAAAAAGCGCCGCAAGGCGCGGAGCGTCTCCGTCCCAACCCGGACCTGCGCGGTCCGCACCTTGACGGATCTCGGAATGATCGGCGAAACGACACCTCGACTTGGTGGGCATCTGCGCAGTAACGCGGGCCGGAGACCCGGAGGCCAGCCCCATTGCAGCACACCGCCGGCGGGCCGAGCGCCGTCGCCCGCGAGCAGGCGCTCGGCCAGCGCTCGCCGGTCGGCCATGGCGGGGTCACCCTCGGAGCGAAGTGCTGCGATCTCCTGAAGCGCCGGCACGGTCCCCAGTGTATCGATCCGTGGGCACGGGATTTCGACGGGGAACGTCACCACCATCAAGGGGAGCGCTCTCCTCCACCCCGCACATGTTGGTGCTCAAGCGGGGGATGGGCGTCCAGCCACTGCTGGACCGCAGCGATCGTGCCCGGATGGGTGCTCCCGCTCGCCCGGTACGAGCGCAGGGCGTCATCGGCCAACTCGAGCGCCCGTGCGTGGTCGGACGGCGCCCGCTCCACGCTCGAGAGGATGCGCGCGAGCACGAAGGCGGTGTCTGCTCGGTGGGCCACGGGGACGTCGTCGCGCTGTCTGCGTGCCCACGCTTGCTCGGCAAACTCTCGCGCCTGGTCGGCCCGATCCTGCGCCAACAGGACGGAGGCGAGCAGGGTCCGCGCATTCGCGAGATAGGGATGGTCGGGGTCCAGTGAGCCCATCGAGCCCAGTGCGGCCCGGAGCTCCGCCTCGGCCTCCTCGTGCTTGCCTTGATCGAACAATGTGCTCGCGAGGTTGGACCGAGTGCTCCCCATCGAGAGATGGTTGGGGCCCAGCCTCTCCTGCTTGAGCGCCAGCACGGCCCGGTACTCCGCCACCGCCTGCTCATACTCTCCTTGAGTGCTGAAGAAGTTGGCGAGACTCTCGCGCATGTCCACGACGTTGGGGTGCTCGGGTCCCAGCGCTCCCTCGAGCACCGCGAGCGCCTCGCGGCGCTCACTCTCGGTCTCCTCCGGCCGGCTCTGATCGTTGAGGACGTTGGCCAGGTTGTTGCGGACCACGGCGATGTCGGGGTGCCCGGGCCCCACGGTGATCTCCAGTATCGCCCGCGCCGCTCGATACTCGGCCTCGGCCTCCTCGTACTTGCCCTGCATTCGCAGGACGCTGGCCAGGTTGTTGCGCGAGATCGCGACGTGGAGATCATCGGAGCCGAGCGCTTCGACGCGAAGCGCCAGCGATGCTCGATACTCCTGCTCGGCCTCCTCGTACTTGCCTCGAGCCTTGAGCACGTTGGCGACGTCGTTGCGGGACTCGGCCTCGAGCAGCGGATCGTCATGCGCCATGGCCAACGCCAGCGGTCGAAGCAGCATCGCCGCCTCGGCTCGCTGCTGTCGATAGCCGACCACGTGCATCAGAGTGCTCGCCGCGGCCGCCAGCAGCTCGTCCTGATCCCATCGCGAAGCGAGCGCAATGGCCTCCTGCAGCGCCTGCTCCGACTCCTCGTAGTCGCCGAGCTTGTCGAGCAAGCGACCGCGCTCGAGCATCAGCTCGGTGCGAACCGGCTCGTAGCTCACGTCGTCGACGACCTGCGAGGCCGCCTCGAGGGCCTCTCGTGCGACCTCGTAGCGCCCCGCCCTCCGCTCGCTCACAGCACGGGCGAGGTGTTGGTGCCCTCGCTGCACCGCGCTCGCATCTGCGGGCAGCGGAGGCTCCACGTCGGCATCCAGCGCACCGATGTCTGCACACCGAGACAGCGGCCGCAGGCCGGCCACCAGGCGGGAGGCCTTGCGCACCACGCTCGGATCCGCGTCGGACAGCGTGTCCACCACCGCGGCCAGCTCCGTCCGCGCGCGGTGCAGGCACTGCATGCGCTGGTCCAGAGCCCGAGCGGATTGCTCCCCCCGCACGGAGGTGGCTTCGCACGCCTCGGTGTGCATCTCGACCCACGCATCCACATAGGAGGAGAGCTTCGGATCGACCCGGGTCCAGACGTCGCTCGCATACGACGGACCGACCCCGACGATCGCAGCCTCGACCTCCGCGCGCCGGGTGTCGTCCCAGATGCCCGCCACCTGCTCCCGGGCTCCGGTACATGGCTGCGGCTGGTCCTGGGACCATGCCCACACCGCCACGGCCCCCAGGGCCAAGATCCCCACGACCGTCAGTCCCCTCAGCCAGCGATTGCGACGTCGTCGGGGGTCCCACCAAAGCGCCTCCAGCAGCGCATCCATCGTTGGCCAGCGCTGCTGCGGATAGAAGGCGAGCCCCCGACGGAGCGCCGCCACGATCGTCCGCGGCACCGGTGGGGCGTCGCTGGGCCACGCAGAGGGTCCCGTGCGCTCGGCCGCATACAGCTCGTCCAGGGTGAGTGCATCGAACGGTCGCCGCCCCGTCAGCCCCTCCCACAGGGTCACACAGAAGCTGTACTGATCGCTGCGTGCATCGACCGGGTCCCCCCTGAGCTGCTCGGGAGCCATGTAGGCCGGGGTCCCCACGATGGCGCCGGGCTGCGTCAGCGAGGACGACAGGACCGCCTGCGCTCCGGTGCTCGTGATCGGGTCGTCGGACTCGTCGGACTCGTCGGACTCGTCGGACTCGTCGAGGGTCGTCCGGGCGAGGCCGAAGTCGAGCACCTTCACCACGCCGTCCTCGCTGCGCATGATATTGGCGGGCTTGAGGTCACGGTGGATGAGATCGGCTCGATGGGCCGCGGCCAGCCCCCGCCCGGCCTGCACGAGCGCCTCGAGCACCTGCGTCCAGTCGGGTCGGCTCTCGAGCCACTGAGCCAGACTCTGGCCGTGCACGTACTCCATGGCCAAGAAGAGCTGTCCGTCGCTCTCACCCACCTCGTGGATGGTGACCACGTGAGGGTGGGACAGGCGAGCGAGCGCCTGAGCCTCACGGTTGAGGCGCAATCGCTCCGCGTCGCCCGAGAGCTCGTCATCGAGGAGGACCTTCACGGCGACCTTGCGATCGAGCTGCTCGTCGTACGCGGCGTAGACCACGCCCATGCCCCCGCGTCCGATCGCCTCGAGCACGAGGTATCGACCGATGCGTGGCGCGGGAGGCTGCGACACGAAGAGGCGCTGTCGGACCCTCGCTTCGATGCGGAGCTGGGTGCTGCCCTTCTCCAGCGTGTCGCTCGACTCCGCCGACTCGCGCGGGAGCCCGTGCTCCGTGGGCTCGACCTCACGCGATACCCCCACGACCGAGCGCTCGCGATCGACCGACCTGCGACCCGGCTCATCGGGTGACGTCATCGTTCGATCTTCGCAGCTCTCGTCGCCCGCGCATAGCGAGACCCCGCCCCACATCCCTCGTCGACGAGCTCACCCCTTGGACGGGCCCGGCTCGAGCGACTCGACGTAGACCTCCGCCTCGCCCTCGTGCCGGAAGAACACGGTGCACCAGGTCAGCGACACTCCCCCGGGCTCATCAATCGCACCCTCGACGTACGGGTTGAGCTCGAGGAACACACGATGCTCATCCGTGCTACGGGCGCGGAGCTCCTCGCCACGAAGAGCGCTCGCTTGCCTTCCATCGCCGCCGGCTCGAGCAGGTCGTCGGGGCGTAGATCGAGGGTGAGGCGGTAGGCGGTCTCGTCACCCGACGGCACGGACCGAAGCTCGGGCAGGGCGCGGCGGCAGCGGAGCAGGGGCCGGGGCGACGTCCCCGGTGCGGTCGACGGCGGCGGCAGCTCGGTCACGGGCTCGGCCGAGGCCCGCTCGCCCCGCGTGGCCTCCGCCCATCTCGGCCCCACCCACCAACCCCGCCATGGCCATGCCGAGCTCCGCTACGCCCAGCCACACCCGCTGAAGGTCCATCCCGCGAAGCATGCCGGCCCGGCCCAGACCACCGCACGGCGGCCGCCCCGCGCCCGTTCGGGCCCCGGGCCTCCCACCCTTGCAACCCGTCGACACTGACGCTAACTTCGCCGCCCCCGAACATCAAAAGCGCCGCAAGGCGCGGTCAGGGAGCCTGTGGAACGGTGGCCGAGTGGCTGAAGGCACAGGTTTGCTAAATCTGCGTAGGGGAAACTCTACCGAGGGTTCGAATCCCTCCCGTTCCGCCACGAGACCCCCGACCCCGGTCGGGGGTCTTCGTGCATCCGGGCTGGTATCGTCCCTCATGGCCCGCCGCCTCCTCGCCGCCGCCGTGGGCCTGGCCCTCGCCCTGCCCTCCGGGTGCGACACCGCCGATCAGGCCCACCAGTCCGCCCGCGACGTGTCCCAGCACGCCGTCGATGCCTCCCAGCAGGCGGTCGACGCCTCCAAGAAGGCCGTCGGCGACGCGTCCCACGCGACCCGCCAGAGCGCCCAGACGCTGCTCGACCTCACCCCCGACGGCTCGCTGAGCGAGACCGCCGAGCAGTGGCTGGCTCAGCAGGCCGAGCAGGCCAAGGGCACCGACATCGAGTCGATCGTGCACACCGGCGTGCAGCTGGCCCCGGTCGCGCTCGAGGCCAGCCGAGTGCTCGCGAAGGCGGTCGACTCCACGACCGTGGTCGAGCCGATCTTCCAGCGGATCGACGACGACCCCGCCACGGTCGACGCGGCCATCGGCGACATGCCCCGCGTGGAGATCATCGAGGGCGTGACGATCGGCTTCCAGAAGATGGACCAGCTCGACGCCCACACGTCGATCGAGCAGCGCGGCTACCTGGTGATGTGGCGCCACGAAGAGCACCTGGTGGGCTTCGTGTACCGATCGACGCGCACGATCGACCTCGAGACCCTGATCGCGGAGACACCGCGACTGGTGACCCTCAGCCAGCGCGCACTCGACGAGAAATAGACGCAATTCCAAGCAGTTGCCGCGGGCCAGCGCGGGCGGGCCCGGGGTGGCCGCCCACGGCCGGGCGGTGGCGGGCCCACCGTCCACTGCCGGCGGAGAAACCATCGTACGATCCTCGGCCGGGGCCCCCGGGGCCCTCCTCCATCCACGAAGACGGAAGACAGATCCATGGACATCAAGACCATCTCCGCCACCCTCGCGCTGCTCGGCAGCGGCATCGTCGTCTCGGCCTGCGACAGCGGCAAGAAGGACGCGGCCGAGGTGAACAAGGACGACGCGGCAGCCAAGACGGACGACGCGGCCAAGGCCGCTGACCCCAAGGCCGCCGCCGCCGCTGACCCCAAGGCCGCCGCCGCCGCTGACCCCAAGGCCGCCGCCGGTGAGCACAGCTGCGGCGAGGGCTCCTGCGGCGGCGACAAGGCCAAGAAGGCCGAGGCCTCCTGCGGCGAGGGCTCCTGCGGCGGTGCCAAGGCCGAGGAGGGCAAGACCGCGGCGGCCAAGGCCGGCGAGGCGGCAGCCGACGCCGACGCGCCCGCCGAGGGCGAGGAAGAAGACAAGACGTAGCGCGCTACGCCGTGGCGGACGGGCGCGGTACAAGACCCGCGTGGACGCCACGCTGACCCTCGGCCGCCTGCTCGCTCGCGTCGAGCCGGCGCCACGCTTCCAGGGCTGCGGCCCCGACACCCCGATCTCCGCCCTCGTGGTCGACTCCCGCCGAGTCGAGCCGGGGGCGGCCTTCTTGGCGGTGGTCGGCGAGACCCACGACGCCCACCGCTTCGTGCCGCAGGCCCGAGCCGCCGGCGCAGCGGTGCTGCTGGTGCAGGACGATCGCGTGGGCCCGCTGCCCGGCGCGGTCGTGCGCCTCGCCGACTCCAACGCCGCCTATCCTCTCATCGCCGCCAACGCCCACGGCCGGCCCGGCGACGCGCTGTGGCTGGCGGGCGTGACCGGGACCAACGGCAAGACGACCACCGCCCACCTCGTGGGCGCCACGCTGACCCACGCGGGGCTGCCCCACCTGCGGCTGGGCACCACCGGCAACTGGCTGGTCGACCACGAGCAAAAGGCCGCGTTCACCACCCCGTTCCCCGAGCAGCTCCAGGCGCTGCTGGCCGAGGCCCGCGACGCGGGAGCCACCCACGGCGTCATGGAGGTCTCCTCCCACGCGCTGGCCCAGGGCCGCGCCCGGCCGCTGCGCTTCACCGCGGTGGGGCTGACCAGCTTCAGCCAAGACCACCTCGACTTCCACGCCGACATGGACGACTACCTCGCGGCCAAGTGCCGGCTGACCGCCGAGCACCTGCACCCCGAGGGGATCGCCGTGGCCGCCGTCGACCCCGCCCCCGAGGCGGCCCGGCGCTTCCTCGACGCCGCCCCCAGCTCGGCCCTGCGCTGGCGAGTGTCGCGAGGCGCGGTGCCCAACGCCGAGATCGTGGCCGAACAGGTCCAGCAGACCGCCCAGGGCATCCGCGCCGTCGTGAAGACGCCGGCCGGATCGGTCCCGCTCCGCAGCCCCTTGGTGGGCGCGTTCAACGTCGACAACCTCATGGTCGCGACGGGCCTGGCCCTGGGCCTGGGGGTCACCCCCGCCGCGGTGGCCGAGGCGCTGGCCCACGCCACCGGCGCGCCCGGCCGGCTGCAGCGGGTGATGGTGGAGGGCGTGGCCGGGCCGACCGTGCTGGTGGACTACGCCCACACCCCCGACGCGGTGGCCCGCGCCATCGAGGCGGTGCGCCCGACCTGCCGCGGGCAGCTGGCCGTGGTGCTGGGATGCGGAGGCGACCGCGACCCGGGCAAGCGCCCGATGATGGGCGAGGTGGCGGCCCGGGGCGCGGACCGGTTCTGGGCGACCTCCGACAACCCTCGCCGCGAGGACCCCGAGACCATCGTCGACATGATGCTCGCGGGGGTCCCCGCCGATCGGCGCGATCGGGTGCGGCGGTGCACCGATCGCGCCTCGGCCATCGCCCGCGCCATCGCCGAGGCCGAGCCCGACGACCTGGTGCTCATCGCGGGCAAGGGCCACGAGGACTATCAGGTGCTAGGCACCACCACGATCCACTTCGACGACCGCGAGCACGCCCGCGAGGCCCTCGCTCGCAGCGCTGGCCCACCACCCGCCGCGCCCGCGTAGCGCCCGATGGCCGGGGATCTCCTCGCCACCGGCCCCCGCGTGAAGCCATGAGCGGACCACGGGGCCACGGGCCCACGGGCCCACGGGCCCCGTGCGAAGCCGCCCCGTCCAGCGTGGCCTGGAGCCCCCATCCGATCGCACCCCCATGGCCCCCTCCTCACCCCGTCATCGCACCATCGCGGTTTGCACCGCGTCCTTCCATGCGCTTACGATGGTGTCGGGATGGTGATGCGCATGAGACTAGGACGTCTGACCTCTATGTTGTTCTTGCCCACGCTGGCGTTTGGATGCGGCGAGGGTGGTGAAGGTGGAGGACGCGACGAGGGCGGAGACGATGGCATCATCACCACCCTGGGCACCTCCGAGACCGCCGACGGGGGCACCCAAGATGGCACCGGCCAGGGCAGCGGCAGCGCCGACGGAGCCAGCGACAGCGCCGACGAGGGCAGCGAGGGCGGCATCAAGTTCGACCTGGGCGAGGCCCCCGACGCCGGCGACGCGGGCTGCGGCGGCGGAGGGGGAGGCGGCGTCGGAGACCCGGACTTCTCCTTCATCTGGATCGCCAACAGTGCCGAGGGCACCGTCTCCAAGATCGACACCCAGACGATGGTGGAGCTGGGCCGCTACATCGTGCGCCCCGACGCCAACGGCAACCCGTCCCGCACGTCGGTCAACCTCAACGGCGACGTGGTCATCGCCAACCGCAGCGGCGGCATCACCAAGATCTTCGCCCGCCCCGAAGACTGCCCCGATCCGGGCAACACCTCCACCGGCTCGGCCGACGTCAAGCCCTGGCCCGACGGCTGCGTGGCGTGGCACACCCCCATGACCTACGCCTCCCAGCGCCCCGTGGCCTGGACGCAGGGCACGTTCAACAACGGCACCTGCCGCTACGACGACACCAAGGTCTGGACCTCGGGTGCCAACGCCACCATCGACGTCATCCTCGTCGACGGCGAGACCGGCATGATCGAGGAGACCATCCCCATCCCGGGGGTCGTGCCCAACTTCTATGGGATCTACGGCGGCGCGGTCGATGCCGCGGGCAACTTCTGGGGCAGCCAGCTGGGCCAGGGGCAGCTCATCCGCGTGCGGCTGGACGATACCGCGGTCACCACCTGGCCCATGGCCACGAGCGGCTACGGCATGACCGTCGACAGCCAGGGCAACGTGTGGACCTGCTCGAGCACGGTGGCGCGCTTCGATCCCGCCACCGAGACCTGGCAGACCAACAGCGTGGGGGGCAGCGGCGGCTGCATGGAGGATGGCGAGGGCACCCTGTGGATGGCCAACGACCCCATGGTCGGCGTCGACATCAACACCCTCGACGTCGTCCAGACCATCGACCTGCCCAACTACGTGCACGGGATCAGCATCGATTTCTACGGCTACGTGTGGGGTCCCGCCATCTACGACGACGAGGCCTACCGGGTCGACCCCGTCACCGGCACCGTCGACACCCTCACGGGGCTCAATTACCCCTATACCTACAGCGATATGACCGGGTTCGCGCTGAGCAACGCGTCCGGGCCGATCGGCTGAGGGAGCCCCCCCCGGGGCAGCAGGAGGGCGAGGCCGGCATCCGGTCTCGCCCTCTTCGCGTATGGCGGTGTCGGATGGAGCATTCACACGCCCCCAGCCGGCCCCGAGCCCGGCGGTCGGCGCCGTTTTTCGTCATTCGAGCCCCATCTATGCCATGCTCACCCCCGTGGATGGCGCCAATGCACCACGCCTGATCACCCAGGGCGAAATCGAGGTAGTGGTCGGCCACTATCGCGAAGCGATGGCCCGCTACGAAGAAGCTGCAAGCGTGCTCGAGCATCGCTTGCGGCGCGAGCTTCGGGCCGCCGCAATCAAGACCCTGGTGCTCTCGCGTGCCAAGCACCCAGACGAGGTTCGCCGCGACCTCGAAGAGCAACGTGCCTCGGAGGACCCGGCGGAACCCGAGCTCACCTATAACAAGCTCAGCGCAGATCTGAATCGAGAGATTACCGATCTGTCGCGAGCGACGGTCATCGTCTATCACCCGATCGACGAGCAGGCCGCGTTCGAGATGATCTTGCGGCGCTTCCCGCTCGCAGACGTCCCTCACCCCATCGAGCACCAGCAAGACCGCCACCGCGGTAGCCGGGCCCTGGTGGAGATCGACGAGTCGTTCGAGCGACCGTCGCTGGAGGGCTCGATCGTGGAAGTGAAGGTCGCGTCGATCTCGTCGCACATCTTCAACGAGCTGGGCGCGGACATCGGCTTCAAGGCCGACACCGACGAGCAGCCCGAAGACGTCTCCGAGGGCATCGAGGATCTCCTCTACCTCAGTCGCCTCACCGACCGAGCCGTGCAGCGCCTGCTCGAGGCGCGGCGGACCCGGCTGTTCGACGCGTCCGAGCCCCTCGACAACCCGGTCGACCTGCGGCACGCGCTGGAGCAGATGGTGGGCCACACGCTCACCGGCGACTTCCAGCGGCTTTACCGGCTGCTCGACACGGTGGTGCATCCGTTCACCGCCGGGGCACTGGCTGCTCTGGGCCCGGCCGAGAAGATGCTCGAGCAGGGCGCCGAGATCGCCTCCGGGCTGGGCCTGCACGAGACCGGCGGCGACGACGACGTGCTGTGCTACACGCTCGCGCTCATGCCGGCGTTCGGGCCGGAGTTCCAAGAGCTGGCCAAGAACTGGCGCGGCCCCACCAACGACATCAAGAACGCCATCCTGGGCTGGAAGAAGCCGTCGCCGTAGTCATGTCGCAGCTCAAGATCAACGATCTCGTCATCTGCCTCAATGGCCGGCACGGGGCGCGCTACTCCGAGCTGGTCGTCTTTGCCGACGATCTGGCCGAGCTCACCCAGCTTCGGATCGGCGAGCTCCCGCTCGAGCTCACCCCGCTCGATCAGGTGGGTCAGCGCTTCACCTTCCGGGAGCAGGGTCGGCCCTTCATCCTCGAGGTGTCCGAGGCGGGCACGGCTCGCCTCCAGACGGTCACGGGCGACAAGCCGCCCTCCTCCGCCATGAAGCAGATGCAAGACGAGGCGCTCGGCGCCGTGTCCTCTGCCGCGCTGCGCAACGCGGTGGCCAAGAAGGGCGGCGGCTGGGCGGCAGGCCTGGTGCTCGGGCTGATGCTCGGGGAGCCGCTGTCCGACGACTCGGCCTCGCGCCGAGTGCTGGCGCTGCGCTTCGACGCGGCGAAGAAGCGCTGGAGCGCCTACGACGGCGGGCTCGTGCGCTGGATGAAGCGCGAACTGGCCCCCGTCGAGGCCTGAGCCCTTCGTACTCGGCGCAACGCCACTCTACGCGGGCACCGACCCGAGCCAGCCAAGGCTCGATCGGTGTCCGCGTTCGCAATTCATGGGCGGCTGCTCGCAGCCTAGTCCTCGAAGATCGGCGCCACGGCCTGCGCCGTGACGGCGCGATCGAACCATCGCTGCAGGAGGCCTTCGTCCGTGCAGTGGTTCAGGCGCTCGCGCTGCTCGGAGGAGAGCTCGAGACCCTTGGCCTCGAGCAGCCGCTCGAGAGAGCGAGCCATGCCCTTGGCCATGCCCTTGGCTTCGCCCTTGGCCATGCCCTTGGCCTCGCCGTCGGCGAGGAGTTTGTCTCGGAGGCTGATGAACATGCGTCGTGTCTCCTGGTTGTGAGGCTCGGCCAATATACCGTGGACGGGTGAGGACGATTCGAAGGCGGACGCGAGATAGGTGAGGAAGGGCTGCACCTCACTGGGACCCAATGTCTCAGCAATGAAGTTCAGCAGCGTGCCGAGCATGGTGGCTCGCTCACCCGTGCTGGCATCGGGATGGAGGGCCAGCCACAGCAAGGTCCGGGCCGCCTCGGCCAGCGCCAGGCCACGCTCGCGAGCCAGGATGTCCCGCGTGACCTGCACGCCGACGACCGACTCGGAGAGATCATCGACGGCGAAGAGCAGCTCCACGGGGGACGGGTACGCCTCGAGCAGCTCGGGTGGGGCGTCGAGGACCTCCGACAACCGGCGCGGCAAGGTCCAGCCGCTCGGGCCGTGGTAGAGCAGCACCGGGATCACCATGGGCACCGTCGCCTCGTCGCGGTGCTCGCGTAGATGCCGCTCGTAGAAGCGGCCCACGTAGACCAGGAAGCGGACCGGCATCTTCGCGTCGGGGGTGCTCTGGTGCTCCAGCACGACGTAGATGGAGACCCGGCGGCCCGAGCCGCGCAGGGCGATCGAGTACAGGATGTCGCTGTGGCGCGCACGCAGCTCGGAATCGACGAAGGAGCTGGAGGCGACCTCGAGCGTGCTCCAGTCCAGCCGCTCGCACAGGGCGGCCGGGAGCACCGCGCGGAGCTCGACGGCAGCGGCCTCGGGATGGGTGAAGACGCGCTTGGCCAGACCATCGTGAGGATGGCGGACGATCTCGTCGTCGTCGGGGCCGCGGCGCTCGGTCATCGAAGTGATGACCGTAGGTCGCGATCGGGGGGGCGAGTAGTGAGAGAATTCGACCTGGTACGTTGAGAGCCAGCCCAAAGGGATGGGTGGGACGAGCGCTCTTCGAATGCAGAAGGCCCCTCGTCAGCGAGACGAGGGGCCTTCGTTCACGGCGGCGTAGGGTCGCGCCGAGGCTCAGGCCTTGAGCACGTCGAACTCACCGGGCTGGCCGTAGGCGCCGAAGTTCTGCACCGGCGCCCCCACGTCGTCCCGCACCCCCACCGCGTTGAGGATGGTGGTCAGCAGCATGTTGTGGGGCGCGTCGACGTCGTTGTGCACGTTGCCCTCCCCGGTGACCTTGATGTACTCGCCGGTCCGCAGGTAGCCCCCGCAGCTGCCCGCCATCACGTAGGGCAGGTCCATGAAGTCGTGCCCGCGCCCGTCCGACAGCTCGTTCATCCACACGGTCACGCAGTTGTCGAGCAGGCGGCAATCGCCCTCCTGGTAGGCGGCGAGGCGATCGAGCAGGTAGCGGAACTCGCCCGCGTACCACTGGTCGATGTCGAAGAGCATGTCCTCGTAGCCCGACACGTCGGCCCCGGAGTTGTCGTCGGCCGTGTTGCCGTGGGACAGCTTGTGGTGGTTGTACGCGTGGCTCATGCCGTCCCACGTGAAGATGGGCCCGCCCGCGCCGCTGCCCCACTGTAGGGTGGCGGCCCGGGTGCTGCCGCACGCCAGGGCCAGGGCCAGGATGTCCATCTGCATCCGGCCGATCGTCTTGTACTCGCCGTCGGAGTCGATCTCGTTGGGGTCGAGGCCCTGCAGCTCGGCCGCCCGTGCCGCGGGCAGCTCGCACGACACCAGCCCCGCCGCTCCCATATCGATCTCCAGATCACGCACCGCGGTGAGGTGCATGTCGAGCTTCTCCCGGTCGGCGGCCGACAGCCCCCGCGCCCGCAGGCGATCGAAGTCGTCCCGAACCAGATCGATGACCGATTCCCGCCGCGCCACCAGCCGCTCGGTCACCAGCGGATCGACGTCGGGGCCCAGGCCCATGAAGTCCTGATAGGCCAGCCAGGGGTTGTTCTCGCCCACCGCCGGCTGCTCGGCGCCATAGTAGGAGATGTAGCCCAGGTGGCTGTCGGAGCGCCGACCCACCTGAAGGTTGAGCGCCGGTCGCCCGGAGTCGTTGAGGTGGTTGGCGATCTCCTGGTCGACCGAGATGCCGGCCGAGAACAAGCTGCCCTCCACGCAGGGCTGGGCGGTCAGCTTGTGGACCATGCCCTTGGCGTGGTCGTCGCCCGGGGTGCCGTCGCGCCCGAAGCCGCGCGGCACGGTGTGGATGCCCCGAGGCACCATCAGATCGGCCGCGTAGTCGCCCAGCGGCTCGAGGGCGGTCCCTCCCATCATCCCCGCCGTGAGCGCACCGTAGTCGCCGGTGGGGAAGAAGCGGGACATGTTCACCCCGTTGCACTGGAAGAAGGACACGAAGCGACGCGGGGCGTCACCCGCCGCTGCCTTCACGCCGCGAGGGAGCAGGGCCTCGAGCATGGGCAGGCCCAGGGCCACGCCGCCCACGCCGCGCAGGAAGTTCCGTCGGTGCATTCGCCTGGTCATCGCTATTGCTCTCCCTGCGCGTTGCGGTAGCGGAAGCTGGCGGTCTGGGTCAGCCCGACCAGCAGCTCCTTCACGTCGTAGTCGCCCTCGCGCAGCTGCTGGTGCAGGCCGTCGAGCGTGCACGCGTCGGCCGCGGTCTCACTGCGGGCGCTCGCGTAGCGGAACCATTGGGTGAGGTAGCAGCGCTGGGCCTGGGGGTCGTCGGCCAGCTGGTGCGCGAGGTCGACCCCGTCGCTGAACTCCAGCACGCCCTGCTCGGTGGTGATCGACCCGCTGGAGTCGATGGGCACCCCGTTCTCCTCGGTGCGCATCCGGCCGATGGCGTCGTAGCCCTCGAACGCGAACCCGGGCTCGTTGATCATCTTGTGGCAGCCGAAGCAGGCGTCGGCGGAGGTGTGGTGCGCCACCCGGTCGCGCGTGGTCACCAGCTCGCCGTCGGGCGGCGGCAGCTCGAGGTCGGCGTCGCCCGGCGGGTCGGGGATGTCGGTGCACAGCACCTGGCGCTGCACGAACACCCCGCGGTGGATGGGGGAGCTGCCCCCGAAGTAGGCGTGGGAGGCGAGGAAGCCGGCCTGGGTCAGCAGCCCCGCCCGGCGGGCCGGGTCGAGGGTCATCCACTGCGGCCCGGGCCCGTCGACCTCCACCTCGTAGATGGGGGCGAGGGCGGGATCGACCCACGACTCGGTGGAGGTCATCAGCGCGGCGAAGGTGCCCTCGCCCTCCAAGATCACCCGCCGGGTGAAGGCCAGCGTCTCGGCCGTCATCGCGTCGGTGATGCCGTCCACGAACTCGGGGTAGCGCTCCGGGTCCTTGGCCAGCCCGCCGTACTTCGACATGCCCAGCCACTGGCGGTGGAAGTCCTCGATGGGGTCGGCCGCGCGGGGATCGTCGAGCATGCGCCGGGCGTGGGCCTCGATCCCCTCCGCGTCGGACAGCTCCCCGGCCTCCGCCGCCGCGAGCAGCTCGTCGTCGGGGGTGGTGTTCCACATCATGTACGACAGCCGGCTGGCGATCTCGTAGCCGCCGAGCGCCACGAGCTCGGCGCCCTCGGCCGGCTGCGACAGCTCGCTGCGGTACAGGAAGCTGGGCGATTGCAGCACCGCCTCCACCACCATCGCCACGCCCTGCTCGAAGTCGGTGCCCGCCTCGTACAGCCCCGCGCCGCCGGCGAACACCGCCTCGAGCTGCGCCTGCTCGGCCGCGTCGAGCGGGCGGCGGAAGGCCCGGCGCCCGAACTCGGCGACGAACTCGGCCGCGCAGCCCTCGGCCGCCGGCTCGCAGGGCAGCAGCGAGCGCAGCCGCGGGGTGTCGGCCACCAGATCGGCCGCGATGTCCTCGGCCGCGCGCCGGTAGTCGCGGGCCAGCGGGTCGTTCACGCGCAGCTGATCGGCGTTGTTGGTGAACCCGGCGATGGCGGGGTCGCCGATGAAGGTGGAGCCGGGCGGCTGGTCGACGCCGAGCAGGTGCACCACCGAGTTGTCGTACTGGCGGTGGGTCAGCCGGACGAAGCGCGAGACGGACGCGGGGAGCACCTCCTCCTCGCAGAACATGTCGACCACGCCGTCGTCACCGATCTCGTCCCCCGACTCGTCTCCGCCATCGGCGGCCGAGTCGAGGTCGCCCTGCCCGCGGTAGCACCCGGGGATGGCCGCCACCAACCCCAGCATCCACGCGAAGCGGCGAGCCCTGTCGATCGTCCTGAGCTGCTGCACGCCTGCCCCGATACACGGCCCCGGAGATCGGGGTGAACGAGCTCGACGATCATTACATCGTCGGAACCCCACGTGAGAGGGGCTACCGAATGATCTCCTGCGCGGCTCGATCGAGGCGAACCGAGTGCGCGCGAGCCCTCCCCACGCTCGATGCCCTGGCGCCGAGCCGGTCGCGCGAGCTCACCTACGCGGAACCGAGCCCACGACGGCGCTCGCTCCCC
>JGI12210J13797_10131504_pt1 | contig 26296 bp, 21 predicted proteins | sample ElkSlonscriptome_3_FD_13797 | JGI IMG/M metagenome (IMG submission 13797) | reverse complement strand
TCGACTCTAGGTCGAGCTCGGAATCCGCCCCGCTTCACCCGAAGGCAAAGAGGGACATTTTCGGGTTGCGAGGCATCTCTACCTCGCGAGTCCCACACACTTCATCTGCATTCGTCCCTCGGTTGCCCGAGAAACTCGCAGATGGGTGACCATCCCGTTTTCCGCTATCCAGTTTTCAGGGAGCGCTGTACCGAGGGAGTGCCGAAGCAACCCCGTCGGTGGGGGTGGGGTTGTAAACAGCCCCGAGGACTTGGTCAAGCAGAAAGTGTCTCTGCTCGAGAGGGGTTCCGCACGTCTTGGTTGGCGTGTGGCGGTCGGCGTCCTTGGCTTGGAGACTGTAGCCTCTTTCGTGGCTACGGGCTCCAAAGGCCCCTCATCCGACTCTCTTGGTCCCCGACCTCGTGCGCCCCTGAGGGCGTTCGGTGTCGCGGGCTGTGGATGCTACGGATCCGTGGCGAGGACGCAAGAGTTATTTGCAGGTTCGCGTACTTTTTTTGCTCAGCTGCCGAATTCGGGCACCTACGGGCGGTTTTGGATCCGGCCGGGCCGCCCATGAGCGGGTGCGCGCGACGCACAGGACTGATTCGACCGGTCGTCGCCGGCCGCGGCGGGCGATCGGAACGGTGATCGCGCCCGGCCGATCGGCGTTTTGGTCGGGGATCACACATGCCCGGGGTCGGGTAGAGCCTGACTGGCAGAGATCGCCGTCGCCGCCGACGCGCTCCGAAAGGATGTGAGGGTCCCTCGCTGAACATCACCGCAGCTCGCGAGCGGCGAGGATTTCCTCGCGGCGGCCGGCGAGCGCGACGACGTCTCCCTCGCGCAGCGGCTGGTCGGGGTCGATGCCCAGCAGCCGCTCGCCTCGATTCCACTCGAGCACCCGCGCGCCCGTGCGCCCACGCAAGTCGAGGTCTCGCAGGCTGCGGCCGGCCCAGCGCCGGCCCACCTCCACCCGCTCGAGGATGATGCCCTTGCCCAGCCCCACCTCTTGATCGGGCCGACCGCCGGCGGAGATCTGCACGATCTCCTGCTGCTCGCCGAGGACCTTGTCGCTGTAGTGGGCCAGCAGATCGCCGCGACGGATGATGCCCAGCAGCTGGCGGTCGCGGTCGACGACGGGCAGGACCTCTTGCTCGGCCCGGGCGAAGGCCAGCATGGCGCCCGCGAGGGTGTCGGAGGGGTGCAGGAGGGTGAGGTGGTGGTTCATCAGGCCGCCGGCGTCCGAGCTGGACTCGATGGCACCGTGCAGCATTCGCAGCGCGAGCTGGTTGCCGTCGATGTAGCCGATGATGGATCCGGTGGCATCGACCACGAAGGTGGAGTCGAGCGAGGCGGCCATGCACACCTCGCGGATCTCGGGCAGCTGGGCCTGCTCGGTGAGCACGCGCCGGGGCGCGAGCATGAGCTCGCGGACGAGGCCGCGCTTCATGACCTCGCCCTCGGCCTCGTGCTCGAGCACGATGTCGCGCGCGGCGAGCTGCAGGCGGTACAGGCCCCCCTCGTTGAGCCGCCTCGAGACCAGCAGGGCCAGGATGCAGCCGAGCATCAGCGGCAGGATGATCGCGTAGTCCTGGGTGAGCTCGAAGAGCATCACGATGGGGGTGAGCGGGGCCTGCATGAGGCCGGCGAAGGTGGCCCCCATGCCGACCAGCACGTAGGCGCCGATCCCCTGGGCCGCGTCGCCGAGCACGAGGTGGGCCAGGCCACCGACCACGGTGCCGAGGCACGCGCCGACATAGAGGACGGGCATGAAGGCGCCCCCGAAGCCGCCGCTGCCGAGGGTGAGGGCGGTGACGACGATCTTGAGGCCGAGCAGGACGAGGGCGAGCTGCCAGGCCAGCTGGCCCTGCAGCGCGATGGAGACGGTGTGGCGGCCGGGGCCGAGCAGCTCGCCGGAGACGGCGGCGGCGATGAGCCCGACGCCCAGCGCCCCGAGGGCGGGCTTGAGCCAGGCGGGCACCAACAGCCGCGCGAAGCGGTCCTCGGCCTGGCGGATGGCGCGGGCCATGGCCGCGCCCACCAGGCCGGCGGCGAGGGCCAGCACGAGATAGAAGCCGAAGTCGGCCAGCGAGGCGGCGGCGTGGGCGGGCAGCTCGAACTCGGTGCGGGGGCCGAAGATGGCGTGGGAGGTGACGGTGCCGCACACGGCCGCGACGATGAGCGGGATGAACACCGACATGGTGCCGACGCTGCCGCCGATGGAGCCGCCGAACACCAGCTCGACGGTGAAGATGACGCCGGCCAGCGGCGCGTTGAAGGCGGCGGCGAGGCCCCCCGCGCAGCCGGCCCCCACCATCGCCACGTGCCGGCGCAGCCGCAGGCCGAGGAAGCGAGAGACGACCGCCCCGACCGCGGCCCCGATGGCGACCGAGGGGCCCTCGTGACCACACGAGCCGCCGCTGCCGATGCTGACCCCGGTGCCCAGCCCATTGATGATGGCGCCCTGGCCGTGCAGGCGGCCGCCGTGCTGGGCGACCGAGGCGATGACGCCGGTGGGGCCCACCACCAAGCGGGTGTGCAGGATCCGCTCGGCGAGCACGCGCAGGCCCCCGGCGGCCAAGCCCCCCAGCACGGGGAAGGTGATGACGATCGTCCAGCGCAGCACACCGCCGAATCGCCCGATGAACAGCTCGTTGGCACTCTCGATCCACAGCAGCAGCAGGCCCGCGGCGGCGCCCGAGGTCACGCCCACGAGGGCGGCCATGAGGATGATGTAGACGTGGTCGTCGCGCAGCACGGTGGCCAGCCGGCGACCGAGCAGCAGCCCGAGCATGCGCCACGTTCGAGAGAACCGGCCAAAGGACAGCAGCGGCCGCCGGTAGGAGGCGGTTCGCAGCGTCGGCGCGTGTCCGGTCATCGACCGGCTGGCGGCGATCATCGAGTCGGCGGGGTCGGGGCCGCCGGGGGCGTGGCGGACGGAGCCGGCCCGCACGCGAACGTCCGCCCCCAACGGCACGCGGTCGACCACGGGCGGCTCGGTCGCTGCACGCCCGGGGAGAGCGTCCGTACGCGGCGTGGGCTCCACCGCGTGGTCGTCCTTCGCAGGAGGATCGGCGGCTGCGTCTTCGCGCCGAGCTGCACGCGACGTGGGCTCCACCGCAGCCGCGTCTTCGCCCGTCGACGCGGGAGCGTGCATCTCCAACGCAGGCCCCACCGAGGAAGGAGCGTCGGCGGGAGACCGGGGCGGGTAGGGCATCCGCTCATCAACCTACCGCTCGATGCGAGCACGAACCAGGGCCCAACCGTGCGATACTGGCTGACGGTGATGCGGTTCTCGATGATGACGACGATGATGATGGCCGGCGCGGCGTCCCAGTGGGTCGTCGGGTGTGGCCAGAGCCCTGGTGAGCCCGAGCCGGCCGAGCCCCGCGGGGCCGAGGTCCAGCCCGCCGAAGATCTTCGCGCTCGTCCGCCCAGCCGCGGCCGGGTGTGGGGCGGCGAGGCGATGCGACGGACGGTGAAGTGGCCCGACGACGCGAAGCGGGTGATCGCCAGCTACGAGGCGCTCGACGGCCCCTCGCGGGAGGCGGTCGATGCCGCGCCGGTGCCCGTGCTCGTGCCCGACCTCGGGGTGCAGCTCGACCAGCGCAAGGTGATGACGGGCCCGGAGTGGGCGTCGTTCTGGGGGCAGCGCGACGGGATGACGGTGAGCGTGCACGCCAGCCGCATGGCGCGGGTGTTCGCGGGCGTGAGGCCCACGCCCGGCACGCACACCGTGCGCGAGCACGAGGGGTTCATCACCCGCAACGAGGGGATCTGGGCGGCCAGCTGGATCGAGCACGGCGTGGCCTACGATCTCCAGCTGGAGTGTGCCCCCGTCGACGCGCCGGAGTGCGTGGACTCGACCACCCTGGAGGCGCTGGCCGACGGCCTGACCTATGTGGGCGGTCGCGGGGCGGAGGTGACCCGATGAGACTGCTCGCAACCCTCCCCTTCGCCGCCCTCTCCCTGGTGCCCCTCGCCGCGCTGGCGGCCGAGCCCTTCGAGTACATGCCGCCCGGGCAGCTGACGCCGGGCTCGGGCTCGGGCCGCGCCGACGAGACGGTCTACGCGCCGGGCATGCGCTTCCCCATCGAGGAGGGCCCCGCGTTCGCCAACTCGCAGGTGTGGGGCCACGGCGGGGGCTCGGGCCCCGCCGGGGGGCAGTGCCACGAGAACAATTATAGCTACCCGTGGTGGGACAACTACTGCGAGACGCGCTCGTGGGACATGCCGATGTGCCCGTCGGGCATCGGCCACCAGGGCCAGGACATCCGCCCCGCCACGTGTGACGACGGCATGTGGTGGACGGTGGCCGCCGAGGCGGGCACGGTCACGAGCATCGGCAGCTATTCGCTGTACGTAACCGCGCCCAACGGGGTGCGCTACGACTATCTGCACGGCACGGGCCATGCGGTGGGCGTGGGGCAGTCGGTGCAGCGCGAGGATCGGCTCAACCGGGTGTCGAACGAGTTCGGGGGCACGCCGACCACCGTGCACCTGCACTTCAACCTCCGCATGGACGTGGCCGGCTTCGGGCTGGTCTACGCGCCGACCTATATGTCGCTGGTGACCTCCTACCAGGAGCTGTTCGGGCTCATCGGGAACGGCTCGGGGGTGGTGGAGCCGGCCAGCAGCACGTGCCAGGCGTTCGTGGGCTGGGCCCAGACGGGCGACGACCCGGAGGCGGCGGCCACGGTGCTGGTGGCGTTCGACGGGGCCTACGACGATCCGGGCGTGCCGGTGGTGGAGGCCCTGGCCGACCGCACGCGCGAGGACCTGTGCGAGCCGCTGGGCTCGTGCGACCACGGGTTCGAGGTGGAGGTGCCGATCTCGCTGCGCGACACCAGCGAGCACGAGGCCCGCTTCTACGTGCTGGGCGACGACGGGTCGCCGGTGGAGCTGGAGGAGAGCCCCATGGCCTTCGAGTGCGAGCCGGTGCCGCTGACCGACGGGGTGCGGCGCGAGATCACCAGCCCCGAGGTGATGGCCGCGTGGGGGTTCTCGCCGCTGTGGCAGGTGGCGTGGGCGCCGGCCGACGTGCTGGGCGGGCTGCCGGCCGGGGAGGACTTCCCGGCGATGCCGGTGCTGGTGGTCAGCGACGCCGACGAGGGCCAGACCCGCTGGCTGATGGACCCGGGCACCAAGCGCGAGGTGGCCAACGAGCAGGTGGCGTCTGCGTGGGGGCTGGCCTGGGACGAGCCGGAGACGTGGCCGGCGGAGATCCTCGACGCGGTGCCGCCGGGCACCCCGCTGCGCCCCACCCCGTTCCTGGCCACGAGCGACGAGGGCATCCTCTTCGCCATCGACGACGCCCAGTGCTCGCTGGACGATCCGGGCTGCGCGCCGCCGCCCGGGGGCGACGAGGGCGCGAACGACGAGACGGCGGGCGACGAGACGGCCGGCGACGATCTACCGGGCGGCACGGCGGGTGGCAGCGACGGCACGGGCTCGGTGCCGGGCGGGCCCGCGGCCGACGACGGCGGCGGCGAGGGCTGCGGCTGTCGCAGCGGCGGCGAGCGGGGCGGTCATGCGGCGTGGCTGCTGGCCGCGCTGGGCCTGGGGCTGCGTCGCCGCCGACGGCTTCGGGGCTGAGCCCCGGGTCACCGGATCCCGCAGAGAAGCCGCCTAGTCCCCTGGAACCGTGATGGCTTGCAAAAGAACGGCGTCAGCGTCGGCCGCGCTGACGGCGTTCTGACCCCACGAGGGTTTCACCACGGGCTGCTAGCGGAGGGTGAGGGTCAGCGCCTCGCGGCGCTCGACCAGCAGCTCGCTGCCGGAGAAGTCACCCGCGTCGAACAAGCTGGTGTGCAGCCGGCTGGCGGTGACCCGCAGGCCCTCGGCGTCGGTGAGCAGCCCCAGCGTGCGCAGGTTGTCGAGGGCCAGCCGCACCTGGCCGACATCGGACACCACGCAGGTCACGTCGGCCCCGACGGGCTCGCTGCCCTGCAGGCCGGTGAAGCGCAGGGTGAGCAGCTCGTCGGCCTCGACGTCGGCGCCCTCCCAGCGCAGCACCAGGGCCCCGCGGGACAGCTCGTCGAGGTCGACCTCGGTCATGTGGAGCGCGAGCGGACCGGGCATGAAGCCCTCGGCGTGGAACGGCGGCAGCTCGTCGGTCTGGGAGCCTCGGGCCTCGACCACCACCGTGGTCTCGCCGTCGTCCATCAGCGTGGACGGCTGGTCTCCGCTGTAGAGATAGCGGAAGCCGGTCATGTAGGGCAGCAGGTCGGGGGGCAGCGTGGCCGGGACCTCGACCGTGCCCTCGGGGCCGTCGCCGATCTGTAGCCGCAGCTCACCGGCGTCGACGAGGTGCAGCTCGCGGAACTCGGCGGTGGGAGCATCGAGCGCGTCGACCCCGAGCTGGTCGGAGGCGATGCACGACTGCGGCGCGACGACGTCGGTGGCGAGCACGGGCACGTCGTCGATGAGGGCCCGGACGAAGTCCTCCTCGAGCCCGCGCACGAAGGCGAAGCGCGCGGTGACCTCGAGGGTGTCGGGGTACTCGTCGGCGGCCTCGTCGTAGGGCAGGTCGCTCTCGGGCTCGAGCAGCACGTGCACCCGACCCAGACGGAGCGGCTCGACCTCGGACTCGGCGGCCTGCGCCGCGTCGAACTCCTCGCCAGCACAGCCGGTGAGGCTGGTCGCGACGATGGCGAGCGCCATTGCGGCCGAGCGATGCACCAGTGCCCTCACGTCTCCAACGGTACCCCGAGCCCGACACGCTGTCACGGAACCGGAGGCGCTTCGGGCCGATCCTACCGGCAAGGGCCATGGTTCTGCGGAGATCTCGCGGCTGCGCGAGATCCGCTGGGGCGGCCGGGCGGGCGATCTCCGCTGGACACGGGGGCAGTGCTAGCCTCCCGAGCACCGCATGGTCTCGCGTCGGGAATGTCACCAGCTGGCCGCGCTGGCGCGCTTGTCCCTCGACGAGGAGGAGGCCGAGCGCTTCGCCGCCCAGCTCGGGCCGATCCTCGCGTACCTCGAGCAGCTTCGCGCGGTGGACACCACGGGGGTCGCCGAGCACCTGCCGCCGGCCCAGCCGGGCAGCGGGCTGCGCGAGGACGTGGCCGGCCCGAGCCTGCCGCGGGAGCGCGCGCTGGCCACCGCGCCGGACGTGCGAGAGCACCAGGTGGCGGTGCCCAAGTTCATGGAGGACTAGGTGACGCCGGAGTCGATCGTCGAGCTGTCGCTGCGCGCCATCGCGGCCCATGTGCGCGAGGGATCGCTGCGGGCGACGGAGGTGCTGGGGGCCTTCGAGGCGCGGGCGGACGCGACGGAGCCGCGGGTGGGCGCGTACCTGCTGCGCGCGAGCGCGACGGCGGCCGAGGCGGCCGAGGCGATCGATCGCACGCGCCGCGAGGGGGGCGAGCTGGGGCCGCTGGCGGGGGTGCCGATCGGGCTCAAGGATCTGTTCGTGACCGAGGGCCTGCTCACCCGGGCCGGGTCGCGGATCCTGGAGGGCTGGGTGCCGCCCTACCAGGGCACGCACGCGGCTCGCCTGCTGCGGGCGGGGGCGGTCATCACGGGCAAGCTGGCGATGGACGAGTTCGCGATGGGCTCGTCGAGCGAGAACACGCCCTATGCCCCGGTGCGCAACCCGTGGCACCCGCAGTACGTGCCGGGGGGATCGTCGGGGGGCTCGGCGGCCGCGGTGGCGGCGGGGAGCTGCGCGGCGTCGCTGGGCTCGGACACGGGGGGCTCGGTGCGGCAGCCGGCGAGCTTCTGCGGGGTGGTGGGGCTCAAGCCGAGCTACGGCCGGGTGAGCCGCCACGGGATGATCGCGTTCGCGTCGAGCCTGGACCAGGCGGGCCCGCTCACCCGCAACGTTCGCGACGCGGCAGCGCTGCTGCAGGTGCTCGCGGGGCCCGACCCGCTCGATGCAACGAGCGTGGACGCGCCGGTGCCGGACTACCTCGCGGCGTGCGAGCGCGGCGCTTCGGGGCTGCGGGTGGGCGTGCACCGGGCCGCGCTCGAGCACGAGGGGCTCGACCCGGAGGTGGCGGCGGCGTTCGAACGGGCGCTGGAGGTGCTGCGCGACGCGGGGGCGAGCTTGCACGACGTGGAGCTGCCCCACGCCCAGCACGCGGTGGCCACGTACTACGTGCTGTGCACCGCGGAGGCGGCCAGCAACCTCGCGCGCTACGACGGGGTGCGCTACGGGCCCCGAGCCGCGGGGGCGAGCCTGCGCGAGACCTACGAGGCCACCCGAGAGGCGGGGTTCTCGGCCGAGGTGAAGCGGCGGATCCTGCTGGGCACCTACGTGCTGCGCAAGGACGGCTACGCGGCGTACTACGGGCAGGCCCAGCGGGTGCGGCGGCTGATCGCGCGCGACTACGCCGCGGCGTTCGAGGGCTGCGACGTGATCGCCTCGCCCACCGCGCCCGTGCCGGGGATGCGGCTGGGTGCGCACGAGCACGACCCGCTGGCGATGTACCTGGGCGACGTGTTCACGATCGGCGCCAACCTGGCGGGGCTGGCCGGGATCTCGGTGCCGGCCGGTCTGTCGACCCCGAGCGAGGCACGGCCCGCCCTGCCGATCGGGCTGCAGCTGATGGCGCCGCCGCTGGCCGAGCCCACGCTGCTCGCGGCGGCGGCGGCCCACGAGGACGCGACCGAGCACCATCGCCTCCGCCCTCCCCTGGCGTGATCGACGACCGCCGAGGATCGCCATGCGCCGCTCTCGCCTCCGCTCTCGCCTCCGTGCTCGCCTTCGAGTTCGCCTTCGGCCTCGCCCTCGCCTACGCCTTCGCTCGCGCCGTGGAGCCTTGCTGCTCGTGGTGTCGCTAGGGATCTCGAGCATGCTCGAGGCGATCGGCTGCGGGTGGTTCTCGAAGGACGAGACGCCGGCGGAGGCGACGGCTCCGGCGTCGGTCTCTACCCCCGGCTCGCCGCCGGCCCCCACCACCCAGTGGCGCAGCCGCTCGTTCCTGCTGCGGGGCGGGTCGCCGGTGGAGATTCGCTTCCCGGCCGACGACTCGGCCGCAGCCGACGAGGGCGCGGTGATCGATGCGATCTTGGTGGGGCTGACCGCGGTGCTCGACACGCTGTCGATCGACGACCCGGTGCCGCTGACCGTGTACGTGCACCCCGACGTGCGCAGCCAGCTGCGGCTGACGGGCAAGGGCGGCGAGGGGCATGCAGACGTGACCCGCAAGGAGATCCACGTGCTGCACGCCGAGCCGCCGGTGGTGGAGGCGATGGCGTCCCACGAGGGCACCCACGTGCTGGCGCACCACGCCCTGGGGCCGCCCGGCACGACGCTGATGGACGAGGGTCTGGCGGTGTGGGTGGCCGACGCCTACGGCGGTCGCTCGCTGAGCGCGTGGGCATTGGACCTGGCCCAGACGGTGGACCGGCGCACGCTGGTGGGGCCGGGGTTCGAGGAGGCGCCGGAGTCGGAGGCCTACCCGTTCGCGGGGCTGTTCGTGCGCGCGGCGGTGCGCACGGTGGGGCTGGCCGCGGTGCGGGAGCACCTGGTGCCGGCTACGCCCGAGACCTGGGACGCCGCGCTGGCCGCGGCCGGCACCAGCCACGCGGCGCTGGTGGCCGCGGTGGCCCCCTGAGCCCGGCGGCCCCCCGAGCCCGACAAGGCTGGTACACAGGTCCTGCCCCATGCCCGCCGCCGACTACGAGCCCGTCATCGGCCTCGAGGTGCACTGCCAGCTCGAGACCCGCAGCAAGATGTTCTCCGCGTGTGCGGTGGGGATCGGCCAGCCTCCCAACACGCTGGTCGACGCGTACACGCTGGGCCTGCCCGGCACGCTGCCCGTGCCCAATGCCCAGGCGGTGCGCTTCGGAGTGGCCCTGGCCCTGGCGTGCGGCTGCACGGTGCACCCCGACAGCCGCTTCGCCCGCAAGCACTACTTCTATCCCGACCTGCCCAAGGGCTATCAGATCACCCAGGCCGATCACCCCTACGCGACGGGCGGCGAGCTGGAGGTGCCGGGGTTCGAGGACGCGGCGGGGGAGCCCAAGCGGGTGCCGCTGCGGCGGATCCACTTCGAGGAGGACGCGGGCAAGAACACCCACGTGCCGGGGGCCGACTACAGCCTGGTCGACTACAACCGGGCGGGTGCTCCGCTGCTGGAGATCGTGTCCGAGCCGGCGATCGGCTCGGCGGCGGAGGCGGCCGCGTACATGCGAGAGCTGCGGACGCTGGTGCGCACGCTGGGCATCAGCCAGGCCAATATGGAAGAGGGCACGCTGCGGTGCGATGCGAACGTGTCGCTGCGACCGCGGGGCAGCACCACGCTGGGCACGCGGTGCGAGATCAAGAACCTCAACTCGTTCCGCTTCCTGGCCCAGGCGATCGGCGCGGAGATCCGCCGGCAGGTCGACGTGCTCGACGGCGGCGGCACGCTGCAGATGGCCACGCTGGGCTACGACCCCGAGCGGGACCGCACCTTCGTGACGCGCACGAAGGAGGACGCGGCCGACTACCGCTACCTGCCCGAGCCCGACCTGCCGCCGCTGCGGATCCCGGCCGCGTGGATCGAGGAGATCGGCCAGCAGCTGCCGCCTCTGCCTGCGGCCCGCCGGGCGAGCTACCGCGCGCAGGGGCTTCAGGCCGACGACGCGACGCTGCTGGCGGGCGAGCCCGCGCTGGGCGACTACCTCGACCGGATGCTGGCCGCAGGCGTGCCGGCGAAGAAGGCGAGCAACTGGGTGACGGTGGAGCTGCTGGGCAAGCTGAACGCCGACGGGCGCGGGATCGAGGCCAGCCCGGTGGGGCCCGAGGCGCTGGCCGAGCTGGTGGCGATGGTGGAGGCGGGGGAGGTGTCGGGGCGCAGCGCCAAGGAGATCTTCGCCACCCTGTACGCCGAGGCCGATCCCGCCCGGGGGCCGCGGGCGATCGCCGAGCGCGACGGACACGCGCAGGTGAGCGACCAGGGGGTGATCGAGGCGGCGCTGCGCGAGGTGCTGGCGGCCAACCCCGAGCAGGTGGAGCAGTACCGGGCGGGCAAGACCCGCGTGCGGGGGTTCTTCGTGGGGCAGGTGATGAAGAAGACCCGCGGGCAGGCCAACCCGCAGGTGGTCAACGCGCTGCTCGACGCGCTGCTGGGCGAGCCCGAGGGCTGAGAGACCAGGCCCGGCTCGGTCGAGCGCCCCGAGCCGCAGCGGGGTAGACCCGGCGCACGTGCAGGTCGACCACGAGGCTCAGCGTGTCGTCGTGGTGCTGCAGCACCATGCGCAGCTCGTCGAAGGCGGCCGCGCCGGCGCGGGCATCGGCGCCAGGACCTCATCATCGCACGACGCCCGCGTGCGGCTATGCGGCGGTGGAGCGCCTACGCGCAGACCATCGCGTAGTCGCGGCAGCAGTCGCCGAACTCGGTGCAGTTCGAGTCGCAGTAGCACTCGTTCGCTCCGTCGGTGACGGGCTCGGTCGAGTCGCACATGCCCGCGCACGAGCCGGGCTCCGGCTCCGGCTCCGGCTCCGGCATGGGCTCCGGCTCCGGCATGGGCTCCGGCTCCGGCTCCGGCGCGGCCACCTGGGCGGGCCAGCACACCCGCGCCGAGCTCACGCTCACCCCGCTCACGCCCACGTAGCGATCGGCGTCGCGGGCCTCGGTGCCGGGAAGATCGGCACAGTCGCGGTTGCTCTCGGTGGCCTTGGGCAGGCAGAAGCCCGCGCCCTCCTCCAGCTCGACGCAGAAGGTGGTGACGCTGCCCTGGTCGGGGCACAGCCCCGCGCACATCAGCGTGCACATGCCCGCGTCGCCCTCGGGGGTGGCGTAGGGGTAGCAGAAGCCGTCCTCGCTGGAGGTGGAGAACTCGCAGGTGGCGTACGTCTCCTGCTCGGCCAGCGGCAGGGTCTCGAGGTCGTCGGTGCAGGGGCTGCCCACGAAGCCGACCTTGGGCCCGGGCTCGAGCGCGTCGGCGAGGGCGGTGGCGTAGCGGCGGGTGATGTTCCAGACCAGCCAGTTGCCGCCCGCGCCCTCGAGCACCCAGGGGGTGTAGGCGTAGAGCGTGGCGGTGGCGTGGCTTTGGGGGGTGATGGTCTTGGGGTCGAGGGTCTGGCGCGCCGTGCCCTTGCGCCACGCGCCGGTGCCGGCGATCGAGCCGTCGTAGTGCTTGCGCAGGGTGTCGGCGGCGCAGTCGAGCTGGCGATCGATGCCGCGGTAGGCCTCGTTGCAGGGCTTGTTGTCGGGGCAGCCGCAGCCCATGGCGAAGTCGACGGCGTTGCCCGAGGGCCGGGTGCTCTTGGCCACCAGGCTCTTCTCCACCTGCAGGCGGGTGAGCAGCATGATGGGGTTGATGCCGCGCGCCGTGCCGACCTCGACCAGCACCTCGGAGAAGGGACGGCCGTCGACCAGCTCGTCGGCGAGGAAGCTGCGCCGGTCGTAGGGGGTGTTCTCGAGGAAGGCCTGGATGTCGGCGGCCTCGAGCGACTGCGCGGTGAAGAAGGCATCGTCGACCACGAGGTGGGGATCGAACGCCTCCGACACGCCGGCGGCGTTGCCCCCGACCGGCTCGAAGTCTCGCTCCTCTTCGTGGTCGACGAACGCGGCCCCGGGGCGCGAGGCGGGATCGTCAGCGCAGCCCGCGCTGGCGATGACGGTTGCGAGAAGTGCGCTCTTCCATCCGTGGTGTGCCTTCATGTAGGTCCCTCTCCGATGGAGTAGGACACCAAGGATGGTCCGAGAAACGGGTCGGTGTTCGTGAATCTTCGTACGCATGCTTACGAGGAGCGCACGAGGGCGATGAGACGGCGCGATATCGAGCCATCGGGCGAACGCGGCGAGGCGGCGAGGTGGCGAGGCCCGAGGGGCACATCGATCGGCTGTGGATCCGCTGGCGTGAGCTCGGCGTCACCTCAGGCGGTGGCGTCGGCGAGGGACAGGGTGACCCATCGAATGTCGACCGCGGCGGGCTCGCTGGATTGCAGCTGGCGAGTGACGCGGGTGAACCCGGGATAGCCCTCGGCCCGAAGGGGTCGCTCGACGATGCTGGCGTCGGACCCCCAGCGATGGGTGCGGGCGAGGAAGTCTTCGAAGGTGCCCTGGGCCTGGGAGGGCGCGGTGACGGTGGGCAGCATCCGCGACCAGCGGCGCCAGACATCGGCCCAGGACGGCGCCTCGAGGCCCGGCAGCAGCCGCACGACCAGGTCGGTGGCGTAGGCGACGGCGAAGTGGGGCATGAATACGTAGGAGGGGTCGTGGCGGCGACCGGCTCCGTCGGCGGTGGACAGGGCCATCACGGGAGGCAGGCCGAACCAGCCGCCGAGAAACGACCAGCGGTCCTCCATGCCGAGCCCGCGCTCGCTCTCCTCTTCACCGGGCCACCAGGGGTTGGTGCGAAAGTACCGCTGGTAGGAATCGTCCTGGGCGTGCGCGCGAAAGACCTCGGCCCCGCGCTCGTCTTGGAAGACCACCGAGGGCACGCCGTCGCTGGCCTGCTTGGCCTTGGCCAGCAAGAACGACGCCAAGCCGTCGAGCCCAGAGACACGCTCGGCGACCCGGACCAATCGAAGCAACCAGGACCACTCGGGGAGATCCATGGTGGGTGGTAATTCGGTCCCCTGGTTGCCTGCCTGGCTGGTGTGCATCGGGTGCTTCCTGCTCGATGAGCGTGATCGATTCGAGCACGGTTGTCAGGTAGGCCGATGGGCCGGCGTTCCCTACATGGCGATCCCCGGAGATCCCGGCCCCCACGGGGCGGCGGGGCGAAGGCGGAGGGTCACGGTGCGAAGCTTGCGCTGTTCGGGCGGCTGCTCGATCCTCGAGAAATCGCCGGGCGATTGCGGAGTAACCGCGGCCCGCAGCGCAACGTCGGAGCCGATGCCATGAGCGTCTATGCAGCCACCGTATGGGGGGCCTACCTCGCGCTGAGCGCGGGAGCGTTCGTTCGAAGCCGCATCTTCGGCGTGTTCGCGCTGGTCATCCTGTCGTTCCCGGCGGGGGTGGGGCTGGCCCTGCACGACCACCTGGGGTTCCTCGGGCCGGCGGTGCCCTACTTCCAGCTGGCGGCGGCGGCCCAGATCGCGCTGCTGCTGTACCGGCCGGGCATGAAGCCGTGGCCGCTGCGGGTGCTGGTGAGCTGGCCGGGGCTATGGTTCACGGCGGCGACGTTCCTGGCGTTTCCCTGGGCGATCGCGGCGGCGATCGGGCTTACGCCCTACGGGGCGTGGATCCCGTTCGCGCTGGCGCTCGGGGGGCTGGTGCAATCGCTGTGGACGCGCGAGGAGACGGTCGACTTCCAGTTGCGGCCCCAGCTCGATGCGGGGGCGCTGGCCCGCTTCGGCGAGGCCTCCCGCCCCCCGGCCGACGCGGGGGATCGCCGGCCGCTGCGGATCGTCCAGATCAGCGACCCGCACCTCGGGCCGTTCATGTCGGTGGCGCGCCTGCGGCGGATCTGCCAGCGGGCGGTGGAGCGGGCGCCGGACCTCATCCTGATCACGGGCGACCTGATGACGATGGAGTCGCACGACGAGGAGATCGTCAGCCGCGCGCTGGAGCCGCTGCGGGCGTACGAGGGCCGGGTGTTCGCGTGCCACGGCAACCACGACCACGAGGCGCGCGAGGTGGTGCGGCGGGCCCTGGCGCGCAACGGGATCGAGCTGCTGGTGGACGACGCGACGGTGGTGGAGACGTCGGCGGGGCCGGTGCAGATCGTGGGGATGGACTTCACGTGGCGGCACCGGGAGGCGCACATGCGGATGGTGTGCGAGGACCACCCGCGGGTGCCGGGAGCGCTGCGGCTGGTGCTGCTGCACGACCCGGGGGCGTTCCCCCACCTGCCGCCGGGCGAGGGCGACCTGGTGCTGTCGGGGCACACGCACGGGGGCCAGGTGGGGCTGGTGTCGCTGGGCAGCGCGCAGACGTTCTTGTCGCTGTTCACGAAGATCCCCGACCACGGGCCGTGGGCGCGGGGGCACGATCGGCTGTACGTGCACCGGGCGCAGGGGCACTACGGGTTTCCGATCCGCCTGGGGGTGCCGGCGGAGCAGAGCCTGCTGCAGGTCTGGACCTGATAGCCTGCGGGCGCCATGCGCCTGATCTCCGTCGCCCTCGCCTGTCTCGGGCCGCTGCTGCTGGTGGCGTGCTCCAAGCCGGAGGCCTCGCCGGCCTCTCCGTCGCCCGCGGCCGTCGAGGCGCCGGCCGATGCGGCCGAGCCGGCCGAGGCGCCGGGGGGCGAGGTTCCGGCCACCACGCGCACGGGGATCCTGTCCGAGCAGGACTTCGCGGCGCTGCACGAGCTGACCACGGCCGAGGCCCCGCCGCTGCGCGGGGTGGAGGTGGACCTCGCCGGGGGCAAGGCGTACCTGTCGCTGCCGGAGGGGGCGAGCGCTCCGCGGCCGGCGGTGCTGGTGATCCACGAGTGGTGGGGGCTGAACGATCACATCCGGCACTGGGCCGATCGCCTGGCCGCCGACGGCTACGCGGCGCTGGCGGTGGACCTGTACGACGGCAAGGTGGCGACCGAGCGGGACGAGGCGCTCGAGCTGATGAAGGGCGTGGACGATGCGCGGGCGCGCGCGGTGCTCGACGCGGGGCATCGGTTCTTGGCCGAGGATCCGCGGGTGGCGGCGAAGCGGCGCGGGGTGGTGGGCTGGTGCTTCGGCGGCGGCTGGTCGCTGCAGCACGCGATCGCGCAGCCGGATCTCGACGCGGCGGTGGTGTACTACGGGCAGCTGTCGACCGATCCGAAGGAGCTAGCGAAGATCGAGGCGCCGCTGATGGGGGTGTTCGGCAACCAAGACGCCGGGATTCCGCCCGCCTCGGTGGATGCGTTCGCGGCCGCGATGAAGGAAGCCGGACAGCCGCTGGAGCTGCATCGCTACGACGCCCCGCATGCGTTCGCCAACCCGTCGAGCGGGCGCTACAACCCCGAGGCGGCCGAGGACGCATGGGGGCACGCGCGGGCGTTCTTCGCGGAGCACCTGCGCGGGTCGTAGGCCGGCGGGCGCGAGCGCCTCGAGCCGCCGGCTATAGCGCGTCGATGCAGGCGATGGCGGTCTGCGGGGCGACGAGGGTGTGGCAGGGGCCGGTGAGGCCCAGCGCACCCACGGGGGACATCAGGCCGGTGGCCGCCTCGATCGTGGAGAGCATGTCGCCGTGGCAGGCGTAGAGCAGGCCGTCGTTGGGGTGGACGGCCAGGCCGGGGTCGGTGAGATCCTCGGACAGGGGCATGCCCGGGGTGGCCGCGCCGGTGGCCGGATCGATGGTGTAGAGGTAGTCGTTGTCGCCCTCGATGGCGTAGGGCGCTCCCAGGGCGTCGGACCACGCGAGGTCGGCGGGGCCGAAGAAGAAGCCGAGGGGGCCGATGACGGTGGCGAGGCCGGTGGCGAGATCGACCCGCACCAGGGCGTCGAGGGTGTGGTCGATGCCGAGCAGCTCGTCGGCCTGCGCGCCCCGGCGCTCGAGCGCCAGCGAGGCCAGCGAGGTGGGGCCCACGAGCTGGAAGCTGCAATTGCAGGGGTTGATGGCGTCGATCCGAGCGGCGGCGGCGTTGAAGCCGTAGAGGGTGCCGTCGGCGGTGAAGGCGAAGCTGACGTACTCGACGGTGGCGGGCAGTGTGCACACTTCGGTGGCCCCGCCGGTGAGGTCCACCCGCATCAAGCGGGAGGGGCTGGTGCCGGCGTCGACGGTGAGCAGCCAGTCGCCGGGCTCGCCGCCGGAGGCGGTGGTGCTGCCCGAGTCGTCGTCGCTGCCGTCGGTGGGCTCGGGGCCGGTGGCGGAGGGATCGGTCGTGGTGGTGTCGGGAGCCGGGTCGGTGGTGGTGGGCGGAGCCTCGGTGCTGTCGCCGCTCGGGTCGGTGCCCGGCGAGGTGGTGGGATCGGCGGAGGAGCCAGGCCCGCCGTCGCCGCCGGAATCGTCGCCTCCGCAGCCGCAGCAGAGCAGGAGGACCGAGATCGTGGAGCGGGCGAGGGTGCGCATGGGCGCGGGAATTGTCGAAGAGGTCGGGGCGTACCGCAAGCGCGGTACCATGGCGGGCGGTGATGCGGCCCGCAGTGACCCTGCCCGAGGACATCGCCGCGTGCCTCGACGATGTCTACGGGGCGCTGCCCGATCCCGACGACCTGCGCTTCGCGGCGGTGATCGGGCTGCTGCTTCCGAGGGAGGACGAGCGGGGGCCGGCGCTGGTGCTGACCGAGCGCAGCCGCTCGCTGCGGGCGCACGCGGGCCAGGTGGCGCTCCCGGGGGGCAAGCCCGATCCGGGCGACGACAGCCTGGTCGACACGGCGCTGCGCGAGGCGAGCGAGGAGGTGGGGCTGCCCGAGACCGGCACCACGGTGCTGGGGCGGCTGCCGCTGGTGCCCACGCCCAGCGGGTTCCTCATCGTGCCGTTCGTGGGCTGGGCGCCCGCGGGGTGGGAGCCTCGGCCGACCAGCCCCGAGGTGTGGCGCGTGCTCACCCCGCGGCTGAGCGAGCTGGCCGATCCGGCGATCCATCGGGTCACGGAGCGGGGCACGTGGCGGCGGCGGCCGTATGCGATGCACGAATTTCGGGTGCACGACCCGCCGGTGTGGGGGGCGACGGGGATCATGGTGCACGAGCTGCTGGTGCGGCTGGGGCTGGCGGAGCGCGGGTGAGCGATACACAAGGGACCACTATCGAGTTTCCTCCGTCCTCCGTAGGCTTGGCGCGATGAGAACGATCTACCCGCGCTTCATGGAGGTCCTCGATGTCGAAGGTTGAAGACGCCAAGAAGCGGACACTCGCTATGATCCCGGTGACGCTTCCCGATGGCAGCGACGTGCTGCTCTCGCCTGGCAAGCACAACCGCCTCCAGCGCGACATCGTGACCGAATTCCTGCCCCGCTTCGGAAATGGCGCGAGGCTGCTCTACCTCGGCGACACGGACGAGAAGACGCTCTACCTAGACGAAGCCAGCTTGTCAGAGCTTGGACTGAAGCTCGAGAAGCATGACAAGCTACCCGACATCATCGCTTTCGATGCAGACCGATCGTGGCTCTTCCTCATCGAGGCTGTCACTTCACACGGACCGATGACTCCAGAGCGCCAAGCAGAGCTCGAGCGTGACCTGAAGCACTGCAATGTGGGTCGAGTGTACGTATCGGCGTTTCCCAACTTCCGTGAATACAAGCGACATGCCGATCAGATCGCTTGGGAGACCGAGGTATGGCTCGCCGACGCTCCCGGGCATCTCTTGCACTACAATGGCGACAGATTCTTGGGTCCTCACATCTCGAATTCCAAGTAACCTTCAGCTGGCCACTTGGCGCAGGTAGCCTTGGCCGAGGGCGACCGCCTCGTCGACGAGGGCCGCCTGCTCGGCGGGGGGGCGGCCGAGGGCCAGCGTGACCACGGCACTGGTGGCGTGGACGAAGGTCAGGGCGATGACGCGGGCCCGCGAGGGGTCGACGCCCAGGCGCTCGGCCACCAGCGCGCCGAGCAGGCCGCCGAAGCGCTCGCCCCAGGCCGCGCCTGCGGAGCGGAGCGGGCCGGTGAGCTGGCTGCCCAGCCACAGCTCAGCGTAGCCGGTCTCCTCGCGGTAGAAGCGGGCAAAGGCTCGCACGCCGTGGTCGACCAGCCCGTCGAGGTCGGCGCCGCCCGCCTCGGCCAGCGTGCGCAGCAACAGCTGCTCGAGCCGCTGCCGGTAGCGCTCGAGCAGCGCCGCGAGCACGGCGTCCTTGTTGGGGAAGTAGTCGTAGACGGTGCCGACCGCCGCGCTGGCCTCGCGTGCGATCGCGTTGGTGGTGATGGCCTCGTATCCCCGCTCGGCCAGCAGCCGCGCCGCGGCGTCGAGCAACGAGTCGCGGCGCTGCGCCGCCCGAGCCTGCACCGGTCGTCGAGGAGCCACGAGATCTTCATTGACAAGAGTCGAGCAAGGATTCAACTTTCGTGAAGTCGAGGAAAGACTCGACTTTCATCGATATGGTCTCACCTCGCTCGAATCCCCTCAGAACATCGTTATTGTGGGCGTATGTCCTCGGGCTCGCGGCCGTGGGCGGCTTTACCGCGGGGTGTGTGATGGGGCCGGCGATGGGCGCGTGGGGGGCGGGGCTGGCCGGGGCGTTGGTCCTGGGCGCGGCGGGGCCGTGGGTGCGCGCGGAGGCTCGGCTGCTGGCGCTGCTGGCCGCGTCGACGATCGTCGCGATGACGGTGGTCCCTCCCGTGTGGCCGCTGGTGCAGCTGGCGGTGGGCGCTCCGGCGGTGGTGGCCGCGTGGCGGGTGCCGTCGCTGCGGCTGCCCACGCCCTGGCTGGCGCGCGGCCGCTTCGATCCGTGGCCGGTGGTCGCGCTGGGGCTGGTGGCTGCGCTCGCGCTGGTGGGGTGGGCCTGGGGCACCTCCCCCGATCTTCGCGGCGCCATGGCGATGGTGCCGGCGTGGCCCCTGCCGCTGCTGATCGCCGCGGCGCTGGGGTTCTCGATCGTCAACGCGATCCTCGAAGAGGTGGTGTTCCGCGGACTTTTGCAGGGCCTGCTGCGCACGTGGCTGGGCCCCGGGGTGGCGCCGCTGCTGCTGCAGGGCGCGGCGTTCGGCGTGCTGCACTGGCACGGGGTGCCCAGCGGGTGGCTGGGGGCGCTGATGGCCGGCAGCTGGGGGGTGATGCTGGGCTGGGCGCGGCGACGCAGCGGCGGCCTGCTGACCCCCGTGGTCGCCCACGTGGCGGCCGACGTCGTGATCTTCACCCTGCTGGCTCGGCTCGCCCACGCCTGCTCGGGCCCAGTGCAGCTCGAAGCATGGAACCGCCTGCCGAGCGCGAGCTGAGGACGGGCCGCTCAGGCCCAGTGCAGCTCGAAGCGGAGGAACCGGCGGACGGCCTCGAGCACGCGGGCGTCGGTGTACGTCACGCCGGCAAAGGTCAGGGCGGACTGGAGGGTGCCGAGCACCTCGAACGGGCCCAGCGCGCCCAGCAGACCGGGAGGGTGGTCCATGTAGAGCACGGCATGTCCCGGGTCCTCGCGCTCGACGGCGACGCGAGTGCCTCGATACAGGCCCTCCCACGCCCGCCGGGCCGCGGTGAGCAGCCGGGGAGAGCCGGGGGGCGGGAGCACGAAGCCGAAGAAGCCGGTGCTGAAGGCGGCCCGCTGCACTCGCCGCAGCATGCGGAGCCACGGATCGTCGCCGTCGGCCCCGGGCTCGAAGTGGGCGTCGCGGATCATGGTGAGCACGATCCGGCCGTGAACCTGTGGCACCCACTCGCGGTCGGCGAGGCCGGTCTTCAGCAGGGCGGCGACGCTGGGTGGCAGCGCGTCGAGCGAGGGCACGGGGTGCTGGCCGAGCGCGAGCCGCAGCAGCTGGGCCCGCATGGTGCACCGGGGATAGCCATCCACGCCGCCCTCGAGCCCCTCGAGGTAGGTGGTCAGCCGTGGGTAGCGCTCGCGCGAGCGGCCGGCGGCGGCTCGGCCCGATCCGCCCGGCCCGCCCGGCCCGCCCGGCCCGCCCGGCCCGCCCGCGCGATGGGGAGCCACCGCGCGCTCGATGGCCTGCAGCAGGGAGGCCATGTCGGGGAAGCGCTCGGCTCGGCGCCGTCGCAGGCCGCGGGCGAGCACCGTGCGCAGGTCGGACGGCAGGTGCTCGGTGTCGGGGCCGAAGCGCAGCCCGCCGTGCAGCACTGCGTCGCACAGCGCGGCGAAGGTGTCGCCGGGAAACGGACGCCGACCCACCAGCGCTTCGAACAGAGTAATGCAGAAGGCGAACTGGTCGGAGCGGGGCCCGGCCTCGGCCCCCACGAATTGCTCGGGCGCCATGTAGGCCGGCGTGCCCATCACCGCGCCGGTGGCGGTGACCAGCAGCGAGGTGACGTCGATCGTGGAGGGATCGGCGTCGTCGTCGGGGGGCTCGCGGTCGTCGAGCGGGCGGGCGAGCCCGAAATCGACCACCCGGGGGCGGCGGTCGTGGCCCACCAGCACGTTGGCCGGCTTGAAGTCGCGGTGCACCACGCCCGCGAGGTGGGCGGCCATCAGCCCTCGCCCTGCCGCGAGCATGAGGTCGATGACGTCCAGCCAGGCGCGGGGCTTGCCCAGCCAGCCGCGCAGCGACGTGCCCGGCACGTACTCCATCACCACGAACACGCGGCCCTCGTGCACGCCGGCGTCGTGCACCTGCACCACGTTGGGGTGGGAGAGCTTGGCGATGGAGCGGGCCTCTCGCAGCAGCCGGGCCGCGGCGCGCTCGGCCGCGCCCTCGTCGTGCGAGTGCAGCACCTTGATGGCCACCTCGCGGTCGAGCTCGGGGTCGTGGGCGGCCATCACCACGCCCATGCCGCCGCGGCCCACGGTGCGCACCAGCTGGTAGCGACCGATCGCGCGCGGGGGTGCGGCACCCAGCTGGAGCTTGGCGCGGATGAGCTCGCGAGCCAGCGCTCGCTCGTCGAGGGGAGCCCCGAGGCTCTTGAGCTGGGTCTGCTCGAGGCCCATCACGTCGTCGTCGTCGGACGCGGACCCCGCCATGTTCCTCACGATATCAGGGACGCGGGGCCCGGCCAGCCCTCTGTGCTCGACCCGGCGCGCTGCTATGCTGAGGGCAGGAGAGCACCCGTGGGCCCCTCGTACGCCAGCATCATCCGGGACGCCCAGAAGGTCCGCTGGGACATCGAGGAGGTGCTGTCGTGCGTGCACGACATCGATTTCCAGCGCGACCTGCTGCCCGAGGCGCTGGTCCACGTGCGGCCGGTGGGGCTGCCCGATCCCGAGGCTCGGCGCCACGCCAACCAGATCCGCGCCCACGCCTACCTGCAGCTGTTCGCGCTGTGCGAGCGCTTCATCCTGCCCTTCGTGATGGTGCACGCCGGCCGCGCGCTGCACACCTCCACCGAGGAGCTGCTGGCGCTCATGCAGTTCGGCGAGGAGGAGGCCAAGCACATCGCGCTGTTCGAGCGCTTCTCCGAGGCGTTCTCGTTCGGCTTCGGCTCGGTGTGCGAGGTGGTGGGGCCGGCCGACGAGCTGTCGGGGGCGGTGCTGGCCGAGCATCCGCTGGCGGTGGCGCTCATCGTGCTGCACATCGAGTGGATGACCCAGGAGCACTACCTGCGGAGCGTGCGGGGCAGCGTCGACATCGACCCGCAGTTCAAGGCGATGCTGCGCTTCCACTGGATCGAGGAGGCGCAGCACGCTCGGCTCGACGGGCTCATCATCGAGAAGCTGGCCGCCTCGCAGTCCGAAGAGGACTTGTACGAGGGGGTGCGGGGCTACCTGCGGATCGTCGACCGGCTCGATCGGGTGCTCACCGACCAGGTCCAGCTCGACATCGAGGCGTTCGGGCGCGCGGGGGGCACGCTCGACGACACCCAGCGCGAGCGCTGGCGCGAGGTCCAGCCTGCGGCCTACCGCGAGGCGTTCGTGCTGGCCGGCATCGACCATCCCCGCTTCCGCCGCACGGTGGAGCAGCACTTCGGGCCCGCGGCTGCCGAGCTGCACCGGGCCATCGAGCGCTTGGCCGTGCCGCCCGGTCTGCTCACGGCCCCATGAGCGGCGCACCGCACGACCGCGACGCGGCGCACGAGCTCGATGCAGCGCACGAGCCCAGAGCACTCACCCCGGCCCGGCTCGAGCAGCTGGCCGCCCATGCATCGACGCTGGGGCTGGCTCGGCTGGGCGCGGTGCGCCTCGACCACCCTGGCTTCGCGCCCGCTCGGACCGAGCTACAGCGCTACCTCGACGAGGGTCGGCACGGCGAGATGGAGTTCATGGCCCGCACCCGAAAGCTCCGCCAGCACCCCGAGGGCATGCTGCCCGGGGCGCGCACGGCCTTGGTGGCCGCCGTGCCCTACCGGGGCGAGGCGGGGCCGATCGCTCGCTATGCGCAGAGCGCCGACTACCACACGGCGATGTACGAGCGCCTCGGAGCGCTCGCCGAGCGTGTCGCGGAGGTGGTGCCGGGGGCCCGCTGCTTGGTGTGCGTGGACACCAAGCCCCTGCTGGAGCGAGCCGCCGCCGCGCTGGCCGGGCTGGGCTTCGTGGGCAAGAGCGGCTGCGTGATCGTGCCGGGGCTGGGCTCGTACGTGCTGCTGGGGGCGCTCCTGTGCACGGCGCCGCTGACCGGGCCCGACGCGGTGAGCGAGCCCGCGAAGGTGGGCTGGGATGCGTGTGGTCAGTGCATGCGCTGTCTCGAGGCCTGCCCCACCGATGCCTTCCTCGGTCCGGGGCGGCTCGACCCGCGCCGCTGCATCTCGTACCTCACCATCGAGCATCGCGGGCCCATCGAGCCGGCGCTGGCCGACGCGATGGGCGAGCGGATCGCCGGCTGCGACGTGTGCCAGGAGGTCTGTCCGTACAACGCTGGCCGGGAGCGAGAGGCCCGGGTGCCCGCCGCCGCGTGGATCGATCCGCCTCCCGGACCCGAGCGCACGGCCGACCTGGTGGAGCTGGCGAATGCGCGAAGCGGTCGTTATCGGGCGTTCGTGAAGCACACTGCGCTGCGACGGATTCCTCGCCGTGCGATGCGACGCAACGCGCTGCTGGCCCTGGGGAACCGAGCCGGGGCGCTCGGCGAGGCGGAGATCGAGGCGCTCGAGCGGGCGGCGGGCGACGAGGATCCGCAGGTGCGTGGGGCGGCGGAGCGGGCTCGACGGCGACGGGGTGGCTGAGTAGAGGTGTGGGTTCGGCGAGGATGGGGCGGTATAGGAGCTTGGGGCAGGCGGGGAGGTGACGGCGGGGGGCGCCTGTTCGCAGAGTCATTGTTTCCGTCCGTGCTCAAACAGTGGTTACACGCCGTGCCACCCCATCGCCCCACGCAAGGCGCCAGGCAGACCGCACCGGTCAGTGCCGGCGCTACCAAAACTGCGCGCGGACGGAAACAATGACTCTACGAGGGTCGCCTAAATCAGACTCAAGTATTTGATTTCATTGAAGATTAAGTGGAGGCGGAGCGCCGTCTCCATCATGTCTCCACACTGGCCGGAGGTTCAGCAGCCGGATGGATTCCTCGAGCGCGACCTGAGACAGGTGCATGTAGCGCTCGGTGGTCACCACGCTCTGGTGGCCGGCGAGCTTCTGGATCGCTCGGGGGGGTGCTCCCCGCATCGCCAGGTGGGAGCAGAACGTGTGCCGCAGGCAGTGGGGCCCTCGCAGCTCGAACCCCGCGGCTTGCTGGGCTTGCTCCAACCAGTTCTTGATGGTCGTCGCGCATGCCGTTCGATCCTTGCGCGAGTAGAGGACCCGCGGACCGCCGATCCGGAGGTCGTGGAGGGCCGCCTTGAGATCATCCGACAGCGGCACGGTGCGGCTTCGATGGCCCTTGGTCGAGGTGACCTCGTGCCGGTACTCCGAGCGAGCGATGGTCAGCCTCCCGTGGATGAGGTCGATGTCCGACCACTCCAAGGCGATCATCTCTCCACGCCGTAGCCCCGCGTCGCCGCCGAGCAACACCACGAGGAGCACCCGAGGGTCGATCGCCCTCGCGGCCGCAACCAGGCGGGCGTACTCGTCGAAGTCGTAGAACACCAGCTTGGGCTCCGACTCTCGGATCTTCTTGATCTTCACCGGCAGCTCCGAGATCACCTTCCACTCGACGGCGACATTGAGGATCGCCTTGAGCAGCACGAGCACGGTGTTCGCGCTGACGGCCTTCATGTGCCCCATCGAGGCCTTGAGCCGCTGGATGTCCTCGGCCGTGATCCGGTCCAGGCGTTTGTGACCCAGCTTCGGGACCAGGTGCGCGTGGGCGTTGCTCTGTTTCCTGTACATGGTGCTCGGGCGGTGGCGGTTGGCCTTGCAGTAGGCCTCCAGGTACCGCGGGATGAATGCCGCGAGCGTGGGCACCTCCTTCTTGACGAGGTCGGGGCGGTCGTCGGAGCCGTCCTCGGACGGGTCGGTGTTCGTGAAGTGCTGGATGATCTGTCGCTCACGCTCCTCGCCCCACCGCTTCGCGGCCGACTTGGTGCCGACGGGTGCCTTGCGGCGCTCGCGGAACTTCGGTCTGCCTGGAAACGTGAGCATGATGTCGACTTCCCAGCCGCCCCTCTTGTAGGGCCTTACCTTGACGGTCATCGCTGATCTCCTTGGGTGTTCAGCGACACCGTGCGTCTCTCGTTCAGCCATTCTACCAGGACGCTGCCGTCGATGAGTAGGCGTCGAGAGACCCGAATCACGCCAGGAATTGCCCCCCGGTGGATGCGGCTGTAGACGGCCTTGCGAGAGGTTCGGAGGAGATCGGCAACCTCCTCCACGGTGAGCAGGCGCGGGAGCTCGAGAGATGGGGAGGCCCTTACGGGAGCAGCCGAGGGGCGAGCCGGAGGGGCGGGCGCGGGCGAGGTCGGGGCTCGACGACGAGCGGGACGAGAGGTACGAGTCTTCGTGCTCTTGGGCTTCGTTCGTGGCATGAGACAGCCTTTCAGAATGATGGGTCGAGCTGCACGACTGGAGAGCTACGAGGGGGCTCGGCGGCTATGAGCATTGCTCGCGTTCATGGGGCCGCCTGCTGCGTCCCCTCACCCTCGCCGGAGACGAGGGCATGTCGGACGTGGTTCGACTCATTCACGCGGCGATGGAATCCCATCGCGCCGACCTTCACGTAGCGGGCGCACTCATGGGTCTTCTCGTTCTCGAGCCCATGCTCGGGAACACCCACGTTCGACTTCGGACACCGTCATCACATGGCCCGACATCGTCATCGTCGATGCTCGAGAAGCCCGTGGCGACGAGAGCAGCGTGACCGCGAGGCAAGAATGGCGTCCAGAAATTAAAATCTTGCCTCGATTGCCTCTAGTGCAAAGAGGCAATCGAGGCAATAGCAATCATTGAGGAATTTCCCGATTTGCCTCGCTCTGCCTCTTTGCACTAGCGAATTGCGAGGCAACCGAGGCAAGCGATCGAGGTCCCGGACACGCATCGTGCGCCGGGCGAGGCCTCGCACTCTCGCTGCGTAGGTGAGCTTCGAGGGGATCTTGTTCAAGCTCGAGGACAGCCCCTTGCGTTGCGGACCCGCGTGGCTCGGTCGGGGCGAGCGAACGGAGCGGCTGTTCCGCGGGCGATGGGTGCATCGCGATACGGCCGAGCAGCACGCCCGCGAGCACGGCCACGACTTCCGAGACGACGGGTGACCGGCGGGAAGGCCCCGCGCCCCCCAGCTCCCCCAGGATGCCCGCCACGAGAGCCCGGGCCCTGGGGGCGCGGTCGTGCTCGGAGGCGCTCATGAGCCGGGCGTGCGCCGGCAGTGCGGGGTCCGATGATGACGTGCCGCCCGCGCGGGTCGGTGCGTCTGCGGTCGACCGGACGGTGCTGGATCGATACACGGCCGCCAACCCCGGCGCCTTCACGGGCGTAGACCCCGACGACCAGCGGAACACGCTGGCCAAGGTCCAGCGGGTGCACGCCTTGGCTCCCGGCATCGAGCGGCCGCAGGTCACCGCCGCGCTGCTGGAGCAGGGCATCGACTCCGCCGCTGCGGTCGTCCGGCTGGGTCGCGAG
>JGI12210J13797_10146979_pt1 | contig 26303 bp, 25 predicted proteins | sample ElkSlonscriptome_3_FD_13797 | JGI IMG/M metagenome (IMG submission 13797) | reverse complement strand
GAGCCCCGGCTCAGGGGGTCTTCACAAGGGTTCGCTCTATTGCGGCGCCGCCAACGTCTCGGCAGCGTCGTATTCCGCCTCGATCAAGCGTTTCAAGTTGCGCACCGTACGCTCGGCACCGTCCTGCACGGCAATTCGAATCAGTTTCTCGAACGGTCGCAGCATCAGGTCCAGACGGCGCAGTTCAAAGACGAAGCTGAGCCGGGTATGCGCGTTGCCGCCGTCGAATCGGTAATCGACCACGAATGGAACGTCACTACCATGGAAGGTCAGCCGCTGGTTGGGCTGCATCTTTTTGATCTTGAAGGTAGATTCCGTGCGCCGGCCATTGTCGACACGAACCTGCCGAGCCGTGCTACCGACCCGGAGCGGCCCGCTGGACATCACGCGCAGCTGCTTTACCTCCGGCGACCAGCGCGGATAATTGCGCGCAAAGTCCTCGGCGATAAACCGATACACACATTCTGGCGAACGCTTGATCTCAACGCTGGCCTGTGCCTTGACCATCGTACCCTCCTGATTTCGCAAATAAGATGCTCGCAACGGCTATTTCAACGTACTACTCAAACGCGCCTAATGCGATCGCGGCTGGAAACGGCCCCGAAATCGCCCCAAACCGCCGTTTCAGGTCGGCTTCGGCTCGCTCCCAGTTGCAGCCCTGATCCGTCTCTCTCGGTTCCAAACACCCCGCGGTATGAATAGACCACAACCCCCGATCGACCCCTCATACAGCTCCCCGAAACCCGGTATCGAGGGTCTCTATGACCTCGTGACCGGGGACGAGGACGCCCGAGTCTGCAAGGACATCCCACCAGAGTCCTGCGACGATCAACCCCGCAACTTCTTCGCCTATCTGGGGGCGAATCTGCTGACCAAGGTCGCCGACGAGCTGTGCAGCGCAAAATTGATCCTACCATGGCTACTGGGCGCCCTCGGCTCGCCGGCGGCGCTGGTAGGCTTAGTAGTGCCGATCCGCGAGGCCGGCGTGCTACTGCCTCAGCTCGCGGTGGCGGCCTATATCCGCCGGCTGCCGCTACGCAAGTACGTCTGGATCTGGGGCTCGCTGCTGTCGGCGGCGGCCCTGGCGATCATGGCACTGGCGGCCGCGACCCTGTCCGGGGCCACAGCCGGGTGGGTGATCGTCGGCTTGCTGGTACTGTTCAGCCTGATGCGCGGCCTATGCTCGGTGTCTGCCAAGGACGTGCTCGGCAAGACTGTCTCCAAGGCCAGACGCGGCAATCTGATGGGCATCTCCGCCGGCATCGCGGGCATGCTGACGCTGGCGCTTGGGCTGTATCTGCAGCTCGCTACCGGCGACAAGACCGACATCGCGGTCTTCATCGCCCTGCTCGGGGGTGCGGCTTTGCTGTTCGCGGTCGCCGCACTGGTATTTCAACTCATCCAGGAACAACCAGGCGCCACCGCGGGCGGCGGCAATGCCCTCCAGACGGCCATCGAGAGCATCGCGCTGCTGCGCACCGATCCGCTGTTCCGCCATTTCGTACTGGTCCGTATCGCACTACTCAGCGTCGCACTCGCACCGCCGTTCTATGTGTTGCTGCTCCAAAGCGGCAGCAATGGCGAACTGACCGGGCTGGGCCTGCTGATCATCGCCAGCGGCCTGGCCAGCAGCATCAGCGCGCCGATCTGGGGGCGGCTCAGCGACTACTCATCGCGGCTAGTGATGGTGCTGGCGTCCGCGGCGGCGGGCTTGGTCGGGCTACTCACCTGGCTGCTGGCGCGCGTTGATGCGGACCTGCTGCAAGGACCTTACCTGTTCGCGGGCCTGTTCCTGCTGCTGAACCTCGCCCATTCCGGCGTGCGTCTCGGCCGCAAGGTTTATCTGGTCGACATGGCAAACAGCGATACCCGCGCGGCCATGGTCGCGGTCAGCAACACGGTTATCGGTGTCGCGATGCTGGCGGGCGGACTGGTCGGCATCATCGCCGACGTCTATGACGCTGCCGCGGTGATCCTGGTGCTGGCCACCTGCTCGCTCGGTGCCGCGCTCTATGCGCTGACCTTAACGGACGTATCGGAGCCCGCCTGATCGATTTACTGCTTCAGCCCCCGCACCAGATCCAGCAGCGCCGGATCATCCCATTCCCGCTCACCCTGGGCGCGATAGACGAGGCGTCCTTCCGGATCGACGACAAAGGTCGTCGGCAGACCATTCATGGGCCAACGCTGGGTCACCTTCGAATCCAAATCCATGGGCAACGGAAACTCCATTTTCACCTGCTTGGTGAACTGACCGATGGTGTCCGCATCCTCGCCGACGTTGATCGCAAGGACCAGGATGTCCTCATCCTTAACCTGCTCCCAGGCTCGCTGCATCGACGGCATCTCGGCGCGGCATGGCGGACACCAGGTAGCCCAGAAGTTCACGATGATGGGCTTGCCGCGCATATCATTAAGGTTGTAGCGCTCACCGCCAGGCCCGCTCAGATCGAAGCTCGGAGCGACCGGTTGTTCCGGTATCGGTGTCAGCAATGGTCGCTCTGCGGCGTTCACGGCCGCGATCATGATCGCGCATGCAAGCGCTGCGACGCTGCTGATGAATCGACTGTGTTGCATCTTCACTGCGTAGATTCTCTGCTATCGCGCATGTTGACGTGATGGGAAATGCATCGCGCGAGGGTTCCTGATTTCCCTATACTGCTCCCAAAGACCGAAGCCGCCGATCATTCTATCAACGGCGGTTGGACGACCACCAGGGTGTGTGCGGCGGGGGGCTCTAGCACGCCACAACGAGGCGAAGTAGTCGTAGGTGCTAATATGGGCTCCACTCAACAAATTTCGACCGCTGCAGAGCGGCTGTTATGGCAGACCGACACCGCTGCCTTATCCGACTGGCAGCGGCCGCTGCTGCCGGCGGCGCGAATGCTCTATGCCATTGGTCGCGACCTGACACAGGGCTTCCTCAGCCTTCAGGCGATGAGCTTGGTCTATACGACACTGCTGTCACTGGTGCCCCTACTGGCAGTCAGCTTTTCGGTGTTGCAAGGCTTCGGCGTACACAACCAGCTGGAACCGATGCTACAACAGGCGTTGGCGCCGTTGGGTCCGCAAAGCCATGAGATCACGAGCCAGTTGATCGGTTATGTGGACAACATCAATGTCCGCGTACTCGGTTCCGTCGGTCTGGCGGTGTTGCTCTATTCGGTTATCTCGCTGATCTCAAAAATCGAGCAGGTGTTCAACTACACCTGGCACGTCGCGCAACCACGCCCGCTCGCACAGCGTTTCAGCCAATATCTTAGCGTACTGCTCGTGGGGCCGGTGTTGGTCTTTTCCGCAGTCGGCGCGACGGCATCACTGCGCAGCAACCTGCTCGTGCAGCGCGCGGTCGAGATCGAGCCGCTGGGTTTTCTGCTGTACAGCGCCGAGCGCCTGGTCCCCTTTGTGCTGATCACGCTGGCCTTCACATTCGTCTACTCCTTCGTTCCCAACACCCGAGTCAAGCTGCGCTCGGCACTGGTCGGGGCACTGGTCGCCGGCGTGCTCTGGCAGGCCGCGGGGCAGTTGTTCGCGATCTTCATCGCCGGCTCCACGAAGTACGCGGCCATCTACGCGGGCCTCGCGATCCTGATCCTGTTTATGATCTGGCTCTACACGGCATGGCTCATCCTCCTAATCGGCGCCAATATCGCGTTCTATCATCAGTATCCGGAATATCTCGGATCACGGTCGCGGGATCTGCGCCTGAGCAACCGGATGCGCGAGCGGCTTGGCCTGGTGCTCGCGGCCCGCGTGGCCACGGCCCACTATAGCAACGACCCACCCTGGACCACTGATGGACTGGCGCATGCCGTCGGCATGCCGTTCACCAATGTCCGTAACCTCTTGCTGATATTGGAAGATGCGGATGTACTGGTGCGTACCGCCGACGCGCCGCCCCGGTACGTACCGGCCCGAGCACCGGAACAGATCCTGGTTCGCGACATGCTCGCCTCCATCCGCGGTTACGGCGAGGACGATACGACGGCGCTAAAGCCCGTGTCGACACCGGCCATTGATGCGTTGGAACAACGACTGGACGGTGCACTCGACTCCGCTCTGTCGACCATGAGCCTACGAGATTTATCCGCTATGGCGTCTCAAGCAAATGGCCGATCGAGTCATTGACGCTTTCGTTCAACGCCCCTTTAGGTCATCGAATCCCTGCTGTGCTCATCGTGCACCCGTCGTCCTCGGCCACCGCCTCAAGCAACCTACGCACCGGCCCGAACGAGCGGCGATGTTCGATACAGGCGCCGTGCAAACGCAACGCCTCCAAATGCGCCTTGGTTGGATAACCCTTGTGGCGAGCGAAGCCATAGTCGGGATACAACTCGTGCAGCCGCAGCATGGCGCGATCTCGCGCCACCTTGGCCAGGATCGACGCGGCGCTGATCGCGGGCTCCAGCGCATCCCCGCCGACGATGGCGCGCGCCGAGCAGGGAAGGCCCAGCGGACAGCGGTTGCCGTCCACCAGCACAACGCTAGGGCAGAGGCTTAGCGCGGTGACGGCTCGGCGCATCGCCAGGAACGTCGCCTGAAGGATGTTCAGTTGGTCGATCTCCGCGGCGCTGGCCCAAGCGACGGACCAGCACAGAGCCAAGGCTTCGATGGGCGGAACCAACCGTTCGCGCTGGAGTCGGGACAGACGTTTCGAGTCGTCAAGACCGTCTGGGACACGCAGCGGATTCAAGATGACGGCAGCCGCATAGACCGGCCCCGCGAGCGGACCACGGCCGGCCTCGTCGACCCCGGCAATCCGGCCCGCCTGAATGCTCATGGTTCAATGCCTGCGAGCAAATCCATGACCGCATCGGCTGCCTGTCGCGCCGCATCCTGTCGTAACATGCGATGGACGCGCGCGTATTCAGTTGCGATCGCATCGCGACGCAGGCGATCCTCGAGCAGCGCCAACAGCGCTGGCCCCATCAGGTCAGCCCGGCAACGGTGTTGCAGGAATTCCTGCGCCAATTCTCGACCGACCAGCAGATTCGCCATGGCCGCATAGGGAACCTTGATCAGTTTCAGCGCAACCACTAGGCGGTAGGTCAACGCATTGATCCGGTAGGCTACCAGCATCGGGCGTTTCAATAGCAGCGTCTCGAGGGTGGCCGTACCGGATGCGGTGAGCACGCAGTCGGCAGCGGCGATGGCCTCCCGGCTGCGCTCGTTCAGCAGCAGACAGTCGAGCTCGGGCGCAATCTCCCTGCGCCGTGCATCAAACACCCGCAGCAGTCGCTGCGACACAAAGGGCGCGACGAAACGCACGCCAGGTCGTCGTTGCTGGCACCACATGGCCGTCTCCAACATCGGGACCGACAACCGTGCTACCTCGCTCATTCGACTGCCGGGCAACAGCGCGACGACCTCGCCTTCGGCCGGCAGCCCGAGCCCGGCTCGGGCGACGGCGGCGTCGACCTGCAAGGGAATCTCATCCGCCAACGGGTGGCCAACGTAGCGCGCCGGCACGCCGTTATCGCGCAGAAATGTCTCCTCGAACGGAAACAGACTCAGCATGAGATCAACGGCTCGACGGATGGACTTCACGCGCCCTGCCCGCCAAGCCCAGACTGTCGGGCTGACCACATGCACGGTCAGCACACCCGCTTGGCGCAGACGCGTCTCAAGGCCAAGATTGAAGTCGGGGGCATCGATGCCGATGAACACATCTGGACGATTGGCGCGAAAATAGCGCACAAGGGACCGGCGTAGGCGAAGCAGCTCTGGCAACACCTTGAGCACTTCCACCAAGCCCATCACCGACAGGCGCTCCATCGGAAGCAGCGTTTCGCACCCTTCGCGCTGCATCCTAGGGCCGGCGACACCGACGAAACGTGCATCCGGAAGGCGCCTTTTTAGGGCACGGACGATGGATGCACCCAGCTGATCGCCGGAGGGCTCGTTAGCAACGATGCCGATCGTCGGACTCAACGCACAATACTGCGGTTGCTGTCAGCAACAAAATCCGCCATGCAGGCGAGCTCCGGATGGATCAGGGAGAGTTTCCGGATCTCCTCGACCGCTTCCGCGAGCTTGAGCCCCGACGAGTAAAGCAGGCGATAAGCGCGACGGATCGCGGCGATCAACTCGGCACTGAACTGACGTCGACGTAGCCCCTCGGTGTTGACGCCGCGCGGAACGGCCGGGTGCCCATCGATGGTGATGAAGGGCGGTACGTCTTTGCCGATCACCGATCCCATTGCGCTGAAACTGTGGGTACCGATGCGACAGAATTGGTGGACGATCGTGAAACCACCGAGGATGGCCCAATCCGCAACCTCGATATGACCGCCCAACGACGCCGCGTTGGCCATGATCACATGGTCACCGATGACGCAATCGTGGGCAACGTGGGTATACGCCATGAACAGGTTGTCGCTGCCGATACGGGTCGCGGACTGATCCTGAACGGTGCCGCGGTGGATGGTCGCTGATTCGCGCACAACGTTTCGGTCGCCCATGATCAACCGCGTGGGCTCACCCTGGTATTTCTTGTCTTGGGGATCTTCGCCCACTGAGGCAAACTGAAAGATGCGGTTGTCGTCGCCGATCTCGGTCGGACCACGGATAACGGTATGAGGCCCGATCTGAGACCCACGGCCGATCCGCACGCCGGCACCAATGACCGAAAACGGGCCGACCTCGACGTCATCGGCCAAAAACGCACTTGGATCAACGACCGCGCTCGGGTGAATCAACGGATCAGAAGTCCCTGGCGGTACACATGATATCGGCGCTTGCAACGATCTTGTCGTCGACCCGCGCCTCGCCAGCAAATTTCCAAATGCCGCGCTTCACATGCAACACTTTGACGTCGAGGAACAACTGATCGCCCGGCTCCACCGGCCGTTTGAAGCGCGCCTTATCGATGCCGACGAAATAATACAGGGACTTCTCGCTGACCTCCTCTGGACGTGACTCCATGGCCAGTAGACCCGTGGCCTGCGCCATCGACTCGATGATGAGCACACCGGGCATCACCGGACGAATGGGAAAATGCCCAGCGAAGTACGGTTCATTGAAGCTGACGTTCTTCAGCCCAAGCAGTCGCGCGTTCGGCTCGAATTCCACGACCTTGTCGATGAGCAGAAAGGGATATCGGTGCGGCAACAGACTCAGCACCTTGTGGATGTCCATCGTGATCAAAGCCGCCTCCATCGACCCGAGCAGCGACCGGATCGTCTTGTTTTCTGTTGTTTCACCGTAACTCGGGGCTGCGCTGCCCGCGCCGGCCAAGCGCTCGGACCCGCCGCCACGCAACCAGGCAGGCGCCAGGGACATTCACTCGCCGCCAACCTCGGTCGGGGATCTGCGTCGTCCTAGTTGCTCTTCCAGACGCTTGACGCGCTTAGTCAACTCGTCGAGATGACGGAATCGCGCGACATTTCGGCGCCAGTCGCTCGTCGGCATAGCTGGGATACCACTGCTGTAGACACCGGCCTCCGTAAACGAGCGTGTCACCATGGCCATGCCGGTGAAATGCACGTCGTCGCCAATTTCGAGGTGCCCCGCCATGCCGACAGCACCGGCAATTGTGCAATTGCGCCCGATCCGGGTGGAGCCGGAAATGCCCGAGCAGGCAGCCATCGCCGTGTTCTCACCAATATTGACATTGTGTCCAACCTGGATCAGGTTATCGATCTTGACGCCATCAGAGATTACCGTCTCGCCGAGCGCCCCTCGGTCGATCGCCGAGTGGGCACCGACCTCGACGTCGTTGCCGATGCGCACACGCCCAAGTTGCGGCATGCGCACCCAGCGCTCCCCATCCTTCGCGAAACCGAACCCTTCTCGGCCGATAACGGCGCCTGGGTGCAACAGTGCGCGCTCACCGATGATGCTGCCCTCGCAGACGGTGACACCGGCAACCAGCCGGCTGTCGGCGGCAATACTGGAATCGGCAAGGACGATGCAACCAGGACCCAGTTCAACACGGGGGCCGATCACGACCCCTGCCTCGAGCACGCAAAGGGGGCCGACCGACGCGCTCTCATCGACCAGTGCGCTCGCCTCGACGACCGCGCTCGCATGGATTCCCGCAAGCGCACGCGGGCGCGGATGCAGCAATTCCACTGCGCGGGCGAAGGCCAGATAGGGGTTGTCTGATACCAGCCGTGTACAGGACACCTGCTCCACATTGGCAGGAGAAACGATCACTGCCCCGGCCCTCGTATTGCGCAAGCGCTCGCGGTACTTGGATCGTGCCATAAAGCTGAGACTGCCTGCATCCGCCTCGTCGAGCTCCGCAACCCGAGACAACTGGCGATCAGGGCCGAGCAGTTCGGCACCAATCAATTGCGCGATCTGACTTGCAAGCAGCATCGGGGATTATTCTTCTTGCATCATGAAGAAGCGGCTAACGCCCCGCAGAAGAACACGCCGATGGCCACACACGGGAGACTTGCGGAGGCGCCGGCACTTCAGCGGTTTTCAAACTCTTGCTTGAGACGATCGATGACCTCACCCGAAATGTCCACGCGCGGGCTGAAGTAGACGAGTCCCTCGCTCAGAATGACATCGATCCCCTTTTCCTTCGCGATCCGCTGCACGACCTCCTCAACCTGCTTGACCAGTTTGGTGCGAAGCTCGGTCTGGCGCAGAGCAAAGTCTTCCTGCAATTCCGCCTTGGCATAGCGCAGCTTGCGCTTGCGCGCACGAATATCGTTCTGCAGCCGCTGGATCTCCTCCTCGCTCATCAGGGCCCCGTCGCGGTCCAACTGCTCGGTGAGCCGGTCAAGGTCACCCTGCTGATCCAACAACTCCGCCTCCCTGTCCTTGGCCTCAGTGCTCAGCATGCGGCGCGCCTCCTCGTATTGAGGCGATTCCTCGACGATGCGGTTTGGGTCGATCACAGCGATTGTGTACGATTCTTGCTGCGCCACGACGGGCGTTATGCAAGACAGCAGCACCGCGACGATCATGAGATTGCGGCAGAGACGAATAGGCATATCAGAAGTTCTGACCAAAGGAAAACTGGAAGACTTGCTCTTCGTCCTGATCCGTTGCATTCAGCGGATAAGCAACACTCAGAGAGAGCGCGCCGACCGGTGAGAGCCACTGCGCGGAAAGGCCGGTGGAGTAGCGCAATTCACCGAGATCGAAGCCGGTCGGCGCCACGAGATCGGTGGATTCCGTCCACCAGACATTGCCGAAGTCGAGGAAGGCGCCCAAGCGCAACGTCTTTTCGAAGTTACCGCCAATCGGCGGTGGCGCAAACAGCTCCACACCACCGGTCAGCTTCAGGTTACCACCAACCGGGTCTTCCTGGCCCACGGTGGTCTCCCGCGGCCCCAGCGTGTTGGCCCTAAAGCCGCGTACCGAACTCGGGCCACCAGCATAGAAATTCTCGAAAAACGGCAGCGAGTCGGTACTACCGTAGCCACCACCGTAACCAGCATCTGCCTTGAGCGCCAAGGTGAAACGCCGGGTCAGCGGAACGAACTGGCGCCCGCGCCAGTTGAGCCGGTAATACTGCAGATCGCTACCCGGAATCGCAACCTCGCCGAACAGGCTTTGCAACGTCCCCTTGCTGGTGAACACTGCAGAGTCGCGGGAATCCTTCACGTAGCTGAGCGTGAGGAAGACGTCGTTAAAGGTCTCCCCGTTCTGGGCAACGAAGTCCTGGGCAAGCTCCGAAAACTGGCCAGCGAAGAATCGCGTGTTCTGATAGTAGAGCCCGAGACCGGCTCGCGAAGTATCGGAAATCGGCAGACCGAAATTCATCGCCGCGCGTCCGACGTCCGTGGAGTAGTCGGCGCCGATGAGTTGATCGAAGTCGGTGGTGCGGTAACTCAGGTCAAAACCGCGGCTGATCCCGTCGATGGTGTAGTAAGGGTTGGTGTAGGCCAGCTGATAGAACTGATTGGTGCGGCTGGTATTGAATGCAAAAGCGACGCGCTTGCCGGTGCCAAGAAAATTGGACTGACTGATGCTGGTGTTGAAGATGATGCCGTCGGACTGAGAGAAACCAATCCCTGCCATCAAGTTACCGGACGGCTTCTCCTTGACCGTCACATCAACGTCTACCTGATCGGCGGACCCAGGCACGGCGGGCGTTTCAATATTGACGTCATCGAAGTAGCCGAGCCGCTGAAGCCGCTCACGCGAGCGCTTGACCAGCGCGGTCGAGAACCATGCCGTCTCGAGCTGGCGCATCTCCCGGCGCAGCACCTCGTCGCGCGTCCGGGTATTGCCCTTCATGTTGATGCGGCGAACGTAGACGCGCTTGCCGGGATCGATAAAGAAAGTTACCGCAACGGTCTTGTTCTCGTTGTCGATTTCGGGCACCGCATTGACGTTAGCAAAGGCGTAGCCTTCATTTCCCAGCAGACTTGAGACGCGATCCGCGCTCTCGGTGGCCGCCTTGCGTGAGAACACCTCGCCGCGACGCATCTGGATCAGCGGGAACAGCTGCTCCGCCGGCACGGAGGGCTCGCCGGCAAGCTGAATGTCACTGACCCGGAACACGTCACCTTCGTCGACGGCGATGGTGACATACATGTCCTTTTTATCGGGACTGATGGTGACCTGCGTGGACGTGATCTGGAACTCGATATAGCCGCGATCGAGATAAAACGAACGCAGCGATTCCAGATCGCCAGCGAGCTTCTGTTTAGCGTACTGATCGTTCTTGGAATAAAAGGACAGCCAGTTCGTCTTGCCCAGCGCGAACTGCTTGAGCAGTTCCTTCTCGGTAAAGGCCTGGTTGCCGATGATGTTGATCTGCTTCAGGCGCGCCGTCAGACCCTCGTTGATTTCGATCCGCACCGCAACACGGTTGCGCTCCAATGGTGACACCGTCGATTCGATGCCGACACCGTACTTACCAGAGCCGAAGTACTGCCGCTGCAGTTCCTGCTCGATGCGATCGAGAACCGAAGGATCGAAGACACGGCCCTCAGCGAGGCCGACCTCCGCCAGACCTTCCTTCAGCACCTCCGTGTCGAGGGACTTGTTGCCGACCAGCGTGATCTCGGCGACCGCAGGCCGCTCGCGCACGACGACAACCAGCACATCCCCTTCGCGCTCGACCGTGACATCGTTGAAGAAGCCGGTACCGTAGAGCGTTCGGATGACATCCGCGGTGATGTTGTCGCTGACGACATCACCGATCTGAACAGGTAGGTAATTAAAGACCGTGCCGGCGGCAATGCGCTGCAAACCCTCGACCCGAATGTCAACGACCTGGAACGCCTCCGACCGAACCGAGAACGGCAGCGACAGCAATAATGCTGCAAACATGAGCTGCATCAATTGCCATTTTGGCAGGAATTCCTTCGTCACCATGATACCCCCGCGGGACCAGTATGAACTTCTGGCCGCGATACGCCAATAAAGCGCGGGATTATAAGGTATCGGAGTCGGCTAGCCCAGCAGCCGCGCAATATCGACGTAAAACGCGAGTGTCATCAGCGACAGGATCAACGCCAGACCGATCCGCTGCCCTAGCGCTTGCGCGTCTTCTGAGAGCGGTTTTCCGGTTGCTCCCTCGATCGCGAAATACAGCAAATGTCCGCCATCGAGTACAGGAATTGGAAGCAGGTTCAGCAAACCCAAACTGACGCTGAGCAGGGCCAAGAACTTGACGAATGGCTCGATACCGAAGCTCGCGGTCTTACCCGCGGCGTCGGCGATGCCGATGGGACTGCTTAGATTCTCGACGGACGCGGCCCCGGTCAGCATGCGACCGATGATACGCAATGTCAGCACGGACAGGTCTGCGACGCGCCGAGACGCCTCCGAGAGTGCCTCGAACGGGCCATACCGGACCGTGATCCCATAGGGCTCAAGCAGATCGTCCGGCACAGCCGGCCCAGCGCCGATTCGCCCGACGAGCTGGCCGTCTTCGGACTCGATCGCCAGCGGAGTTAACCGAATGTCTACGACGCGACCAGCACGCTCAACATCCAGTCTGAGTTCGGTGTCCGGGGCATCACGTACCAACTGGACCAGATCCAACCAAGTCTCGACCCCGACGCCATCGACAGCCAGTACACGGTCGCCAATCAACAATCCGGCCCTGACCGCAGGCTGCTCCGGCACCAACTCGTCGATCACCGGGGGAATCTCGGGCGAAGCGCTCTGCAAGCCCAGCATCCCAAGAAATCCGCGTCCGGGGTCGAGGACGCCGAGACGCTCGCCGGGGACAACCCGGACCACCTCCTGGCCGTCGGCGGCCCGCACGCGTACCTCGACGTCGTCGGCGTCGAGCGAGGCCGAAAGCAGCGCGAACCAAACACTACCCCAAAGCGGTGTCTCGCGACCCGCTACCGACTGCACCAGGTCGCCCGGCTGGAACTGCGCTTCCGCGGCAATCGAATCCGGCGCCACCGAGCCGACTTCCGGCCGCAGGCCGGACTCGCCGACCACGAGGATGCACCAATAGGCCAAAATGGCGAATACAAAGTTGGCAAGTGGTCCGGCAATAACCACCGCGCTGCGCTTCCAAAGCGCTTGATTGTTGAACGCGAGATGGCGCTCAGCGGCCTCGACCGGCTCCTCGCGCTCGTCGAGCATCTTCACGTAGCCACCGAGCGGCAGCGCCGCAAGGATGTACTCGGTGTCGTCATTGCGCCGGCGCCAGGTCAGCAGCGGGCGCCCGAAGCCAATGGAGAAGCGCAATACCTTGACCCCGAGTTTGCGGGCAACCCAGAAATGACCGAACTCGTGAATGGTTACGAGCAGAAGGATTGCGACGAGAAAGGCGCCGAGTTTTATGCCGAGTTCCAACATGGTGGGCTATGCGACCGCACGCGCGACGCTTTGTTCCGCCACATGACGCGCCTGGCGGTCGACCGCCAGCACATGCTCAAGGCCGGATAGGTCCACGGGCTCTGGCGGCAACCCGTCCATAGTGCGCTCGACGACGGTGCCGATGTCGGTAAAACCGATGCGTCGCTCAAGAAAGGCAGCAACTGCGACCTCGTTGGCGGCATTCATGATCGCCGGTGCAGTGCCGGACTCGGCGGCGGCGCGATACGCCAGGCGCAGACAAGGGAAACGCTCCGGGGCGGGTGGCTCGAAATCGAGCCGAGCGATATCGAACAAATTCAGCGGCTCGACGCCGGCAAAGATGCGCTGCGGCCAGCCGAGGGCGTGCGCAATGGGCGTGCGCATGTCGGGATTACCGAGTTGCGCCAGCACCGAGCCGTCGCTGTATTGGACCATCGAGTGAATCACACTCTGCCGATGCACGACCACCTGAATCTGATCCGGGGACGTGTTGAACAGCCAGCAAGCCTCGATAATCTCGAGTCCCTTGTTCATCATGGTCGCCGAGTCGACGGAAATCTTGCGTCCCATGCTCCAGTTCGGATGCGCGCAGGCCTGCTCCGGCGTGACCGCAGCAAGCGCCTCCGGTGGGGCGTCCCGAAACGGCCCGCCCGAGGCGGTGAGTAAGATGCGTTCGACCCCCGAGCGCTGCAGTCCATCACCGAGATCGGGCGGCAAGCACTGAAAGATGGCGTTGTGCTCGCTGTCGATGGGGAGCAGCGTTGCACCGTTATCCGCGGCGGCGCGCATCAGAATCGCGCCGGCGACCACAAGTGCCTCCTTATTCGCCAAGAGCAGTCGCTTTCCGGCGCGAGCCGCGGCAAGACTGGACATCAGACCGGCCGCGCCGACGATGGCGGCCATGACATAGTCCACCTCTGGCAGCGACGCGACCATGTCCAGCGCCTGCGGCCCAGAAAGCACCTCCGGGGGCGCAGCCATATCCGACAGCGCGTCGCGCAGCGCGGAAGCAGCACGCACGTCGACCATCACCGCGTATGTGGGCTGCACGCGGCGGCATTGCTCCGCCATGCGCGGGACGCTGCTCTGTGCCGTGAGTGCAACCACCCGAAAGCGGTCACGGTGACGCTCGATCACATCCAGCGTGCTGACGCCGATGGAACCTGTGGAACCGAGCACCGCAATGCCTTTCATAAGCCTCTCTCCAGCCAGAACAAGCCGAGCGCGAAAAACGGGGCGGCGGCTGTCATGCTATCGATACGGTCGAGTACACCACCGTGCCCCGGCAGGATGGACCCGGCATCCTTGAGCCCGCGCTGGCGCTTGAGCAGGCTTTCGTAGAGATCACCCACGACCGACAGCGCCGCGGTCAGCGCACACAACAGCACCAACAGCAGCCCCCTGCCAAACGACAGATGCAGCAGCAGCGCCAGCAGGACGCCCCAGCTACTCGCGCCAATCAGCGCACCGTAGACGCCGGCCAGCGTCTTGCCCGGGCTCAACGCAGGAGCAAGTCGCCGATTGCCCCATTGACGACCGGAAAAATAGGCGACCGAGTCAGCGATCCAGATCAGCATCATTAGCGCCAGCACCAACCAGGGTCCGTTGTCGGCAACGGCATGCAGACCGACGATCGCGATCCAGGGCGACACCAACACCACGAGCCCGGCCGCCACCAGTCCAGGGGCGACACCCGTGCTCGGCTCTACTGTGCCGACACGTGCAAGGGCGCGCGCCGTCGCGACCCACCACAAGGCAGCCAGCGCCAACAGATAGACGTCCCAAGCCCCTGGGATGACGAACCACAACAGCAGCATGCAGGCGCCGACCAGCGCGACATAAAGCCAACGCCAAATGCGCGCGCCGCCACCGATGAACTCCGCCCACTCGAGCGCGCCCAAACACACCACCGCCGCCATCAGTAGGGCGAAATACGCATGTGGTAGCAACAGAACCGCCATCATCACGGCCGGGGTCAAGACGCCGGCCGTGATCAACCGTTGCTGCAGGGGGTTGGCGATCGACAACGATTCAGATTCCCTAGGCAGAGGCTCGCTAGGCGCTGGCCTGGGCGACGACCTGGTCTCCGGTCAACCCAAAGCGGCGCTGGCGACGCGCGAAGTCGTTCAACGCAGCGACGTAAGCCGTGCCATCGAATTCGGGCCACATCAGATCGGAGAAATAGAACTCGGCGTAGGCAGATTGCCACAGCAGGAAGTTGCTGATGCGCTTCTCGCCGCCGGTGCGTATGAATAGGTCCGGATCGGGCACGTCCGGAAATGACAAGCGGGCGGAGAGGGCCGCTTCGTCGATGTCGTCGACACGCACTCGACCCACCTCAACGTCCGCCGCCAGGGCGCGTGCCGCCCGGGTGATGTCCCAACGGCCGCCATAATTGGCGGCCACCTGCAGGATGAGTTTGCGGTTGTCGCGGGTGGCTTGCTGGGCATTGACGAACTGGGTCTGCAATCTGCCGGAGAATGCGGACAGGTCGCCGATGACGCGCAATTGCACATCGTGCTCAACGAGTCGCTTCACCTCGACCTGGAGCGTGCTCATGAAAATTTCCATCAGCACATTGACTTCGCTTGGCGGGCGGCGCCAGTTCTCGCTGCTAAATGCAAATAGCGTCAACACCTTGACGCCGCATCGCACACTTTCCTCGACCACGGCACGTACGCTCTTGGCACCTGCTCGATGTCCCGCGGTGCGTGGAAGGCCGCGATGCCGCGCCCAACGGCCATTTCCGTCCATGACGATGGCGACGTGCACGGGCACGCGCTGCCCGTCGTCTCCGTCGATGGCCGAAATATTGCTGACCACTGGCGTTTGATCCGCTGCTGACTGTAACGAATCAGATGGACATCAGATCCGCTTCTTTCTCTTCCAGGATCTGGTCAACTTCCTTCACGAACTGATCGGTCAATTTTTGCACAATTTCCTGACCACGACGCTCGTCGTCGTCCGAGATGAGTTTCTCCTTCACCAGTTCCTTGAGTTCGTTGTTCGCATCGCGGCGAATATTGCGCACGGCGACACGGGCCTGCTCGGCCTCGTGGCGTGCAATGCGCTGCAAGTCTCGGCGACGCTCTTCGGTGAGGGCGGGCATGGGTACTCGAATAACGGTACCAGCGGTATTCGGATTAATACCAAGATCCGACTGCATGATGGCCTTTTCGACCGCCCGCACCATCCCCCTGTCCCAGGGCGTAACCGTCAACATGCGGGCGTCTTCGACCGCTACATTGGCGACCTGGCTGATGGGCACATCGCTGCCGTAGTAGGAAACCCGCACGTGGTCGAGCAGCGAAGGGTGCGCGCGGCCGGTCCGAATCTTTGCCAATTCGTGACGCAGCGCTTCCGCGCTCTTGCCCATTCGTTCAGCTGCATCTTTCTTTATGTCGTCGATCATCGTTACTTTCCGGGCTCCACCAGGGAGCCGATATCGTCGCCGGCCGCGACACGCGCCAGCGCGCCGGTATCGTAAATATTCATGACCCGCATCGGAATGCCATGGTCTCGACAGAGCACGATGGCGGTTGTATCCATGACCCCCAGCCCCTCGGCCAGAACCTGATCGTAGCTCAGCCGCGAGTAGAAACGCGCCTGCGGATTCTTGACCGGATCATCGGAGTAGATGCCATCGACCTTAGTCGCCTTGATCAGTAGATCGGCCCCAATCTCAGCCGCCCGGAGACTCGCCGCGGAGTCGGTCGTGAAAAAGGGATTGCCCGTACCCGCCGCGAACACGACGATCCGTCCGTGCGTCAGGTGCCGCACTGCCCGCCGGCGATCGAAGTCCTCGCAGACCTGACCAATCTTCAGCGCGGACATGACCCGCGCCGCCACGCCGATGCGTTCGAGCGCATCCTGCATCGCAAGGGCATTCATCACGGTGGCCAACATCCCCATGTGATCGCCAGTAACGCGATCCATGCCACGGGCGGCCAGGCCCGCACCCCGAAAGATGTTGCCACCGCCCAGCACGAGAGCGACTTGCGTGCCGCCAGCGGCACACTCAGCGACATCCGACGCTAATCGGTCGAGGATTTCGGCATCGATGCCGGCCGCGCCATCACCAAGTAGCGCCTCGCCACTCAGCTTGATCAGAATGCGTCGATGCACTGGGTCGTTCACGAATTGCGCGGCCTCATCAATGTCGGGCGATTGCGTCGGGGCAGGCCTCGATCGGCCCCGTCTGCGTTCAGTCGAGAGCGGCAATCAGCGGTCAGTCGGGCAAGCCGGCCTGCGCTTTCACCTCGTCGGCGAAATTCTCGGTCTTCTTCTCGATGCCCTCCCCGACCTCGAGGCGCACGAAGCGTACCACGCTCGCGCCCGCCTGTTTCAGCAGTTTGCCGACCTGCTGCTCAGGATCTTTGACGAAGGCCTGGCCCAGCAATGTCACCTCCTCGAGGTACTTGCGCATGCGACCTTCGATGATCTTGTCGACGATGTTCTCGGGCTTGCCGCTCTCCAACGCCTGGGCACGAAAGATTGCCCGCTCCTTCTCGAGCGACTCTGCCGGCACCTCGTCGGCACTAACGCACACCGGATTGCTGGCCGCAATGTGCATCGCGATATCACGTCCCAAGGCTGCATCGCCCCCAACCATCTCCACCATGACACAGATCCGAATGCCGTGGCGATAGCTGTGGATCGCGCCCTGGGCATCATCGAATCGAACCAGTCGACGCAGCTGTACGTTCTCGCCCACCTTGCTAATCAGTGCTTCGCGGGCGGTGTCGACGGTGATACCTTCACCGGAGGCAATCGGCTCGTGCGCGAGCGCGGCGGCATCGGCAACGTCCGCCGCCAGCGCCGCATCGGCGACTGCCCCGGCGAACTGGGTAAAGTTCTCGTCCTTGGCCACGAAATCGGTCTCGCTGTTGACCTCGACCATGACTCCACGGCGGGCATCGTCACTGATGCGCAGTTCGATGGTGCCGTCGGCGGCGATACGGCCAGCCTTCTTCGCCGCCTTCGCCTGACCGGACTTGCGCATGGCCTCAATGGCTGCGTCGATGTCGCCATCGGTCGCCACGAGCGCCTTCTTGCACTCCATCATGCCCGCGCCGGTGCGCTCGCGCAGCTCCTTGACCAGGGAGGCTGAAATGGCCATGAAAAACTCCAGAATTCTTGATGTTGCTAGTTCGAGTATTTGATCGGCGTCGTTGCCGGCGCAAAGACGCCGGCAACGACCCAAGGGTCACCGCGGGATGCTTATGCAGTCGCGGGCGCCGTCTCGGGTGTCGCATCGGTCGACGCTTCGGGTGGTGGCTCCGCGATCTCGGTCGGCGGGATTTCGTCAGCCAGCATCTCTGACCGGCGACCACCCGCCGTCGCGGCGGCGGTCTGACGTCCGTCGAGCATGGCCGAGGCGGCACCTTCGACATAGAGACGAACCGCGCGAATGGCGTCGTCGTTGCCCGGAATCACGTAGTCGATCTTGCTCGGGTCGTTGTTCGTGTCGACGACACCGACAACCGGGATACCGAGCTTGTTCGCCTCGGAAATGGCGATGTTCTCGTGCCCGACGTCAATGACAAACATCGCGTCCGGCAGGCCATCCATGTTCTTGATGCCGCCAAGACTGCGCTCAAGCTTGTCGCGCTCACGCTCCAGGGTCAGCGCTTCTTTCTTACCGAAGCGATGGATGGAGCCGTCTTCGAACATGCCTTCTAGCTCTTTGAGGCGCTGGATGGACTGCTTGACGGTCTTGAAGTTGGTCAGCATGCCGCCGAGCCAACGGTGGTTTACAAAAGGCATGCCGCAGCGGGTTGCTTCCTCGCGCACCGCATCCTGGGCAGCACGCTTGGTGCCGACGAACAGGACACGACCGCCGTTGGCGGCAAGCTTACCGAGATAGCTGACCGCATCCTGGTACAGCGGCAGCGTCTTCTCGAGATTGACAATATGGATTTTGTTGCGCTGGCCGAAGATGTAGGAGGCCATCTTCGGGTTCCAGTAGCGGGTTTGGTGGCCGAAATGGACACCGGCCTGCAGCATCTGCCGCATGGAGACATCGCTCATTGGTTTTTCCTCGCTCGGGTTGAACCTCCACGTATCCCATGCTGCAACCCGAAAACGGGCACCCGGCAGCATGTGCCGATACGTGTGTGGCGTTAATAAAAATGGACTCTTCTCGAACCCGCCGAATGCAATTCCTCGCGATTCCTCGCGATCGCGACCGACACGTGACATCCCGAGGGCGCCTCGCACCCGCTCGCTGCCTCTTGGGGCCAGAGCTTACGGTGCGAACCATTGCAAGCTAGGGAAATCGTCGGCAGATTGAAAATGTCGGCAAGTCGTAGCGGAACATTTGCTCGGCTACGCTGCATTTTATACCATGCTCGGTCACCCTCGGGCAATCGCGAACCCGCCCCGCTTGGTTCGCCAGCCCCGCGCCCGGACCGCTCCATTGCCCTGGAGACGCGAATCAACGACGTGGACGCTACCAGCCGAAGCCTGCATCTGAACTATGAGCATTACGATCAAGAACGACGACGAGATCGAGAAGATGCGCGTCGCGGGACGTCTCGCGGCGGACGTGCTGCAGATGATTGGCGAGCACGTCCAGCCGGGCATCACGACCGACGAACTCGACCGCATCTGTCATCACCATATTGTTAACGAGCAGCAAGCCATTCCTGCCCCGCTCGACTACAAAGGCTTCCCCCGCTCGATCTGTACCTCGGTCAACAACCAGGTCTGTCACGGCATTCCCGGCAATAAGCGACTGAAGAAGGGCGACATCGTCAACATCGACATCACCGTCATCAAGGATGGCTTCCACGGCGACACGAGCAAGATGTTCTTCGTCGGCGAGCCGTCGATAATGGCACGGCGGCTGGTGAGCGTCACCCAGCAAGCCTTGCGCATCGGAATCGCCCAGGTGGCTCCTGGCGCCACGCTTGGCGACATTGGCCACGCCATCCAGTCCTTCGTCGAGGAGAAAAACTTTTCGATCGTGCGCGAGTACTGCGGCCACGGCATCGGTCGCGAATTTCACGAAGAGCCGCAGGTCCTGCATTACGGCAACCCCGGCGACGGCGTCACACTGAAGGCCGGCATGTGCTTCACGATCGAGCCTATGGTCAACGCCGGCAAGCGGCAGGTGAAACTGCTGCCTGACGGCTGGACCGTGGTGACCAAAGACCGCAGCCTGTCCGCCCAATGGGAACACACCATTCTGGTCACAAGCGATGGCCATGAGGTCTTGACCCTTCGCGATGAGGAGCGCGAGTCGACGCGCGCGGCATGAACGCCATCGCCCCCGAAACCTCTCCGGCACTCGATCAGGTAGATGCGGACCGACTCATCCACGCCGACTATCGCGACGCCCTCGCCTTGTTCAAGTGGGTGCTGAAGCAATCCAAAGAGCGTCTATTCCAGCGTTACCAAGACGGCGAGCAGGTCGCCCACCTGGTCCGCGAGCACAGCGCGCTGGTGGATCTGCTGGTCACCTGTGCCTGGTATCGGTTCATGCCCGCTGGGGGGCTGCCGGCCGCGTTGATCGCCGTCGGCGGTTATGGCCGCCGGGAACTGCATCCCGCCTCCGATATCGACCTGATGATCTTGCTGGAACCAGGCGCAATCGCACAGGTCGGCAATACCATCTCGGAGCTGGTCATGTTCCTGTGGGATTTCGGGCTCGAGATCGGCCACTCCGTTCGCACCGTCGAACAATGTCGTGACGAGGCCAGCGGCGACGTCACCATCGTCACCAACCTGATCGAGTCGCGACTCATCACCGGCGACCGATCACTGTTCGGGGCCATGCGCGACGCAACCGGCCCGGACAGCATCTGGCCGAGCGAGGCCTTCTTCGAGGCCAAATGCAAGGAGCAGCTCGCGCGCTGGAAGAAATACGGCGAGACCGCGTACAACCTGGAACCCAACATCAAGGAGAATCCAGGCGGCTTGCGCGACATCCAAATGATTGCCTGGGTGACCAAGCGCCACTTCGGTGCCGACTCGCTGCACGAGTTGGTGGAGCATGGCTTCCTGACCGAGGCGGAGTACCTGGCCCTAATCGAGGGCCAGTCATTGCTCTGGCGCATCCGCTTCGCCCTACACCGCCTCAGCGGCCGCCGCGAGGACCGGTTGCTGTTCGACTACCAGCGCACGTTGGCGGACGAGTTTGGCTTCTCGGACCGCGGCGACAACCTGGCCGTCGAGCAGTTCATGCAACAGTACTATCGCGCCGTGATGGAACTGAATCGGCTCAATGAGATGCTGATGCAATTGTTCCAGGAGGCGATCCTGCTGCACGATCAGATCGGACCGCCGCAGCCCATCAGCAAACGCTTTCAAAGCCGTAGCGGCTATCTCGAGGTTACCCACCCACGCGTCTTCAAGCAGCGGCCGTTTGCGTTGCTGGAGGTGTTTCATGTCCTGCAACAAAATCCCCAGCTCAAGGGCATCCGTGCCAGCACCATTCGGCTGATCCGCGAAAACCGCCATCTGATCGACGACGACTTTCGCGAGGACGTGCGCACGCGCAGCCTGTTCATGGAGATTGTGCGTTATCCGTGGGGCCTCACACACGCCTTGCGGCGCATGAACCGATATGGCGTACTCGCGGCCTATATCCCTGCGTTTGCCAACATCGTCGGCCGGATGCAGTACGACCTCTTCCACGTCTATACGGTGGACGAACACACACTGCGACTGTTGCGCAATCTACGCCGCTTCACCGTTCCGGAGCACTATGGCGAGTTTCCGCTGTGCAGTTCCATCGCCCAACGTATCCCCAAGATCGAACTATTGTACCTGGCCGGGCTGTTCCATGACATCGCCAAGGGCCGCAGCGGCGACCACTCCCTGCTCGGTGCACGCGACGCCTGGGACTTCTGCCAATTGCACTATCTGAGCGAGTTCGACAGCAGGCTGGTCGCCTGGCTGGTGGAGCATCACCTGCTGATGTCCATGACCGCGCAGCGCAAAGACATCTCCGACCCGATCATCATCCAAGCGTTCGCCGAGCAGATCGGCGACAGCAGCCGGCTCGACTATCTCTATCTACTCACCGTTGCCGACACCCGTGCGACCAATCCGAAACGCTGGAATTCTTGGAAGAACGCCCTGCTGCGTGACCTCTACCAGGCCACCCGCCGCGGCCTCAACCGCGGTCTCGACAATCCGCAGGCGCAGGATGAAATGGTGGAGCAAAAGCAGCGGGAGGCCATGCGCACCCTTGCCTGCGAGGGGATAGAAGCCGAGGAATGCCGCGACCTCTGGAGCCGCTTCGGCATCGAATTCTTCGCACCCAGTGCGCCCGAGGAGATCGCCTGGCAGACCCGACAGATGCTGAGCGCGGATTGCAGCGATCTTCCCCTTGTGGTGATCCGCCCGGTCGCACCTCGCGGCTGTAGTGAGGTCTTCATCTACACTCACGACGCGAAGAACCTCTTCGTGCGCATTACTGCGTTGCTCGATCAGCAGGCGTTGAGCATCATGGACGCCCGCATCACGACCACCGAGGACGGCACCGCGGTGAACACATTCCAGGTACTGGGGCCGGACCACAAGCCCATTGAACAGGGCAGCGAGAGCAACGAGCTACGCGACCTGCTATTACAAGCCCTGCGCGTGCCCGACGATAGCGCCCTGCGGGTTACCCGCCGGCTGCCGCGGCAGCTCCGACACTTTCCCACCGAGACCCGCGTCAGCTTTGCAGAAGACACACGCAACCAACGCACCATGATGCGCCTGACAACCCTCGACCGCCCCGGTCTGCTGGCCGAGATCGGCGCCGTGTTCGAGCAATGCGACATCCGCCTGCAAAGCGCGAAGATCGCCACGGTGGGCGCCGACGTCGACGACGTCTTTTTCATCTCCACCCAAGAGGCCACCCCGATCACCTGCGAGACCGCACTCACCTGTCTGCGCCATGAGATCCACAAGCGCCTCGAGACGTCCGACGTCCGCTGAGCGATGTGTGCGTCGGTCAGGAACGGGCCGTGCTGCACGCAGCCACCCCGCGCGGCGATGGAGGGCATTGACGCGTCCGGGCTTCTAGCCTAAAACAGTCAATAACCAGATACTAAACTAAACCGATAATGGCCCGAAATGGCACAGATGAGCAGGACTCTGCCACTGCTACTCCCGTCGATCGCGTTAGCCGCAGCCCTGCTGCTGATGCACCCGTTCGGCGCCGCATTCGCCCAAGACATGCAGGCAGCGGATGCATCGCAACTCAGACAACAGGTCGGGCCGCTCGCAGACGAGTCCAAGCCCGCGGCGGCTAATCGGGTTCCGCGCTGGCTCGAAGAGGTCCGCGCCCAACGCCAAGCATTGCAGGAACAGCGTCGGGCGCAGCATGAGGCACGACGCATGGCCATCGATCCCGTCGGCGCCGCCCAGCAGAAGGCCCGCGAAGACGCCTTTTTCCGACGACGGCAGGAGCGACGCGACATGATCAATCAGGACCGGCGCTCCTTCATCAATCAGGGGCCTTGGGCTGTACCCTGGCGGTCGCCCCACGAAGGTGTTTCCACCGGCGAACAGCGCGTCATGCCGGCAACGCCAAGCGACGCCCTACCGGACTGGGACAATGGTTGGTATTTTCGTGGCTGGTAACGTCGACGAGCCGAAAGCGCGCGTAACTGCTGTCACGCCGACTCGACGAACTCAAGCGCATTGGCGTCCGGATCGCGGCAAAACAACGCCCGTCGTCCGGAGCGGCTGAGGCTGTAGGCGATACCCGCCTGCGACAACCGCTGCGCCAACTCATCCAAGTCGGGCACGGCCATGGCAAGATGACGATCGCGCCCGCCATGGGCCGGCCTTCCTTGGATGGCGTCCGGATTGGGCAATTCCAGTAAGTGGAGTTGCTGCCCGCCGAGCCACAGCCACGCCCCCGGATAACCCAGATCCGGCCTCGAGTGGTCGACGCGCAGACCAAGCAAATCGCGATAGAAGCCGAGCGAGCGACTCCTATCGGCAACAATCAGGCTGACATGATGTATTCCGGTGATGAGTTGCAATCTGGGTCTCCTGGGTGGTCAAGTCCCTTATCCTGAACATCTTGAACAACGCGTCACGAAACTTTCGTTGTCGTTGTCGACTATTGGGACGGCGAGCACGACGACAAGCACAGTCTTCGACCGTGCTTATGGGGTCGGCCTTCGCCAGGGTCGGGTAAATCCGGAACGATATCGGCATCCGCAATTCGTCTCTGAGTAACAACGAATGCTAGACTGGCCGATTAATGATCGGGCATGCTCCGGGAAGAAGCTGGATTTTTGCAATTCCCGAGCGCTGCAAGATGACCTCTCGGTCATTGTCGCTAAGACCCTAAGCAACAGCGGCACGCCCCCTCATCTCCGCCAGTAGCCCCGATGAACCCGAACCTAGACCGACTGCAACCCTATCCGTTCGAGAGGCTTGCCGCGCTCAAGCAAGGTATCGAGCCGCCGGCATCACGATCGGCGATTGCGCTGTCGATCGGCGAGCCCAAGCATCCGACACCGGCCATCATCGGCGAGGCGCTGCTCGCGCACCTGCATCAGCTTGCGGTCTATCCAAACACGCGTGGCTTGCCACTGCTGCGTGAGGTCGTCGCTAAGTGGCTGACGCGTCGCTACCAACTGCCCGTCAGGGCACTCGATCCGGAGCGTCAGGTGCTCCCTGTTAACGGCACTCGCGAGGCCCTCTTCGCGTTCGCCCAGGCCGTGATCGATCCGCGCGCCCAGCCCCTGGTGCTGATGCCGAACCCGTTTTATCAGATCTACGAAGGGGCCGCGCTGTTGGCCGGCGCTACCCCGCGCTATCTGCCCTGCACCGCCGAGAATGGCTTCATCCCGGATTTCGGCGCGGTCAATGCCGACACCTGGCAACGCTGCCAGTTGCTCTACCTGTGCTCGCCGGGCAATCCCACCGGCGCGGTCATCGACCAGGCAACCCTAGCGCGGCTGATCGCGCTGGCGCATAAACACGACTTCGTCATCGCCGCCGATGAGTGCTATGCGGAGATCTACCTCGACGAGCAGGCGGCGCCGGTCGGACTGCTGCAGGCAGCCGCCGCGATGGGCGACGACGATTTCCGCCGCTGCGTGGTCTTCCACAGCCTGTCCAAGCGCTCCAACGCGCCTGGGCTGCGCTCGGGCTTCGTCGCCGGAGACGCGACAATCATCGAACGCTTTTTTGCCTATCGCACCTACCATGGTTGCGCGATGCCGTTGCAACATCAGCATGCAAGCGCGGTGGCCTGGGCTGACGAGGGACATGTCGTCGAAAACCGCCGCCTGTACCGGGAGAAGTTCGATGCCGTCATCGACATCCTCGACGGCGTGCTCGACGTTCAACGCCCCGCCGCGAGCTTCTATCTCTGGCCTCGCACCCCCATCGACGACAGGGTGTTCGCCCGCGACCTGTTCGCGCAGCAGCACGTCACCGTGCTGCCGGGCCGTTTTCTGTCGCGCCACTCCGACGGCGAGGACCCCGGCGGTAATCGGGTGCGAATGGCGCTGGTGGCGCCGCTGGACGAATGCGTCGACGCGGCGCACCGCATCAAGAGCTACTGCGCCGGCCTCTAGGCCGGCCAAGAACCACGACGAGACAACACGACGGAGCCGATCATGCCCGACAACCAAGTCATCATAGACAATGCCTTCGAACGCCGCGCCGACATCACCCCCCGCAACGTCGAGACCCTTGTTCGCGATGCGATCCTCGACACCATTGACCGCCTCGACCGGGGCGAATTGCGGATTGCCGAAAAACACGACGGCGATTGGGTGGTCAACGATTGGGTCAAAAAGGCCGTGCTGTTGTCCTTCCGCATCGAAGACAACCAGTTCATCAAGGGCGGCTTTACCAACTATTACGACAAAGTGCCCTCCAAATATGCCGACACCAACTCACGCGAGTTCCGCGAAGGCGGCGTGCGCGTGGTGCCGCCCGCTACCGCGCGCCGCGGAGCCTACATCGCGCCCAACTGCGTGTTGATGCCCTCCTACGTCAACATTGGCGCCTATGTCGACTCCGGCACCATGGTCGACACCTGGGCGACGGTCGGCTCCTGCGCCCAAATCGGCAAGAACGTGCACCTTTCCGGCGGCGTCGGTATCGGCGGCGTGCTGGAACCGGTGCAGGCCGCGCCCACCATTATCGAAGACGACTGCTTCATCGGTGCCCGTTCCGAGATCGTCGAGGGCGTCATCGTTGGACAGGGTGCAGTGATCTCCATGGGCGTCTACATCGGCCAGAGCACCAAGATCTACAACCGGGAGACCGGCGAGGTCGTCTATGGCCGCGTCCCGCCCGGGGCCGTGGTCGTCCCGGGCAGCCTGCCATCGAAAGACGGCAGTCATAGCCTCTATTGCGCCGTCATCATCAAGCAGGTCGATGAGAAGACCCGCGGGAAGGTCGGCTTGAACGAACTGCTACGTGACATATAGTGGGGAAGGGCCGAGGGCCTAGGGCCGAGTGCCTAGGAAGAGAAGAAGGGAGCGAGATTTCTTGCGCTCGGCCCCTAGCCTTCGGGCTTGTTCCTTGGCCCTTGGGCCTCGGCGCTTAGCCCGGGGTCCTTGGCCTTTTTGCTTCGAACGTACGACTTGAACAACGCG
>JGI12210J13797_10728376_pt1 | contig 26330 bp, 23 predicted proteins | sample ElkSlonscriptome_3_FD_13797 | JGI IMG/M metagenome (IMG submission 13797) | reverse complement strand
TCAGCGATCGCCTCTGTTATGCGGATGGGAGGGGCGATCGCTGTGCTTTTAAAGTACGACCGTTCATTGCTCAAAGCTTTCTATCGTTGCATGAACAGCTTTAGTTTTTGAGGCGATCGCGCAATTGGCGCTTAGAAGCTGTTTCTCCCTGCTCATTGCAATCTTCCAAAAATTGATAGAGTAAATCCTTAGAAATTCCTGGCAAAGCTAAGCTTGTTTCTACTTCTTGATACTGACCTTCCCTCAAAAGATAGATATTGAGGACTTGACCGTCGTAGCGCCAAAATTCGGGGATACCTATTGCTGCATAGAGGGAATTTTTGTCAATATCGGTGTGGGTAATATCAACTTCAACTATCAAATCAGGCGGCGGATCAACCGCCAGATTGACTGTTTTGCCGCGCACAAATTCTTCATTCGTGATGTAGTAGCACTGGTCAGGTTCAGCACCAATTAGCAATTCGGGCTTATTTAATCTTGTGGACTGCAAACTTTTGAGACACTGATTTGTTTCTTCTGTAACGACGTTGATAAATTGATCGATGCGGCTACTAGAGCCTTCATGTTCTTCCAACGGCGTCATGATCTCTAAGCAGCCATTAAAGTAAGTTAACTGAGCCGAACGACGCTGTCCCAAAGCAGTCAGGATTTGCTCATAGCTCTGCCAGTTCAAGTTGCACAATAAAACTCGCTGCTCGGCTGGGCGACTATCTACATTGGATGATAAGGTGCTGACCATAGCCAAAAGCTCCTACTGACAGCCTAATATCATAATTTTAGTGCGATCTGAGTTTGAGGGGCGATCGCCTAGATAACTACCAAGGCTCCAAAACCAGCCCATCCACATAATCAAAATCAGTATCATTTGTTGCCCAGTACCCAACCCTGCTCTAGACACTGAGCCGCAATCCACACATCATTCATTGGAATAGGGCGACCCTTACGCTTCAGAGCTAATCGAGTTTGAGCATAGCTCACTGCGGTTTTTCTTCCCAACGGCACAACAATGCACGCTGCGATAAATTTCAGATAACGAGGCAAATTTTGTAAGAGGATGTTTGAAAAGTATTAGACAACACGCTGGAACAAGACTGATCCCCCTAAATCCCCCTTGAGAAGGGGGACTTTGATTCCGGTTCCCCCTTTTTCAAGGGGGGCTAGGGGGGATCTGAAGTAGCATTGACGACTTCTCAAACATCCTCTAACGAGCGAGTGGAATTTTCAGCGCCAAACAACAGCTCTCCGACAACGATTACAGGCAAAATGACTTCATGGTAAAACCAAAACTCTTGCAGTAACATCCGTATCTCCATTCAGAAAACGAATTGCCGTGGAGGTATCCAGCGCAATCTCACCACTCATTCAAATCCACCTGACGACAGTCTGCCGTAATGGTTTTCCGTAGTTCTTCAGCTTCTGAATCGCTTAAAATTCCCGCAAATTTTGCAAGAGAATTTTCTTGACGTGTTGCTTTAGCCCGATGCAAAAAGGCCAACACCGATTCCACCAGATCATCTGGAGCTTGCTCAAGTTCTTGGATCAACTGCTCGCGATTGGTCATCGGCTAGAAGCTCCTGCTCAAACTGCAATCTCTACCTTTAATATAGCCAAACGCTTGACTCACATCCTTCAGGATTGGAAGTCGTCGTTAGGGGCGATCGCCTTTGCTGTGCGGATTGGAGTGGCGATCGCCCTTCACCCCCAACACAAAGCTAAAATCATGACATGAAGGCTTCTTTGAGAAGTCATCCGTTTACAAGACCTCAAATAACAAACCGCTCAGCTTTCAGTGGGCGATCGCTGAATCTCTGTATCGTTATAGAGTCTAAGATTATGCAAATCACAGTTGACCTTCCCGATGAGCTAATTCGGCACTTTAGTCGCGATCGCCTGACTCATGAAATCTTAGAAGCCCTGGTGATCCAAGCTTACCAATCTGAAAAAATTACCCATGCTGAAGTAGATGGATTACTAATTCACCCTCTTGGCTCACTGTCCAACCTGTTCCCGTAATCGATCTAACCCTCAACAGCCTCGATCCGGGAGAACAGACAGCGATTACCTTGGCTCAAACCTTGCCCGCAGATCTGCTGGTTATCGATGAACGCCTAGGACGACGGATAGCAAAAGCGCGTGGGATTGCCATTGTTGGCACCCTGGGGATTTTAGATGATGCCGCAACTCAAGGTTTGATCGACCTTCCCAACGCGATCGCACAATTGCAACAAACTAACTTTCGTGTCTCTCGTCGCCTCATCCAGGCGTTGCTCAATCGACCAGTGGAATAGCACTATATCTGCATATTTTTCAAGTCACGAAGCTTGTGCATACATGGGCGATCGCCTTTGCTGTAAGGATTGGAGTGGCGATCGTTCCTCTATCAAAACTCACGGTGTCCAGAAAGAATATCGACAGCGTGATCTGACCGGAACTCCATATCCATCGACCCAATCAAACAAAACTGCATCTTTTGTGCGCTGATAGTAAAGCGTATTTTGGTTGTAAAACGAGAGCCGATCGTCAGTCCATTGCAGCGACAGTCGATCTTGAACCCGAGGGCCAAAATTGTTACAGGCGCTGAACACTCGATGACACAGCAGTCGCAGCGCCCCACATTCGTATAAACTCAGCAACCCATCATCGTCAAACACAAACAGAGCAACGTGATAGCTTCTGTTCCAGTCACTGACCCAAATCGAAGGGCCGCGTTCGAAGGCATAGCCTCCAATCGGAAAAAATAGCACCAAAATGGCAACTATGTAGCCAATACACCATCCGATGCTCGACCATTTCATACGCCTTCGCAGAGCCTTCAGCAGCAGGAGCACCACACTGATAGGCAAAATCGACAACGCAACGAGCCAAAACAGAGATGCAAAAATCCAGTGAAAATAGAAGGCTACGTCATAAGAGCTGGGTAAAATGCCTGTGACAAAAGAGCTATAGCCTAAAAGGTAATAGCCAACGATCAGTACAGCGATCCATCCTCCTCGGCGCAACCAAGTTTTCATAGGTTCAGCAGATTGGGAAAATGACGACTTATCGTTCCCATCGTCGCGTCCTGTCCTGTCCATGCAGGGCTACTGTCATCGAGCGCTTCCCCTTATCGTGACACTCCATCAGGATCGCTGCATTGACCACACCACCCACCATTAGCAATTCTCATCGCGGTTAAGCCATAACCCCCACAGTTGATTTTCGAATGGATCGGAAGCCTCGCGATATGAATGTCAAATCAGCGTTTATTCGGACTGCTAACGATCGGGGGCAATGACACAAATCTTACTCGAAACTTCACGTCACAGTCCGTGCATTCACTAGTTCTTTATGGCATCTAACGGTACAACCAGACCATAATGGACTCGAGTGTTGCACAGCTCGTCTCTCAAGAAACCCGATTAAACACCGGGTTTCTTTCTTATTTTCATAGGGATTACCATCAATGTGAGGCAACTCATCAAACAGTTGGAACTCAAGAATTTTTGACCACGAATCCGTAATCAGAACGTTGCGCAGTGTATCTAAGCTCAACGGGTTCACAGATCTCTACATCTCTCTATTCAGTAGAGACAACTCAAATCCAAAACCGCAGCAATTATGCCCAACAGTCTGCTTGTAAACAGCGCATAGCGATCAAGTCGGAAGGTTTGGGGTCAATGAAATTTTAGACATGGGAGTACTGACGCCGATGCAACCCACGCATAAGCCCCACATGAAAGTGTCGATCCTGGTTACCACGTTTCTAGGGATCGGCTTAATTGCTGACTTGCTGCCCCACCCAGCCCTAGGCCCCAGTATTTTAACGATGGGAGTGAATGCTATTTGGGGCGATCGCCAAACGCCAGTCAACGCCGACCGAGAAACCCCATCCATACAACTCGGGTCGAATACCGTTGAATCGATCACTGATAGAGAATTGGAAGCAGATTTTAACTAAGACTCATCAAGAAAACGCGATCGCAATCTTTAGAAAGTTCCAGAAAAAAAGAGAGGGAAGGGTATTCGCCTCCCTCTCTATATGAATCTACATTGTCTACATTGTGAGATTTAGAGAACTTCTAAAACCTCATAAATGAGCAAAACTTAGTAGTCAAAGTCTCCGCCCATGCCTGCTCCAGCAGGGGCACCTTCCTTAGGTTCTGGTTTGTCTGCGACAATACACTCTGTCGTTAGCACCATGCCAGCAATCGAAGCCGCATTTTGCAGTGCAGAGCGTGTTACTTTCGCTGGATCAACAATGCCTGCTTCAAACATATCGGTGAAGGTATCAGCAGCGGCATCGTAGCCAATATTGACTTCCTTTTCTTTCACTCGCTCAGCAACAACAGCGCCGTTTTTACCCGCATTTTCAGCAATGCGCTTGAGCGGAGCCAACAAAGCCCGAGCCACGATCATCGCGCCTGTCAATTCTTCAGCATTGAGGTTGCCCTTAGCCCACTCTTCCAAGGTGGGAGCCAAGTGAGCCAGAGTTGTGCCGCCTCCAGGAACGATTCCTTCTTCAACAGCAGCCTTTGTTGCATTGATCGCATCTTCCAGGCGTAGCTTGCGGTCTTTCATTTCAGTCTCGGTGGCTGCACCCACTTTGATCACTGCGACACCGCCAGAGAGCTTCGCTAGACGCTCTTGGAGTTTTTCCTTGTCGTAAGACGAGTCACTTTCTTCCATCTGACGACGGATCTGCTCGCAACGAGCCTTGACCTCAGCCTCGTTGCCTTCTGCGACAATGATTGTATCTTCTTTGGTAATAGTGATACGGCGAGCCTTGCCCAACATGTCGAGCTTCGTCGCTTCTAGCTTTAGACCTGCATCTTCAGTAATGACTTGACCGCCTGTCAAAACAGCCATGTCTTCAAGCATAGCCTTGCGGCGATCGCCAAAGCCAGGAGACTTGACCGCAGCCACATTGAGGACACCCCGCAGACGGTTGACCACGAGGGTAGCCAAAGCTTCTTTCTCGATATCTTCAGCAATGATCACCAAGGGACGACCGGCACGAGCAACTTGCTCAAGCACCGGAACGAGATCCTGCACCAAGTTGATTTTTTTGTCGGTCAGCAGGATGAATGGCTCGTCAAAAACGGCCTCCATTCGCTCGGTGTCCGTTGCGAAGTACGGAGAGATATAGCCTTTCTCGAAGCGCATCCCTTCAGTCACTTCTAGTTCGGTAAACATAGAGCGTCCTTCTTCTAGAGAAATAACGCCCTCTTTGCCAACTTTATCCATGGCTTCGGAGATCATGTTGCCGACTTCTTCGTCATTTCCTGCCGAAATGGTGCCGACCTGAGCGATCGCGCTAGAGTCTTCTACAGGACGAGCCATCGTCGCAATTTGCTCTACCAAAAAGCCCGTTGCGCGATCGATACCGCGCTTTAGGGTAATGGCATTGGCACCCGCTGCCACGTTGCGCAACCCTTCTTTCACAATGGCGTGAGCCAACACGGTTGCTGTAGTTGTACCATCTCCCGCTGCATCATTCGTCTTCGAAGCCGCCTGACGAATCAACGCAACTCCAGTGTTTTCGACGTGATCTTCGAGTTCAATTTCCTTCGCAATAGTGACCCCATCATTGACAATCTGGGGAGCACCAAATTTTTTCTCCAAAACCACATTGCGTCCCTTGGGGCCTAAGGTAACAGCTACGGCTTCCGCCAAGATATCCATTCCCTTTTCCAAGGCTCGACGAGCATTTTCGTTGTAAATAATGCGCTTAGCCATACAATTCTAATTTCCCTTGTGTTTTCAGTAACGGTATATGAGATTAAATCGTGTCAAAAAAGCCATGCGTTTAGTGCCGCTAATAAGCAAACTACAAACGCATGGCTGACCCAATTTTGAAATCTACGACACGATGGCAAGAATATCTTTCTCGGACAACAGAACGTATTCGTCGCTGCCTAACTTGATATCAGTTCCGGCATATTTGGAGTACAGCACCTTGTCACCTACGCTGACTTCCATCCCCTGGCGCGACCCGTCATCGTTGCGCTTACCTGGGCCTACTTGAACAATTTCACCTACTTGAGGCTTTTCTTTTGCGCTATCAGGCAAAAAGATGCCGCCAGCTGTCTTTTCTTCTGATTCGCTGATTTTTACAAACACGCGATCGCCCAAAGGCTTAACGGTTGAAACACTTAAAGATACTGCTGCCATAGAAACCTCGTCGGATATCGATATGTATGCGAAAACTACTGTGGATTGCTTAGCTTAGAGATTTTGAGAATGACCGCTCGGCATGACAGATTCGCGTTAACAAACGTAGAGTCAGATTTTATGCCGAGAACTGGTGATCTCTATGGAGTGATAGTTTGGAACAAAGACTTATTGAAGATAGGCAAACGAGAAGTTAAACTTCGAATCAGAATTGGTACCATCAATCGATGCGCCAGATGACGACCTAACCTATCACTGTGACTCCCTTTACCAAGCCGGAAATGATTTTAGCACTCCCTAAGACAGAGTGCTAACTTATGAAGCTAATGTAGCGGATTCTGGAATTCGGACGCAATGGTTCCGTGAGTACGGGTTCCCGCCCTAAGGCTGTCTCCAGCTCTGTGTATTATTTCGAAGCGCCGAGTCTTTTACCTTTTGAGAATCGAAACAATCGTGCAATGTTTGTCTAGCTAGGGTTTCAAAAATGACTACTACGGATAGCGAGACCAACCCAGTGACAGACGACCTCGTTAGTGCCCATGTCTTTGTCTCTGGGCGAGTACAAGGTGTAGGGTACCGAGCTTCGACGACTGATGCAGCTGCGTTGCTCAAAATTAATGGATGGGTTCGCAATCTTCGGGATGGCCGAGTCGAGGCTTTGTTCGAAGGATCAGCCGATCAAGTCGAAGAGATGATTCGCTGGTGCTACAAAGGGCCGCCTAGCGCTGTTGTGAGGGATGTCCACGTAGATTATGTAGAACCCAGCCAAGCAAAAGGCTTCCATATCGCTCGCTAGGCTTGGGGATAAAAACTATCCCAAAAAAGCGCTGATTCTCCTATAGTGAGAATCAAATAAGCATAAACGAGCAAATACTGAAATACCGTAAGACTGCGATCGCCGTTTCTTTTCGACTTCCAAGTTCAAAGTCTGAGTCATTAGAAAATCTCAGGCTGTCTCCTTAAGAGGACATCTCCTATGTTCGGTCTAGGCTGGCCAGAAGTTTCCATTATTTTGATCGTGGCACTCCTCATCTTTGGACCAAAGAAAATACCAGAGCTAGGAGGCGCGTTGGGAAAGACTCTGCGGGGCTTCAAAGATGAGTTTCAGGGCATGGACGACGAGCAACTACCCGAAGGCGAAGAAGCCGATGCTGAATATCGTGACTGAATACCGTGACTAAATGCTCAGATTGATGAGGCTCGGCAAGCACAACCTTTAGAAACCTAAAACGGAGGCTGAGACGGTCGAGACTGAGGGATTGGCTTAGGACGAACATCAAGCTTGTCTGCCAGTGAAGGGGATGCAGGATCTGCTGTAAACGGTGCGCGAAAGCCAGTCTGTGCGAGAGGAAACCCTGCTGGATTGGCGGAGTAGTTATTAATCTGAACGGTGTTGGGCGTAAACAGAAATACATTAGGGCCAATGCGTTCTTGGTGTCCTTCGAGACCGAAGACACCACCCGCCACATAATCAACAGATCGCTGAGCTTGTGCCGGATCCATATTCGTTAAGTTAAGAATTACTGTTTTGCGATCGCGCAGCGCCAAAATCGCTTCTGGAATCTCCTCAAATGAGCGAGGTTCCATGACCACAAGTTCACTCTGTAAAGACGACAAACCTGGCATCTCAATCACATTATTTTGAACGATTCCTGTCTTATCAGAAATCTTACTCTTTGAATAGACTGTTTCGCCTCCGTATGCGTCGACTTGTCCATCAACATAGTCGGCATCGCCATAGGGATAAGGGTCGCCAAGTCCAAGCATGTCTTGCAGGCGCTCTAGGAGGCTCATGTCGTCATCTCCTTTAACAGTTCATTTATACTAATTATACAATTTTCGAGAACGTTGTTCATAATTTCTTTGCAAATCATTTTGCTGTTGATCGATGCTTAGGCTCTGCATTGAGGACGACGCTTGTCGCCTACACCTCGAAAACAAAGCTTAAAGCAAGCTACTGGTCTCGATGGTGCCGAAGTCTGTGTCAGAATAAATAAAGTAAAGATTTATAACGATCAAGGTGTCTAGGAATGTTGTCTTGATCTCCAGAAAATGTTTTGCTCAGATTTTTATCTCAACTTCCTAAGCAAGTATGAACTCCTCGTTATTTGACGCGTTGACCTCATGATTTCCCAGACTCCCTCTTCGCCCCACGACCTGCTGCTGTCTTCTTCCAAGCAATGGCAGTGGCAGGGTCTATCGGTTTGTTATCAATCAGCGGGGACGGAGGGGCCTGCCGTTCTCCTCATCCACGGCTTTGGCGCATCTTGGATGCACTGGCGTAAGAATATTCCTGTGTTGTCACAGTCGTGCCAAGTCTACGCCCTCGACCTGTTAGGTTTCGGTGGATCTGCCAAACCGTTGCCAGGAGAGCCGCTGCCTTATACCTTCGAAACTTGGTCGCAGCAAATCCGCGATTTTTGCCAGGAGGTCATTGGTCAGCCAACATTTTTGGTGGGTAACTCGATTGGCTGTGTGGCCATTATGCAGGCTGCTGTAGATGCACCAGAGATCAGCCGTGGAGTAGCGCTCATCAACTGCTCTATTCGAATGTTGCACGACCGACGCCTAAAGCTTCTGCCCTGGTATCGTCGGTTGGGGGCTCCTATTTTGCAGCAAGTTCTGAGTGTCCGATGGTTAGGGCATCGCTTCTTCAACCTGATTGCCCGACCGAAGACCGTCCGTAATATTTTGCTTCAAGCCTATGCTCAGCCCGAAGCTGTAACGGATGAGCTTGTAGATTTGCTGATGGCTCCTGCCAGAGAGCCTGGAGCTGCTGATGTGTTCTTGGCCTTCACTCGTTATTCCCAGGGGCCGCTCCCGGAAGAGTTGATAGCAAAACTCACCTGTCCAGCGTTGCTGCTGTGGGGAGAAGAAGACCCGTGGGAACCCATTGAAGACGGCAGACGCCTCCTTGCCAATTATGACTGTGTGGAAAAGTTCATTCAGCTTAAGCAAGCAGGCCACTGTCCCCAAGATGAGGTGCCCGACGCGGTGAATTCTCATGTGCTGGACTGGATTGCTGAGCATAGCGAGGAAGCTTAGCTCACAGACAAAACAGAATCACGGCTAAATATCTGCAGCAATAGTGAGGTTGATCAACCAGAGTCAATCCGTCACAAATGGCTCTATGGCGATCGCAGCAAGGATTGTCGTTGTTAAATGAAACGAAACAATTTGGAGGGGAATCCGGACGTTTCGCGAAGTCAGTGAAAAGTGTGAGCAGTTTGTATCTTTAGTGAATTAACCAATTTCAGCCAGAGAAAACGGCTCTGAAGCGATCGCCACTACAAACAAACATGCTTGACCAGGCGAGTTGAAGGGGCGCTACCCGTGGTTTTCGATTCACACCTTCAGCACTTGATCTGACGATAAAAAAAGTTATGGAAACATCTTTCCATTCAGTAGAGCTCAATGCTCTAGGGGTTCAACTGCAATCTTTATTGGGGGAATGCCCTCTACGAGTGCAGTGTGCCATTCGGGATGAGCGGCTCATCGTTTTGGGTCAGCATCCAGAAGATTCTGCTTTAGATCCACAGCATGTCCTCAAGCAGCTAGAGCGCAAAATTCAATCTCTCCAGATCAACTTCACGCAACAAGTGCGTCTTTACCTCCGACGGGGCAGAAACCGTCAGCCCTACGCCCATCGTTGGTTTATGATTCAGCCGCCACCGCCGCCACCACCGCCACCTCGTCGCTTGCCGTTGCCTACGCCGCCTGTTTTTGATCCACAGCAAGCGACAACAAGCACTCAAGACTATCCTGATGATGTTCTTCAGCCTCCAGATGCAGGAATCATTGCTGTGGCGATGCGATCGCCCACTGACTTACGCCCTGACTTAGCCCCTGACTCAGAGCTTGACACTGAATCGCTCCATTCGACCGCCGACCCCGAGGTGACCTCGACAGAGGTGCCGAACTCGGCAGAACCAGGAGCCACTTGGTTCAACGCATCAACTAGCATCCTCGATTTGGAACATCCAGTTCTAGATGCTGAGATGTTTCGTGCGATCGGACTCGATGAGCACGAGTTGGCGTTCTCTTCTGACTCTGCCGAAAACGTGGCTGTTGCGTCAGAACCAGCCCTCGCCGCAGTGGAGAGCAAAGCAGAAACCGAAACCTTATCTGTCGAACCTGAGACTGCAACGGCGGCTATCGTGGAATCTGCTCCAGCGGTCAACACGGAAGCTGTGCCCGTTCAAGAGGTCATCGCCAGCGAAGCGACTGCGTTAGAACCATCCCAAACCGAATTTGCATTTGTTACGGAACCTGCACCAGAGGTTATTGCCGAAGCCCAGATCGCTCAAGGGCGCGTAGAGAGAGAAGCAGATGAGTGGAGCGTTCCTTTTACGCCAGAGCCGTCTGTCGCGATGCCGAATGCTGAAAAATCGAATGCTGAAAAATCGGATGCTGAAAAACCGGATACCGAAGAAGCGGTATGGGTAGTTGGAGATGCAGAACTCGACGACTTGATGAGTCAGCTGACGGCTTCTGTGCCCAAGTTTGCTACGGAGACCATCGAAGAAGTCTCTCCTGAAAACTATTCGTTGGATGCTACTTCAGAATCAGCTGTTCTAGAAGAGATTTCAACGGTAGATACGAACCCCAGCTCGTTCGGCATCCTGCCGCTGGAGTTGGAACCGCATTTCGACGATCGCTCTACCGAATCCATGGACTCAACGGATTCTCAAGAGCCGCACTTGCCTTCTAACAATGCTTCTAACAATGCTTCTGACAATCTGCACAACTTCTCCGAAAACCCATCTCAGCAAAATACTGGCTCCATTCTCGAATTCGATACCTCGCTGACATCCGATGTAACTTTCGAAGCACAAACTGCGATTGACGCAGAGCCTTTGGAACATATCGATTTTTCAGAAGACCACTCCGATGACTACGAAGCTCTTTACGCGTCTGAATCGACTGAGTTCGCTTTTGTTTTGAACGATGATGCAAAAGTCAACACAGCGATCTATGGGTCAGAGTTCGACGAATTAGCTCCTGCCTCATCATCTCTCGACAGTCCAGAGCGATCGCCCTCGAAACAGACGAGTGAGCGAATGCGTCAGCTATCGCAGATTGTGATTCAACCTGTGCGATCGCAGGTTGACAGCATCAGCCGATCGCCTTTAGCACAAATCGATGGTCGTAAGGCGATCGCCGTTGGAGTCACAGCCATTGGCATGACGGGAGCAGTCTATACTCTGACGCGCCCCTGTGTCATTGGAGCCTGTCCTCAAATTGGTACAGCTCAAGAGCTGGGCGAAAAATCCTCGGAGATGATGCAGCAAGCAGAATCTTGGCAAGACCTGGAACGGGCAAGCACCTATCTCGATCAGGCCGTTGAAACACTAGAACCCATTCCGATGTGGTCGGGCTATGCCTCAGAAGCTCGCTCTTTGCTGACCGCCTATAGCGCAGAATGGCTGATGGTCGAGGCTCTGCTTGATGTCGAAGAAGTCGCCAATGTGGCTAGCCGCACCAGCCAAGAACCGCTCTATAGCCTTACCGATTGGGAGCGGGTGCGATCGCTCTGGCAGCAGGCTATTTCGCAGCTATCAGACATTCCAAGCGATAGCGATCTCTATGCTTTTTCTCGCGAGCAACTCCGAAACTATCGGCAGCGGATGGCCTGGGTTGAGCAGCAAATTTCACTTGAAGAAAATGCGAGAGCATCTCTCGATAAAGCGAAGCAAGCGGCTCAGCTGGCTGAAGCTCGTCAAGGTTCAGCCCAGTCCTTAGAAAACTGGCAGTTTGCCCGTGTGACTTGGATTGTGGCTCTCGATCGGCTGCAGCTTGTTCCCGAAGATACCCTGGCTTTTCTCGAAACAGAGCCATTGACGAAAAGCTATCAAACCTCCTTAGATGCGGTCACCCGTCGGGTCGAGCGAGAACGGGTTGCCCAGCAGCTACTAACCCAAGCGGAGCAGCAGGCCAGAATCGCACAGGTAGCAGAACGGCGACTCGACTGGCAACAAGCCGTCAGCGACTGGACAAAGGCGATCGCAGCAGTTGAAGAAATTGAGGATGGGACCTCTCACCACCCCAAAGCCGAAGACTTGCAGGAAACCTATCGTCAATCGCTTTCCACTGCCAAAGAAAAGCTGCTGATCAGCGAACGGATTCAAATGGAGCTAGAGAAAACCTGCATTGGCGAAATTCGCATTTGCAATCTGCTGTCTGTGGGCGCAGTGGTGAAGGTGGGCTTAGACGATGGCTATGTCCGTGCGATCGAAGCAGCTCGAAGCAGTGGCAACAACTCGATTCAGGCAGTCGTCACGGATCACCAACTGATTTTGCGTCGGGCATTAGAGTTTATTGCCAACGAATATGATTTGCCTGTAGAAGTCTACAACCCTGAAAATACCTTGTTGGAGCGCCATTCACCCGATGAATAGTTCCGTCGCAAGGGATGCATCCCAGTTTTGTGTATGCGTGCGAGCGACCCGTTTTTCCTGATGGAAAGGCGTTGCCAACGTGGGCAAGATGCCTGCACTACAACCATCGATAAATTCGCAAATGTGGGATACTCCCCATCGCAATTTCCATCGAAGTTGGGCAACCCTGTTTCAGGGTCGCTGAATAATCGTTTCCAAAACTCGACGTTTCGCGTTGGGTTCAATTCCGATCAAGCGGACATAGTGATCTGGGAACTCTTCTAAACAGCTGCTGAGCTGCGCCAAGGTTTCCTGCTCACTCGTTCCATTCAACGCTGCGCAGGTTTGCCAAGAATTAGTGCGAAAACGTCGTTGATCCACATGTTCTATGCCAATCCGATAGCCTTGGTTCACAAGCTGGCGTACCTGTTCTACTACTTCAGATGAAAGAGTTGCAGAAGACGAAGGAGCGGGCGATCGCCCATTTCCCTGTTCTCGATCAGTCTGAGAACTGTGACCGTTTGCCCCATTGCCCGCAGAAGAGATCGTCACCTCTCTATGCGTTGGACTCTTCACAGGTTCTGTCTGTTCTCGAAACCGTCGATTGCGGCCTGTGCTTGGGGCAGCATCAAAACTTGCCTGATTTCCAGAAGAAGATCCTCCAGAAGACGATGGCCTCGCTCCAAATGGAGAGTGATTGAGCGATGTGTTGTATTCGCGAACCAGTCGCATTTCTTGAAGGCGCTGCTGCTCACGCACCATCAATCGTCCTTGATCAATCAAGTGTTCCAAACTGAAATTGGGCTTCGGAAACTGGGGCGCAGCTTCATTGCTGTTGACAATCCGCTTCGCCACCTTCTCAATGCCAATCGTGTGAACAAAATCGCGGATCTGCTCGTCATAAATGCGCGATCGCAGCGCACTGTAGAAATCAATCGCCTGAGTAGGAAAGGTATCAACGAGCTGCTCCACTTGAGATTGAGACAGTCCATCTGGGGCAAAGATGCCGCTTACAACACCGATGCGATCGCCACGAGTCGGTTCCCAGAAAAACTTTTCCATGCGTCCGTCGCGTACCAAAGGCGCGTAGAGAGTCGCAAAGTCATTGCCTGTCACCAAGATGGGTATCCGTTGCAACGGCTTGTCGTCATAGCTACCAGGAAGCTGCACGTTCGTCGGATTGTCGGCAATGTTCATCAGCGTGCTGTTCACCATCTGAGTGTTGACGGTGTACTGAGTGCCTGCGTCAAATCGTCCCGCACCCGCATCTAAGTCATTGATCATCAGCACTGACATCGTGCCCCGCGTGCGCGATAGCTCTGCCGCTTCTCGATACCGCAGCCGAATCAGCCGAGCCGGATCGCCCGCATCGGGACTTTCCAGTTCACCCCCGGACACATGCATCACCTCAATCCCCATGCGCTCAAAAATCAGCTCGCACTGAAACGTCTTCCCTTCTCCCTTTCGCCCATGAATCCCAAGAATTAACGGGACTCGCACACCTGGTAAATCCAGATAGTTTTTGGTGATGTGAACTGCGATTTTGTCAAGAAAGGTAGGCGAAATATAGTAAGTCATAGATCTGGGCTGAGGAACGCGCGCAAAGAACGGCCACCTTCCAGAATAGGACGAATCCTCGACCCGTTACCTGACAAAGTGGACAAGAACGCCTCCTGCAAGCCAGACGTAAGAGGCGATCGCCAACCATAACAGCACTTGCTCCACTCTGTTGCGACCGCCGCCATGATGATGGTGATGAGAGTGAGCTGATTTTTGACGACTCAGCCACAGCAGCCCGCCGCTAATCGCTAAAAAGGCAAGATTGAGAAAGAATGTATAGTCGATCGCAAATCGTTCCGTCGATTGTGGGGATTGGCTGCTTGGCGGTAAGAGGTTCAATGCGGAAAACCCATAGTGAAGCACCAGCGATGTTGCTACCAATGACGCAAACAGGATGGCAAGAATGTAGAAGGCCATCTTCCAGCCATAGTATTTGGCATTGACTCGGATCACGGGAAACACAACCAAATCGCTAAAAATAAACGCCATAATGCCCCCGAAGCTGACGCCGTTGTTGTAGAGGATGGCAGCCAAAGGAATATTGCCCATCGAGCCAATGAACGTCAAAAACGCGGCGATCGGACCCACGATAATATTTTCTAGTAGAGCAAAGAAGCCGGGATTGGCTCCCTGTCCCGCACCGATAAAAAGAGTCTGAAAAAAGCTGCTAGGCACAAATGCCGAAATAATGCCTGCAATGGTGAAGCCCACGGTCACATCTTTCCAAACCATGCCCCACTCCATCCAGTACTTGCGGGCAACCTGCTGCCAGCCGTCCCAACTCTGGATTTTGTCTTTCCAGTCGAATTCTTGATCCGAGTCTTGCCCATCGTCATCCTGTTGTCGCAGCCGTTTGCGGGCCTTTCGCTCCAGTTTCCGATGCTTCGTTAGGCTAACAAACAACCAGGCAAACAAAATGAGCAATATCCCGCCAACATATTCACCAACAACAAACTGCCAGCTCAAAAAGACTGCAATGATAATGCCTAGCTCAATAACCAGATTTGTCGATGCCAGCATGAAGGCCAAAGACGGCACCAACCCTGCCCCTTTCTTGAATAGAGATTTTGTGGTGGACAGTGCCGCAAAACTACAGGAGCTAGAAATAAATCCGAAAAATGTCCCCAGGGCGACACTGCTTTTTCCGGCGCTTCCCATTGCTTGCTGCATGCGATCGCGCGTCACAAACACCTGGATCATGCTGCTGACGATATAGCCTAAAATAAATGCCCACAGAGCTTTCCAGAAAAAACTGAGAGAGGTAAGTGCCGCATCACTATACAGTTGCAAAAAGCCTGTGCTGTCCATGTCAATTTCCTGTCGTCGCAGCTTGTCTTATTCCAAGACTCTACCGAGTTCGAAGGATGGATATGACACTCAAAAGAGGGACTTTTGCCAAGATTTTATCGCCAAAAGAGAGAGGGGCTAACAATGGGTTTGCCTTTGTTTTCAGCGTTCGGATTGAGCCTGTTGATTCACGTCCAGCCATTCTTGAATGATGACGCGGGACAATCTCAGCTCAACAGGCTCATCCTCTATCGTGGCGAGAGTGAGGCGCAATGGAGTGGGCGATCGCACCTCTTTCAACACCTCTGCTAGGGGATATTGGGCAACGTTGGGTTGCGGCGACAAGCCATTTTTGAAAATCAGATCAGAGCGATCGGGCAGAGCAAACTGCTGTCCTGCCGGAGACGCGACGACAAGAGGTTTCGAGCGATCGATAGACACAGTTCCTGGAAACCCGACTAGCCGTAAATACATGACTTCTGGTGCAGACTCGGGTTGAACATCAGATCGGTCTGCCGATGTTCTAGCCGATCGCCCATCAGGAATCTGTGTAAAGGCGATCGCCTGCCAACTATAGCCACGATTGTCATTGAGAGTGCGCAGAGATTTGTAGAGCAAATCTCCCGTTCGCAATTCTTCTCGCATCACCCGTGCTGATGCAGGAGGGATCGCCCAACTATTGACGATGGCGATCGCGACTAGAGCAACTGTTAAACACAACAGGCTCTGTCGTATCCACATTCGACTTGAGAATATTTGGGCTATCGTGCGAAATTTGTTGAGCATTTTGTCCACTTGCAGTCATCCGCAACCATCATCACCGATCCTACCTAACAGCACGATGTCTTTTCTAAAAGGGGGGCTGCTTTTCTATGAACTCCATCCGTTTCAGCAAGTTATACACGACTTCGCTACGGATTTGTGCCCCAAGGCTAGACTTGTCGAAATTACGGATCGATCCGACACGAGAGCCTTCAGGACAAAAAGCTTCGCTGTCTAAATAGCCTACTCAACGAACACTCGCCCCAGTGGCTGCCTTTCTTGTGAATCCTTGATTAAACACGATGCCCCATCATGACACGTCAAAGTTTCAATCAAAGCAGACACTGAAGTTCGATTATGAGCTGGAGATTAATTCAGGAACTGGGGCCAAGATGTATAGTTTTACCTATTGAATTTTCAACCCTCTAACTCATTAACTATGAACGCCATTCTCGTAACCGGAGCTGCCGGATTTATCGGATTTCACGTAAGTCAGCGCTTGCTCGACCAGGGCGAGACTGTCATTGGCGTTGATGACCTCAATGACTACTACGATGTCAATCTGAAGCGCGATCGCATAGCGCTGCTGCAAAAATCGGATCGGTTTCAGTTCTCTTCCCTCAATCTAGCTGACCGCTCTGGCATGGAACGCTTGTTTGCAACCCATCAATTCAGCAAAGTCGTTCACATGGCGGCTCAAGCCGGAGTTCGCTATTCCATTCAAAACCCTCATGCCTATCTCGACAGCAATGTGGTGGGATTTCTGGAAGTTCTAGAGGGTTGTCGCCATCAACAGGTAGAGCATCTCGTGTTCGCATCTTCTAGCTCGGTCTATGGGGCAAACCGCAAGATGCCTTTCTCAGTTCACCACAATGTTGATCATCCTCTCAGTCTTTATGCCGCAACAAAGAAATCGAATGAGTTGATGGCTCATACCTACAGCCACCTCTATCGCATTCCTACGACTGGACTACGGTTTTTCACGGTCTATGGCCCGTGGGGACGACCTGATATGGCAGCCTTTAAATTCACGAAAGCGATTCTAGAAGGTAAATCGATTGACGTTTACAACTATGGCAAGATGCGTCGAGATTTCACCTATGTTGATGACATTGCGGAAGGAGTGTTGAGAACCCTCGACAAAATTCCACAACCTGATCCCAACTGGTCTGCAATGAATCCTGATCCCAGCAGCAGTCAAGCTCCCTATCATCTCTACAACATCGGCAACAATCAGCCTGTCGAACTGCTGCACTTTATTGAAGTCATCGAAGACTGCTTGGGCATGAAGGCGAAGAAAAACTTGCTGCCGTTACAAGCTGGAGATGTTTTAGAAACCTATGCAGACGTGGATGAGTTGAGCAAAGATACAGGATTTGAACCAAAAACCTCTATTGAGGAAGGTGTGCGCCATTTTGTCGATTGGTATTGCAGTTACTACAACATCTCTACAAAGTCTTCGGTCGCTCTCTAACTTCATCCTCAAGCAGATCACGCTACACAAACCAATGCCTCAAGCTCCCTCGCAGTTTTTCTTCTCAGGTAACTAATCATCTGGGGTAAGTCGCGCTGGTCAGGTTCACCAGATTCGTTCATCATGATGGTGGATGTGTAACGTTTTTGTTACATAGACAATAGATCCAAGGTGAATAATGTTTATGCCTGTGGATTTTGGTCTCTAAAGATTCTATTGCTTTGGAGAGCGTGTCTGACATCTGGGCTGAATACCTAGGGGATTTCACCGACTGAAATGATCATGCTGATGAGGGAGCGATCGCCTTGCAAGTTTTCAAAACGCTGACTCCGGAGCAACGTCTCAATCTATCTGTCTTGTTTGCGGCAGGTCTGCTCTTTTGGGCTGGTTTAGCCTCAATGTTGCCGACTCTGCCACTCTATATTCGCGATCTGGGTGGCTCCAGTCAGCAAGTGGGAATCGTCATGGCTTGCTTTGCGATTGGACTATTGACTTCAAAAGCTTGGCTTTCACGCATGGCGGATGAGCGGGGTCGCAAAATTGTGCTGATGATTGGCATGAGTGCGATCGCCATTGCTCCAATTGGCTACTGGCTGTTTCAAACGGTGCCCATGCTAATGGTATTTCGAGCGCTACACGGTATCAGCATTGCGGCATTCGCGACGGCCTTCAGCGCTCTTGTCGTTGATATTTCTCCGGCAAACAATCGCGGTGAGCTCATTGGCTATATGAGTTTGGTCAATCCGCTGGGTTTAGCATTGGGGCCTGCCTTAGGTGGATTTCTACAAGAATCTGTTGGCTACACTCCTGCGTTTCTAGTCGCAGCAGGATTGGGCGTGATTGGCCTGCTCTGCACCGCACGGGTGAAAGAGTCTAGTACTTACGACGGCCTTTTGAAGGAAGACGGTGAGGCAATCAATTCGAGCCATGATCCTGACGCCAAGAAGTTTTGGAGCTTGTTGGGCACACCTCGTATTCGCATTCCGGCCTTTGTGCTCTTGATGGTTGGTCTAGCCTTTGGCACCATCAGCACCTTCGTCCCTTTGTTTATCAAAGAAACAGGCATCGATTTGAATATCGGCTTGTTCTACACCGCTGCCGCTATCTCCAGCTTCAGTATCCGACTGCTGACGGGTCGAGCCTCCGACCGCTATGGACGAGGGGTGTTTATCACGTTGAGTTTGGTCTTTTACAGCTCAGCAATGGCGGTACTTTGGCTAGCAGATAGCCCAGCGCTGTTTCTGCTATCAGGCTTGATCCAGGGAGTAGGCGCTGGAATGCTGATCCCGATGATTGCAGCGCTAATGGCCGATCGCTCGTTACCCAACGAACGAGGCAGAATTTTTGGGCTTTGCATGACTGGCTTTGATTTAGGTATTGCTGCCGCAGGGCCAATTCTCGGAACGTTGGCTGACTGGATTGGCTATCGCGACATCTTTGGCATCACAGCATTGCTGGTTGTGGTCGGCCTGGGTGCGTTCTTGACGCTATCAAGCAAAAATCCAAGCAATTCTTTGCGATTTGCATTAGGAAGAGGGCCTGATGTTTATGCCGTCAAGTAGGTGAGGTGGGTTCTTTCCCTTCAACACAATTAGCGCGATTAGCCTTAGGAATAATATTGCGTCATCACAATATTTGTTGCGATCGCTACAAAATGAATGCATTGGGACGCAATTTCACCAAAAATGAACGTGAGCCTGAGCGAAGCTCCAACTCAGGTAGCGTCACTGAGGTGAAAATATGGCCTCTCACAACAACTCAGATCATCATGCTGACGAGCATTTCTTCAACAATCACGAAGAAGTCGAGACGAATCTAGAATGTCCGCGATGCGGCAAGCACAGCATTTTGCATGTCGGCGACCAAACCTATGCCTGTCTCAACTGCGGATTTCGTCGTAGTCTGTCGAATTCGTCATCTGGAGAATTCAATGTTGTGGTTTTTATCGGCATTGTTCTGCTTTTGTTTGCCCTTATTGCCTGAAAGCCTCCTATGCCAAGAAATTCAGCTTAATATTTTGTGTCCACCCCAAGCGTGAACTCACATCAATTTAGATTCAAACTCAGACGAATCTTGGAATTCTCTGAAGTCCTTTCGGGTCTCGTGCTATCAGTCGCTACACTGTGAGTGATTCGAATGAATACTCTGACGTAAGAGGCTGCGAAAATTCCTATGGATGCTGCTGCACTTTGGCAACGATATCAAGACTGGCTCTACTACCATGAAGGTTTGGGCTTCTACGTCGACATCAGTCGAATGCGCTTCACTGATGAATTTGTGTCCATGATGGAGCCAAAGTTTGCGCAAGCGTTTACTGACATGACAGCGCTCGAAAGAGGGGCGATCGCCAACCCCGACGAAGATCGTATGGTCGGTCACTATTGGTTGCGCGACCCGGATCTCGCTCCGTCTGATGGGCTGAAGCATGACGTTGTCCATACGCTGAAGCAAATCGAAACTTTCGCTCAAAAGATTCACGCTGGAGAGATTCGCCCCCCCCAGGCACAAACCTTCACAGAAGTACTTTCGATTGGAATTGGCGGATCAGCTCTGGGTCCCCAGTTTGTCTCGGAAGCTCTCAGTGGAGTTCAGCCGCCGATGAACATTCATTTCATTGACAACACAGATCCGGCAGGCATCGACCGAACCCTAGAGAAGCTTAAAAACAAGCTGTCGAGCACCCTAGTCATCACCATCTCCAAATCCGGGGGGACACCTGAAACGCGCAATGGCATGTTGGAAATCAAGCGGGCCTACGAGGTGCGTAGCATGAACTTTTCTCAGCATGCAGTTGCAGTGACCGGGGAGGGCAGCAAGCTCGACGAACAGGCCAAGCGCGAAGGATGGCTTGCCCGATTTCCGATGCACGATTGGGTGGGGGGACGCACGTCAGAAATGTCGGCAGTTGGATTACTTCCTGCTGCGCTTCAAGGCATCGATATTCGCGACATGTTAGCTGGAGCCAAGGAGATGGATGCGGCAACTCGTATTCACTCCCTTCAAGAGAATCCAGCCGTGTTGCTGGCGCTGAGCTGGTATGCTGCCGGGGGTGGCAAGGGCGAGAAAGACATGGTCATTCTGCCTTACAAAGATAGTCTGTTGCTGTTTAGCCGCTATCTCCAGCAGTTGGTGATGGAGTCATTGGGTAAAGAACTTGATCTCAATGGCAACACAGTTCATCAAGGCATTGCCGTCTATGGCAACAAAGGCAGCACGGATCAGCATGCCTACGTTCAACAGCTCCGAGAAGGAGTGAACAACTTCTTTGTCACGTTTATTGAGGTTCTGAAAGATCGAGAAGGCAATTCGATTCAGGTAGAGCCTAGTGTAACAAGCGGAGATTATCTATCGGGGTTGATTCAGGGAACCCGGCAGGCTCTCTATGAAAACAACCGCGATTCGATTACGGTGACGATCCCAGAGGTGAACGCCAAAACGATAGGGGCATTGATTGCCCTATACGAGCGTACCGTTGGATTCTATGCCTCTCTCGTCAATATCAATGCCTATCATCAACCAGGTGTAGAGGCAGGCAAGAAAGCAGCAGCGTCTGTTCTCGACCTCCAGCGGCAAGTCGTTGATGTGCTCAAGGCAAGCGGTTCGTCAATGTCTCTTGCGGCATTGGCAGAAAAGGTTGGAGCAGGCGATCGCATCGAATTCATTTACAAAATCGTGCGTCATCTTGACCGAAATGAGCGGAGTGTCTCTATCAGTGGAAATCCAGGGAATTTGAGTAGCTTGCAGATATCAAGCCGATAGAGACTTAGCCCTGTGGCTGAAACCTGGGGTCATCGGGTCAGCTAATCGCCTTGGGTATAGATCGCTATGCTCGACGCAGGCAGTTGAGCAAAGTGACCTCCCATAATCTGCTTGGGCAAGGTGCGTCCTGTTCCGTTCCATTCGGTAGCGGCAGAATCGAGTTGCTTGTCCCACTGACCAGGTGGCACCTCAAGACTGATCATCGGCTTGGGACTGAAGTTGAGCAAAATTAGCACTGACTCCTGACGCTTCCAACGACGAATCGAGAAAGTGCGATCGCGCTCACTAAAATCCACAGAAAGGCTTTGACGGTCAAAATGCCTTAGAGGAGAGAGCGATCGCCGCATCTGAATCAGTCGTTGATAAAACCGCCGCAACACCAAATGATGGCCTTGGGTATGCTGCTCCCACCGCAAGGTCGATTGGTGAAAAGTGTCGGGACTAGAGGCATCCGGAGGGTTGCCTAAGGAATGGAGGCCAGAAAATTCTCGCTTTCGTCCTTCGCGGACGGCTTGCACAAGATCGGCGTCGCTGTGGCTGACAAAATATAAAAATGGCGCGTCATCAGCGTACTCTTCACCCATGAACAACAGCGGTAAAGCTGGAGCCGTCAGCACTGCGCCCGCCGCGAGTTTTAGGGCATCAAAAGACACCAATTGAGAGAGGCGCTCGCCCAGCATCCGATTACCTATATGGTCATGGTTTTGGGCAAAGGCAACAAACTGAGAGGGAGGGCGATCGCTCACGTTGTCTCCGTGATAGCGTTGCCGAAATTGAGAGTACTGTCCTGTATAGGCAAAACCCTGTGTCCATGTATTCGCGAATTGTTCGCAGCGCCCAAAGTCTTGATAGTAGTCGGCAGTCTCGCCTGTAAGCACCGCATGTAGGCTGTGGTGAAAGTCATCACACCATTGGGCGTGAATGCCGTGGCCGCCTTGGTGACGCGGACGAATGACGCGGGGATCATTAAGATCGCTTTCCGCAATCAAATAAAAGGGACGATTTTCTTGGCGGGAGAGGTCGGCAACCCGATCGGTCATTTCTCCCAAGAGATGCTTGGCACTGCAATCATAAATGGCGTGAACAGCGTCCAGCCGCAACGCATCGAGGCGAAATTCTCGAAACCAATAGAGCACATTTTCTAGGGCAAAGTTGCGTACTGCGGGACTATGAGCATCGTCATAGTTGATCGCACTGCCCCAGGGAGTCCGATAGCGTTCGGTGAAGTAGTAGCCAAATTCGTGGGTATAGCTGCCTTCTGGGCCAAAGTGGTTGTAGACTACATCGAGAATGACCGCGATTTCTGCTTGATGGCAAGCATCAACTAAGGTTTTCAATCCCTCAACGCCGCCGTAGGAATACTGCACAGCATAGGGATAGACGCCATCGTAGCCCCAGTTGCGATCGCCCGGAAACTGGGCTATTGGCATGAGTTCAATAGCGTTAATGCCAAGCTCTTTGAGCGCTGCCAATCGGGGAATGATGGCAGTGAACGTGCCCTCGGGTGTAAACGTGCCAACGTGCAACTCATAGATAATGTAGTCTTCGAGAGAGACGTTGTTCCAAGCGGCATCGCTCCACGAAAAAGCAGAGTGGTCAACAACTTGAGACGGGCCACTCACATCGTCGGGTTGAGCAAAAGAAGCTGGGTCTGGATAAGCCGCTTCGCCATCCAGCCAATACAAATAGCGATCGCCAGGTTTCACCCCTGAAACCTCAGCTTGCCAATAGCCCCACTCAACAGACTTCAAAGGAATCTTCTTCCCACTGCGAAGCAGCTCTAAGGTAACCTCCTGCCTCAGTGGAGCCCAAACGGTGAAATCACAACGTCCGTCACCTTGATATATTGCGCCGATCTGCATGGCGATCGCCTCTCAATGTAGTACATGGAGTTTGCCTCATCTTGACTGCAGACAATCAGGCAATCGAGCCGTACGAACGATCAAGCCTGTCCCTGCCCTGAAGAAACAAAAACACTCCACGGGTCTTTCTCCCCCTCCAACGCAAGGCCAGCGGGAAGAATTTTCTAATAATCTAAGCTGACTTTGGCAGAAACGCAGATTTGAGCGCGATACAAGGCTGCAACTGTTCTTGCCGCTGAAGCTGATGCATGTGGTTGAATAGCTTCCAGCAGTACTGCTCAGGCAACCCGCAGGTAATCGCTCCCCGCATCACCACATCGAAATACCAATCGTTGGGCGCGTACTCCATCGTGAGTTTGTCTAACACGGTGTAAGTGCGGACGTTTTGATAAAGCTGATTGTCGCACTGCACCTGAATCAACTCATGACCGTAGCCTTCTTCTCTCTCATCCAGGCGATCGCTCAGATGCCAGGGCAGTCGATACAAAACTCCTTGAACATGTGCTGAGGAATCCTGAATCACATCTAGAACACCACAGTTTCGTCGCTGAGACTTACGAAAGAATCCTAATCGATATCCGTGCAAAACAGCCGGCCCGACGACATAGGCATGTGTTTTCTCTCCCAGCGATCGCTTCAAATCAACGGGGCACATACATGAGCCGTAAGCAAAATAATCGAAATATCTACCGCTAACAAGTTGGTCTTGAGCTGAAGATTGACCACTCGAATAGTTGTGTGGTCTAGCGTGTGAATTGCTCATCAAAGGGAGTTGCAAGGGATTAGAAGAAACCTCAGACATGAACATAGGAATACAGTAATGGCGATCGATAAGAGTCTGGAGTAGTGTTGATGCCACTCTCAAGTTATCAACACGTGGTAACTCAGGTCGGTTGACGATACGGAAAAACGTTTGGATACTTTACGTCAAAACTTACGTCTGCATTGCGTCTGCATTGCGTCTGCGAGACAGTTGCTTGCCATCATAGCAAAAGGTTATCCCGTTTTTATCACAACCCAATCGGAGAACTGTAGATTCAGTCCACAACAAAGAGAGGCACTTTAGTCAGTGCCTCTCTATTCGACTATTGAGTCTGACCAAGGTCGAGCCACCCAGCTCCTACTAGCGAGTTGGTCGTCGTCGCTGTAGAAATTCTGGAATGTCCAGTCCAGGCTTGTTGTCTGACTCAGAAGATGGATTGCTATTGCTAAAGGACGGAGCAGGAGCAGTACGCTTGTTGAGGGGTGAAACGCGATTGGTTGACGTTGTTGAAGCCGAAGGCATACTTTCAGGAGCAAAGCCCGTGGCAATCACGGTAATTCTGACTTCTCCTTGGAGGCGATCGTCAATGACTGCGCCAAAAATGATGTTTGCGTTGGGGTCAACCGCTTCGTAAATGATCTCAGCCGCTGCATTGACCTCATGCAACGTCAGATCAGTGCCACCTGTGATGTTGAAGACGACACCTTTGGCTCCATCAATCGAGCTTTCTAGAAGAGGAGAAGAAATAGCTGCGATCGCCGCTTCTCGCGCGCGAGATTTGCCAGAGCCAACACCAATGCCCATCAACGCTGAGCCTGCATCCGCCATGACCGCACGAACATCAGCAAAGTCAACATTCACTAGCCCTGGGATCGTAATGATGTCAGAAATGCCCTGAACACCTTGACGCAAAATATCATCAGCGACCCGAAATGCTTCTTGGACAGGAGTTTGTTCGGAAATGACCGCGAGAAGCTTGTCATTCGGAATCACAATCAACGTATCGACACGACTTTGAAGCGCTTCAAGTCCCTCTTCCGCCTGAGAAGTTCGACGACGACCTTCGAAGGTAAACGGGCGAGTCATCACACCCACAGTCAGAGCGCCGACCTCCTTCGCCACCTCAGCAACAACAGGAGCCCCTCCGGTTCCGGTACCGCCTCCCATTCCAGCGGTAATGAAAACCAGGTCAGATCCTTCTAGTGCAGCGGCAATCTCATCCCGCGACTCTTCAGCGGCTTTTTGCCCAATCGACGGATTGCCTCCTGCACCCAGTCCTCGAGTCAGTTTCTGGCCCACTTGCAAAGAATTTTGCGCAGCCGAATTTTCCAGAACTTGAGCATCAGTATTGATAGACCAAAACTCAACACCGGACATATCACTGGCGATCATACGGTTGACTGCATTACATCCGCCGCCGCCAACACCGATGACTTTAATTTTGGCTACACTGTCTGACACGATTTGTTCACCCCTAGTTTCTTGTTGTGTTGCGCCCTCGCTGTTTGCTTGCCCCAAGTGTAGCCCAGAGTTTGTAAAAGGATTTGATGTATTCGCAGTGTTCATTAGAAGTGAAGAAACCGATTAGCGAAAGGTAAGAGTAGGGTTTTTCTCATCCTGTAGAGCAGACCTGAGAGCTAGTCGAAGAACTGAATGGATATCTCGCTGCACCAGAGAATTGAACAACTCGATTAAAGCTACAACTCAGTGGCTCAGGCATTCCTGAACTGCTCATGTTCACTATAGGGTAAGTTGCTTCAAAAACCAATGACCGCGATATACAGAACAACCTTTAGATAGACCCCTTTGAAGATCACTCAAGACTTAACTATTCAAGCACTTTTCGCTTCTGAATTCTTCTCGCGAATCTATTCGATCAAGGTGCTGTATGTCATTCGGGTTATTTCATCGATTTTATTTCGATCGTTCACTTATTCTAATCACTCAAAACGTGAGTTTTGGATTCGCTGGATTGTTATCGCTAAATGTTGGATTGTACAACTCTTGAAAACATCTTTCATCAAGGCAAAATTTGAGTTTCGTGGCAATTCAAGGATCACGGTGCAGCTTTACCGAAAAAAATCTGCAGCGCCTCGATTGCCTCCTCTTTGTTCTTAACCAATACAAATCGACCTCGAACAACCTTATTTCGACGCGATCGCCTCCTTCATTCGGTTTCCTCTCAGAGGATGTTTGAAAAGTATTAGACAGCACGCTGGAACAAGACTGATCCCCCTACATCCCCCTTGAGAAGGGGGACTTTGATTCCGGTTCCCCCTTTTTTAAGGGGGGCTAGGGGGGATCTGAAGTAGCATTGACGACTTCTCAAACATCCT